>Ga0226835_1000091_pt1 | contig 179858 bp, 139 predicted proteins | sample LAC_MetaG_1_FD_163627 | JGI IMG/M metagenome (GOLD analysis project Ga0226835, IMG submission 163627) | Anaerobic ammonium oxidizing microbial communities from anammox membrane bioreactor (MBR) in UC Berkley, California, United States -... | ecosystem: Engineered > Bioreactor > Anaerobic >... | reverse complement strand
TTCCGCCGAGATGGGCGCCGAGGTCGTATTTAAGGCAGATGTTTGGTCCTGGCGTGGATGAAGCGATTGACAAATTTATGGTGCCTTCCCGGGAACGATTGGCGGTCATGTCTTTATTCAGGATGACACAGACCATTGTGTTTGAATATAAGATTGAGGAAGGTCCGAAGGTGTTTGAGACTACGATCCATGGTAAGAAGTTTGAGATGTTCAACGATACGATTATTGGGTATGGTGAAGATGGACAGGAGGTTGTTAGAACAACCGTAGAAGAACCCGTCTACATCAGAGACCCAAAACATTATAATTCAATTTAGGTGAGAAAGGAGTAGGAAATGAAGCTTACCAGAAGAACCTTCCTGCAAGTAACTGGGGCAGCGGGAGCAACCTTCACCATTGCCAATAAAGCGATGGCATTCAGACTGTTAAAGCCCGCAGTTGAAGTAGGGAATCCGTTGGATGCTTATCCTGACCGTTCGTGGGAAAGCGTGTACCGGGATCAATACAGGTATGATCGTACATTTACCTATACTTGCTCTCCCAATGATACCCACGCCTGCAGAGTAAGGGCGTTTGTAAGAAATGAAGTGATCATGAGGGTTGAGCAAAACTATGACCATCAAAATTATTCAGATCTGTACGGAAACAAGGCAACGCGAAACTGGAATCCCAGGATGTGCCTCAAGGGCTATACCTTCCATAGAAGGGTTTACGGGCCTTACAGACTAAGGTATCCGCTTATCAGAAAAGGGTGGAAGCAGTGGGCAGATGATGGTTTTCCGGAATTGACACCGGAAAATAAATCAAAATATATGTTTGATGCCAGGGGACAGGATGAGCTCTTGAAAGCATCATGGGATGATGCATGGACATATGCAGCAAAAGGGATTATTCATATTACCAAGAAGTATAGTGGTGAAGAAGGTGCAAAGAAACTCATAGAGCAGGGATATCCGAAAGAGATGGTGGATGCCATGAAGGGCGCTGGCACGCGGGCCTTTAAGGGACGTGGCGGTATGGGTCTTCTTGGTGTTATTGGGAAGTACGGTATGTACAGGTTTAATAACATGCTTTCTTTATTAGATAGCCATAACAGGGGAGTTGGGCCAGATAAAGCGCTCGGTGGGAGGAACTGGTCGAACTATACGTGGCACGGTGATCAGGCGCCTGGTCACCCATTTGTTCATGGACTTCAGACCTCTGATGTTGACATGAATGATATCCGGTTTTCTAAATTGGTTATTCAAACAGGAAAGAACCTTGTAGAAAATAAGATGCCAGAGGCTCATTGGCTTACGGAGGTTATGGAAAGAGGCGGAAAGCTTGTTGTTATTACACCAGAGTACAGCCCTTCTTCCCAAAAAGCAGACTACTGGATACCGATTCGATGCAATACCGATACGGCATTATTCCTGGGTATAACCAAGATCCTGATGGATGAGAAATTGTATGATGCAGATTATGTAAAGAAGTTTACTGATTTCCCGATGCTTGTCAGGACAGATACCCTGAAGAGACTGCAGGCAAAGGATATCTTCCCGAATTATCAATTGGAAGACATTTCTCAGGGTGTAAGTTATAAGATTCATGGTTTGCACGACGACCAGCGGGAAATTATTGGTGACTTTGTGGTATGGGATACGAAGACGAAAGGTCCTAAAGCCATTACGAGGGATGATGTTGGTGATAAACTAGTTGTTAAAGGCATTGATCCTGCCTTGGATGGAATATTCAAGGTGAAAACTGTGGATGGGAAAGAGATTGAGGTTATGCCGCTCTTTGAGATGTACAAGATACATCTTAAAGATTATGACATTGACACCGTCGTTGAAATAACCAATTCTCCGAAAGAATTGATCGAAAGACTGGCACACGATATCGCAACCATAAAACCTGTGGCGATTCATTATGGCGAGGGTATTAACCACTGGTTCCATGCAACACTGTTTAACAGGTCGACTTATTTACCTCTTATGTTAACCGGCAATATAGGATATAAAGGTTCTGGTTCACATACCTGGTCCGGTAACTACAAGGCTGCTAATTTTCAGGGCTCAAAGTGGAGTGGTCCCGGATTCTATGGGTGGGTTGCGGAGGATGTTTTTAATCCAAATCTTGACCCAAATGCGCCAGCAATGGACCTGAAAGTAAAGGGTCGTGCCTATGACGAAGAGGTGGCCTACTGGAATCACAATGACAGGCCATTGATCGTTAATACACCCAAGTATGGACGCAAATGCTTTACGGGGAAGACGCACATGCCGACACCGACTAAGATCATGTGGTTTACCAACGTGAATCTGGTTAATAATGCGAAGCATGTGTATCAAATGCTTAAGAATGTGAATCCCAATATTGAGCAAATTATGTCCACCGATATTGAGATGACCGGTTCCATTGAGTATGCAGACTTTGCTTTCCCGGCTAATTCCTGGGTGGAGTTTGAGACTCATGAGATTACCAGCTCATGCTCTAATCCATTTGTTCAGATATGGAAAGGCGGTATAAGGCCTGTTAATGACACAAAGGACGACGTGGCGATCCTTGCAGGTATGGCGGCGAAATTAGGGGAATTGCTCAGAGATATGCGGTTCAGGGATTTTTGGAAATTTGCCTTAGAGGGCAGACCCGAAGTGTACATTCAGAGGTTGCTGGATGGGAGTACGACCTTTAAGGGTTATACTTTTGACGATATAATGAATGGGAAATATGGGGAGCCAGGCGTTGCGTTGCTGCTATACAGGACTTACCCAAGGCACCCATTCTGGGAACAGGTGCACGAGAGTATCCCATTCTATACGCCAACGGGAAGGTTGCAGGCTTACAATGACGAGTCAGAGATCATAGAGTACGGCGAAAATTTCATCGTGCATCGTGAAGGTCCGGAGGCAACTCCTTACCTTCCGAATGTCATTGTAAGTACCAATCCCCATATTCGTCCGGATGATTATGGAATCCCAGAAAATGCAGAACACTGGGATGAGAGAACCGTCAGGAACATCAAGAAGTCGTGGTCTGATACAAAACAGACAAAAAACTTCCTGTGGGAGAAGGGGTACAAGTTCTATTGTGTAACACCGAAGTCAAGACATACGGTGCATTCACAATGGGCGGTGACAGACTGGAACTTCATCTGGAATAATAACTTTGGAGATCCGTACAGGATGGACAAGAGGATGCCTGGCGTAGGTGAGCATCAGATCAATATAAATCCTCAGGCAGCAAAGGATCTGGGTATTAATGATGGTGATTATGTCTATGTTGATGCAAATCCAGCCGACAGACCTTATGAGGGCTGGAAACCAAGCGATCCGTTCTATAAGGTTTCGAGGCTTATGCTGAGGGTAAAGTATAACTCATCCTATCCATATGGAGTAACGATGATGAAACATTCTGCATGGATTTCAACAGAAAAAAGTGTAAAGGCTCATGAGACGAGACCAGATGGCAGAGCGCTGTCGGCAGGTACAGGATATCAATCCAGTTTTCGTTATGGTTCTCAGCAGAGTATTACCAGGGACTGGTCTATGCCGATGCATCAACTGGACAGCTTATTCCACAAATCAAAGACCAGCATGAAGTTTGTTTTTGGTTATGAGGCCGATAACCATGGCATCAATACGGTTCCAAAGGAGACTTTGGTGAAAATTACCAAGGCAGAGGATGGCGGCATGGGTGGTAAGGGATTGTGGGATCCGGCGAAGACCGGGTATACCACCGGGAACGAAAATGACTTTATGAAGAAGTATCTGAATGGCGAGTTAATTAAAATAGAAAAAGCTTAAAAAGTGCGAATGATGAAGATGAGCTAATAGGTGTTTGTATTCACCTATTAGCTCATTAACAAGTCATGTGAATCGGACACTTCGAATGAGGGCGCATTAACGTTTTCTGATATTAGATTTTGCGGATGAAGGAGACTATTATGATGAGACATTATAAAAAAGCTTATGGAATAAAATGTGTGGTTATTCTATACTGTTTTTTCGTGTGCAGCTTATCAGACGGTCTTGCTGACGAAAAGAGGAAATACGAGCCAATTGTGCACGGCGTAATGATCGTCTCAATGGACCTTCCTCTGCTTGAAACTATTGGAAATAAAGTCAATGTTGAGATTAATATTGGCAACGAGAGAACGGAAAGAGTGACAACAATTCTGACAGTAACCTGCCTTACCACGAAGCAGCTTATAGGACGCGATGCACACACGTTGGATAGCTTATCTTCAAAAAAAGTCGTTTATAGCTGGGATACTAAAGGGTTAAAAGAAGACATGTATACGATTCGTGCTGAATTAGAGAAGGTTCCTGGCGAGACATACCTCGACGACAATTCACGACAAGCAAATATTTATTTAGTTCCTTGAATACTTTGTTGTTAACTCACGGAATGTTAACAATAAAACGATAGGTGAAGGAATTTATTTATCAGCTTGTTTTTTGCAAATATGATAATATACTAGCAATACATTGCTTATGATGAATATTCGTAGGAAGTTGTCATTACGAAAAAAAGAAATAATGCTATCCATATTACATGTCAACTTATTCGAGAAATCTACTTTCAGGCATAAACAAAAGGAGACATTGTGCAGAATAGAAAATCTACAGCAATTCGAAGACAACAGATTGTAGATATTATTCGAAGCATTATTTCTTCCAGAGGAATCGAACATGTTACCATAAGTGAAATTGCAAAAAAAATTGGAACTACCAAGGGGGCAATCTATCGGCATTTTAAGAGCAAAAGAGATATATTAAGCTTGTTAATAGATAACATTGAAGAAACGCTCATGGAAGCCCTGGATAACGCAATAGCAGAAAATGATCCAATACAAAATCTGAAAAATATCCTGCTTGCTCAACTTACGTTAGCAAAAAATCGGCGTAAAACATCCTTTGTTGTCATCATGGGTGCTATGCAGTTTAGTGATCCCTTCATACGCAAAAAGATTTTAAAACTGATACAGAAGTATCTCAAAAGGATAGAAAAGCTGATTTTAAATGCAATAGAGCTAGGATTATTAAAAAAGGACGTTACTCCCAAGATGTCTGCAATCGTCTTTATGGGACTTATTCAGTCTACGATAACGGTGTGGTCATATAAAAACTTTAACTTTGTCCCTGAAAAAATACACTCACAACTGTGGGATATTTATAGAAAAGGTATTGGTATTTAAACAGGCACAGGAAACAACACATCAGGAAAAAACCAGGCGAAAAACAAATCTTTTCTCTTAACACGCATTCAAGTGGTCAGATGGGCATAGTTATTTATGCTTATTAAATTGTATCACGCACTTCTTTGTTGTCCTGCACTGCAATTTTTCGTTAAAAATATTAAATTTATCCTTTAGTTTTTTGAAAAAGGTAGTGCCGAACCCTTCCCCGGTCGTGGTCGATGGCAAGTGTGGTCGGTTATGCGGGGGACTTCGTCGTGAGTCTTCAGCGTGAGCACAGACGCACGCTCAGTCGAACGATAAACCACCCGCGCTACATATCAGGGATTGTTATTATGAATGGAAACCGGAACCGATTTTTTACTCAGTAGTATGCTGTATTTAGTGCATAAAGCGGCAGGGATATTGAGCATGAATACTTATCCTATTTCCTGTTATCACTCAATCTGTGTTGTTAATGAGTTAGAAATTATATTTATGAAGACTTCATATATCAATTAAGATGCCTTTTTGGTTGACAAACGTTGTACCTTTTTGTTATTAAAAGGAAAACTTGTTAATAACATTGTTAGGCAGCATTAAATAGATAAATCATGAAAGAAGGAGGGTGATATTGCCATGGCATCGGTCTTTAATTTGCTAATACTTTCCACATTTGCATTTCGAGATGCTCTACAACCCTTAGTCAACCACAAGAATAGTACTGGTATTAGGACGCTATTAATTGACATAGAACAGATCTACTCTAATCCCGCTCACGCCTCTGGCCGTGACGAGCAGGAGAAAATAAAGTTGGCTATTGCTTCGGCCTACAAGAGCTTCGGGATTAGGTACGCGCTGCTGGTAGGAGATGTAGACCGGTTTCCTGTGCGTTACGTCCGCACATGGGACTCAAACATCTGGGGGCACAGCTTCGGGCCAAGTGACCTCTACTATGCCGACCTCTATGATGACAAGGGCAACTTCAGCACCTGGGACAAGGATAACAATGGACTCTTTGGTGAGATGAATGCCAAAGAGGGATGGACGACCAGTTGGGCTCAGCTCAACCGGGACCAGGCCGACCTGAAGCCGGATATTGCCGTTGGTCGTCTTCCTGTTTCTACGGCCGAAGAACTAACAATTTTAGTCAGGAAGATCATCGATTACGAAACTGCCGGTGCCACATCCTGGAAACGCCGGGCCATGCTCGTGACGGGTGACTTCGAAAACCCGCGCCGTGACGCCGACAATATTGGCCAGAAATTCAGCCAGCGCGGCTATCAGATTATCAAACACTACTATGAGGACCAGCCTGACTGGAATGATACCTCCAAGATAGGCCAGAGAGCGGGACTGCTGAACACAGAGATGAACTCAGGCTTTGGCTTTGTCATCTACCTGGGCGATGGCGCCGAAGACGCATGGGTAAATTGGTATCGCCAATCGGATGTGGGAGCCCTAAACAACAGCGCCAAACTTCCCATTATCCTCGCCGCATCCTGTAGTACGGCAGCCTTCACATTCTTAGAACGGACCGACGGGATGCCGTATTATGTACGCAAAGACGGTGGTGACTATGGATGCAAGTGCGAAGACGATGCTGTGTTCAGGCCGGATGCGACATTTAAGATCGTTGATGGTACCTCCGCATCGGGGTTCATGTTGCAATCTTTCAATTTCCCAGATCATTCCGTGCAAAGATGTGATGGCTCAACAGATCTTTGCTTTGCCAAGGGCAATGGCATCCGCTTCAAAATGATGCCGCCACAGGCAGGTAATAGTTTGCTTGAGTTCTGGCGTTCCCTCCGATCTTACAATTACCCGGATCGGTATCTTCGGCACCAGTGTTATCGCGGCGAACTAACGCCAATAATCTCACCATTGGACAAAATGGATGCGACATTCAGGCTTGTACCCGGCCTCGCTGACAGCATGTTCGGCGAAACCTTCCAGTTCGTCTCTTTTGAGTCTTGGAATTATCCCGGCTGGTATCTAAAGGATGAAAATGGCCGTCTTGTCCTGAGTCGCAGGCCAACTTGTGATCACACGTTCGATTGCAACGCCACATTCAAAGAGGTTCCGGGGCTTGCGGATAGGTCGGCGGTGTCTTTGGAATCTTATTGCAGACCGGGATGCTTCATCCGGCATCGAGATTACCATCTGTTTGTGGAGTCCGGGAATGGCGACCTGTTCAAGAAAGATGCCACGTTTATAAAATTCAGACCGCAGCACGACCCCATCCCGGACTATGTCTCTTTGCGCCTGACTGCTGGAGATCTCTATGTCGTATGCAGCCAGAGTGAGGCTGAATTCGTTGCTTCGCTAAAAAGCCTCTCCACGGACGCGGATCGTATTGCCGCAAGCTTTCGCAAACTGCCCGGTTTGGCCAGTCCTGACGATCAGAGCTATGTTTCCTTTGAGGCGCTTGTTCCGCAGCAGGCACAAGGTTTTTGGAGGTTACTCAGCTATGGTGCGTATTATCTGCGGCACCAGTACTTCCACCTTAAGGTGTATGAGCGGCGCCAAATTCATCTGTTAGACCGGCCCCAGCCGGCAGCCATTCAACCGGATCGTTTTGGCTTTGATGGGCTCGGCGAGGAGTTTCTCGTCAAGCATCCATCTGGTGCGATCGCCTACATTGGCTCCTATACCGGCGTTCAGCGCCACGCCAACAACTTGGTTCGGCGTTTCGCTGAGGAATTATCCTCGTCTTCCATTCAAGCAAGGCTGGGAGATGTCTGGAATGGTGCGCTACGGAGATACATAGCTAATGATTTTCGGGATATTGATGCGCATCTGAAGGAGGGAGACTGGTACGGCTCGGCCATCTTCGGACATGTGCACAAAATGATGTTGTTCGGCGACCCGTCTTTGCAGATTACCAGTGCCTAACCATCACATGGAAGAAGTAAGGGGTCACCCTTCGCAGTCCATCCGAGAATCTAGCCAGGAGGAGGGGGGGGCACACCTTGATTAGTGATTATATTATTGACGAGAGAAGGCAATTTCGCTATCTTGTCTGACAAGACCATGGCGCATAGAATTTGAAGGGGAGTACTATTCTTTCATAAGTCGGCAAGTAACAATTATAAAATCATAGATGCCGAAAGATAATGAAATTCATAAACGATTAGAAAAATTCAAGGTATGACCCCTTACTCATGCCTGACCCCTGCACTGCATGTCAACAAACCCATTCTCGCATCCGACACCTCTCGATAATAACGCTTGACATTATTAACGCCATGCGTTATTATCGGTTATGATAAAAAGCTTTCAAAGCAAGGACACGGAAAAGCTTTTCAACAGAAAGTTTGTGTCAAAATTTCCGCTGGAATTGCACAGAACTGCTTTGAAAAAGCTTTTGTTACTGGATGCTGCGGAACGTGTTGAAGATCTGAAGGTGCCACCCGGCAATCGGCTGGAAAAGCTTTCCGGGAACCGGCAAGGCCAACACTGCATTCGTATCAATGATCAGTGGAGAATATGCTTTAGATGGCGTCAAGGTGATGCTTATGATGTTGAAATAATTGACTACCATTAGGAGTGCATTATGAAAAAGAAAAAGATGGCGCCTGTTCATCCGGGAGAAATACTACTCGAAGAATTTTTGGAACCTATGGGAATAAGCCAGTATAAACTGGCCAAGGATATTAGCGTGCCGCCTCGCCGTATTAATGAGATCGTGCAGGGTAAACGTTCAATCACCGCTGATACCGCACTGCGACTTTCCCGTTATTTCGGACTGTCAGAGCGATTCTGGCTCAATCTTCAATCGCGCTATGATCTTGAAATAGAAAAAGACAGACTTGATGCGCGTTTGGTGAAAGAGGTTCGAGTCTTGACGCTGAAAACTGCATAATCAAAAAAGCCCCCAACCTGTCGTTCGGGAGGGGCGGGCAACCTGTTAACCCCTGACGCCCGATTTTGCCATTACACCCTGTTTCCACCTTCATCTGTCCTCTTATAGATACAATCTATTATTTATAAACATCTTCTGTCATAATAAGAGAGGCTTGTCTGGCACATTGGTGAGAAATCCGGATTGGCCCAACTTTCATAGTAAGTTGGGTTGTGTGAACAAAGAGCAGATTAGGCGCTTATTTTTTAATCCTTTTCAAAGCAAGCAGAAACCCATAGATAATCGCCTGAGGTCTGGGAGGACAGCCGGGAATATAGACATCAACAGGAACAACATTGTCAATCCCGTTTTTTGTTGCGTAACAGTTGCTAAATATGCCGCCACTGCATGCGCATGCACCTAGGGCAATAACCATCTTAGGATCAGGAGTGGAATGATAAGTCTTTATCAGTGCAGCCTCAAGATTTCTCGTTGGAGGCCCGGTCACGAGCAAGCAATCTGCATGACGTGGTGATGCAACGATATCTATCCCAAATCTCTGTAAATCATGAACAGGGCTATTGTATAAGGCAACAACCTCCCATTCACAACCATTGCAGGAACCCGCATCAACCTCACGAACATGAAGCGAACGCTTGAAAAGGGAAAAGATTTTTTCCCTCAGTTTCATTCCAAGCTCTTCAACTGAGGCGGTTTCATCTAAACCCGCTTTGACTAAAAGATTATCTTTATTTTTTGTGGCAAGCTCAAAATCATTTGTGATGGTTACAGCCTTAAAGGGGCATGCCTCCTCACACATTCCGCAGAAGATGCATTTGGCATGTGACATTTGTAAATACCGTTTCCCCTTTTCCTCAACCCATGTATAGGCATTTGTAGGGCATACCTCTACACAGGCATTGCAGTGTCTGCATTTTTCATGGTCTATTTCGATTCTCCCCCTAAAGCGAAGAGGGGCAGGTTCCTTTTCTTTCGGATACCGTGAAGTTACTATACCGGTTTGAAAACTTTTTTGAAATTTTGTAAACATTAAAAAAACCCTAGTAGTTTTATAGCGTTCATTATGATATAAGATTTCGGCTAATCTAAAATATTTTCACATAAATTCATGTATTTCCTGATCTGGTATATCGTTTCACAAAACCTGTATACAAACGGGCGCCATTCTGTTGAATGGCGCGGCAAAGCGATCTGTTCTTTATAAAAGACCTAATATTGCCTCGCTGTTGCCCGTAATAACGGTAACATACGGAGACATTTCCGTGAAACGCTACGCTAGATTGTTAAAGGTCTGTACATGAATAACACAATTCGAAACTCTTATTAATCAGAGGAAAATCAGGGACAATGTTATCTGGAATTGCAAAAGGAATCGCCGGCCAGTTGCAGAACGAAGGCGATCTCACCTTATACCGGAACAACCTGTTATCTGGCGCAGTTACAATCCAATAGATATTTTCACCCCGCGGAGACTCCACATAACTCAAGGCATGTCTGTAAGGTGGGATCTCCTTTTCAATCGGGATTTTTAAAGGTCCTGGCGTCATTTTATCGAAACACTGTTCAATAATATAGATTGACTGATAAACCTCGTCTACCCTGACTCGTACCCTTGCAAGGACATCTCCCTCGTAATGAAAAATCGGGATGTCAAAATCAACTTTATCATAAGCCGCATAGGGGTGAATAAGCCGGGTATCGGTTGCAATACCAGACGCCCTTGCTGCTACGCCAACAACCCCTAATTCCTTAGCAATTTCGGTTGACAACCTGCCCGTTGTTTCAAACCTGTCTAACAGTGAAGAAGATGCGAATATAATTTTAGTAAGCTCCTTAAAATCTTTTTTGACCTCACTGAGTGTGTTTAGAATATGTTGTTTTAAATCATTGTTGATATCAAATCGCACGCCGCCAATTGTAAGCATCCCTCTTAAATAGCGGTTTCCGCATATGGTCTCATTGAGTTGTTGCATGCGCTCGCGAATCCTGAACCCATGTGCGTTTCCTAAAAGGAAGGCTGCACCAGCGCAGATATTCCCGACGTCACCAATATGATTGTAAAGCCTTTCTAATTCTAAAACAATCGTCCGTATAAATTTCGCACGCGGTGGTATTTCAACACCCGCTACTTTCTCAATAGCCTGGCAATAACCCGTTGCATGTGAAGCTGCACAAACACCGCAGATACGCTCGGCGAGAAATAAAGCCTTCGTATAGGGCATCGTCTCAAACAACTTTTCTGTGCCTTTGTGAGTATAAAACAATTTTGCATCAAGATAATATATGCTGTCGCCGACTGCGCTAAACCTGAAGTGTCCCGGCTCGATAATGCCTGCGTGGATCGGGCCTACGGGAATCTCAAAAACACCTTCGCCTTCCACTTTAAAAAAGGGCAGTCTGGATTCCTGAAGGGGTATACGGGTATTTACATCAAAATCTTTCCTTAAAGGATAGGTATTTTCCGGCACATTGCCATGAAGTACGAGCGTGCCGGGATCCGGATGCCCAACGGGCTCAAGTCCGAACATATCCTTAATCTCACGTTCATACCAGTGTGCGGCGGGAATTTTTGTGGTGACTGATGGGAATTCCGGATGGTCTTCGCTCACGGGTATATGAACAATTAAAAATATATCTGCATGAGGCACAGAAAAAACGTAGTAAATTCTGAAATTCCCATTCAGGCTCCTTTCATCGTTACCGATCATTGCTGAAAGGCCCGCATGAAAAGTCTCCCGTAGATAGACACAGACATCCAATAGATTTTCTTTTTTTGTAGAAATATATATTTCATTTTCCCGGAAGCTATTCGTAATGTTAATAGTATCTTTGAACCGATCAGTCAATTCGTCAAGATAAAATTGCCGGTGCTCTTTCATTACGCATTCCTTATAATATCAGAGATTTGACTGAGTATTACCCGCATGATGGGTGGCACGTAGAAACTAATGATCAGCACAAAGACCAATAAAAAACACATAGCAGCAATGGTAAACTTGCTTACTTCTCCCTGGACAACAGTTTCTGCGGGCTCGCTAAAAATCATTTTGAATATATTGTTTATATAACCCACAAAAATAAGCACGAGGAATACAATAAGCAGCGATGTAAATATAAGGACAAATGCACTCCCGCTTGAAAAAGCATCGGCCAGGACTATAAATTCACTGACAAATATATTAAATGGCGGGATACCCGTAATGGCAAAGACCGCGATAATCAAAATTACTCCGGTAACGGGCATTGTTCTGATAATTCCTTTTATCGATTCCATTTCCCTCGTTTTATATTTTAAGAACAAATTACCCCCACAAAAAAACAGGAGTGATTTTGCCACCGCATGGTTAAAAGTATGGAGCTCAGCGCCGTAAATGCTATACATACCGCCAAAACCCAAACCGAGCGCAATAAAACCGATGTGTTCAATGCTACTAAAGGCAAATAACCGTTTGTAGTCCCTTTGCACAAGGATAAAAGGTATAGAAACAATGACAGAGGTAAGCCCGAACGCCATAAGAAGGGTGCATGAATAATTTGGCCCAAGGCATTTTGATGAAATAACATGGAAGCGAATGATACCGTACAGGGAACAATTTAATAGTACACCGGAAAACAAGGCGCTGATGGGTGACGGAGCCTGACTATGGGCATCAGGCAGCCACGTATGCATGGGTGCAAGGCCTGCCTTGGTGCCATACCCAATGATGATAAAGAGAAAGGCAAGTTTCATCAGATGCGGCTCAAACCTGTCAGCCACAGCTAGCAAGTCCGTCCAATTCAGCGCATATCCAATTTCACCCACCACATTTTTAGACGAATGATAGGTAAGAATAACGCCAAATAACGCCAGGGTAATCCCTACGGTGCAGATGATGATATATTTCCACGCCGCCTCCTGGTGCGGCTTTTTATTATAAAAACCTACCAGGAACGTAGTGGATAAGGTCGTAGCTTCAATTGCCACCCACATGATACCCAGATTGTTGGCAACACAAACCGCCAGCATGGTGAAGATAAACATGTGGAAAAGGAAGTAATACCAGCGCAACCTTTTTTCAGGAAACTCCGCCGCATGGAGTTCTGCGTCCATATAACCTATCGAATATAAGGCAGCGGCAAAACCAACCACGCTGACAATCTGCGCGGTGAGCAAGCTAAGTGCGTCTACATAGAAAAAGCCATTGAGTTCCGTTAATGAATGATTAAGGTAGATAGTATAACCAAGGTATATATTATAGAGTAAAAGCGCAAAGCTGCCGGTGACGCTTATATATTTAGATACGTTGTGTTTTTTTATAAGAACACAGGCGACAGCGGTTATCAGCGGTATAATGAGAAAAATTGATATAAGCATTCTACTCTCTGAGTTCCTTTAAAAAACCTATGTCAATACTCTCAAACGTTTCTTTAATCCGGTAGACATAGATGCCCATAATGATCACACTCACCAGGATATCAAAAAAAACTCCCAGCTCTACGATGAGAGGCATACCGTATGATGTGGATAATGCAGCAAAGAAAAGACCGTCTTCCATCGCTAAAAGACCGAGGATCTGTGTAATCGCTTTTTTCCTGGTAATCATGGTAAAAAATCCCACAAGGGTGATAGCTATTGAAATAGGAAGGCAATGCTTCATGAGGGTGCTTTCAAATTGAATAATAGGTTCTGTCGCATAATATGCAACAAGGATAACGCCGCAGGAACACAGTAGCGACAAGGTAAAACTCAGAAAGGATTCTACCTCTTTTTTAATCCCGACTTTTTTTATAATGTAGAAAAGGAACCATGGGATAATAACCACCTTAATCACCAGAGTAATGCCCGTGGTGATAAATATATGGTAAATACCGGAAAGATATGCAATTATCCCGCTTGCGCACGCCAGGATAAAGGACCTGATAGCATACGCCCATACGCAGGTAGTCAACCGGCCGGTGCTAATATGTAAAATCGTTGCTATGAGCATCATGACCGCCAGGACATCAATCGTTTGAGAATTGACAATGATATGTTGTTTCATGACAAATTAGCTCACGATATAATGAGTAATAATTGCGAGGACCGCCAAAACAAATGAAGTTCCTAACAGGTTTGGTATACGGAATAATCGCACCTTCGCAAAGGAAGACTCAACAATAGCAATGAGAAACGCAAAAAACCCAATTTTGACGATATAGAGGAAAAAAGAAACGATCAGCCCTGGAAAAGTAAGACCGGAAGCAATGCCCCAGGGTAAAAAGGTATTTACAAGGATCGTTAGCAATATGAGCAATTTCATACAGGATGCCCATTCGATTAAAGCAAGATACCGCCCGGAAAATTCAAGAATCATTCCTTCGTGAATCATCGTCAATTCTAAATGGGTAAATGGATTATCAACGGGAATCCTCCCCGCTTCCGCAATGATTACAATGGCAAGGGCGGCGAGGGATAAAAAGAGCGAAGGGCTCAGTAATTTGTAACTAAGCATGGCCTGGGTAATATTGCTTAAATTAGTAGAACCATTAATGATAGCAACGTTAAAAACGGAAAGCATCATGGCGGGTTCAGCCATGGAAGAGATTGTCATTTCACGACTGCCCCCCATGCCACCAAACGCACTACCGGTATCAAGGGATGAAAGTGCAAGAAAAAACCTTCCTAATGCAAAAAGATAAATAACGAGAATGACGTCACCCGTAAAATTTGCAGGAACGGTTGAAGAAAGGACCGGAACGAGAAGTGCTATAATCAAAATAGATACAAAGGTCACGTATGGGGTTGCTATAAAGATCCACGACGCCGTTTCCGATATTACGGCATCTTTCCGGAAGAGCTTCGCGAGGTTGTAATACGACTGAAATATACTTGAGCCTTGCCGGCATTGAAAACGGGCCTCTATGCTATTAATTAATCCTTTGATCAGCGGAGATAGCCCTGCAATAACAACGATCTGGAGAATGGGAAGTATAATAAGCTGAATCAAGACCGATATCCTACCATCCGATAACCAACATCGAGATTATTAAAGTGATAAAAATATAGACAAGATAGATATGAACGCTCCCGGTATGTATCCATCTTACTTTGTTTGATATGCTTAAAACATATCTCGAAAGGGGGGCGTAAAAATATTTTTCAAAAATAGGCGTTATTTCAGCAATATATACTATGGACTTTACAAAATACTTGGGAACGGTATATGTGGTCTCTATCTCACGGCGAGGTCTGTACAAGTTACTAAAAATAATCCTGAACGGTTTAGAAAAGGCCGTTGCTGTGTACCCAAACCTCGGTTCCGGAGAAATCCCACATGTCCATGTCTTATATATCTTCTTGGTAAAACCAGGATTTATTAAAGTTATTGCTCCAACGGTAATTGCAAAAAACATTAAACCAAAAACTGTGACACTTTTTAGTGATATTTCAGAAAAATTGGTCTGAAGGGTCTTCGTCTGCAACCAATCGTTTGAAGTAATTGCATGTGCAATATTTACACCTAACAATTCGGTATTGACATGATTAATAGTCGTCATAATTTTTACAGGAAAAAGCCCCATAAATATACAGAGCCCTGCCAGAAGCCCCATACTTACATACATAATAACAGGGACTTCCCTGGCGTGCTGCGCATATTCAGAGCGCGGCATGGCAAGGAAGGAAATCCCAAATGCCTTCACAAAACAAGTGGCAACGAGCGCCCCCGTCAAGGCAACAGTAGCGCCACAAATAGCAGTTAATACCTTTACAATCACGGAAGGGATGGTAAAGCCGTTTAACAATGATTGAAAAATAAGCCACTCACTCATAAACCCATTTAGGGGGGGAATTGCTGAAATCGATAGCACTGCCACCAGGAATAAAGGCGCTGTTACTTGTAATCGTTTAATCAGTCCACCTAGTTGTTCTATATTCTTCGTATGGGTTGAGTAATAAATATTCCCGGCACAACCAAACAACAGAGACTTAAATACCGCATGATTCAATACATGATACAAACCGGCAATCATTGCCAGAGACGATAATGCCATGAGATTATATGATTTAAAGATCATTGACAACCCAATGCCAATAAGGATGATACCGATATTTTCGACACTACTATATGCAAGTAAGGTCTTAATATCCTTCTCCAGTAGAGCATAAAGGATTCCTAAGATCGCTGATGAAGCGCCAATAATGAGAATGATGATCCCCCACCAGGGAGGGCTTGGTGTAAGGAATTCAAAGTAAAACCGGATAAAACCATAGATGGCGGTTTTAATCATCACTCCCGACATAACCATAGATACATTGCTGGGCGCAGCGGGGTGTGCCAAAGGGAGCCAGAGATGCAAAGGGAAAATACCGGCTTTTATACCAAAACCGATAAGCACCAGGAAAAAAACAATATTTTTGGATATAGCCGGCATTATGTCTCCGGCGTATCTGAAGCTGTCAAAGTCAAACGTCCATGTCTTTACATAGGAAAACATAATAAAAAAGGAGACAGAGATAAATACGGCACAAATATAAGACATGAAAAGATAGACAAAACCGGCCTTTCTATGAAAGGGATTTTCGTATTCAAAAATAACAAGGAAGAAAGAAACTATCGTCATGAGCTCCCATACAATCATAAATACCAGGGCATTGTTTGCAGTTACCACAAGGATCATGGCCAAAAGAAAAAGGTTAAAATGAAAACCAAAAAACCGCATATCCCGTTTATTAACGTATAACTTTGTGTATCCAAGAGAATAAACAGAAGCTATGAAACTGATAACGGATATAGCAAGGATAAAAATTGCAGAGAGCGAATCAATTAAAAAACTATAGGTAATAATGGCGTGATATAAAAGAAAATTGAACCGCTCGGCAGCGTGGTTGAATAACACCGATGTGGCTATTGCAATATTAACGCAGGAGGCGATGGCCGCCAAAATAAGCGACAGGTAGTTTCCCAGCATTTGCCATTTATAAAAACATAAGGCAAACAGTGCGCCGAGTGCAAACAGGGTGATAGATAGAACAAACAGATGCTCAATCAACGTGCGTATTATCCAAAGTTTTTACAAACAGATGAATGACTTATTACTACAGTTTGGTTTTGAAAAATTCCAATAATGCTAAGGCCTTATGTTCTATACAGCAATTCGTGAATTACCAATTCACACAGCCGTAAAGGTGTTTTAGTTTAGGATGATTTTTCAAAAAAACCTGGCGCATTCTATCTAAATAATACATAAAAATCAAGTAATTATACGGAAGCTGGCAGTGAGCTGTATTTAGATGCCAGCCTCTTTAAAGATTTTTAAGAGATAGTAAAATCTCTCCCGCATCTATACATCTGCAAATGGGACATTTTTCCTGCGAAATAAGAGATTCGCGGTCTTTAAGTAGCTTAAATGCCTCTTTAAAAGAACGGGATGTAATTTGCCAATTACCTCCATATTCTTTTAGATTCCCGCAAGAACAATATACTACTGGCTCAGACATGAACAATCCCTCAAATTTATGAACAAAATCATATAAAGTTGACTTTTTAGTAACTCGCCCTAAAAAACTCGAATATTATCCTTTTATATACCGAAATAAGTTAAGAATTCAAGTCATTTTTGAAAAGTTACATATTTTGTGACTATTCAACGAAAATATTTTAGAATTTATCTGACACATAATGAGGGTTTCGTGCAAGGCAGGGGCAAAATGGGACTGAAAAAGAATTGGCAGGTGTTTTTCAAAAAACCAGAAGCTAGCCCACACCTCTCCTGGTTAGCAATCATAACCCAAAGAGTAACTTTTTCTAAAACTCGTCAGACATTGGATACACTTTACGGATATTTCGAAAAGCAAGTTGAAAAATTTCTTTATAGGGATATGCGCTGGGCAGACAAATGCCACTCTCCTTACATTCACCTTCACCCGTGCACCAATCCTGAGAAGTTTTATTAACTACACGGTATCTATGAGAATTCTGTTGAACAAAGTCCTTTTACGTCTTAATTCATTGAGTAACGTATAAGCCACAGCCAGGAACCACAGCCAATCAATTGATTGGCATGTATCGCCTCTGTACTTGCCCGGCCGGCAAACAAATGTGACTGCTGTTCCTTGATCCGGTTTTCCTTCTCACCACGTGCACAATACTCTTGCTCACAAAGACCTCTGCCCTTTTTTTCTCCGATTTTAATGCTAGTACCACGAATCGGGGATTTGAATCCTTCACTAAATGTACCATCCTGACGACTACACGGCGATCTCGTGGCCAACTCATGATTTCTTTCCTCGCAAACCCCGAATCACCCCGCACAACAATTTACCTCCAGCCACTGGCTCAGAAAGTGATTAACGATCCGCGCTATTCCTTCTTTTGCCCCTTCATTTGCATATTCTCCTGACGTCCTTAATTTCGCACATAACAAATAGTCATCACAAAATAGGCAAAAAGCCAAATAACAATACTCCCACACAATATCCATGAAAAAATGCCCTTCCTGATTCCCGTGTTACTGTTCCGAAGCCGGTTGTATGGAAAAAGGATATAGACGTTTGGTTGCAAATCATGAAGCAACAGGATACAAGGCTATTCGTGAAAATGAGGGAAAAAACATAGAGTCCGCAGATCTTGCCGGATAAGCTAAATATCGGGGATGTTATCTTATACATCGATTGTTTCTTGCAAAAACCATTGACGGTAGGTCCAGCAAAGTAAGCCATCCGCAACAAATTTTTTAAAGCGCTTTGTTACAACAAGATTTTAAAACAAAACGATTTATGAAAGTGTGATGCCGTTCTTTTTTGTCAACAAATTGTTTTTTTGTTGACATCGTAACAACATTATGTCATTTTACCGCAATACAAGAACGAACAAACAGAAGCATTACGATAAGGGCAAACCCTGAGTGATCAGGGGACGCAAAGTAAAGGGTCTTTAAACATACAAGGATGTAGTTCAAAAGACAAACTTGCTTAAAAAGACAGCCTTACTGCCGAAGAGGTTTTATCCACAATCTTTGCAGTAAGGCTTTTTTGTTTTTATGTATTAAGGATCATGCATTATACGTCTGATTGAACCTTAGAGAAGAGGGACAAGATGCTTTCACATGCCTTAACCATTGTAATGAATGAGTTGAACGCACACCTCGCCGCAAGCTACGGTTCTAACACCCCTCAGGTCGGATTGAGAAATTTGGCAGAGGGATTTTCAGGTACCGCTGGCGAAAGAGACAGGCTTTACTTATCGGTAGTAAATATTAAAGATGAGAAAACCCTGAAGAACCTGCCAAACTATATACGAAACGACGCAACGCTCAGAGCAGTTTATGAAAATCCCCCTGTTTTTCTCAATTTTTTGATTCTTATGGCTGCAACCCATACGGATTACACCAACGCATTATTGATATTATCGAGGGTAATACGTTTTTTCCAGTCCAAAAACGTGTTTACGCAAGACAATGTTTCCCCTGGTTCGGTAACGAGTTCGAGCCCAATTAACCCTCTTGACCAATTAGAAACTTTTAAGCTTATTTTCGATTTATATTCTCCAACCTTAGAGGAAGTCAATCATCTGTGGGGTACTTTGGGGGGCAAACAGTATCCTTTTGTTCTGTATACCTTAAGAATGCTTGAAATGAAGTTCAGAGCAGTCCAAAGCGAAAGCGGACTTATTACCGAAGTTGTCAGCAGTTTCCATCACAGGAAAACGGTGGCGCCTTAATATGGGTGAGATTATTAAAAACGGATATAAACGGTTATTTGAAATACGGTTGCTCCACCATTACTGGCTGGATGATGGAGCGACGGTGTTCGATCTGATATCAACGCAGGCGCAACGGGACAAACGTTTGCTGTCATACGACATGCGCCAATTCCTTGCATTGTCGCCAACGGCTTCAACTTCAAAGTCTCTCAGGGGTTTTGGGTGTGTGTATAAGAACACGGCCCTGGGGTGCGTGGTTGTGGTTCCGCAGGATGCCGTGGTTTCAGCTGAAACAAAGCTCGAGTTTGTAGTGACGGTCATGGACCCTGCTTTTTACAACTACACTGCATTGACTCTGCGGCCGCAGAAGATTTATGAAATATATCATAAGGCTGAAGATAGAACTTACCGGTTCAAGGAGGATGTTCCTGTGCTATCAAATTTGACCGGGACTTCAAGATGGACTGGCGACAATAAGGCTCTTTTCCTGTCCAGGGAATTTCCTGATCTTGCTGCAGACGACACGGTGGAATCACTCATTAAATCGGGAAACGAGCTGTATCAATTGACTGGTGATCAGCCTGGTGTAACTACTCAGCTTTTGAAAGTCAATAAGGACAGTGTGCCCGTATTTGTCAATCAGGATGACGTTCCGTCAATTGTGTCACCTGCTGGCCTTTCTGGTAAGCCTTCACGGGGGATAGTGTTGTCGGATGATATTCCTGACAATGTATTTGCACTTATTCGTTTATCCGCTGTGAGGCTGGATAACAAGGATTTTAGTTTTGTCGACGGTAATGGACATGCGAAAGCGCCTAACACGGTTTTTCAAATCCGTTTCAAGAATCGCTCAACGTTCTGGAAATACTTCAACAAGAAAACCGGCGCTGAAGTTTCTACCGAAACTGCCCCGCTTCCGTTATCCCATTATGGAAATGCGGGCGCAAAGCAAAAACCGTCGCAAGGTCTGGTAAAGGCCATGAAAAGTGGAGCCAAAATCGCCCAGCTTGTCTCGGAAATTTATGTATAGTATTTAATTTCATTGTATAGAAATTTTCATCTTATTTAAGCGGGTTATAGGGTGGCATGGACAAACGAGTTTGTCCATGCCACCCTGTGCCTGAAGATATAACTTGAATTTTAATCAGAAAGGAGGAAATGACATGCCAACATTGTATAAAACCCCTGGGGTATACATCGAGGAGATCCCCAAGTTTCCACCCTCTATTGCACCGGTGGAGACGGCAATCCCGGCATTTATCGGTTACACGGAAAAGGCTTTTGATCAGGTAGCCGACGACCTGCATTTAAAACCGACGAGGATTTCGTCTATGGTTGAGTATGAAAAATACTTCGGCGTCGCGCAGAAAGAAGAGAATATTAAAGTTTCCATAGACGAAAAACAAGAGAATAACGTCACGGTCGAACTGAAAGCGACGGCCAGCCTTGCAGAAGCGGACCGTTCGAAGCATATCATGTATTACGCGCTTCAGATGTTTTTTGCAAATGGAGGAGGTCCTTGCTACATTGTCTCTGTGGGGCTTTACAAGAGCACCTTTGGTGGTAGCTTAGTAGAAACTGAATTAAAGGCGGGGCTGGATGCCTTAATCAAAGAGGACGAACCAACGCTGATTGTTATACCTGAGGCGCAAAGTCTTTCCATCGCAGATTTCAAATCCCTTCACGACGAGGCTCTTAAGCAATGCGCTGATTTAAAGGATCGCTTCGTCATAATGGATTTGCATGGAGATACCATATCCTTATCAGACCAGAACGCCAATCTGCTTACAGCCGTAGGAAATTTTAGGTCAAATGGCATTGGCACCGGCAATCTCAAATACGGAGCCGTCTATGGCCCAAACATCGAAACCGTCTTAGATTTTGCTTATGATGAGACACAAATCGACGTAACCGTGGTAATCAATGGTACTGCCGCTTCTCCGGTAAAACTGAATACCCTGGAAACTACAAGTAGCCGTGTGTATGAATTAGCGAAGGCTGCAATTAGGGATATGTCCTGCAAAATGCCTCCTTCTTCGTCGATTGCTGGTATTTATGCTGCCGTAGACAATAGTCGCGGGGTTTGGAAGGCTCCAGCCAATGTTAGCGTGAGTAGCGTCATTAAGCCTGCCATCCAGTTTTCAAATACAGAACAGGATCAAATGAACATAGATACTACGGCCGGTAAATCCGTCAACGCCATCCGTGCTTTTACCGGCAAAGGAACTCTTGTCTGGGGCGCACGTACCCTCGCAGGAAACGACAATGAATGGCGCTATATCAACGTGCGTCGGTTTTTCAACTTTGTGGAAGAATCGTCCAAAAAGGCCACGGAACAATTTGTCTTCGAACCGAACGACGCCAATACTTGGGTGCGCGTGCAGGGAATGATTGAGAATTTCCTAACTTTCCTCTGGCGACAGGGTGCTTTGCAGGGTGTGAAACCCGAGCATGCCTTTTATGTTGCGGTTGGTCTTGGCAAAACCATGACCCCCCTTGATATTCTTGAAGGCCGTATGATTGTCGAGATCGGTATGGCTGTTGTTCGTCCTGCCGAATTTATCATTCTCAGATTCTCCCATAAGATGGCTGAGTCATAAACGAAAGGCGATGTTTAGGCCTGTCCATAGGCCAAACCATAAAGAGTTCGTCCATAGCGCTTTCTGCGCGGGACACTTCAAAAGATTGAAATGGACGCCTAATTGGGAAATTTAAAGGAGGAAGATAAAAATGGCTGAAAATGTTGAAGACAAATTGAAAACTTTGAAGAATACTTTGCAGACCACAGAAGGGATAATCGAAAGTAAAACAAAAGAAAAAAATATCTTAAAAGGAGATATAGCGAATTTAGAAAAGATAGTAAAAGAGATTACTCAGTTATCAGATGCTTACAAGCAAGGACTCACTGTTATTCAAAAGGATGAAACTGAAATCGAAAGTTACATTAGTTTAAAGGAGCCTATGATCGAAACTGCCATAAAGGATAAGAAGGAGGACTTTGACTCCGCAATCAAGGAGTCTGATGATTCCATTGATAATATCCAAAAGGAGGTCGATTCGCTAAGGGAAGCGGTAGAAAATGCACAGAAAGAATACGAAGGGGCAAAAGAAAAACGTGACATGAGTCAGACTGAATACAATTCCTTTAAGGCCAAACAAAAGGTCATTGAGAACAACCTAAAAACGCTTAAAGATTTAAAGAAACGAATAGAACAGGAAGAAGATGATAAAGATACAGCTAATATGTATTTCTTTCTCCAGGAAAGCAAGAAACTTTTGGATGCAACGAAAACTGATATTTTGTCTGAGAAGGATTTCAAAAATAAATTGCTAGAAGAGTGGGCCAAACTCGACGCTGATGAAATGAGCGCAAGAACTAAAGAGTTGTCGGTGGAGGTGGCAAGGAATAAACTTTACGAAAAACAAAAAGTATTGGAAATAGCAAGAAAAGATCGCACTCAGCATATTTTGGAAAAACTGAAAACAATATAACATATATTGAAAGGAGGGTAACATGGCACAAGAATATCCATTACCCAGATTTCATTTTCAAGTGGATTGGGGTGGGGCAAAAATCAGTTTTACGGAAGTAACAGGACTTGTTATGGAACGGGAAAAGATCGAATACCGGCACAGTGATAGCAAGGACTTCAATAAAATCGCCATGCCGGGACTGATCAAGAATAACAATATCACCATGAAGCGCGGCAAATTTGAGAAAGATTTCGATTTCAACACATGGATGGACGATGTGGCCAACGAGAGGGTTGGCAATCGGCGTGATGTGGTCATCCGATTGTTAAACGAAAAGCACGAACCCGTGGCTGCTTGGTCGGCTACCAGATGCTTTCCGGTGAAGATCACGGCGCCTGATTTGAAGTCTGACGCAAATGAGGCTGCGATAGAAAGCATTGAGATTGCCCACGAGGGCTTAAAGTTGATGAAAGTTTAGCAGGATGAGCCATGAGCGACTATTATCCACCGTGGGGATTTTACTATCAGGTCAAGTTCGCGATCAGTCAGAACAAGAATGATGCTCGTTTCCAGACGGTTTCAGGATTATCCGTGGAATATGACATGGAGGAATATAAAGAAGGCGGCGAAAATCGTTTTGTCCATAAGCTGCCCGTACGCACAAAATATGCGGATCTGGTGCTGAAGCGCGGTATGCTTACAGATTCAGAAGTGATCAAATGGTTTCTCAATGCCTTCCGCAACCGGGAGTTTAAACCTGCAGATATCGATATTATTCTGATGAACGAAAAGAGTGAGCCTTTACGTGTCTGGAATGTGGCCCATGCCATCCCTAAAAAATGGGTTATCAGCGACTTGAATGCCGGTGAAAATTCCGTTGTTATAGAGACCATGGAGCTTTCCTATCGTTATTTTACGGTTCAATAAGGATGAAAAAGGAGACTGCGAATGCCTATCGAAATTAAAGAGCTTCATATTCGCATTGCGGTTAATACGCCGCAAACTGGTCAAACGGCGGGAATCAGAACGGCTGTTTCCGGCAGCAGCCCTGCTGCTAATGACGTAAAAGAGGCTATAGTGGCGGAATGTGTGGAACAGGTATTGCAAATTATCCAAAATAAGGCGGAGCGCTGATGGCTGAAGACGGTAAATTGGAGAAGATGCTGATCCTGGCCTTCGATAGCTCCGAAGCCGCTGAAAGCGGCGGGAAAATGGAGGCGAAAGATAGTTTTGAGGCATTGATCAATCCAGAGAGCTACACGCTTGACTATAAACTCAAGTTTTCTGAGTCAGGGCAGGGACAAGGAACGAGCGGTAAGCAATTGAAATACGAATATACCGAACCGGAGGAAATCACCTTCGAATTCCAGTTTGACAACACGGGGATTATAAATGGAAAACCACAAGATTCGATTGTTGACGACATAAAAAAATTTAAACAGGTATTGCTTGAATACAAGGGAGATTCACATGAGCCGCGCCACTTCAAACTGGTGTGGGGTGAAAATTCAATTTTCAAGGGCAGGGTAACAGAAGTCAGTGTCACTTATAAGATATTCAAACCCGACGGGACTCCCCTCCGGGCAACTGCTAAGGTCAAGTTCAAAAGCAGTATCGAAGAGCAAAAACGAGCGGCAAAGGAAAACAAGCAGTCGTCTGATTTGACGCATTCTCGTAAGGTGAAGCTCGGCGATACCCTGCCGCTTATGTGTTACCGGATATACGGAGACTCAAAATATTATCTTAAAGTTGCGGAAGCAAACGGCCTGGGCAATTTCCGGTCACTAACGCCTGGACAAGATATTGCTTTTCCGCCAATTGAAAAGACGGGTAAGCAACGGTGAGCAACGAATCAACCATTCCAACACCTGCAACACCCGATGTATGCACGATTGGCATTCTTGTAGATGGGGTCGAAATCCCCGGCAGATTTCATGTGTTGTCGGTTTCTGTGACCAGAGAATTGAATCGTATTCCGGCTGCGGTAATCCAATTCCTTGATGGGGAGGCATCCAAATCTACCTTTGAGGCGAGCAACAGCGATCTTTTTATCCCCGGGAAAAAAATAGAGATACAGCTCGGTTATCGTTCGCAGAATGATTCGGTATTCAAAGGAATTGTTATTAAGAACGGAATCAGGATTCGTAAGAATGGAAGTTTTCTCACGGTAGAGTGCAGGGATGAGTCCGTAAAAATGACCAGCGGCTTAAAGAGCCGCTATTTTACCGATAAAAAAGACAGTGAAATTATGGAAGAAGTTATCGGCTCATACTCACTCCAAAAGGAGGTAAAGCCTACTATACCTGACTTAAAAAACGTTACCCAATATAATTCCACAGACTGGGATTTCCTCCTGTGCCGGGCCGAAGCGAATGGTCAGGTCGTTATAGTAACCGATGGGAAAGTTGTTGTTACTCAACCAGACATTGGAGATGCGCCGGTGGTTAGCGTCAAATTTGGAAATACGTTATTGGAATTGGATGCCGAAATAGATGCGCGGCGTCAAAGCAAAGGCGTTCTGGCCTTCAGTTGGAATCCTGCAGAACAAAAAGTTACGGAGGCAGAGGCAAAAGAGCCTCCTGCAATGGACATCGGGAATCTTTCGCCGGAGAGTCTGGCTGACGTTATTGGCGGAGAAAAACTTGATATCAGGCACGGTGGTACGCTTGGAGAGCCAGAGTTGCAGGCCTGGGCAGATGGCCGGTTGATGAAGGAGCGTTTTGCAAAGGTGCGCGGCAGGGCAAAGTTTCAGGGTTTTGCTGAGGTATTACCGGGTAAAATCATTGAAGTAACCGGCATTGGCGAGCGGTTTGAAGGGAAAATGTATGTCTCCGGTGTTCGTCACACGGTGACGGGCGGTAACTGGGAAACGGATGTCCAGTTTGGATTGAGCACAGAACTATTCGCCGAAACGTATAACCTGCGCCCTTTGCCTGCCGCTGGCTTAATTCCCGCGGTGGGAGGCCTGCAAATTGGGATTGTTACGGCGCTGGAAAACGATCCGGATGGCGAGGAAAGAATTAAGGTACGGCTTCCTTTAGTCAGTGTTGCCGAAGAGGGTGTCTGGGCTCGTATCGCAACACTGGATGCCGGGAAAGGACGGGGCACTTTTTTCCGTCCCGAAATTGACGACGAGGTGGTAGTGGGATTCCTCAATGATGATCCGCGCCATCCTGTAGTGCTGGGGATGTGCCACAGCAGCGCCAAACCGGCCCCTGAACCGGCAAAAGATGACAACCACCGGAAAGGTTATGTCAGCCGCGAAAAAATGGAATTTATCTTTGATGACGAAAAAAAAGTTGTAGTGCTTGGAACACCGGCAGGAAACAAAATCACCTTGTCGGAGGAGGACAAGGCTGTCATTGTTGAAGATCAAAATGGAAATAAGATAACGTTAAACGACAGCGGGATAAAAATCGAGAGCAGCAAAGATATTATAATGAAAGCCGCTAAAGACATTAAGATTGAGGGCATGAATATCGACGTAAAAGCCCAAACTGCCTTCAAGGCTGCCGGAACCGCCAGCGCCGAGGTTTCCGGTGCAAGTACGACATTAAAGGGAAGTGCCACAACCGTGATACAGGGCGGGGTTGTTCAAATCAATTGATTCGACAATAGTGTTTTCTGAAAATAGATTTGACGTTTTTTAGCGAGAAATATGAATTCATTAAGCCTTCGGCGACGCACCCTCCTGTTTCCCTCACGTTTACGTGGGAGATTATGGGGGCATTGAAATTCCTATACGGTAAAATTAACCCTGTCAGGGTTTAAAACCCTGACAGGGCAGACTCACATATTTCGTGATTCTGATTTGCCTTTTCCGACTTGTTATAGTTAGGAGTAAGTATATATGTTGCCTGCAGCGCGTGTAACCGACATGATTGTCAGTACAGCAACCATGGGGGCTCCAACTCCGATTATTCCGCCGGGTGCGCCAACGGTTTTGATCGGAGGGCTTCCGGCGGCGCGTATGGGCGATACGTGCGGCGTAGACGCCATTGTGAAAGGTTCTGCCACCGTGATGATCGGAGGAATGCCAGCCGCCAGAGTTGCGGACATAACTGCATCAGGCGGCGCCATAATACCACCCGGAGCGCTAACGGTATTGATTGGAGGATAGTGCATGAACAAAGAATTTCTGGGATGTGGATGGTCTTTTCCCCCTTCATTCAATCGAAGTTTCAGGGGTGTGAACATGCTGGAGCAGGAGGCAGATATCGCCTCCAGCCTTGAAGTGCTCCTCAGCACTGCGCAAGGCGAAAGAGTAATGCAGCCGCAGTACGGTTGCAATCTGGATGAGCTGGTCTTTGAGAGTCTGGATACTCGCATGAAGACCCTCATGACGGACAAAATAGAGTCTGCCATTCTTTACCATGAACCGCGTATAGAGTTGGAAAAAGTGAGTCTGGATGAAAGCCGTGAACTGGAAGGGGTTGTTCTGATAGAAGTTATCTACCGGGTGAAAGCGACCAATTCCCGTTTTAATTTTGTTTATCCCTACTATAAATTAGAGGGTACGGACATTAATCTTACCACAACGATTAACCTTCTACCGGATAAAGATTGACATGAGCGATACTACGAACTGTTCGCATAATCGGGACGCATTAAAGCTTATCCTCGAAGGAACAAGCCAGGAACAACGTTTTCTCCCCGCGCTCGATCCTGCATACGCCCCGGTGGACGAACGCACCGTTGCTCATCGCATGGTCTTTGCTCAGGCATATGCCGCCTACCTGAAATACTACAATTCTAACAACGTCTGGGAAGGTGATTGGCAGGCATTTTTTAATAATGATGTGTCAGCGCTGCTTGCCATTGCAGCAGTGCAGGATGTGGATAATTACAGATCCACTGTAAAAGGATATTTTGATTTCTTAAAAAATCGTGATAATCAATTAAAAGAACAAGAATTAAAAGACACTTTAGGCTGTCTCTTCAGTTGCGCTGCCACCCTTGCCAAACAGTTGGATGTGTTAAAAGAGGGGTTGCCAGTCGAAATTCCCCTCAAAGTTGCCATGCAGAATCTGATTCAAAGCCAATTGGCGCCGGTGTTCAATAGACTTATAGCTTATTACAAAGCAGATTTGCTCTTGCCCGCTTCAAATCGCTTGGTTGCAGAGACTCAGCCCGGCATCAGAATTTTAGGCAAAATAACGGAAACCTTTGAGAACATTTATCAGGATGGTTTATCCAAAGACTGGACGGGTAACGCTGCCGGCTGGGGTGTTTATACAAGTTCAATTCAAGAGGATTCATCGGTTTACGGTTCGGCTTCGACTATATTCGAACGTATCAACCATATCGCCACCCACAACCTCTTTACTTCCATATTTGACCAGTTTCTGAAAGTCTATGCGCGTATTGTTAAGGAAGCAGGGCTGGTATTAGAAAAAACCTTTACCGAATGGAACCGCCACGAGCCGCATTATGCGTTGTTTCTTGCCTTCCTGCGTCTGTTTGAATTTGCCCGCGCGGAAATGAATACGCTTACAGGACGGCACCTGGACTTTTATTACCGGGAGATTCTTCAACTCCGGGAAAAAGCCGCTGAACCCAGCCGTGCGCATTTACTGGTCGAACTGGCGAAACAGGTTAACAGTCATGAATTCAAAAAGGGTGAGCTGTTCAAGGCGGGAAAAGATGATCTCGGTAAAGATGCTTATTTTGCAAATGATTTCGATTTTGTGGCAAACCAGGCAAAGGTAATGGAATTGAAGACAGTTTACCGGCATGGTGAAGAAAAGGTGGGAAAAGCACAGTCCGGTATACATCAGGGCCGATTGTATGCCTCCCCGGTTGCCAATTCCGATGATGGAATCGGGGCGGAACTGACTTCCATAGACACGTCCTGGCATCCCTTTCACAACAAGATCTATCAGGACGGGGCTCTGTTGGAAATCAAAATGCCGCAGGCGGAAATCGGTTTTGCTATTGCCTCGCATTATTTGCTGATGGCAGAAGGAGCTAGGACAATTACGGTCAAGTTTACGACAACCGCTTTGCCTGGTAATCTGGAACTATCCAATAAGGATTTAGATTGTCTCCTCACCACAGAAAAGGAGTGGTTTGCAGGCAAGGTGTCGGAATTTAACAAAGAAAGTAGTAATAGCCTAAAATTAAAAATTGAGTTGTCCGGAGCGGATCCAGCTATAACGCCTTATTTAGCTAAAACGCACGGCTATAACTTTCCCACTAACCTACCGGTACTATTGGTAAAACTAAGGCATAGGGATAATTCACCGTATCTCTATCCTCAACTTCAAGATGTCATCATAAATAAGATCGATCTTGCAGTGGAAGTCAAAGGGCTGAAAAATCTTGCTGTTTCCAATGACTTCGGTCCAGTGGACACCTCCAAACCATTTCAGCCATTTGGTCCATCGCCTGTGGCAAATAGTGCATTAATCATCGGCTCAAAAGAGGTTTTTCAAAAAAAACTTACTTCTGTTTCAGTCGGCTTGACATGGTTGACAACGCCGACTTCATACAAAACTTCTCCCCAGGTCACAATCGACTTCCTGAAAGAAGGCAGGTGGCATCCTTCGAATATCGCTGCAGCCGGTGTCGGATTGGCATCATATCCTTTTACGAGCAATCTCGGTGATCCAGTAGTTGACAAACCAGATTTAACCTCGAACGAATCTTATGGAACGACTTCCCGGCATGGCTTTGCCCGCCTGAAGTTGACGACCGATTTTGGGCAGAACACGTTTCAAGCCGATCTGCTCAAATACCTGAGGAAAGATGATAACGCTGTCGATCCGGGGGCGCCGCCGGTAGGTCCTACTATGAACGCACTCTGGCTAGACTATGCCGCTTCACAATCAATAGCCTTGGATTCCGCCGATTCTGATGCATTTAATGATCGCAATGCCCAGTTCTTCCATCTTGCACCTTTTGGTTATGCCGAGCAACACCCGTTTCTTAATTTAACCAATAAAGTTTTTCTTCTCCCGCAATTTTCCTTCTGGCGTGATGGCGCTGTCAGCAGTAGTGAAGCAGAATTCTACATCGGCCTCACCGATCTCAATCCGCCACAGAATCTTGCTTTGCTCTTTCAGGTGGCGGATGGTACAGCCGATCCTCTATCGAAAAAGCCCGATCCGCATATTCATTGGAGCTACCTGCGTGGCAATGAATGGATACCCTTTGCCAAAGATGAAGTGGAAGACAAGACCGGCGGACTTCTCAATTCGGGTATCATTACCTTTGCCATGCCACGGGAAGCATCGGATACCAATACCCTGTTGCCAGCCGGGATGCACTGGCTACGGGCTGCTGTAGCATCCGGGAGCGATGCCGTATGCTGGTTGCGGCTGGTAGCAGCTCAGGCTCTGAAGGCCACTTTTATGGACAAAGATAATGACCCAACCTTTCCGGCTAAGGTATTGGAAGCAGAGACCATCAGTAAACTGGATCGGCCTAATGTCGCAGTTAAAAAAATCACGCAGCCCTTTGCCACCTTCGATGGAAGAGGAAAGGAAGACTCTAAGGCATTCTATACCCGAATCAGCGAACGACTGCGTCACAAGGACCGCGCCATTACACTGTGGGACTATGAACGGTTGATACTGGATGCGTTTCCGCAAATCTATAAGGCTAAATGCCTGAATCACCTGCAGTATGAGCCAGACGAAAGCGGAAAAGGTGTTTACAGGGAACTTGCCCCTGGTCATGTCACGGTCATCACCATTCCAGACCAGCAGGTCCGCAACCTCCGCGACCCATTCAGGCCTTACACGAGTCTGGGACTTCTTGAGGAAATAGGCGCCTTCCTGGGTAAGCGTTTATCATGTTTTGTCACGCTCCATGTCAGAAATCCGGAGTTTGAAGAGGTTCGTGTTGAATGTAAAGTTCGCCTGAAAGATGGTCTCGATGAAACTTTTTATATAAGCAAACTGCAGGAATCCATTACCCGTTTCCTCTCTCCCTGGGCATTCCCCGGCGGTGGCAGCCCTTCCTTTGGTGGGAAAGTCTATAAATCGGTGCTGATCAATTTTGTGGAAGACCTGCCGTATGTGGATTATGTGACAGATTTTCAGCTATTTCACACTTTCAATGACTTCCAGGGTAATCCGCAGACAATAGAGAAGAATGAGGTTGAGGGATCGAAGGCAGTTTCCATCCTGGTTTCTGCCAGAAAACATGTTATTGATGCAATTAACACCGCCGTGGCAGAAACGCCCGGGGAGAAATGTCCGTGTGAGGCAACATGAGTGAACTATCTAAAACCATACCGAAACACTATGAATTGAAACCTGCGCTGGATTTCTACCGCCTCCGCAGGGAGGGAATTGCCTTTATTGAGCAGATGGGCAGTTCTCTGTGGACAGATTATAATATTCATGATCCGGGGATTACCATCCTGGAGGCGCTCTGTTATGCCCTTACTGACATTGCCTATCGTGCAGGTTGGGATGTCAATGACCTATTGACGCCGGAACCGAATAAACCTTTCTCAAAACAGCCTTTTTTTACGGCAAGGGAAATTTTAACCGTAAATCCCTGGACGCCAGATGATTTTCGGCGGCTGCTCATTGATCTGGAATCCGTGCGTAATGCCTGGATTTTCTGCAAGAAATGCGCATGCGACGTCTCTTATTATACATGGTGCGAGAAAGACCAGTTGAAACTGTCGTACCAGAAGCCGGAACCACAACGGTCATTACAGACGAAAAAGGTTGAACCTAAGGGGTTATATGACGTGCTTCTAGAATTAGAAGCCGATCCGGAACTGGGCGATCTGAACGATCACAAGATAGAATATGCCACGGCCGTTTCTGATAAAGATGGTGTGAAACATCCCGTCACGATAGAATTGCGTTTCCCTAAGCAAAGCATAGAAAATAGCGATGAATGGGAATTATTTCAAAACGATTCAGCAGACTTCACCGTAACCAAAATGCGGCTTGGTGCAACAAAAACCTTCGATGTATTTACTGATCCAAGTCTGAAAACGGATAATGAGAGGGATGAATATATACGCAGGCATTGGAGAGGTATATTTTACCTTGACCTCGAAATTCAATCTTCCACCAGGCACTTCACCATGGAAAATGTAACCATGCGTCTGTTCAGTGGCACGGCTGTGCGAAAAGCTCTGACCGCTGCATACATGAAAGTTCTATTCATTGATGATAATGTGGGCAATGTTGTTATCCGGCGTTACCGCGATAAGACGAGGAGGGCGAAAAAATCTATTGCAAGCGCAAAGGCCGCATTGCACAGTCATCGCAACCTTGATGAGGATTATTGCAAGGTTAGGGTCATCAATCTTGAAGATGTCGCCGTTTGTGCTGATGTGGAGGTCAAGCCCGATGTGGATATCGAATGGGTGCAGGCACGCATCTGGTTTGAGATCGAACGGTATTTCAATCCGCCGGTGCCGTTTTACACCTTACAGGAATTGATGGATGCCGGAGTGCCGGTCGAAGAAATATTCAACGGGCCGGAGCTTAACAGCGGATTTATGAAAGGAAAGGATCTGGACGCTGCCTCGTTGAAATCCGTACTGCGCGTTTCTGATATTATCAACCTTTTGATGGATATTGATGGCGTAATTGCTGTTAACCAGTTGCAACTTGTTAAGTACGATGCCGAGGGTCATATGGTTAAAGGCGCCGCTGATCCATCCTGGAGCAGCGATGGAAAACCTATTTTTGATGCCAATATAACCAGCGCATCCTGGCTGCTGTATATCAGCGACCAGCATCAACCAAGGCTTTATATGAACGGCTCGCATTTCTTCTTTTATAAGAACGGACTCCCTTTCCGGCCGCGCATGGATGAGGCCAGAGACACTCTTACCCAATTGCGCGGCGAGGCAGAGCGCCCGAAGATAAAAAGTGCGTCAAAGGACTTGCCCGTACCCACAGGTAAATATCGCAATCCCGATGATTATTTTCCGGTTCAATACAGCTTTCCTTTGACTTATGGCATCGGTACTGACGGGTTGCCGTCTCATGCTTCCGATGAACGGAAGGCGCAGGCAAAACAATTGAAGGCATATTTGATGGTCTTCGAGCAAGTGCTGGGTAATGCACTGGCGCAACTGGCTCATACTGTAGATCTGTTTTCTATCGACACCGGAGTTACGCGCACGTATTTCGTAAAAGAGTTTAGAGAAACGTTGATAAAGGGCTTCGACGAGATCAAGAAAGATCTGGATAAAAAAGCTGTGGAAGATATTGCCGAAACGTCACTGGAGTTTCAGGAACGACGAAACCGGTTTCTGGACCATCTCATGGCCCGATTCGGTGAACAGTTTGGTGAATATGCATTACTGCTCACCAATCTGGAAGGTCAGCAGGTGGCGCTCAAGGATTTGATCGAAGACAAGATTGCATTCCTCAATGTCTATCCGCTTATTAGCCATAATCGGGCGAAGGCCTTTGATTATACAAAACCACCTGCATCTGACGATGTTCCGGCCTTGAAGAAACGTATCGGCCTGTTGCTAGGCCGTCCCGGTTTGAGATTCATTGTGGTAGAGCATCTGCTGTTGCGGCCCAAATTCCCCGGCGATGCGCTCTATCCCATCTGTTCGGATGGCCCTTGCAACACATGCGGCGACGAAGATCCCTATTCTTTTCGGTTGACCTTTTTAATGCCGGGCTGGATAGAGCCGTTTAAGACAAACATGGAGATGCGGGATTTTGCTGATCGTACCATCCGGCAGGAAATGCCTGCACATCTTCTGGGTAAGATATGCTGGGTCGATAATGATGGGTTTGTCGAAAACCTTTGTGATCCAATTATTGGAGAATTAGCGGAGCTATTAGAAAGAGATGGGAAAACTGCCGGGGGGGAAAGACCCTCTGGAACGGATGCCTGTGTGTGCGCCACAAACATTTATACAACTTTCAGTAAAGTCTTCAGGGAAGGGTACGAAAACAAAACCCTGGATGATGTTCATCCTGATCTCCTGAAAAAAACCCTCGAAACAGAATTTGACATAAAGATAAACCCCAATACTATTTCCTGCACTGCCCTTTTAGATCCCTTGTGGGCTGAAATTCAGGCAAAAATGGTTGAGCATTTCCAGGGGGTGGCATTAAATGGATGTCAATTCGATAGATTCGAAGATGCCTGGAACAGGTGGTTAGAAGCCAATGCAAAAATCGATTGGATGGAAGAACGCTTGCATGAGCGCGTAGAAGCAATTCTTGCAAAGAAGCTGGTGTCTGTTTCTGACACCCAAGAATCCACAGAAGAGGCATTGTGCAAATGCGCCGCTGCCATTTTAACGCAGTGCGGCACGGAATTTCATACTTGGTTTGAGAACAATTTTACTGCGGGAAGAACTCCCGATGAATTTACCCCTGCATTTGAACTTTCTGATGTGCCGTTATGCAAAAGCCTCACTTTTAACGACTGGAATAGCGTCGTTCAAGAAATAAAATTTATGCTGAAAGACAGATACGATAAATATAAAGAAGTCTCTTACCGCCTTCGGGTTGTGGTGGATCTGCTCGGCAGATTGAGCAATAGGTATCCTGCCGCTACTCTGCATGATTATGACGAAGGCAATGATCAAAACCCGGTCCGCCTGGGTAAAACAGCTTTAGGAGATTGACGGAGGTATTTATGGAACCTACTGAAAAAAGTGAAAGTTACCCGATCTTTGAGCCTAATCAGGTGCTTTCCGATGTGCATCTGAATCAGGCATTCAATTACCTGGATGAACAGGAACGGTTGACGCGCGCCAACCTCATCGGCATCGGCATTATCTGCGGCCTGGAGGTTCGCCTGGAGGTGAAATCTCAAACCGAAGCGATTATTCATCTGTCAAAAGGGTGCGGCGTTACATCGGAAGGCTATCTTATTGAGGAACCTGAGGATGTGTCGATGGTTTCGTACCGGGAGTACAAATTGCCAGGCGATCCGGATTACCCCGCATTCAAGGACAGTTCATCCCCTTCGACCCAGTACTCTCTGTGGGAGTTGTTCCCGGCAGGCGAGCCTGATACAACACAACTGACGACAAGTTTCCTGAATGATAAAGCGGTGCTGTTGTTTCTTGAACTGAAAAGGGAAGGAATGCGCAATTGCAGCCCCAATAATTGCGATGACAAAGGGTCTGTGATGACGGCGACGGTGCGTCGTTTGTTGATGAACGTAAGCGATCTTAAAAAAATTATTGAAAAGACTAAAGGTTTAGATGGTGGCCTGACTTCTACTGAACTTGAAGAAATCCTGTTAGCCAGGCTGAATCTGCCGGATCTGGGTCTGCCGCGCTATGATGTTCCCAATAAGAGGCCAAGCACTACTGAACAAGTAATGGCAGCTTTTCTTTCGATTTTTAGTTCCGGAATAGTGAATAACACCGGAGGTGCTCTCCGTTCGGCATATGCAGCCTTCGGGCTCCTGCTGAAAGAAGAATATCCGACCGATCCTTTTGCCGGATTCAGCAAAAAATTCGGTTTTCTGAATAGTGTGCCGGAGAATATGGTCCAGGTACTCTTTCTTCAGTATTACTACGATTTTTTTGACGATCTGATTAAGGCCTATAATGAGTTGCGCTGGAAAGGGGCGGAACTATTATGCTCCTGCTGTCCGCCAGACAAATTATTCCCACGGCATCTGGTGCTGGGCGTTTTAGATGAAAATTCTAGCGGGTACCGGCAAAGATTCCTGGCATCACCTGCAATCGGCAGATGCGAGGAGACTGTGAATGAACTGAAACAATTGTTCCGGCGCATGGTAAAGATGGTTGATTTTTTTACTGACACACCTCCTATGCCGAAGGCAACTTCTAAGGCTACAGAAGATGAGCAGATTCGTATAACGCCGAGCAAACTGGGAGATGTACTGCTGTCAGATAAAGCCATCCCCTATTATTATACGCTGCCCATGTATCTTTTTTGGGACCCCGAAAAGACGCGCCATGGCCGAGTCAAACAGAATTTAAGCTACCGTTCTTACGAATATAATCCGTCCGCTCCTGATGCCTTGAACTATGACCTGGAGCCGTATAATTTCCTGCGTATCGAAGGGCATTTGGGGAAAGACTATCAGAAAGTCCTGACGAGGCTGATTTACCTGAAAGACCTTTACCGCCTGCCCATTGAAATCATTGCATTGCGCACAGGCGCCTTTGACGAGAACATAGCGGTAGATTTGAATCAAGAGAAGTGCTGGTTTCAGGATTTAGAAGCAATATATGACGCCCAACGCGAAGAACTCTTGTCCACCTTGTGCGAAGGCACGATGTATCTCTATGATATTCAGATTGAAGGTTCCAATCTGCCTGCCGGAACTCCCCAGCTTCCTTTATTGAAAAAATATTCGCCCAATTTTTCTTACAAGGCTGATACCGTTGGCGCCTGGTGTGAAAAATATTTGACACGATTTCAGTCAATCCCCTATATCGATGTTGATCAAAACAAGATAGACGATAATGCGTTATTGGGGGTTTATTGCATGCTGTTCACGGGCACGGTTGCTCCCGATGCAAAGTACTATGCACATATCGTATCTATCTATTATTTTACGAAACTTGCTGAAGTCCTGCCCGATAGTTTAGATGCTTTGGGTTATGCCGATTTCGAAAACAAGTATCAGGATTTAATCGGTCTGATTCGTTATTTCAGAAGCGACGCAGTAAAAAATATATCTAAGGAATTTCAGAAGTTTATACCCGAGGAGGATTTGATAGACCATTTTGATCAGGTGCTTTTTTCATGCAAACTTGAACCGGTAAAGGCAATTCATGAAGAGTATAAAAGACGCATCAAAGAGATCAAGCAAAAGCAGTTTCTTAGCTATTTCCTCAAAAAAAATCCAGGTATCCAGCACAAAGCCGGGGTGCCGCTGGGAGGCACATTTATCGTTGTCTATCATCAGCATCCGGAGCCGGAAACAATCTCGAAGATCAGCAAGGGCGTCAAGGTCGCCACCCGGTTAGTTCGTAAAGTTGCAGATACCGAAAACACGATGCCACTTGCCAGAGATGCTCAAACATCAGTGGTCGATTCCATCACCCGTATCTACAGCAACACTAACCTGGCGTCGGACCCGGATATCAAGAATGTGATAAGTTTGTTGATTGACCAGTCGCCAGACCTTATAGTAAATCAGCCTGGGCTTCGCGATCCGACATTTGCGGCCATTTCAAAAGCCGTAGGCGAACTGGAGGATGGAACCGTCATAGCCGATTTTTTCCTGCCCTACATCTGCTGTTCTGATTGTACGCCGGTGCAGTTTATACTGCCAACAATACCACCGACCTTTTCCGTGAAAATTGGCTGCACAAATTCCGATAGCCAGGCAGAAGTTACAATAACACCAAAGGGCGGAGAGGCGCCATATGACTATCAACTTGATGGGCTTCCTTTCCAGGCGTTTACTGGTAAAGTTTCTCTGTCCACCGGCGTCCATACTATCGTAATCCGTGACAGCGCGGGTGTGGAATCCGTTCCGCAATCCCTGACAGTGCCAGAGCCGTTAACCATTGGGGAAGAAGGATATGTCGGAGATACAGAGGCACAGACCTACACCGTTAGTTTCAATATTGGTGGCGGTACCCCTCCCTATAAAGCCGAACATGGTATTATTAAAGACGGCGGATTTATCAGCGAGCCTGTCAAGAGTGGCGAAACGATAAGCATAACGATTACCGATAGCGCAGGATGTCAAGCAACTAAAGAGTTTACCCATACGGTTCAAGAGCCATGCACACTGCCTTGTAACGGCATTGCCCTGCGTCGCAGCTATCGCTTTTCCCTTCCTGCCCCGGATCAGAATTTAAATACTATAGATATTCGTTTCATATTTGATGGTACGAATGGACAAAAAGTTAACTTGACAAAGGAATTTGCCACAATTATCAAGAAGGCTAACGGGGGGGAGGAGTTTACGAAACTGATGAATGAACTGGTAGGTAAAAAAACCGGCAGTCCTGACTGGCTGACATTTAATTATAATAAAAAAGAATCTAAGTCTGGATTGGATTCCTGGGAGATAGAGTATTTCCAATGTCTCGATTTTGAGTTACTACTTGCGTGGGGCTATGAAAATACAACTCATCTTGCTCCAAATGTAAGAGTTGCAATCAATTCCAAAGGAAGCACGTTAAAAGTGTCCCAAGGCGAGAATATTCTGTCTGATGTATTTATTCCAGCTTTTAATATTGTACAAATCGACAAGTGTGACCCAAATCGCCCAAGCAAAAATCTCTGCGAAAATGTGGACTTAAAACTGAGTATCAACAAAGAGATTATTGAGAATGTTGTTATCTTGAGCGCAGAGCCATCTGGTGCTGACCAGCCGATTGCTTACCTTTGGGAGGTGCAGGACGGAATTCCGTCCCTGTCGAATGAACAAAAGGCCAGGTTTATATTTAAGTCCTTGGAACCAGGTATTAAGAATGTGAGGCTGACCGCATACACAAAGGATGGATGCAGAGTAAGTGCAATAACAACAATTACCCTTAACGTATGACGATGCATACATCATTACACCACAGAATAAAGAAACAATATCTCCATGTCGAGCTGAATGGTACGGAAGCTGAAGGATTAGCCTTGCAGCGTCGCCTACCAGACCTGATTCGGCATAGTCTAATGCCTATTATTGAGCAGGTACTGGAACGTTTTTCTCCACGTGAGGGGCATCTTTTTATAGAAAAGCTAGAAATCGACGTGGGAACTTTGATGCTCGATCAAGTGGAGCACAAATTGGCAGGGTCTGTGGCGCAGGCGCTTGAAAAATCTCTTTGTGGGTATATTTCGCCCGTGAAATTGTCTGCAACGGCAATTCCCGGCAACATACGACATACAACAGAGCAGCAATCCATCAGCGAAGTACTAATCTATTTTCTAAAAACCGGCTGCCTGCCCTGGTCATTCCGCTTGACGGACGGAGCCACCCTGGAGCAGGTTATTCTCGGTTCCTGGCGGGAGGCGGAGAAATCGGGAGTTGATCCTTTGACTGGACACGATGAGATGCTGCGGACGCTTGCTGACGCTATAGTACGGAAGCGACTGGTACGGCAATTTTCTCCGGTTTTGCTGGAAACTCTGGTCTCTCTGCTTTCGTCCGAAGGCAGGTCAGTAATGGCTAATGTCTTACAGATAATACGTAGTTCGGCTATACCGTCTGTCGATAGAAAATATTTTGAACGAGTCCTGTGGGAAACGGTTTTTGCTAAACTTGCAGAGGGACACGCCCTGACATCAACCGAACTTATCAGAGAAGCCTGGCGTGTTATACCTGTCACAGCAACAGGATACGCTGAACTGGCAAGAGTTCTGAAACTTCACTGGCCGGATGCAACCAGAAGAACACCACCGCGACGTTCCGGATTGGATAAAACCTCAATTGCCGGTGGGCATACCGAAGCTGAAGAGGAAATATATTTTGAATCGGTGGTAGAAAATCTCCCTGGACCCGATAAAAAATCCGTAATAAGAAGCGCACACCCTGATGCAGAAGAGGGTCTTTATATTGAGAATGCCGGCCTGGTTTTATTGCATCCTTTCCTGCCACAGTTTTTCACAGGTCTGGGTATTGCCGGGGAAGACAAACTCCTGCAGCCCGAACGCGCCTTGTGCCTGCTCCATTTTTTGGCTACCGGTCAGATCATTGCACCGGAGCATGATCTGATTTTACCAAAAATCCTTTGCAACGTGCCTTTGGAAATGCCGGTAGAGTCAGATGTCGCGTTGACACTTGTAGAGCAGGAAGAGGCCGCCGCCCTGCTTGCAGCCGTTATTCGCCACTGGGATGCGCTGCGCAACACTTCAGCCGACGGCTTACGCGGGGCATTTCTGCTGCGTCCGGGGAAAGTATCTTTGAGGGGAGCCGATTGGCTATTGATAGTTGAATCGAGGGGATTCGACGTCCTTTTGGACCGATTGCCATGGGCTATTTCCATGATCAAGCTGCCATGGATGGAGAGGATGCTATGGGTGGAATGGAAGTATTGATTTCTCGTTCATAATCGGGACTGATACGCTATGAAGACCGGTGCGGAAAAATCATCTACAACGACCTCGGCTGCGGCAACACGAACTGCAAACCGCCCTTTTTTTTCCAAGACGGGGGAAGGCGGCTTCTTCACACCTCAGAGGTCAACCATTGCCCCATTCGTCCAAATGAAAATGGCGGTCAATAAGCCGGGGGATAAGCTCGAACAGGAAGCGGATAAGATGGCCGGCAAGGTGATGCGGATGCCCTCCCCTGCATCAACTGAGAAAAAAAACCTGGGACAAACTGACGAAAAGTTACAGAATAAAGAAAAAAAAGAAGAAGAAAAGATTCAGAAGGCTGCTGCCAGCGAAGAAAAATTGCAGCGGGATGGCAGTGGCGCTCCTGCGTTAACAAGTGATACCCAGTCTGCGATTCAGGGCAAAACCACGGGTGGCCAGCCTCTTTCCACCGATGTGCGGGGTTTTATGGAACCTCGGTTTCATGCCGACTTCGGCAACGTGCGCATCCATAGCGATGCCGAATCCGCAGGTTTGAGCAACCAGTTAAGCGCCCGGGCGTTTACCTATCAGAATCACATCTTCTTCTCCCGTGATCAGTACCAGCCCGGCACCAGCGAGGGCAGACAGCTCCTGGCCCATGAGCTGACTCACACCATACAGCAGGGTCATTCCATTCAGCGGAGTCCGCAGGTAAGCACAACTACAGCAGCGCCTCCCATACAGCGCTTTCTCGGCATAGATATCCCATCCTGGCAGGATGTCATCGATTGGCTTGCCGAAAAGGCCTATAACATTCCGGGATATCGCATGTTCACCATTGTAATCGGCGTCAATCCGATTAACGGCGAAGCTGCGGACCGAAGCGCGGCGAACATTCTACGCGCCATCGTGGAGTTTTTGCCCGGCGGAAAGATCATTACAGATGCCTTAGAGAAGTACAACGTCTTTGAAAAGGCGGGAAGCTGGGTCGAAGGGAAACTGAAACGCTTTTCCAATCTGCTTGGAACTATCAAGTCTGCCATTGGAAAATTCATTGACGACCTTGATTTTCTGGACATTATCCTCCACCCTGTCCGCACCTGGGAAAGAGCCGTCAGCATATTTACCAAGCCGGCCAATGAGATTATCGATTTCATAGGCAGCATCTTCCAGGAGATACTCCAGTTCATCCGCGATGCGGTGTTAATGCCGCTGGCGGCTTTGGCGAAAAACACGCGAGGATTTGACCTGCTCTGTGCCTTGCTCGGCAAAAATCCGATCACTAAAGAACCCGTACCAAGAACCCCCGATACCCTGATCGGTGGTTTTATGAAACTCATCGGGCAAGAGGAGATTTGGGAAAACATCAAGAAGGGAAATGCCGTCCAAAAAGCGTGGCAGTGGTTCCAAAATGCCATGCAGGGGTTGTTTGCCCTTGTGTCCCGATTCCCAGAGGATTTTATCGCCATGCTGAAATCGCTGGAGGTGATGGACTTTATTATACTTCCCAACCTCTTCGCCAAGGTTATCAAGGTATTCGGCAATTTCATACTGGACTTCTATAAATGGGCCCTCAATACCGTTCTGGATTTGCTGGAGATCATCTTTACCGTGGTGGCACCAAAGGCTGTGCCGTACGTGGCCAAAGCCAAGTCGACCTTCATTACCATCATAAAGAATCCCGTCGGTTTTGTCGGCAATCTGGTCCGCGCCGGTAAAATGGGTTTTGAGATGTTTAAAGAGCGTATCGGCGAACATCTGAAAGCCGCCCTGATCAACTGGCTGGTCGGTCCATTGGCCGAGGCTGGAGTGTATATTCCCAAGTCATTCACTTTGATAGAAATTGTCAAACTGGTGCTTTCGGTTCTGGGTCTGACATGGCAGAATATCCGCAGCAAATTGGTAAAAATCATCCCCGAACCGGTCCTTGTCGTTTTGGAAAAAACCGCAGGCATCCTGGTTACCTTGGTAAAGGATGGGCCGGCAGCGGCCTGGGAGCAGATTAAGGCGGAGTTGAGTGAATTAAAGGATCAACTGATCACTCAGATTACCCAGATGATCTCGGTTGAAGTTGTCAAGGCCGCCGTAATGAAATTGATAAGCATGCTAAACCCTGCAGGAGCGGTTATACAGGCCATTATTGCAATTTACAACACGATTTCCTTCTTTATTCAAAAAATCCAGCAGATTGCTGCCGTTGTTGCTTCCTTTATCGATTCTGTTTCAGCCATTGCGGCAGGTCAGGTTGCCAATGCTGCAAAGAAGGTAGAGCAGACCATGGCCAATACGCTCACAGTGGTTATAGCTTTTCTTGCCAAATTCGCTGGATTGGGGGGTATACCGGACAAGATCGTCGGCATTGTTAAAAAAATACGCCAACCGATTGACAAGGGGTTGGATAAGATCGTGGCGTGGTTGGGGACGATGTTCAAGAAGGCTGGAGAGACATTATTCAGCTGGGCGTTTGCTAAGACCAGTTTCAGTGAAGCAGACGGCAAGAGCCATTCAATCTACGTTGAAGGAGATGAGATTCCACGATTGATGATCGCCAGTAACCCCAAGGATGCAGAAGCTTTTCTAAATTGGTATTTGTCGGAAAAGAAAGACCCGAAATTCGAGGAGAAGAATAGTGGTATTATTAATAGGATTCGAGATCATATTGTAAAGGCCAAAGCTATTGTGCAGGAAATTGCCAATTTAAGAAAGAAGGGTGCGGAATGGAAAGCTCGCCAACAAGATTTATTGAAAAAGAATGTCGAACTTAGCCGTGATTTGTCCAAACTCGTTGGTGATGATCGCTCAATTGGCAAGGCAATAGAAAAATACAAGCTAGAAGGAATGGCCGGCACTTACGGTTCGATTCCGAAGCCTCCAGGCGATGATTTTACTGCTGATCATCAACCCCAGGCAGCTGTGTTAATTGCTGCATCTAAGTTTGATTTTTTCAGCAAAGACGGAAATCTAAACGAACGATCAGAAAAACGTGCTCATCAAGGCTATGCAATTAATCTACATAAAGCGCGTCATATGGCTGGAGCCACCTATGGTTACAAAGGCAAAGAAACTAAGGAGAGTTTTCTATCACGAGTTAAGCCGGCGGTTAAAGACAAGCCACCTGCGGAACAGCGTAAAGCAGTGATCATGCTGCTTAAGTCAGACCTTCGTCGCGATGTGGCTGCTATCAAATCTGTAGTGAAGTCACAGTACGATGCCCCGATTTGGAATGATGTTAGGGAGAAGACCGGCAATGATAAAGAAGCTGGAAAGAAGCTTGTTGGCGAAATAAGGGTGAGGATTGTAGCAGGCGAGGATCAAATAGCGAACCAAGATTTGGATTCACTGGCAAAATAGCTTTACGCAATTTATTCTACCAGGTTTTCAGATATAACCCGTATGCACTATAACACTGACAACTTACAATTTGCACTCGATTGGCTGCGCAAATCACTGGGAAAAAATGGGTTAATAAGAATATGTAAAAACAGGAGGTTTCATGAAGACATTCGGCATCTTTCTTGGAATGATGTTCGGATTGGCCTTGTTGTCTGGTGGCTATTTTCTGTTCAAGTACATTGTGAGTGTGTATGATATGCTTGAACCTCAAGTCAAGACTGTTGCCGCCATAGCTTCGGTAGTTGCCATCCTGTGCTCGGTGATCATCTCTGTCAGGTCGAAGGCAGTCTGTGCAAGCGACGGTGCGGTAAGTAAAAGGGCAGATGTATACGAGCGACTGGCACTCTTCTGTACAAATCGATTGAAGGCCGGAGCAGAAGCGTTGGCGGATGACAGGGAGCTTGCTACGCTTGAACAACTTTTTGCGCTGCACGGGAATACTAAGGTCATCAGTGTTTATTTGGAACTCCGCCGTACCATGCGAGAGGGAGAGAAAGAAGTTGGGCTTTTGAATAAGCTGATTTTGGCGATGCGCGCAGATCTTGGGCGAAGAGAATTGAATCTCAAAGAGAAAGACATTCTCGGCTTACTCCTGGGGCATAGTTAAAGAAGCTGTTTTAAATCAGGTGACGTATGAAACAAAACCCCACCAATATTCAACTGGTCCTCGATTGGCTGAAAAAAGTTATAGATAATCGGCTGGACGTCCATCTCGGCCGGGCTAAAGAGTTTGTGACCGATCCCCTAGAATTTTACAGCGAAGATTCCGGACTGGCAAAATTTATTGCAACGTATCAACCCTCTTTTGAGGAGTTCGTGGTATTTCTGCTGGCTTTGACACCGCACATCAAATCTGACTTCCTCGGCAAACTTATCGTTGAACACTTTCCGGAGGGAGGTGACTTTCCTGAATTCGGCGGCGTCAAGGGCACGAACCACCGTGGCATCCTTCCCACAGGAGAAACTGCGCAGTTCATCCTCGCTGGCGAAGATATTGAAAGGCGTATCGAGGTGCAGCGCATCTTGAGCAGCGAACACTGGTTTGCCAAAAAGCGTATCCTTTGGCTAGAGCCAGTGCGCGAGGGCGAGCCGGTCATGAGCGGCCGCCTCATCCTCGACCCCGAAATTGTGGAGCTGCTCACTACCGGCACCGTCAGCAGGCCGCGATTCAGCACGGATTTCCCTGCGGAATATATTGAGACGGAAATGGAATGGGACGATCTGGTGTTACACCCCAACACCTTGCTTCAGATCCGGGAAATAGAAAATTGGATCAGGCACAATGATACACTGATGCACGAATGGGGGATGAAGAAAAAGATAAAGCCTGGTTATCGCGCCTTGTTCTATGGGCCACCCGGTACGGGAAAGACATTGACCGCCACCTTATTGGGAAAATACACAGCCAAGGATGTTTTTCGGATCGATCTTTCACGGGTAGTTTCCAAATACATCGGCGAGACAGAAAAAAATCTGTCGAGGCTGTTTGATAAGGCAGAAAATAAGGACTGGATACTGTTTTTTGACGAGGCCGACGCCCTATTCGGCAAGAGAACCGACATCCGGGATGCCCACGATAAATATGCCAACCAGGAAGCCGCCTATCTGCTGCAGCGCATTGAAGGTTACAACGGATTGGTGATATTGGCCACCAACCAGCGCGGCAATATAGACGATGCCTTTGCAAGGCGGTTTCAGAACATTATTCATTTCCCCCTGCCACGTCCTGAAGAACGCTACGAAATATGGCGCAAGGCCTTCCCACCACAGATTAAGATTGAAGAAGATATCGATTGGCGGCAGGTATCAACCCGTTTCGAACTTGCCGGCGCTAGCATTATGAATGTAACTCAGTATTGTTCCCTGGAAGCATTGGCTGATAAATCAGGAGTCGTCGGATTAAAGAGGCTGGAATCTGCCATCCTGCGTGAATACATCAAGGAAGGGAAAGTAATATAACTTTTCAGTTAACTCGTTTTACGTAACTAGTGACATTAAAAAGGTCATCTTTGTGCAAGTGTTACGGTAGTAATCCTGATATTTCCGTTATCAATTAAAAAACCTTATAGCCCCATCCTTTTTCCATTACCCCTTGTTTTTATCATCTCAACGTATTTGCGCCCCTCAAATTAAAAAAACAGACGAAAAGGTATTACAGGCAAATAATTAGACGCCTTTGTAGTGGAATGAAAGGATGGTTTAAAAGGGAAACGATTTCAGTATGCATGTTTGCAAGATCTTGCCGACCCTGCCCGATACTTCGGGTTGGCGAAAGCTCCGAATGGATGATATAATTATAATAGAAAGGACAAAAAATCGAAGCAGAGATAACGGATACGGCTGGTAAAAGCAAAGGGTATATTAAGCAAAATTTCCTCAGATAAAATACTAAATAACGGGGTTCGACTTTAAAACCTGACGATTGAGGGAATGGTTTGTTGATCAATAGTTCAATAAAGTCTTTGCACCTTGGCTTTGAAAGGAGGCGGTTTTTAGAGAGAAAAGTAGCTATTGTATTTTAAAACGTTTTACAGGATTGTATTTTAATCCGGAAAGGAGCATACATGTCTAGAAAATTTGTTATAACCCTTGGTATTTTAATTATCGTTGCTTTTGCCGCGGGAACGTTCGGCATGTCTTATCGGACACTCTTTGCACATGGGCACGGGCATCATAGTTGTGAGGATTGCGGGCACTATGTATGTCCGGGTGATTGCAGGAAATGCGAAGAGTGTATAGCACGACGAAAGGCTGCAAAGGAAACTGCTAAGAAGTGTGAAAAATGCGGGCACGAAGAGTGCACAGGCAATTGCAATAGGTGTGTTGATTGTCTGCAGGAGAGGGTGAAGAAATTGGAAAAAGAGACAGAAAAGAAATAATGGCTTCGCTTACCCAAGAGGCTATTAAGTTTGCAAAGGGTATTGAAAGAAGACATTAAAATTATTGCACAAGAATTTTCATTTCATTTAAGCGGGTTACAGGGTAGCACCGACAAACGTTGTTTGTCGGTGTGATATATTCCAAATCCGTGTGTATATTCAAACAACATGGACAAACAAGTTTGTTATGCCACCCTACATGCAAGCGAAGACGGAACGTGACATTTTTCGCAAAATTATTTTGTGGTAACAAAATGCACCGTACCACTGCGATTTTCTCGGTTCTTTCAGGGCAATTATGCAGCAATCTTTACCTTCTTAAATTTATTAAGAAGTTTTACGGGATTTTGTTTTAATCTGGAAAGGAGATATTCATGTCCAGAAAATTTATTATAACCCTTGGTATTTTACTTGCCGCAGTCTTTGCCGGTGGAACATCCGGCATGTCCTTTTGTACGGTTTTTGCCCATGAGCATAAACATGAGCACGACCATGCACATCACAACACCCATGCAGGTGAGAAATACAGTGTAAAAGGAATCTTTGTAGAGGGATGCAGTTGTAATTTGCCATGTGCCTGCGAATTGATTGGATGGGAGGGGGGTTGTCAAACTATGGCTGCCCTGTCTCTGAGTGATGGCAACTATGACGGTACAGACCTTACAGGTGCAAAGATTGCCTATGCAATGAAGCCTGGAGATTGGGTTAATATATATGTCGATGCAAAAGACGACAAGCAAAAACAGGCAGCTATCAACTTTGCTAAAGATGTTTGCGGCCATTATGGTAAAATTGGGAAGACCGATAGCGCAAAAATTGAGTTCTCCGGCAAAGACGGTAATTTCATCGTAAAAGTCGATGACGGCAAGATTCTGCAACTGACAACGGAACCGGTTCTTGGCGGGGATAACAAGACTCCGATAATACATACAAACACCAAATGTAAATTGAGTCCCGTTTTAATGCAAGGCAGGGTAATTTCAGGTAATTTCAGCGACGGTGAGCGGAAATTTGAACTGAAGGGAGGCAATTCTTATTTTAACACTCATATGCTGTGCGAAGGTGTTTCTAAATAATAGGTATCCTCAAACCTCCAGGATTACCCTTTATTATAGGGAATCCCGGAGAATAGTTTTATAATCAATAATACAAGGTTTCAAAAAACATTTCGGATGGTAACGCATGTGTTTGGTTTAAATTAATGGCTTGCCATTTTGACGACTGATAAACAAGTTAGGCGTCGCATGGCTATGGTGTTTTATTGGTTTCTGTAAGGACAAGGAGGTTAGAATGAAATACGCAAGGTTGGTTTTGTTTTTTTTCGTGTTCGCTGCTGCCCTGACAATGGGAAAATTTGCCATCGCAGATGATGTGAAATGCCCGCTCTGCGGCGCGAGTCTGGAGGGAAATGAAAATACGGACTATCAGATTACCTTCACTGACGGCAAAACGGTGTCCTATGGTTGCCCTCACTGCGGATTATGGGAACATGCAGCAAAGAAGGATACCGTTGTATCGGCCAGAGCCAGGGATTTTATTAGCGGCGAATGGATGGATGTATCGAAGATGTATATGCTCGTTCATAGTAGTGCTGTTCCTGCATGTTCAGATAGCTGGATCGCCTTTGGCAAAAAGGATGAAGCTGAAAAATTCCAAAAAGGTTTTGGCGGGAAGATCTATACATTTGCTAACGCCCTTAAAGAGAGAGGGAAGCAACCATTAGGACACTAATATATCAGCATGGTTAGTCGAACAGCGCTTGATGGACTCGACGGACTTCTTTGTGATAACTTGATAAGCTCGTTGTGTACGGTGCTGCATCCATAGCCTGTCGAACGATGAAGGCGCTGTCTTTTGCACCGAGCAGATAGTCCCGGCTAACGGATGAAATTCAGGAATGAAAGGTGAGAAGGTAAGGGAAAAGGGGGGATTATCATGTATTTTAAACAGGTTGAAGTGCCGGGGATCGGTTGTTTTTCTTATGTGATTGGTTGTCCTGCCGCAAAGGTCGCCGTTGTTATTGATCCTAAAAGAGACGTTCAGGATTACCTTGATATCGCACAAAGTCAGGGAATGAAGATAACGCATGTTATCGAAACGCACATCCATGCCGATCATGTAAGCGGTAATCAGGAAATCCGTTCTCGTACCGGCGCAGATATCTATTTTCATGAAACAGCACCCGTTGCGTTTGAACATAAAACATTAAAAGAAGGGGATTGTATCGAATTAGGCACGGCAATGCTCGAGGTGGTTTTTACCCCGGGACACACGCCGCATTCTCTCTCTTTGCTGGTGACCGATAGAAGCAGGTCGGATGAACCGTGGTTTCTTCTCAGCGGTGATCTTCTTTTTGTGGGAGACATAGGAAGGCCGGATCTGGCAGGAGAGGAACTGTTGGAACAGCAGGTAGAAGATCTTTACGAAAGTATTTATAAAAAACTGGGCAAATTATCCGACCGGCTGGAGATCTTTCCTGCACATGGGCACGGCTCGCTTTGCGGAAGAGGAATGAGTTCTAAAACCAGCACCACGCTGGGATATGAGCGTTGCGCAAATCCTCTGCTTCGTCTTGGTTCTCTCCTGGAGTTTAAAAAGCACTTTATGCAGGAATATCCTGCCCGTCCAAAGAGTTTTTCACATATTATTTCGATGAATGCAAAGGGCCCGCCATTGTTGGACAGACGAAGCGATGACAGGCCTCTCGCTCCTTTCCAATTCCGGGAAGCAATGAGAAAGGGGGCAATGATTATTGACACAAGAGATGCATCTGCATTTGGTGGCGTTCATATCCCCGGAAGTATAAATATCGGTTTCGGAAATCAAATGGCCAACTGGATTGGTATAGCAATAGATCCGGAGGCGGAGATCATTCTTGTCTTTGCAGACGATAAAAAATATCGGGATATCTGTACCCTCCTTTACCGGATTGGATATGACAAAATCCTCGGGTATTTGCAGGGTGGTATTCCCGCCTGGCAGGAACAGGGTTATCCGATCGAGAGACTTTCACAGATGTCAGTGCAGGAATTACAGGGGGAAATAAAGAGAAATCCAGGCCTGCGCATTATAGACGTTCGGTCAGAATCAGAATGGGGCAAAGGGCATATTGAAACAGCCATACATATGCCTTTACCGGAAATGCTTCTCAAAGGTGTGAATTTGCCAAAAAGTGAAAACATTATCGTTACCTGCCGTGTAGGGTATCGGGGAAGTATTGCGGGAAGTTACCTGCAAATGCAGGGGTTTGCCAAAGTGCATAATCTTGCCGGCGGGATGCTGGCATGGATGAATGCAGGGTTTCCGGTAAAGGTATAATTCATAAAAAAATTTTCTTGATAAGAACGCAGTTTTTTGAAAATTTCCCATGAAAACCGGTTATTAAATACGGTAATAGGGACTGGTTTCAAACCTGCCCTTTCAAGGCAAAGTCAGTATGAGGCGTTACTTTGATGAGGTTTTAAATGACTCAAGAGGCATCCATTCTTTTCTGTGCGCCTTTTTAAGGTAGCGCCGGGTAATCCGTAAATTGCTGTTAATCTATAACCATCCGGGAAAGATCAGAACATGGAGATTCTTGGTTATACTGCCTCGGTTATTATTGGCATCTCGCTTGGGCTTATTGGCGGGGGTGGCTCTATACTCACGGTGCCGGTGTTGGTTTATCTTTTCGGTATCGAGCCGGTTCTTGCTACGGCCTATTCACTTTTTATCGTCGGCGTTACAAGTCTTGTTGGTGTTTTGCCCAAATACAGACAGGGTCTGGTAGAGTTAAAAACGACCGTCGTCTTTGGCATACCATCCATAGCTGCGGTTTTCATCACCCGCAAATTTCTTGTGCCCTGGATTCCTCATTATCTCTTCAGTATAAATAATTTTGAAATAACCAAACCTGTATTTATTATGGCGATGTTTGCCTTTTTCATGACTTTTGCTTCTTACTCCATGATAAAAAAGGAAAAAGAGGAGAATGAAGGTCAGCAACCGCAACGATTTAATTATCCTATGATCGTGCTGGAAGGAACATTTGTTGGTGCACTTACCGGGTTCGTGGGTGCCGGTGGAGGGTTTTTGATTGTTCCTGCGCTGGTAGTGTTCAGCAAGCTGCCAATGAAAGCGGCTGTAGGCACTTCTTTGCTTATTATAGCTGCTAAATCGTTGATTGGTTTTACCGGTGATCTCGGAAACTATGCCATGGACTGGGAAATGCTGCTTTTTGTTACCATAACAGCTATTGGCGGAATATTTATTGGCAATGCACTGAATAAAAAAATCCACGGTGAAAGCCTGAAAAAATGGTTTGGCTGGTTTGTGTTGGGGATGGGTATATTTATTATTATAAAAGAGATTACACGTTAGTTTTTTAAATTCTAATAAAAAACCAGGTATTGCACGCTGCGTAGGGGGCAGGTTTGAAACCCACCCCTACAAGTCAACCGTATTCAAACAGAGGTTTTTTTTTAAACTAAACCGTTACGAAAAGAGTTTGTTTGCATTCAATCGCATGGAAGGAGAGGGCAAATTATTATCGATATACCATTTCTGTTTGGTATAATTCAAAATAGTAAGACGATTCTAACACACATATGAGGACACAGCATATCAACTGACATTGATACAAATGAAAAGAACGTGAGGATGAACAATGGAATATGACAAAACGAAAGAACCCGCATCACAGGAAAGCCGGTATATTTCCGAAATAACGGAACTCTTAACCCGTCTATCCAAGCGGATCGATTCCCTCGAAAGATCATTTGCAAACGTTGAGGACATTGTCAAAAAACTTCCTGTGATGATGGCAATAACAACGGATTCAATTGACGAGTATTATAGTAATGCTGTAAAATCCGGAATTGATATTGAAGAACGCTGTAAAAGAGCGGTGGAAATGTTGATCCAGATTACCGACCCCAAAAGGATCGATACCCTATCGCAATTGATCAAAAATATAGACACCCTGACTTTACTCCTGAACCAAGTCGGGAGAATCCCTGATACCCTTGCAGTGATTATAGACTCGTTTGACGAACTGTGTAAAAATGCGGAGTGTTCTGGAATAGATTTTGATCAGATTGTGAAGCAAGGAAAAGATGCTGCGCTGCACTTGAACAGATTTCTTAAATCAGACGAATTGAAGGCACTCATGAATTCTGGTATCTTAAATCCAAAGACGATAAATATTGTAGCGCAAGCCGGCTGCGCACTTGCGGAATGTAAAGAAGATCGTCCGGGAAAACTTGGGATAATTGGTCTGATAAAGGCGTTAGGAAATTGTGACCTGCAATGTGCACTCGGATTCCTTGTTAATTTCGGCAAACGATTTGGGCGCCTGCTCAAAAATAATAAATTGTAACTATAGTGAACGCAAAACGAAAGTTGTCATTGCGAGCGAAGCGAAGCAATCCAGGCACTGGAGATTGCTTCAGGCTTTCGCCCTCGCAATGACACTTGCATGTATATTTATTTGTTGCGCTTACTATTATGTATCAGAACCACATTGCTTTTTCCCTTAACACTCTCAGTACAGAGGAGACCTTTCCATGGCACAGAAAGACACATATCAGGTGGTAATTGTCGGGGGTGGTACTGCCGGTATCACGGTAGCAGCTCAATTAAGCAGGAGTGATACTCCTCCTGAGATTGCCATAATCGAACCTTCAGAGAAGCATTATTATCAGCCCCTATGGACACTTGTTGGTGCAGGGGTATTTCCCCGTGAATTATCAGAAAAGAACACAAAAGACGTTATGCCATCAGGGGTCGTCTGGATAAAGGACAGGGTTGTCCGGTTTGTTCCTGAAAACAATAATCTTATCACTGAAACAGGGAAAACAATTGAGTACAAATATCTGGTTGTTGCGGCTGGAATTCAGCTCGATTGGGATAAAATTCCTGGTCTGAAGGAAGCAATCGGGAAAAACGGGGTGTGTAGCAATTATTCATACCATACGGTCAATTCAACATGGGAAAGTATCCGTAATTTTAAAGGCGGTAACGCCATCTTTACCCAACCAAACACTCCCATCAAGTGTGGCGGAGCCCCGCAAAAAATCTGTTATCTGGCGGAACACTACTTTCGTAAATCTGGCGTACGGGAAAAAAGTTCCCTTGCCTTTGCGCTTCCGCAGGGGGTAATATTTTCTGTGAAAAAATATGCTAATGCGCTTGTGGAAGTAGCGAAAAGGAAAGAGATTGATGTAAAGTATCAGCATAATCTTATAGAATTACGGCCGGATAAAAAGGAGGCCGTCTTTAAGAAAATGGAATCCGGTGAGAATGTTATCATGAAATACGACATGATCCATATTACTCCGCCGATGAGCGCCCCCGATTTTGTAAAAAGCAGCCCGCTTGCCAACGAAAACGGGTGGGTGAACGTAAACAAAGATACCTTACAGCATAATCGTTTTGAAAATATATTTGGAATCGGAGACTGCAGCAGCCTCCCCACGTCTAAAACCGCAGCGGCAATCCGAAAACAGGCGCCGGTGCTTGTCAGAAATCTGTTGGCAAAAATTAACGGAACGCCATTGATGGATTCCTACGATGGTTATACCGCCTGTCCTGTTGTTACCGGATACGGAAGCGTAATTCTCGCCGAATTTGATTACACGTTAAATCCGCAGGAAACCTTTCCTTTTGACCAATCGCAGGAACGGTATAGCATGTACGCCCTGAAAGCATTCATTTTACCAAGGTTGTACTGGCATGGAATGTTAAAAGGACGAGCGTGATTTATAAATTAGGTTGGGCTTTAAAAGACAAAAACCCAACGACATTCTACTCACCCCTGGCCCCTCCCAAGAGGGGACTTACAAAGTCCCCTCTTGGGAGGGGATTTAGGGGTGGGTAAATGGTACAATGAAAAACTTTGAAATTTCTATACACTTAAATTAGGCCTTCGGCAGCTTTCCATCTCCCGCCTTTCTCTGTAAACTGAGGAGTTGTACGTAGGATAATTGAAATATCTAAATTTTAAGATACATAACGAGATTCCCATGTATGCGGCACGGGAAGCATCTTTACCATGATCATTTTTGGACCGGTTCCATCAAGACGTTTGGGGCGCAGTCTGGGTATTAACAATATTCCACCGAAAGTTTGTACCTACTCATGTGTCTATTGCCAGTTAGGGCGCACGATGCGGATGCAGGTTCAGCGCCAGGCATTTTATAAACCCGATCTTATCATGAAGGAAACGGGTGAGAAGATTGAGAAGGTAAGGCAATCCGGGGAATCCATTGATTACCTTACCTTTGTGCCAGACGGAGAACCTACCCTGGACGTCAATCTTGGTCAGGAGATTGAACAGATAAAAGCGTATGGGATTAAGATTGCGGTGATTACCAATGCATCCCTCATCTGGCGTGCAGACGTCAGGGAAGATCTCAGAAAAGCTGACTGGGTCTCTTTCAAAGTAGATTCTACCCGGGAAGATATCTGGCGCACGATCAACAGGCCCCACAAAACTTTACAATTAAATTCGATTTTAAACGGGATGCTTGAATTTGCCAGCGTTTACAAAGGAGAACTGGTGACAGAGACCATGCTCGTAAAGGACATTAACGATGGCGAAGATCATGTACGGGCGGTTGCTAATTTTCTGGTTCAGTTAAAGCCTGCCAGGGCATGCCTGGCCATCCCCACACGCCCGCCCGCCGAGGAATGGGTACGGTGTCCACCAGAAGAACGAATTGTCCAGGCTTACCAAATATTTCATCAGAAAATCAACAGCGTAGAATACCTTATCGGCTACGAGGGGAATGCCTTTGCCTTCACAGGAAATGCAGAGGAGGATCTCTTGAGCATCACGGCAGTGCATCCTATGCGTGAAGATGCGGTAAAAGAATTTCTGGAGCGGGCGAAGGCAGACTGGTCAGTTGTTCAAAAGCTGGTTGTCCAGGGTCAGCTTATCAGGGAGGAATACAGCGGAAGTATCTTCTATATGAGGAAAATTCATTTTTGATCGAATATGGCAAGCAAATGAAATTATGAGAAATATTATTTCTTGAGATTGCGAGGTCTGTATGCTGATTGTATGGATTATTATTTTCAGTCTTCTTGGAAGCGTGGGATCGGTTAGCGGGGCCGCCCTTATTTTAGTTTTTCCCGAGGGAGTGAGGAGAATACTTTCTCCTTGTCTTGTCAGTTATGCAGCAGGTACCTTGCTTGGAGCAGCTTTTCTGGGAATGATACCGCACGCGCTGGAATATAGCCAACCGCGATCAATCCTGTCATTGGTGCTTGCCGGAATGATTGTCTTCTTTTTACTTGAAAAACTGGTGATCTGGCGGCACTGTCATGTTGAAGGGTGTGAAGTGCATAATTCAGCGGGGCCGCTTATTCTCGTGGGAGATGCCTTTCACAATTTTGTTGACGGAGCGGTCATTACTGCGGCTTTTCTTACGTCTTTCCCCCTTGGCGTGGCAACTGCGCTTGCGGTGGTTGCGCACGAGATACCTCAGGAAATAGGAGATTTCGTAATCCTTCTTGAAAGCGGTTATTCGCGGCGCAAGGCCCTCTTCTACAACATCCTATCTTCGATTACTACCTTGCCGGGCGCAGTAATCGCCTATTTCTTTCTGAAATCGATGGAAGCGGTCGTGCCGTATGTCCTTGCCTTTTCTGCCGCGAGCTTTATCTATATTGCAACTGCTGATCTCATTCCCAAACTGAATCGGAAAATTGGTATCCAGGCAACCATCAGACAATTCATTCTCCTTCTGGCAGGAGTGGGAACCATTGTATTGTTTCATGCGCGGCATGGATAGATGAAAAGTGGCATTTTAACCTAAGGGAAAAAATAAAATAATTTATTCACCTTGAGGAAAAGCATTTGCAGTAAACATTCCCAATGAATTCATTTTTTCGATACTTTTCCCTCGGCGATTTTCTGCCGGGCAAGCTCATCGGCAACTTCAGAGGTAAGTCTTCCCTCCTGCTGCGCTGTTTCAAATATTCTTAAGGTAACGTCATACAGACCGGATATCTTTTTCATCACCTCGTTTACATCATATTCCCCAAAGATATCGCCCGATGCGTTGAGCATACCGCCCGCATTGATTACATAATCGGGCGCATATAAGATACCTCTGTCATGAAGCATCTTGTTGTGGCGCGCTTCAGCAAGCTGGTTGTTCGCAGAACCAGCAACGATACTTGCCTTTAGCTGAGGAATAGTATTGTCGTTTATCGTTCCTCCCATGGCACACGGAGAAAAGATATCGGCTTCCTGCGCATAAATATCCCTGGGGGCAACGGCCTTTGCCCCATAGTTTTCCACCACATGAGCAACAGCTTCGGAATTCACATCGGCAACGATTAGCCCGGCGCCGGCTTCGTGCAGAATTTTACAGAGGTGTTGACCTACCTTGCCAACACCCTGTACCGCTACCGTAAGTCCCTTGAGGGTGTCTCGCTTAAGCTTATGCTGTACTGAAGCCCTTATACCATGAAAACACCCAATGGCTGTAAAGGGTGAGGGATCACCGGTTCTCGCCAGACCGAAAATATAGTCACTCGCCTTCGCAAAAACTTCCACATCCTCGACGCCGATGCCGATGTCTTCTGCTGCGTAATATTGTCCCCCCAGCTTCTGAACATACCGGGCAAATGACATAAGGAGTTTCTCATTCTTCTCTTTAAGCGGATCACCGATGATTACTGCCTTTCCTCCTCCCAGTGGCAGGCCGGCAAGCGCATTCTTATAACTCATCGCCCGGGAAAGCCGGAGCACATCATAGACGGCATCACTCATGGTTGCATAAGGCCACATTCGGCATCCACCGGCAGCAGGTCCTAACGTAGTGTCATGGATGGCTATGATGGCAAACAGACCGGATGTTGTGTCACGACAAAACAGAACTTGTTCATGATTATCGTATTCACGGTTATCAAAAACGGACATAAAGATTCCTCCTTAAATAATCATAGTAAAACATCCTCTCCTGTAGAGGAATTCCGTGCAGGGTTACCTTGTTCCCAGGCTTTTTCTTCAATTCAAGACGCACACTAAATACTTACGGCTTCTTTATCCTGTCTCTCCACTATTCTGGAATTCTCCGTAAATTTGCAACTACAACCGTAACAAAAAGAATCTCCGTGTCTAAGTATATAGGTTCGAAAACAATCGAACAAGCTTAGCCACATTCTAATAATTTTATAACAATAGTCAATCGCTTAATCGGTTTAATCAATGGCAGGTTAACCGTCAGCGATGGCAGCAGTGCGGGGCGGTGATGGTGAGATACAGTACCTGATAAAGAGGCGGTTCAAGGCTTTGGTCATAAAAAAATGCAGAGACAACAACCGGAGAAGAAACCCGGAGCCAAAATAGTACGCTTTGCCTACTATTCTTTCCAGATAACATTTGAGCTCAGGCCCGTTAGGAACGTAGCGCCTGCAGCGAATTATTGGGCGCAGCCCCACTTTACGGTGACACACTACAGGTATGACTAGACGCCGGCCGGGAGCTTTGATGCCATCAGCTTGCGGCGGCTCAGCCTTCTGCCATCCACGATAAATGTTCCATCACCTACAGCGTGAACCGTGCGCTTCTCTCCCCGATCCGGAGCCACATAAGCAGCAACGGCATCCAGCACAACGATATTGTGCCTCCTGACAATATCGACGACTCTGCACTCGATGTTGGCCAGGCACTCCTTTATTAAGGGTGCCTTGACCATTTTTCCCGGCATGGGTGTTAGCTTGAACCTGGTGAATTTGTCCGTGTTTGCGCCTGAGCATGTACCTATGCCAACCACCTTATCCAGCATATCTGCGGTGGGAATTGCGATAACGCACTCTCTGGTCCTTCTGAGAGCACGAAAGGAGTAATTCCACTCCCCGGTGGTCATGGCAAATCTGGGCGTAAAGTCCACCACCATGGTCCAGGAGATGGTCATGATGTTGTTCTTCTTCCCGTCATTGGTGGTCACCAGAACGACTGGCCCGGATTCCATTAGTGTAAAGGCCTTGCTTAGCTTCAACGATCTCATAGACACCCCTGCTCAGAGTTGTGTAGGTTGGGTCGAGTAAAGCGAAACCCAACAACTGCGATTATTCATGTCCCACGTTTTCATTAAATTTTATTTCAGTACTTGCCCCTACTCGCTATCATAAGTACCTTGTTTTGTATGACGATAAAAGCTTGAATATGGCCAGTTCATAGGGTCAGTCCAACAACCCTGTCAGGGTTAACACGACCGTACGTTTTATTAAACGTCTGGCAAAAGTCACAAAAACTCGGGGGACATTCCCGTTCAAGGGTTATTTTACCAATCTGTACCTGGCCGGGTTGAAAATTTATGTACTCACGCTTGTATCATCTGCTGAAGTAACTCTTGATCAATCGTTATCGCATAGAGAGAACATTGTCGTCTTCAGGTAATGTCCAAATACCGTGGATATGATCGGGAGGAAGACAAATGCCCAAATTCTAAAGGGGTGTTGCTTGATACATACTGGAAAGCCTCTTTTATCAGTGCCACATTTGTCTTGTGACTTAATATCCTTTTCTCTTGTAAGTTATTACGGTAAAGAAGACCGTTGCGCCTTGCGCTTATGAACTGTGATATTGCATTATTTTTTCGCCATATTAGGTTATTGGGTTTCGTTCCTTAACCCAACCTACAACGACTAATTGTTCCACCCAACTTTGAACCAATTGTTGGTGGGCAATGGAACTCCAGCTATAAGAGATGAATACTGTTGTTTGCATTAATGAAACGCCACACTATGCAAGAAATGAGCTAACAGCCAAGCTCACCGGCAGCAATGGAGCGCAGCGGAATTGCTGTCCGGCGCAGCGCATGGTTAGCCGTTATCATCGTTTGAGCGCCCGAATCTTCTTTGCACGCGCGTCCAGCTTCCCGGCTTCCGCCGGCCGATTTGTGGTGCGGTAGAGTTCCGCAAGATTCTCAATGCCCGTGGCTACGTTGGGGTGGTCTGGTCCCAACGCTTTTTCCAAGATGGCCAGCGAGCGTTTGTAGAGCGGCTCGGCCTTGGCATAGTCGCCTTGGGTGTGGTAAAGCAATGCCAGATTGTTCAGACTCGTGGCCACGTCGGGGTGGTCTGGTCCCAACGCTTTTTCCCAGATGGCCAGCGAGCGTTTGTAGAGCGGCTCAACCTTGGCATAGTCGCCTTGGGTGTTGTAAAGCCCCGCCAGATTGTTCAGGCTTGTGGCCACATCAGGGTGGTCTGGTCCCAACGCTTTTTCCCAGATGGCCAGCGAGCGTTTGTAGAGCGGCTCAACCTTGGCATAGTCGCCTTGGGTGTTGTAAAGCCCCGCCAGATTGTTCAGGCTTGTGGCCACATCAGGGTGGTCTGGTCCCAACGCTTTTTCCCTGATGGCCAGCGAGCGTTTGTAGAGCGGCTCGGCCTTGGCATAGTCGCCTTGGGTGTCATAAAGCAACGCCAGATTGTTCAGGCTCGTGGCCATGTCGGGGTGGTCTGGTCCCAACGCTTTTTCCCTAATGGCCAGCGAGCGTTTGTAGAGCGGCTCGGCCTTGGCATAGTCGCCTTGGGTGTCGTAAAGCAGCGCCAGATTGCTCAGGCTCGTGGCCACGTTGGGGTGGTCGGGTCCCAACGTTTTTTCCCTAATGGCCAGCGAGCGTTTGTAGAGCGGCTCAGCCTTGGCATAGTCGCCTTGGGTTCTGTAAAGCTCCGCCAGATTGTTCAGGCTCGTGGCCACGTCGGGGTGGTCTGGTCCCAACGCTTTTTCCAAGATGGCCAGCGAGCGTTTGTAGAGTGACTCGGCCTTGGCATAGTCGCCTTGGGTGTGGTAAAGCAGCGCCAGATTGCTCAGGCTCGTGGCCACGTCGGGGTGGTCGGGTCCGACATTTTTCTCTGCGACCTTTAATGCTGCCTGTGCGACCTTCACTGCTCGATCATATTGTCCAGCGCGATAAAGCTCCACAACCTCTTGATTGAGCGTTTCCCACTCTATTCCAGCACCTTGAGCAAGCACTTGGCTGGTGGCCAGGCAGAGTACGAAAATTATTATCACTGCAACGGAGGTTTTCCTCATTTGTGTCTCCTTCTATGACGGCTAACAATAATTAGACTGATCATTATAATTGTCCCCGGCACGTCGGGCTGTCAGTCTATTACGCCGGTATTTTGAATATAAAATTCTCAGTATCTCACTTACCCCACTTCTGTTGCGTAGAATTGTCATGAAAAGCAGGTGTCTTAGACGGATTAGCATAAGACGCCGTTTTTAGTTTGTTAAGCAGTTTGTCGGGCTTGTGATAACTATTTATTGTTCTTTTGGAGGGCCTTCTTCAATGGGCAACTCGGGGTGTCTTGACCATTCGTTCCACGAACCGAAATAGACCCTCAGATTTTTAAAACCGGATTCCTTCAAGGCGATATAGGTATTTGATGCCCTGGACCCCTTAAAGCAATAAATGATAATATTGTCGTCGGGGAAAATATTCTTTTTTGCACAAAGCTTCTGTATCTCTTCTTTTGTTTTAAAGGCGGGGACTTCCAGCGTTTGATCCATAAATTCATACCATTCTATCCATTTTGCGCCGGGTATCCTGCCCTTTCTCGGCGCAAAATCTACGCCGTAAGGCGACGAGCTTTCTCCTATCCATTCAACCTTATCACGATCATCAAGCAGGATTATTGACGGATTGTGTAAAGCCTTGAGGACATCATCTTTCGTTGCCATAATACTATTATTTGGCTTGGGTGAGAAATCAGTTGGTGTTGGCAGGCTTATCTCCTTGCTTACCGGAAAACCGGCCTTTATCCATGCAGATAAGCCGCCATCAAGGATGCCCGATTTTTCATGCCCTAAATAACTGAGGAGCCAGTATCCTCTGCATGAACCGCCGTATCGGTTGTTTAAACTGTCTTCGTATACAATTGCAGTCTTTTCCGGCGATAATCCGGCATTGGAGAAAAGGTCTTTGAATTTATTCTGCATATTGGCTAAACCTTCCGGGGTGCTTTCACTAAGGTAGAAAAATATGTCAGGTATGTTTACTGCGTTTGGGATATGTCCTTTTTTGAATTGCTCGGCATCTCTGATGTCGATGAGGACAACAGGTTCTTTTGCGACAAGTTCTTTTACTTCATGAGGTGTGTATAATATTTTCTGGCTCATTGTTTAATCCTCTCCATTTGTCAATATAACGACTAAAAAAGGGGTCTTCTAAGTTATGTGTGGATAAATTTTCATAATAGTTTTTTCTCAATAGCTTAAAAAATAAAGGTTTCAGGTAAAAGAGAACTTCAAAAAGTTGTCACGAGTAAGTATACGACTCTGGCAAAAGAAAGAGGCATTCAGGAAAACCGGTAAAACCGTATCTACAAGGCTCACCTCTTGGAAGAATCATTTGGAAAGCTCTGGGACTACTAAAGTCTCGACTTCAACACACCCTGTTTGACACCTTTAGTCTAAAACAGCGAAGATTATTTGTCAACCCATGAGGTATTATGAGAAATATAATTTCTCAATAGATTCCTGACAAATCTGTCTACTTCTGAAAATATCCTCTGTACACCGATACGGGTTTTTCCCGGTGTATGCCCTTTGACCCATATAAGTTTAGGTGAAAACTCATCATAAAGGTTAAAAAAGCTCTTGTAGATATCAGCATTTACTAACGTGGAGCCTTTCCTTTTGCTGCGATAATGAACACTCTCAAGTCTCTTCCTTCGCCGTAATAAATCAATTGCAGTACGACAGTCGGTGTAAATGGTAGTCGATTCCATTTTCCCATAGGTTTTATTTTCGTTGTCTGATTTGAGGAATTCGAGGGCACAAAGAAGCGTCTGAAGTTCCAGCCGCGTATTCGTTGTATTCTCCACAATCTTTGTTTTCATTGCACCCGGAGAATACAATTTCTCTAACATCTGGTTATCTGTCAGTATTTCATCAGGGCAATTAGGAATGCACAAAAAACCACCAACCCCAAGCCTTCTTTCCGGATTATAGCTGGAATCAATAAAAATAATTATGGGTCTTCTCCTTATCGGGTGAGTAAAAATGAGCTACCTATATTCTGATTCAGACATCGGATAGCATGCAAGTCGACATTTTCGTCGATGATGTTCTTCGTCTTGTCGCCCATAAATACAGCGCTGAATGTCTCTGATATCTCTGAGCTCTCATCAAATCCGTTCGCGACCTTACAACATGAAAAATATCGTGCATATGCGTTGCAGGATCATTTTTTCTTTACCAATCTTATAGCATGTTTTAAAACATTATAACAAGTTTAAAACTATCAGTCGAGTAGGCGGCAGGATTATTTCTCTTGTTCCTCACAGAAATGTGGATACAGAATTACGAAGAATTGGGGCAGACCAAGATCAGAGAATAGATTTGATAATGCGACAACACACTTTATTTTGACCTACTATCATGGAGCGACACTGGAGAATCCATCCATGGGTATCCTGTGAAGGGTTTTGAAGGGGACTTAATAAGGATGAAAAGAAATCAAGGATTGAATATAGGAAATTAATAAAATGGAAAACGGGTCAGGTAAAGAGATTTCTGGATGAGATCAAACACGGTCTTGTCCTGGGAAGCGATGCGCTTATTCGTTGGGTGCTAAAGAAGTTTATCCATCGACTCTCTGAAAGGGTAGTAGAATTGCCCTGGAAAACGCAGGCAGGAAATAACGGGATTATAGAAAAGGTATTGGATGAAGTGGCAAGACATTTTGAGGTGGAGCAAAGCCGGTTATTACAGAGGAAAAGGCGAGTACCGCAGAGAGCCAGAGATGTATGCATGTACTTCTTGAAGGAGCACAGTGGATTGGATAATAAGAGGATTGGGGAAGTCTTTGGTGTGAGTTCAAGTGCGGTAACGAAGGCTGCCCTGCAGATAAGCGAACAAATGAAAACGCAAAGAAGATTTAAGAAAGGGACAGATCAGATTTTGTATTCTGTATTCAAGGTCTGATCCTTCGTACTCCTAAAATAATTCATCCTTTTGCAAACGCCTCTCGTAAAACGGACTGCATGAGCATTTCGGACTGTTCTTTGCGTTCGGATACCTGTTTTTCCAGTTCATCAATCATCGCCATAATTTTGTCCACTCGCTCAACAATGGCCTGTTGCTCGGTAAGAGGCGGTAATGGAAGAAAACAAACCTTAAACTTGTCGAAATCAAAACTCTCAACGGTCATGCCTTTTTTTATTACATCGTGAAGAAGTCTGTGCTCATTGCCTTTAATGTTAATTTTAAGAAAATTTGCCATTGTAGGAATAAATAACATCCAAGACTTTAAGTCCTGATTAATCGTTGCAACTACCTTTGTTATTGAAATAGGAATCATACGCTTAAGGATACCGCTTCTTACAACAAATATTAAAGTGTTTTGCGGAAGTGTCATGGCATTAGAATTTTTTAATCCTTTTTGAGTAATATAGAGCTCCGAGTCAAAAATATCCTCTGTCTTCATATCCTTCGGAGTAATCCAAGGTATATTTCCATTCCAATATTCTTTTATATGTGTACTCGGCGTACCACCACCTGAAAATACCCCTAAATCTTTAGGGCTGCACCAGACCCATCCTTCCGGCAAATCAAAAGGTTTTCCGGCATCGGTGATCGGCGGCAGGGGTTTGTCTTTCTTTGTGTGCTTAGCGCTCTCTGTGAGAGTTCGTTTTTCGGCTTTGATCTTCTCAAGCAGTTTCGAGGCGTGATTATCTCCGCGGATAAGTTCAGGATGTTGCGCACGCCATTTTGCCGTCAACTTGCCCTCAATAGCCTCCTGCAACACAGCTTGGCGGAGCTGCTTTAATAACGCCAATTGATCATCAAGACCATTCGAAATATTTTCACTAATATCGTTTATTCTCTCAATTCTATCTCTGAAAATTAGCTGATGCTCGTAATCAAAATATGGAAGCTGGTATGCACTAAAATTGGTTTGATTAATCGAAAGTTTTGAAGTGCCAGTGGATGTCTTTTTAACGATGTCGGAACGCAGAAAATTGAATAGCCGGTAATAAAATGTTAAATCAAGCTGCAATCCATTTTTGGGCGTAAGAATAAAACAAAGATCACTCGCAATAAACTTACCTTTTACATGATGAGTTCTTCCCAATGACCCTGAAGCAGCCATTGCGAAAACCAAAGCCTCACAATCATGCGTATAACTTTCGTGGGTTTTCCAATCTTCAGCGGCAGTTACAAATGTGTATTTGCCAGCTTTGCATTTTGAGCTTTGCAAAATTCCTTTCTCAAAATCAAAGAGATCATCTATCTTCTTCCACTCACCCATTCTTCCGCCCCTTTTTCTTCGGTAAGCGTTTTGCCACTTTCTGTTCGATTTCATTCAATGTCTCATCATCGGCAAGCGCTTCCGCTTCGGCTTCATCCTTCAAACGTTGTTTGTGAAAAGCCTCATACTGCTCCAAAGCCAGTGCGTCAGCAACTTCTTTGGTAACGGTTCCGGCATGCTCAAGGATATCGCGTTCATTAAACTTGAGAAAGGCGTCAAGCTTTTTGCGCCAGTCTCGCATGAATATTTGACGGTGGCGTTTCGCCTGGTCTTCAGCATAATCAAGGTACATGGTCACGATTCTGTTAAGTTGTTCCATTTCTTTTTCGTTGAGGTAATTTTTGGCAATGGTCACATCGCCATGGCGCACCTTTGCACCTTTCCACGAAGTAAGACCCATGTTGGGTTTTGACACATCGGCCCGCTCGGAAATAATCTCCGCCGCCGTCTTGCCGGATATGGCGAAATGGAGCTTGTTTTGAACAATTTTGAAAAATTCCAGGGTTTCTTCAGCCTTCGGATCGTAATCAACTGCCAGCTTATAAATATCCCGGATTTTTTGATAAAAACGTTTCTCGCTGGAACGGATATCGCGGATACGCTCAAGAATCTCGTCAAAATAATCAGAACCGATGTTTACGCCCTGTTTAAGCCGTTCATCATCCAACACAAACCCTTTAATAATATATTCTCGCAATTGTTGAGTCGCCCATTGGCGGAAACGTGTGGCAATGTGGGATTTAACGCGATATCCAACTGATATGATCATATCCAGATTGTAGAACATTGTTTTGTAACGTTTTCCATCAGCTGCAGTTGTCAAGAATTCCTTGACAACTGAATATTCCGCGAGTTCACCTTCCTCAAAAATATTCTTAATATGCAGGCTTATATTCTGTTTGGTTGTCTGGAAAAGTTCCGCCATCAACTGCTGTGTCAGCCAAACCGTTTCATCCTGAAAACGAACATCAATTTTGATTTTTCCATCTTCTGCCTGATAAATAATGAGTTGTGATTTATTTTCTGTGTTATCCATTCTCCAACTCCTTTCTCAATTGTTGAAGAAGCTCACCACTCTTTCGAAATGATTCGTGAAGCATTGTTACCAGTTCGGCGCTTGAATACGTGTGTTTTTCCTCCGGCGTATGCGGATTTTTTGTGTCGAGATTATAGCCATGGGAGGCAATCGTATCAACGGTGACCTTCCATGCCTGTTCATTTTCCTTGCGTTTCCTCCACCACTTTTTTAGGCCATCAAACTCGCTTTTCTGAATCGGCTTGGTCTTGCTGTATGCCTTCACGCCCTCTGGCAGTTTATGCTCCCAGTACCAAATCTCTTTTGTCGGTTTGGCTTTTTCAAAAAATAGTAGATTGGTCGCCACACTGGCATAGGGCTGAAACACAGAATTGGGCAGGCGGACAATAGTGTGTAAGTTGCAAGTTTCGAGAAAATGCTGACGAATGCGTTGTTTTACGCCATCGCCGGTCAGCGAACCATCCGGCAGGACAATACCGGCACGGCCGCCGTCTTTCAGATACCGCACCATGAGCATCAAGAAGAGATCGGCGCTTTCCGTTGTGCGGAAATTTTGGGGGAAGTTGGTCTCTGCCCCATCGGTAACCGAGGCGCCAAAAGGCGGATTGGCAAGGATGACGTCCACCCGGTCTTTTTGACCAATTGAGGTATATTCACGGTTTAAGCTGTCGGTGTAATCCACGTTCGGCACTTCAATGTCGTGCAATATCAGATTGGTTACGCAGAGCATGAAGGGAAGCGGTTTGAATTCCATGCCATGAATGGTTTTCTCCAGCGTTTTAAGGTCTTCAACGCCTTTCACATCGTGTTTGCGGATATTTTCTATGGCGCTGGTTAAGAATCCACCCGTACCGCAGGCAGGGTCCAGCACTTTTTCTCCCAATCGAGGGTTGATCATTTCCGTAATAAATTCTGTCAAGGCGCGGGGAGTATAAAATTCCCCATAATTTCCCGCGCTTTGAAGATCACGCAAGATCGTTTCGTAAATATCGCCAAAGACATGTCGGTCTTCGGCTTTATTGAAGTCAATCTGGTTGAGTTGGTTGACGACCTGGCGAATGATCGTGCCGTTCTTCATGTAGTTATTGGTGCCGTCGAATATCTCGCGGATGATAAGGGCTCGTTTATTCCCGGAACTGACGTCGAGGTTTTTAAGTTTCGGGATGAGTTTCCCATCTATAAAATTCTTTAATTCTTCACCGGTCATGCCTTCGTCATCAGCCGCCCAGTTACGCCACTGAAGTTCCTTAGGCATGGGTGAAACATAATTATCATTCAGGAGTTCAAGCTCTTTGTCTTTATCATCCAGAATTTTCAGGCTTATCATCCAGCCAAGTTGTTCGATGCGCTGGGCATCTCCGGAAACACCGGGATCTTTGCGCATGATGTTTTGTAATGTCTTAATAATATTACCGATGTTTTTCATCTTGTTTCTCTCACAAAGGGCACGAAGAACACAGAGGAATTAAATTTTTCCGTTGATAACTCGCCGAATACCATTCTTTAGCAGGGTTTCGTTAAAATTAATGAGTAATCCTAACCCGAACAAGGCGGAAAAGATTATCAATACCCATGAACTGTTCTTTATCGCTTCAACAACCAAATATTTCTTATGATAAGATATCATTCTTTTATTTGATTTAGTTCGGGTTAGTTGTTTAAAAACTTAAAGGCAAATATACTATATTTTAAATAGTTAGTGCTTCTATAAATTCAACACTTATCAGGAGGCACTGTTTGTTTATGAGTGAAAGATTGCTTCGCTTCGCTCGCAATGACCATATGCAGTATGCCCTCAAAATGCATAGCCAGTGTCATTGCGAGGGCTTTTTCCGAAGCAATCTCCCCACTTTCATAAAGGGAATTGGTTGCGGCATAGCTGCGCCAGGATTATTCCCTTATACTTTATTGAAATACTTTTTTGCACCTCCGCTTTATAACCATTTCTTCCATTTTTTCTCCGTGAGCTTTGTGTTCTTTGTGAGAACTCTTTACGCCGCTGTATAGAGTTCATGCTCCAGTTCTTCAAGAACATGAAGATATTGCTCTCTCCCGCCGAAAATCTGCACGATTTCCGTGGGTGTCCCGATTTGATTAAACGGTTCTATTCTCAAAATTGCAAGGTCTTCTAAATTTTCAATGCCTTCATCAGCATATTTATCCAGAAGGGCATCAATAACCTTCCGCGCCTTCTCCCCATATTTCGTAAAATAATTGCGCTTCTTTACATTTTTCGCCCGCTCCCGCCGGGTAAGCGCAGGCAGGTCCCACGCAATGTGGCAGATAAGGTCAAAGACATCCAAATCCTTCTTTACACCCGACATCAGGTTTTCCGGAATAATCCCCTGCGATTCTAATTCCTCTATAATCGCTTTCTTTTTATGAGCGCTGTTCCATCGGGCAAGGAAATCATCGAATGATCGGAACTCCTGTAAGATGCCCTTTTTTGTGTAATCTTTGAGGCTTTCGGTGATAAGGTTTCCGTTTACATCCAGATGTTGAACCCGCTCGTTTAACACAGAAACATCTACTCCGGCCACATACACCTTCTGCCGGGGCTCAGACACAATTTCACCACCCTGAATAATGTCCGGTGGGGAGTATTCGTCCGGTGTCTCTTCTTCAAAATCCACGGGCTGTCTGGTCTCCGGATCAATGATCTCCCGGTCTTCTTCAGGATGAATATCCTGATCCGTTAATTCGTCTTCTCCCGTAACCTCCCTGATCATGACCGGGTCGCCGTCAAAGGCCGGATCCGCAAAAAGATTCGTCACATTGCGGAAGTCCATAATGGCGAAGGACGTCTTGTCATACTCTTCGTTAATACGAGTACCGCGTCCGATAATCTGCTTAAACTCGGTCATTGACCCGATGTTTGAATCAAGCACGATCAATTTGCAGGTCTGTGCATCAACGCCGGTGGTCATCAATTTCGACGTAGTAGCGATAACCGGATAACGCTCCTCAGGATTTATAAAATTATCCACCTCGCGTTTGCCCTGCGCATCATCGCCGGTAATGCGCATGACATACTTACCGTTTTCAAGCGTCAAATCCGGGTTTTCATTAGCGATGGCCTGCCTCATTCGCTCTGCGTGTTCAATATCCACACAAAAAACTATCGTTTTATCGTATCGGTTTGTTTTCCGTAAATACTCCGACACCTTTTTGGCAACCAGCTTTGTTCGCTCATCAATCACGAGGTTTTTGTCAAAATCCCTGGCGTTATAAATACGGTCTTCAACCTCGATGCCGTCTTTATCTGTCTTGCCTGTTTCCGGGCGCCAGCCTTCAAGATCGATATTAAATCCTACGCGTAGAACTTTATAGGGGGCCAGGAATCCATCCCCGATACCTTGCCTGAGCGTGTAAGTATAAATCGGTTCGCCGAAATATTCGATATTGGATATTTCTCTTGTTTCCCTCGGCGTTGCAGTAAGGCCAATATGCGTTGCGGAACGAAAATAATCAAGTATAGCCCTCCATGCGCTATCAGCGGCCGCGCTTCCACGATGGCACTCGTCAACAACCACAAGATCAAAGAAATCCCGGCTGAATTCTTTATACGCATCCTTGTCCTCATTGTAGTTTGTTAATCCCTGATAGAGGGCAAGGTAGATTTCAAACGCCTTGTCGATCTTTTTCCTTTTGATGACCGTCATGCGATCTTTGAAATGTTTAAAGTCGTTACGTCTGGTCTGATCGATAAGCACATTGCGATCTGCGAGAAAAAGAATCCGTTTTTTACGTCCGTTTTTCCAGAGGCGATAAATAATCTGGAAGGCGGTATAGGTCTTTCCCGTTCCGGTAGCCATCACGAGGAGGATTCTGTTCTGCCCGCGGGCAACGGCTTCCACAGTTCGGTTAATGGCTATCTGCTGGTAATAACGAGGCGCCCGCCCTGATCCGTCAAAAAAGTAATCAAAAGAGGCGATCTCTTCCTGTTCTGGCGTTTCAATCTTCTTGTACTTTTTATACATCTTCCAAAGTTCAGCAGAAGAAGGGAATGCGTCTAAAGGCAATTCCTTTTCGATTTGCGCAGAGAACCCAGAGCGATCATGCCGAACAAAACCATCACCGTTTGAGCTGAATGCGACCGGGACATCGAGTATCTCCGCATATTCTAACGCCTGCTGTAATCCGGCTCCTACGGAATGATTGTTGTCCTTTGCTTCAATAACGGCTAAGGGAATATTTGGTTTGAGGTAGAGAATAAAATCAGCACGTTTTCTTTTACCCCGGACAGTCTTTTTGCCTTTGACAAAAATTCGGCCGTCTGTAAAGAAGACCTCTTCCCGGATTTGTTTCTCAACATTCCATCCTGCTTTAACAAGTGCGGGAAGAATAAACTGCGTGCATATATCTCTTTCCGACAAATCTTTTTTATTACTCATTTGTTTTTAATCCTCTTTGAAAAGGCAAAAGGAGTGGATACTATAACTGCAAGGTTGTTACGGTCAAAAGAATGTAATGCATCTTTTTTCGATGTTTTATATTCTGATCCATCGACAATAACACCAGGGATGTCAAATTTCTCAAGGAGTTCATTCTGCCATTGTTTTCTCAAAGATGCAGGGACTACGATAATTATCTTCCTTAACGAATGAACGGGAAAATAGCGGCAAGCCCTCGCAATGCAACATCAGAATCAGTTCCGGACTCAAACCCGTTGATTTGCAAGCAAACCCTTCACGATCAGAAAATACCTTCGCAATGGACTGGCTTCGCCTCTATGCAGATGAATCCCGCACCATTTATGTATCCTTCTGCGGACTCCTCTGCTTTACGCGGTTCATCAGGTCTTTGCAGCAAGGTGCTCCTGATCCCGGATATTTTCAACTCTGCTGTTTGCAGCATATTTTCTACGTCTTTCACGGTATAAAACCTCGCACTGCTGTAAAAGGGATGGCCGGATTTTTTCTTCTCCCCGTAAAACATGCCCCATGGAGAATCCTTTGGAACGAGGCCGATTATGATGCTTCCCTCTTTTTTTAACACCCTTCCGGCTTCTCTTAAAACTTCCCATGGATTATCGACAAAACAGATGGTAACGATGATGAAAATAGATCCGAAGGATTCATCTTTAAAGGGAAGGCGCTCTCCACAACCACATACGGTCACTACCCCTCTTTTTTTCGCTACTTTAAGCGCATTCAGCGAGGGATCGATCCCTACTGCACCGGGGTAATGCATGGCAAACCTCCCTGTGCCGACTCCGATCTCAAGGATAGGTCCGGGAAGGTCTTCAACCATCGGCCGGATGCACCCCAGTTCACTCTCGTAAATGAGGCGCCCCTCATTTGAGTCGTACCAGGCATCGTAGGTATCTGTTAAAAGGTCAAAGATGTTTGTCCTGCGATAAAATCTGCCATCACTTCTTGTTTCAGAAAGCTTGCCGATTTTACCGGAAAGCCAGCCAATCTTACTGACGTTACGTGAATCAAATTCCGGTACATAAGGCTTGATATCGAGGAGAGGCGTGCCATCCAGAATATCCATACCACGTATGTAGAGCCTCCCTCCTTCAACCCTGATGAGGCGCACGATCGACATGCCAATGGCGTTCGGACGCGCCGGAGCACGCGTCGCAAATACTCCGTGTAACTGATCATCCAGATAAGGCTTCACCTTCAGGGAATACCCTTTTTTCGATACATGGAAATGATAGAGCAGAATAATATGCGAAAATCCTTCCAGGTCCGCGAGTCCCTCGGCATATTCAGGAAATATTTCAATAGTTCCTTCACTATCGCCGGCGCAGGAGGATTGTATTGGAGCATCATGCGGCTCATGGAAAGGAGAATGTATAACGCCTATGGGACGATACATGATTTCTTGTCTCATTCTTCAGCCATTTTTTCAAGAAAATATTGTTAAAATCCAACCCCATCAATCTGATTCTTGCACTTCGGACACTTCCCCTCTGTCAGTTTATTTTCTCTGATTTCAAAACGAAACCGGGTTATAACGGCCTCTCCGCAATGATAACAATACGTATTCTCTCCTCCTTCGCCGGGAACATTTCCTTCGTAGACGTATTTCAATCCCGCTTTTATGCCGATCTCCCGTGCCCTCCTAAGAGACTCAATGGTTGTGGGAGGAACATCGGGAAGTTTATACGCGGGATAAAAGGCGGTAATGTGCCAGGGGATGTCCTCTCCGATACCTTTAATAAATTCCGCTATTGCCCTGAGCTGTTTTTTATCATCACTATAGCCCGGAATGATTAGGGTCGTGACTTCAACCCATATGGCAAGTTCCCTGTAAAGTCTGATGTTGTCGAGAACGGGCTGGAGTTTTGCGCCGCATATCTTACGATAGAAATCTTCGTCGAAACTTTTTAAATCCACATTTGCAGCATCGAGGAATGGGGCAATTTCCTTGATGGCCTCCCCGCTCGTGTATCCATTGGTGACAAATACGTTCTTAATCCCTTCTTTATGTGCAAGCCTTGCCGTGTCGTAAGCATATTCAAAAAAGATAGTCGGTTCTGTGTAGGTATATGCAATGCTCTTGCATCCCAACCTCTTCGCATTTGCCACGATTTCTTCCGGGAGAAGTTTTTTCCCGATAATGCCACCTTCCCCTGTCTTCGGCATCTGGGATATTTCCCAGTTCTGGCAGTTGAGGCAGTGGAAATTGCAGCCTGCGGTCGCAATAGAATATGCCGTTGTTCCGGGATAAAAATGAAAGAAGGGTTTTTTCTCAATGGGTTCGACACCGGTTGCTATAGATCTCCCATAAACCAATGAAAAGAGTCTTCCATCCCGATTCTCCCTAACCCCGCATATCCCCCGCTTTCCATTTTTAATTATACAGTAATGATTGCACAGGCGGCACCTGACTTTTCCATCAAGATTCTCATAAAACCTTGCCTCTTTCATCTATTCCGTCCTGCCTTTCTGGCCTTTTTCTTGCCACTCGCTGTCTCATTAAGTCAACGCTCTCATAGCATTGCGACGTATAATATTTCTTTTTTTGCAATTACTTTCCCCCATACCCTCCTTGATAAGGGGTTATTGGATTGTTTTGCCCTGACCCTAAGAACTGCTAAAAAAATCGGGAATGCTTCCCTGCAAATTTGTGAAATAAGTCTTTCTTGCCATCTTATCAATTATTTATAGGTTTTTAAATCAGTATTTATTGTTGCGGGTCTTCTAAGTTTTCTATGGGTAAATTTTCATAATAGTTCTTTCTCAACAGCATAAAAAATAAGGGTTTTCAGATAAAATAGTACTCCAAAAAGTTGTCATGAGTAAGTATACGGCTCTGACAAGAGAAAGGAGCATTCATGAAAACCGGCAAAACCTTATCAGCGTTATATTTCCACCATGAATTTCACGTACGAAGTAAATTAACTGGCATTTTATGGTGGTCCATATGCGAGGATCATCAAACGGACAAGAGACCTTTCCCGCGGTTTGTTCAGAATGTATGCTGGTTGGGCACATTCCGGGTAAGAAAAAAGCGGCACGGTTGGTTTTGAGCGGTAAAATGGGAGTCGCTCCCCGCACGGGAGCATGGTAATTGTGGGACATGTGCTCAAAAGGGGGGCACACTAAGTAGGCGTAAGAATGAGCTACGACAGCATGATGAACTTTAAATAGGGTTCCGTAAGATGTATTCCATCGATGGGAAAGTCTAAACCCTGTGATGAGACCCCAATTACTTTATAGGGCCTTGGGGTAAAGTTTCTTATCTTCGGTAATAATTGAAAAAATTTTGAGAAGCTCATTTTTGCAAGATTTGTGGAGAAGAAGAGAATGCCGTCTTTGCGGAGGAGATTGAGTCCCTGCCCAAGTAAGTGGGGGAAATCTCTTTCTACGGTAAATACGGCTGTTTTGCTGGTAGAAAAGCTGGGGGGATCAAGAATGATTATATCAAAAGACCGTCCCTTTTTTTGAAATATTTTAGTCCAATCCCATACATCTCCCACAATGAACTCATGATGGCTCGTGTCCAGTTGATTCAGCAGAAAATTCCTTTTGCTCCATTCTATTGCCTTCTTTGACAAATCAACATTCGTAGTCCTTGCGGCGCCACCAAGGCTTGCATACACGGAGAAAGAGGAGGTATAGCAGAAGCAGTTCAACACCTCCTTGTCTTTCGCGATGTCACCCACCTTCTTCCTATTGTCCCGCTGATCTAAAAACAACCCTGTTCCACCGCCTTCGGAAAAGGATACATTGAATGGTATGTTGTTTTCCCGCACCACAAATTCCTCTGGAATTGTGTGACCGGAAACCAGATGCGTTTTGATCTCTTCCCCTTTTAGCCGCGTCTTTTCGGTAATGGTTTCTGGCGCCAAGATTTCATTCAGGGCATGATAAATCCCTTTTTTTATCCCCTTATCGCAGGGCTTAAAATATTGTACGAGGATGTTTTTGTCATAGACATCTATCGTCACCTCGGGCAGGGCATCTCCGTAAGAGTTCACCAGCCGGTACACGTTTGTTGTGTCGTTACGTATATAGTTATTTCTTAAAGACCAGGCGTTACCAATGATTTGGTTATAGGAGAACATAATTATGAGGAACAAAAAGATTTATAATCTTGTTTATCAGCTTGTAAAATTTCGATTGTAGTTGTTATTATTCAAGGAGGTTGAATACATGATAGCAAAAACATTTTTTGTATGTCCCGGGTGCGGTAACGACAAGGATTTTAAAATATTTACGAGCAATTTTCAAATTATTAAACAATCCCCTGATCTGGCCAGTCGCACGGAAGAAAGCGGCGCTTTACCCAGTTTAAGGCAAAACGATAACTACGTTGAATGTCCGCATTGTTTACAACAGGTTGATTATGATGATGCTGCAACTATCGGTAAAAAATATATTCAGGCAAGACAGCGGCTTCAAAAGGATAGTGTGCCCATCGCGGTATCTCATCCTCAGGGATGAGATACCCTCCTTTCTTATAATCTAATCTATGATAAATGTAAAGGGGGGCGTTGTCAATGCGAGCACACTCGCGTTATTCCGTGTAAACTCCGCGAAGCAATCAAGGCGTCGAAGATTGCTTCAGGCGGTTGTCCTTGCAGTAACCATGCATGTATGCTTATTTGTTGTGCTTACTATACGCCGTACTTTTTAGATCGGATCGATATGCACAAATGCTTCATGAATGCTTTCTATGGACTCTACCGCTCGTTGGACGTTTTTTCCGATATCGTGCGCCTGTGTCAGCGTTAAGGTATGATCCAGGGATATGTGAATTTCAACGTGAATGTAATTTCCTACATAATGAGCGCGAACGTCATGAATGCCTGCAACACCGGGAACACCAGATGCCTTGTCTTTAATTTCTTCCATGATGCTGTTTTCCGGTTGTTTACCCATGAGGTAATCGATATTATCTACCCCGATCTTATATCCTGAATAAATAATCCAAAAACTGATAAGAATCGCTGCGATATCATCCATCTGCGTATATCCGAAGAATCCACAGCCAATTCCGACAAGGGCAGTAAATGAGATATAGACATCATTTCTGCTGTCGACAGAGCTTGCCAGTAAGGCAGGGCTCCTGATCCTGCGGCCTACCTTTTTAAAGTAGGTGGACATAATCAACTTCATAACAATAGATACCAGGAGCGTTACCATTGCGGGGATACCGATCCTGTGGACATGAGTTTCCATGAGCTTAAAAATAGCGGTGTGCAGGATTTCAAATCCTAAAATACCTGCAAAAATAGCCACAATTAAACCTGCTATGGGTTCTGCCCGATGGTGACCGAAGGGGTGTCCCTCATCTGCCTGTTTTGATGATGTTTTTACGGCGAAGAAGATAATTACGGAAGAAATAATGTCGGTCAGAGAGTTAAAGGCGTCTGAAATGACGGCCAGGCTGTTTGACATAATACCCGTAGTGATCTTGATTGCAAAGAGGAAGGTATTGCAAATGACCAAAATGATAGTTGCCTGACGGCCTTGATTTTTCATATACATCCATACTTGTTAATTCGGGAAGGAGCAAGTTTTGCGCCATGTTTTTTAATATTTACAAGATTTTGACGTGAAATACAACGAAATACTTTTCTCCTTTACTCATGGCTTTTTACATTGTAAATTATAAGCATGAAGATTACCTTCTTTGGTGCGGCAAAAACGGTTACCGGTTCCTGTTATGGTATCCGGACAAATGATGTTAACCTCCTGATCGATTGTGGTACCTTTCAAGGAACCAGGGATCACGAAGAGAGAAATGTTAACCCGTTTCCATTCATACCATCGGAAATTCATTATGTCCTGTTGACCCATGCCCATCTCGATCATTCGGGTCTCATTCCAAAACTGGTAAAGGACGGTTTTAGGGGCAAGATCCTTGCAACGCCCGCCACGGTTGATTTATGCGGCGTTATGTTACTGGATTCTGCTCACATACACGAGCGTGACACCGAATGGGATAATAAGAGACGAATGAGGGCTGGAAAACCTCCTTTAAAACCGTTGTATACCATTCAGGAAGCCGCCGATAGCATTGCCTATTTTCAGGGGATTGCCTACGAAGAAACAAGAGAGCTAGGTAGCGGGGTTAAAGTGAGATTTCGTGATGCGGGTCATATCCTCGGCTCTGCAATGGTTGAGTTATGGGTACATGACGATACCAGGGAAAAGAAACTGGTATTCTCCGGTGATCTCGGCCAAAAGAAGTTACCCCTGGTGAAAGATCCTGAATTCATTGATGAAGCGGACTATATTTTTATAGAATCAACGTATGGTAACCGGAAACACAAAGGGATAAAAGAAACCGTTGACGAGTTTACCCGGGTGGTCACAGAATCCATAGGAAGGGGGGGGAATGTCGTTATTCCTGCTTTTGCTGTGGGGAGAACACAGGAGATCCTGTATCTCTTAAATCAATTGTCCAGAGAGGGGAAATTGAACCATGTTCAGGTCTTCGTGGACAGCCCTATGGCCCTGCAGGCTACACGGATAACCATAAGACATCCTGAATGCCTCGATGAGGAGACGTTAGCACTTATGAAAAAAGGGAACTTTCTGAAGGGTACTCTAACGTTAAAATTTACAGAGTCAGTGGATGATTCAATGGAGATAAACAGGATTAAGAGCAACGCAATTATTATTTCAGCCAGCGGAATGTGCGAGGCCGGCCGTATCCGGTATCATCTGAAACACAATCTGTGGCGTCCGGAATGCAGCGTCATCTTTGTGGGATTTCAGGCAGCGGGTACGCTAGGCCGCCGGATTGTTGAGGGAGCTAAAATGGTAAGGATTTTTGATGAAGAAATTGCCGTAAACGCCTCAATTTACACGATTGGCGGTCTTTCGGCTCATGCGGACCGGGATGAGCTTCTGGACTGGATCGGCAGGTTTAAAAAGAGGCCGCGGCGCGTCTTTGTAACTCATGGTGAGGAAAATGCTGCTTTAGACTTTGCAAAAGCTATTCAGGACAGACTGCAATTCGATGCTTATGTGCCCGATATCCTGGAAGAGATTCACCTATAGGTATTGTACGATAAGAAAAACAAAAGGGAGTAACAATAAATGCGCATTTCACTGACAAAATATGGATTCAAAGAATTAATAATCTTTGGCATTCCCTGTGTTGTTGGAATTGGAGTATCCGTTGCATTTTTTCCATGGATTCTCCCTGTTCCGTTATTTATTTTAGCCTTCTTGCTGAATTTTTTCCGCGATCCGGACAGGGATACTCCGCAAGGCGACGATCTCATTCTTGCCCCTGCAGATGGAACAGTATCGCATATTGTACCCATATTTGAGGATAATTACCTGAAATGTAATACGACGAAGATCAGTATTTTTATGTCGGTTATGAATGTGCATGTGAATCGTGCGCCCGTATATGGCCGCGTTGAGTTCATAAAACACACAAAGGGTAAATTCCTGGATGCCAGAGACGATGAGTGCTTCAGCAGCAACGAAAGCACACTAATGGGTTTGCTCCTCATGGGGAGTCACACAAAAATCGCGGTAAAACAGATTGCGGGCAGGATCGCAAGGCGCATCGTGTGCGCCTGCAGGATTGGAGACGTTTTTGAGCAGGGACAGCGATTCGGCATGATCAAGTTTGGCTCACGCGTAGAGGTCTTTGTTCCCGATTCAGTCCCTTTTGATGTGTTAGTTAAGGTTGGTGATAAAGTAACGGCGGGCAAGACCATACTTGGAAAGATACGTAAATCTGAAATCTAAAATCCCAATTTTCTATTTATGTTTACCGGTATTATTGAAAACTTAGCATCAGTAAAAAACTTGTCTTTAAAGGCAGGGGGGGGAGAACTGTTTTTAAATTTTTCTGATCTTTACGACGACCTTGTGTTGGGGGAAAGTATTGCCATTAATGGGGTGTGCCTCACGGTAAAAGAGATTTCAGGCAGAATTGTCAGCTTCGGTGTCTCCGGTGAAACTCTGAAAAAAACTACGCTGGGGAATCTGCGCTATGCAGATGATGTCAATATTGAACGGGCGTTACGCATGGGTGACAGGTTGGGGGGACACTTTGTTACAGGCCATGTGGATGGTACAGGCATTATAAAAGAGAAGAGACAATCTGCCGGTCAATGTACCATGTCCTTTTCCGTTGAAAAAAGATTTACCGATATGATGATCGAAAAGGGCTCCGTTGCCATAGACGGTATCAGTCTCACAATCGTCGACCTTTCAGACAGTGTCTTTTCTGTGGCAGTGATTTCCTACACCTTGGCCGCAACGACCCTGGGATTCAAAAAGACAGGGGATCCGGTAAATATTGAGATTGATATGATGGGGAAGTGGATCAAAAGGCTCTTGTCAAACCCGCAGGAAAAAAAGGGCGGTCTTACCCGGGAGCAATTGATGGAACAGGGATTTCTGTAATTCAGGCATGAGCGAGGAAGAGGGGCACGGACAAGTCCATGCCCCTGTATGGTATGAATAGAGATTATTTGTCCATGTGGAATGGGATAAAGGGCATCCTGGAGTAAACATGACAAATAAGTATACATGCAAGTGTCATTGCGAGGGCGACAGCCCGAAGCAATCTCCAGCGCCCGGATTGCTTCACTTCGCTCGCAATAACAATTTTTTTGCGTTCACGATAACATGCTGTTTCAATATATGGTTTGATTTGCTATTGTGAACGTCATAAATAAATAGATACAATAATGTCGCTATGTCATTCCCATGCGAGTGGAAATCCGGAAAATTAGCGCAAAATACCGGATTCCTGCATTCGCAGGAATGACAATTTTTTTGTCGTTGACTATAGTATAAATCGGCAGAAAGAAGTTGTTGTGGAAAATAATGATTCTTAGATTATTAGAAGGTCAGTCTCAACGGATAATATTTCTCCTATGCCTTGTTTCTGTGACATTCATTGGCGTTGCAGACTATGTAACCGGTACGGAAATTTCGTTTTCATTATTTTACATAGTGCCCATAGCAATTGCCGCATGGTATAGTACACAGCGTATTTGTATAACAATATCGGCCATAGCAGCTTTGATATGGCTTATTGCTGAGAGGACGTCGGGCCACCAATTTTCTCATATTGCTATACCTTACTGGAATATGTTTGTGAGATTAGGCACGTTTCTGATTATAGCATATTTACTTTCTGAACTGCGTCACAAACTTAGGAAAGAAGAAGAGCGTGCGAATACCGACCCGTTGACTGGCGTCTTCAATTGCCGCACATTCTACGAATTGGTAGAGAAAGAGATCCAGAGATTACGCAGGTACAATCATCCTTTTACTATCGCGTATATCGATATCGATGATTTTAAAATGGTTAATGACAGGTACGGGCATATGCTGGGTGACGCCATCCTTCAAAAAATAGTATTAATCATTAAGGAAAACAAGAGGGAGACTGATATTGCAGCCAGGTTAGGTGGTGATGAGTTTGCAATCATGTTTCTCGAAACGGGATTGCACGATGCGGTCAATGTGGTAAGAAAAATAGTGGCATGTATGCATGATAAAATGGGTCAAACGGAACTGCCAGTCACCTTCAGCGTGGGTGTAGTAACTTACGAGGTTGCTCCGAATGAGGTTAACCAGGCGCTTAAACTGGCTGACGATTTAATGTACTCCGTTAAAAAAAAAGGCAAGAACGCTATTGCGCATATCGTATGGAAGGGGGATGCCGCTTGCCCTGATGTTAAAAATGTCAGTATACAATAAAAATGTTTGATGCCCGCTGTTTTTTACTGGTTCGCTGGCTGCAATCAATTGCCAGTGTGGTTTTCAAAAAATAAGATGAAAAAAAATAAAAAATCTAAATTACTGATTGGAATAACGATGGGTGATCCATGCGGGATTGGTCCGGAGATCATCGTAAAGTCGTTAAAATCGCCGGTCATCAGGAAGATGGCCAATTATGTCATTGTTGCTAACGAGGGTGTTTTTAATCAAGTGACCAGGGCTTTAAAAACGCCGTTAAGGTATCGAATAATTTCCCATATTTCAGAAACAAAGGATTCAAAATTACCCATTTCTCTGTTGCCTGTCGGCAATTTAAAGTCAGAATTTATAAGGCAGAAGAAGGCAACTGCAGAGGGAGGGGAATTATCCGTTCAATGCGTGATCAGAGGGATTAATCTTGCCATGAGCGGGCACATCGATGCCCTCGTTACTGCACCGATTTGCAAGGAGGCCATTCATCTCGGAGGGTATGGTTATCCGGGACATACAGAGATGCTCCGGATTTTTTCTGGCTCTGAGCGTGTTGTTATGCTGATGGTGGGTGGAAAGCTCAGGGTTGCCTTTGCAACGACGCATATTGCCATCAAGGATGTGCCGCAATCAATTACCGTAGAAAGTATTTTGGGGACAATAGTCATTACCTGCAATCATCTGAAGCAGTACTTTGGTATAAGGAAACCGCGGATCGCTGTGTGTGGCCTCAATCCGCACGCGGGTGAGGGAGGCATTTTTGGGGTTGAAGAAAGAGAGATTATTATCCCGGCAATTGAAAAGGCTAAGAAAAGAGGCATAGGGTGCGATGGCCCGGTCTCAGCCGATACGGTATACTATAAGGCATTAAAAGGTGATTACGATGTGGTTGTGGCTATCTATCATGATCAGGGGGCAATTCCCCTGAAACTTCATGCCTTTGAAACAGGGGTGAATATTACCCTGGGTATTCCATTTGTTCGTACGTCTCCTGACCACGGCACGGCTTACGATATTGCAGGCAAGGGAATTGCCAGCCCGCTTTCCATGATGGAAGCCATAAAGACGGCGGTGAGAATGTCAAAATGCCATTGACGGCAAAGACATCGAAGTGCAGAGAAAAATGTTTATAAAGGACTTAAAAAATTGCAAAGAATTTATTGCCGGGGATAATGCTATTCTCCGTGAACTTCTGCATCCCGATAAGGAGGAGATAAACCTACGTTACAGTTTGGCGCATGCAGTTGTTAAGCAGGGCGAAACTTCATCACGGCATAAATTAAAATACTCGGAGGTATATTATATCCTGGAAGGCAAGGGAATCATGTATATTGATCATGAGTCTGTAGAAGTTCATTCCGGCCAGGCCATTTATATCCCGCCCAATGCAATACAATGTATTAAAAATATCGGGCATGGTGATTTAAAGTTTTTGTGCATTGTTGAACCGGCCTGGCGACCGGAAGATGAAGAAGTACTATAAAATAGTTGTTGGTTACAAAAAGCAAAAATTATAAATTCCACTCTTTTGATCATGGACAAACAATCCCTGTTCAAGCCGTACAGGGACTGTTTGTCCATGCTACTCTTATCGCGAAGCGATTATGACACACGAAGAAATAAGCTTTATTCCCCATACGCCGTCCGTACTGAAACAGATTTTCATCCGCAGGGGAATTACCCCCAATAAGCGGTTTGGTCAGAATTTTCTTACCGACCAAAATGCCATGTTATGCATCCCGGATATTGCCGATCTTACGGAAGACGATATCGTCCTTGAGATTGGAACGGGAACGGGTGGATTGACAAGGTTATTGGCTGCCAGGTCCCGGCAAGTATTTACGATAGAGGTGGATAGAAAGTTGTTTGAGTTGTCATCCGACATCCTTAGATTATATAATAACACCATTCCCCTGAATGCGGATATTTTAAAAACAAAGCACGCACTGAACCCGTACATAACATCCTTGATCTATAACTGGCTCAGGGAACACGGGCATGCCGCTATAAAAGTTGTTTCCAATCTGCCTTATAATATCAGTACGCCAGTGGTCATAAATCTTTTAGAAAATGATCTGCCCATCAGTGAAATGGTGCTGATGCTTCAGCAGGAGATTACGGATCGGATGACGGCGCTTCCCGGCACAAGGGAATACGGGATGTTGTCCGTAATTATCCGGTTGTTTTCTGAAGTGGAGGTCGTAAAGAGCTTACCCCCGGAAGTATTCTGGCCAAAACCGTCGGTACATTCGGCAATTGTTAAGGTGCGTGTACAGAAAGAGAAGTATGCGGGCAGAATAACAGATTATCCATTTTTCAGACAGATCATCAATGCAATATTTACTTCACGGCGCAAGACACTGATCAATAGCCTCGAAAGGCTAAACGTACCAGGAATTTCAAGAGAACACCTGAAGCAAGTTCTTAAGGACATGCGACTGGATGAACGAATAAGGGGAGAAACTCTGGACGTTGATCAACTGATCCATCTTTCTGAGGCGATTGGTAAGCAAAAACCCTTCTGATGAAATTCGCTGAGAATAACAGACGATCGATTATTCTTTATAGTAAAACAACTTGTATGGATTCGTTAATAACATCAAGCATTCTGTCCATCTCGTCGTTTTTGATACTCAAGGGCGGCATAATAACGATGATATGGCCAAGCGGTCTTATAAGCAAACCCTGTTTTCTTGCTTCAAGGCAGATCTGAATTCCTATCCGTTCTTTCCAGGGGTACGGTTCCTTTGTGGATTTATCTCTTACCAGTTCAAGGGCGGCGATAAGTCCGCATTGCCTGACATCGCCGACATGTTTTAATGATGCAAAGGGTTTCAGTCTGTTCCCGAGATATTGAATCTTTGATACTAAAATTTCCAGGATCCGTTCCTTTATAAATAATTCCAAACTGGCCAGCGCAGCCGCACAGCCTAAGGGATTTCCCGTATAAGTATGGCCGTGAAAAAAAGTCTTTAAATCAGCGTAGGTGCCCAAAAAGGTGTTATAGATATCCTCTGAGGCAAGTGTAGCGGCCAGCGGCATATAACCTCCGTTAATTCCCTTGGATATCGTCATAATATCAGGAACAACGTCTTCATGAAGGCAGGCAAACATTTTTCCCGTCCGCCCAAAGCCGGTAAGCACCTCGTCTAAAATAAAGAGCACGTTATATTTTTTACACAAGGCATGTGCTCCTGACAGATAACCAGACGGATGAATAATCATCCCGCCTGCTCCTTGTACCATGGGCTCCATAATCATAGCAGCAATGCCGTCCTGATGTTCCTTTAAGATATTTTCTAACGCTTCAAGACATGCCAGTGAACAATCTTTGGGTTGTTTTCCGAGTGGACAACGGTAGCAGTACGGCGCTGGTGCAAAATGTGTCTTAAAATAAAGTGGTTGAAAGACCTTATGGTAGATGTCGATACCACCGACACCCATAGTTGCAACGGTATCTCCGTGATAACCATACTGCAATGCCACAAACTGTCTTTTGTCTTTCAATCCCTTATGCTGCCAGTACTGAAACGCCATTTTTAAAGCGACTTCGTTGGCAGTAGATCCGTTGTCTGAATAAAAGACCTTTGTTAAACCTCGCGGTGCGATTTCTATAAGTCTTCTTGCAAGTTCGATGGCGGGTATATTTGACAGACCAAGGAGTGTGGTGTGCGCAATCTTATCGAGCTGCATTTTTACCGCATCGTCAATCTCCTTCTTACGATGTCCGTGGATATTGCACCACATGGAGGAAATTCCGTCGATATATTTTTTCCCTCCGGTATCCCGCAGATATATTCCCTCGCCTTCTTCTATAATCAAAGGTGTTTCTTTGAGATAGTCCTGCATCTGGGTAAAGGGATGCCAGAGATATTGTTTGTCCCAGATTTGTAATTGCTCATGATAGGTTTTCTGTATCATTTTGTCGTCAAATGCATTTTTAAGAAAAACAGGGGTAAATGTGTGAACACGACACGTATGGCAAGGGCAATTATTCTAAGAGATATTTATTATCTTAATTATGCTCATACAGTACACATACCAATGAACAATGTCAAGGAGCAAAGAATCGGAAAATCAGACGACCTGTCAAACCGCCTGCAAGTAGTTCAATGCAGTTCACAGAATGCTTTTCCTTTATGAAAAAATACTTGCTATTTTTTTATCCCTGCTTTAATATCGCCATCTCTTAAGGATACAAAACAGTTACCAGTCGCTTAGTTTCAGAAACCCTGAATGCCATGAAAAATACGAGAAAGACAAAAAATGCCTTAATTACAGGCAGTTCCAAGGGTATCGGCAGGGAATTTGCAAAAATACTGGCTAAAAAACAGTATAATCTGATTTTGGTTGATAAGGATTGGGAAAACTGTAATACACTAAAAGGTGATCTGGAAAGTGAATATGGAATTACGGTAATGACATTTGTGGAAGATTTAAGTATGGCTGAAACGCCATTAAAAATATACAGCGTCCTTATGTCGAAGAGAATTGAGATTGATATCTTGATCAATAATGCCGGTGTCGGAATATTCGGAAAATTTTCCGATACGGATTGGCATCATGAAGAAAACATTCTGAAGGTAAATATCGTGGCGCTTACGTATTTTACGAAGCTCTTTATGAAGGGAATGATTGCGCGGAAAAAAGGAAAGATACTGAATGTTGCTTCTATCGGGGCATTTCAGGCAGTTCCGCTGCAATCAGTTTATGCCGCTTCAAAGGCTTATGTGCTGTCTTTTACCGAAGCCATTGCAAGGGAACTGAAGGAGACTGGCGTAACGGTTACTGCCCTATGTCCCGGTCCTACGGATACCGGTTTCCATATTTTGGCGAGAGGAGATGATAAAAAGGCTTTCAAGCGAAAAAAAATGCCCACTGCAAGAGAAGTAGCGGTTCATGGATACAATGCAATGATGAGAGGAGAGCATGTATCGATTCATGGTTTTATCAATACCCTTATGATTAATGTATCCAGAATTATTCCCCGGAAAATCCTTGCCAAGCTGGCTCACCAAAAAATGAGAGTACACTTGGAAGATATCTGAAACGAACGAGTCGCATATCAGCATCTCTTCTCAAATCGTGTTAAAAAAACGATGAAGATTGCCCTGGAAGAATTGAAAAAAACCTACGGTCTACTTCGTCGTTCTCATTTAATATTGCCTCAAAATAAAAAAGTAACCTCCTGTCATTAATGTCATGTAGTTGGTTTCCTCCACGTACGGAGGATCGCCCCCCGGTCGTTTGAGGTGGCTGAGGGTGCGCTTTTTTATCCGGAAGTCACAGAAAGGCTCACCATCTCGCGTGCCCAGATATTATCTCAGCTTTAGCAATCCCCACCCAGCGAGATCATTATCATATCCGAATGGATCTGCCAGAGAGATTGGGAATTTGTCAGTCGCCTTTTCCCGGAATGGGCTGGCCGGTTTCATGGTGTTTCTTTCAATCCTTCGGATATAGCGATATTGTTAAAGTATCGGCATGGGCTGTTGCTTTGAGTTCCTTGCATGCCGCTGCCTATACGATAATGAACGCAAAAAGGACGTTGTCCGTGCGAGCGCATTCGCATTGCTCAGTGTAAACTCCGCGAAACAATCCATGCACGGGATATTGCTTCGGGTTGTCACCCTCACTATGATACAGGTATTTGTTACGTTTACTATATTTAAGCCGAAAAAATGGAAATAGCTTGCAATCTTTTACGTTTTTGCTAGAGTATTTCTCACATAAAAAAATATTTAAGTTGGCAATTGCAGTCAGATACGAATAAAAGCTAATGTGCACAGATTTATTTTTACCTTATTATAGAGGAAAATCGCTATGAAAAAAATATATCTATTAGCATCGTTGATTACAGCATCAATGATAATTTTAACAGGTTGTGCACAATTTCGGTCTCAAAAGAAACCCCTTGATCCTCTTGAAGCTTTTACCCCGCAAAAACTAGATTCAGAATCACAAAATGTGGAATATGTACCAAAAATTGAGAGTTTTGTTGTTATTTTGGATGCATCCGCATCGATGAGAGACGAATACACGGGTACCATTAACAAAGGACATTCCAAATTTGACGTGGCTAAGGACATTTTAATGAGGATGAATAATACCCTGCCTGAAATGGATATAAATAGTGCCCTTGTAACCTTTGGACATGGATTTTTAAAGCACCTGAACAATACAAACGTTGTTTATGGACTTACAAAACACTCACGGAGTCTTTTGGAAAACGAGTTAAATGGGGCAGTGATTCCTCAGGGTTGCAGTCCAGCGGGTAATGCAATTAAAGATGCGAATAACCTGTTACTGACGTCGGGGGGACAAAATGCAGTAATTCTGGTCAGTGATGGAGAACTGTTATATGGTAATCCTCTGGAAAGGGCGCGGAATTTAAGAGAAATGTACGGAGACAGAGTGTGCCTTTATACTATTTTTGTGGGAAATACTGCTGAAGGGGCAGAGGAGCTCAGAGAGCTTGTACGTGAAATGAATTGCGGGTTTTCGGTGACTGCCGATGAAATTGCGTCCAGCAGCGATATGGCAGACTTTGTAAAGAAGGTGTTTTTAAACGAAATACCGAAAAAAGTTGCAGATATTGATAGCGATGGTGATGGTGTTCCAGACAAGTACGATGAATGCCCGGATACGCCAAAAGGCGCCATTGTTGATTCAAGGGGATGCTGGGTGGTAAAAGGAGTTACTTTCGATTATAAGAAATGGGATATTAAAGAAAGGTTTAACTCAAATCTTAACAATATCGTGAATGTTTTGCAAAATAACCCGGACATGCATATACGGATTGAGGGACACACGGATAATATCGGTTCTTTAAAATATAATATAGGTCTTTCTCAAAAAAGAGCTCAGGCGGTAAAGAATTATCTGATTGGGAAAGGTATCCAGGAATCGCGTATTTCTACCGCTGGCTATGGATTTAAAAAGCCTATTGCTTCTAATGATACAGAAGAGGGTCGTTCGCTGAATAGAAGGGCTGAAATTGTTCCCATAAAATAAAAATATTTTTGTTCAATCAATGAAGTAAAGGGTGTGAGTAAGAAAGGATTGTGGCGATGCCGGACCTGCTTGTACAATAGGCGAGGTCGATGACTCGCCTTTGATTTATCAGTGTATATCTGCATTGAGATGCCATGTTTTTGTTTTTTACGGACGGTTTACCTGTGGCGCTTAGTTCCGGTTTCGATTGTGTTGTGTCTGATATCCGTTCTTTTACTGGATGTTCCATGCATCCATGAGATTAATATCCTATTGCCCTTATCCACGGTGAAGTATTTTTGGGCGTTTCCCTGATTAACGGATATCTCTAAAAAGCCTGCACTTCCAAAAAGGATGAGCGGTTTTCCCGTCTTTACATCCGTATACGTCTTAACAATTCCCGTAATCTCCTTTTTCCCTATAGTAGTTTCCAGGGTGTTATACGGCAGTAGCATCTTCTTTTTGGAACTTTTTCCCGGTTCGTCTGGAGTCTGGTTTCTGATTTTTGGCTTCTGACTCCTAACCCCCGATTTTCGATCCAAATCTCGTATTTGTTCACGGACGTATTCTTCCAGATGCGATTTCGTAATGTTGGTAACAAGGTTTCCAAAGCGGTCGATTGAGATGATTTGACCTTCTAATTGTCTGGTATTTTTACGCACTGGCTGAGGTATGCTCAGGTGTTCCAATTGCTTGGTCGCATTGCCTAGTTGTTTTGGTTTTATGCCGAGTGATAAATGTGCTGCAACGGGGGCAAAGACATCACGGCCATGAAAGGTATTACTGGGTGCAGGCAGAAAATAATTATTGTTTGTTACACGGATAATCCTTTTTGGCCGTTCTTCCTGAATAATAAAACCAAGAATACCGTTATCGGGTGTAAGAAACAGGTAATTGCGCGTTTCTACACAAACAATATTTCTTTTACTTCCGACACCGGGATCAACAACTGCTACATGAATAGTTCCTTTCGGAAAGTATTTATACGATGTATAGAGAAGATAGGCGCCTTTGAATATGTCTTGTGGTGGAATACTGTGGCAGATGTCGATAATATTTGCCCGGGGATTGACTTCTGTTATCACACCCTTCATGATGCCCACGTATGCATCCTGATCGCTAAAGTCCGTCATCAGGGTGATAACACAGGGTTGGTGCTTCACAGGCGGTCTCCTGAAAGGTTTATTTCCCGGCTTTATCTGGATTAACGGAGGTTTGTTCTCCAAAAAAGAATGGGCAGTAAGTCCAGCAATTAATCTGTACGATCCGGTGTTGTCCGCAACATTCCGGGCATAGCCAGTCTCCGGGTTTCACACACAGGCGTTCGCCTTTCTTACGACTGCATATTTTGCAATGCGTCATTTTCAAACAAGAGTATAAATCAGTTCAATACAGGATTCGTAAAAATATACTAATGGCAAAATATTTCAAATTCAAGATGAAAAATTTATTTTAATATTCCTTTGCTTTTCTGTAAATTCTTTGGTATTATTCGAAACATGAGGTTAGGTTGTAACGTAAAAGTCGTATTATATATGGATGTGATAGTAAGGCTACTAGGTGTACAATCGAGTAGCCTTTTTTGTTTTATGCGTTATTTTACAGGTGAGAGGGGGTGATTTAATAATGGCGTCAGGAACAGTTAAGTGGTTTAATGACAAAAAGGGATTTGGTTTTATTTCCCAGGATAATGGCCAGGATGTTTTTGTACATCAAACGTCAATCGAGTCAGAAGGGTTCAGAACCCTTGCAGAAGGAGACAAGGTCGAATTTGAAGTTATAAAAGACCAGAAGGGTTATAAAGCCACGAAAGTCGTTAAATTATAAGGTTATGAAAAGGCACTCTCTGATATTTTAAAGGATAATCAATTGCTATAGTTCAGGTGTATAAAAATATGGAGTAGTCACTGAAAGTATAATTATAATTGCGATATAAAAACCCCAATATTCAGGAAAAGGATATTGGGGTTTTTCGTTTGAAGCAAAAAAATTACACAATGTTTTCATGATGGGTGCTAATTTAAAAGCTGCCGTCAAAGAATGCCTGATTAAGAGGTATTCAGTTTTTATGGCTAAACTTACTTTTTTAGCCACTGCGCGGCGTCTTTTGCCCAATAGGTAAGGATCATATCGGCGCCGGCGCGTTTGATACCGGTAAGAATTTCCAGGGCGACGCGCTTTTCGTCAATCCAGCCCTTTTCAGCCGCAGCCTTCACGACGGAAAATTCACCGCTGACATTATAGGCTGCAACAGGATAATCGAAGGTATCTTTTATTATCCGGATGATGTCGAGATAGGCCAATGCGGGTTTTACCATTACGATGTCGGCACCCTCTCCTATATCCAGCGACACCTCACGAAGCGCCTCTGTGGCATTGTGCGGATCCATTTGGTAAGAGGATCGGTCGCCAAATCCTGGAGTAGACTCCGCGGCTTCCCGGAAGGGCCCATAAAACCCGGAAGCATATTTGGCAGAGTAGGCCATGATGGGGATATGATGAAATCCCCCTTCATCAAGGGCATCCCGGATCGCACCCACCCGGCCATCCATCATATCACTGGGCGCTACAATGTCAGCGCCTGCTTTGGCATGGGAGACAGCCTCTTTTACCAGGAGTTCCAGGGTCATGTCGTTATCCACTTCAAAATTGCCTGTTCTGTCGTCTCTTCTCACAAACCCGCAATGTCCGTGATCGGTATACTCGCACAGACAGACATCCGTAATTACCAGGATATTTTTTACAGTCTTTTTAATGGCAATAATAGCCTGCTGAATGATACCTTCGTCTGCATAGGCGTCAGAGCCCATCTCGTCCTTCTTGTCTGGGATCCCAAAGAGAATAATCCCGGGAATCCCATGCCCTTCCAGGATTTTTACCTCTTCAACCAGCTTATCAACAGACATCTGATAGTTTCCCGGCATGGATGGTATCATTTGTTTAACGCCTTTTCCAGGCCGGACAAATAAAGGCATTATCAGGTCGTTGACTGACAGGTCTGTTTCTCTTACCAGTCTTCTGATATTTTCATTCTGACGTAATCGGCGGAGCCGCTGATTTGGGAAGCCCATGGTATATTTCCTTAATAAAATGATTGAAGAAGTAGTAATCGATTGTCACAGTGAGTACAGAAAACATGAATATGTTATCCAAAAAAAGGATTTTGCATATTTTATATAGACATCTTTAAGTCTTGCGTTTGAAATGTGATTATAAAAGAATCTTGTGAGAATAATATTGTCTTCTACAATCCCGATACCAACCTGAAAAGTCCCGCATAATTCCTCCTCTTCATTATTTTTACTTTACTTATAGCAATAGTCCAATTTTAAGGACTTTGACTATTCAATACAATGCAACATATCTTAGCAGTTTCATCAGACTATTACAATATAGATGCGTTGGTCAATGTAAATTTATGTATACGTATAGGAATTTCAATCTGTTGTGCCCCCTCGAGAAAGCTGAATGTGTCCCACATATTTTACCGTACACACAGCCAATCAAATGTTATAGTATTTTCATGGTGATATGTGGACAAGAATTTACCGAAGCAATAATCAAGCAGTTCCAAGAAGAGGTGGATGCGGATGATATTGCCACGGTTGTCTCCAAGTGGACCGGGATTCATTGATCTTTATAATAAATACAAAGATACCGGTGTAGAAATTATTGGGATCGCCTTTGATGAAAATGGGTCTGAAGTGGTTCCCGGGGTCGTAAAAAAAAATGGGTATTAACAACCCTGTTTATCTTGGGGGGAGCGATATTGCTGAGGCACGCGATCTGCGTGCGTACCCGACTACCATAGTTTATAATAAAGACGGCAAGATGGTCAACAGACATGTTGGCTATATGTCGGAAAAGGAATTTGACGATGAGATCGCTATGTTGCTGAAGAAATAGTAAATAAGTAGGGGCGAAGCATTTGCCCGTGTGGGTGTAAACGCATGTATGGCAGTTATGGCAAATGCTTCGCCCCTACACTGCGTGGTAAACATCGCCACTATTGGAATTTTTCAAAAAACTAAATTGTTACAATATTTTGTTATTTTTTTGCTTGATACGGGAAAATAAACTAGTAGCTTAGTTCACGCTATTCACGCGAATAATATCAATAAAAAAGTATCACGACAAAGGTAAACCCTGAGTGATCAGGGGGCGCAAAGTAACAGGGTCTTTGTCCGTACACGGACGTGCGGGAACAAGGAAACATCGGGTTATAAGCGTATATGGAAATACGTATCACAAAAGACAGCCTTACTGCCGAAGATGTTTTCAAGGAACATTATTGCAGTAAGGCTTTTTTTGTTTGTTTACAATTTTAGACAGTGTTGTCCGGTTAGAAATTTGCATGTCTTGTTTTATTGCACTCGAGATGTCATTCCCGCATGTTTCCCCGCTTATGCGAGGACAAGCTTGGCGGGAATCCAGGAGGTTCAGGGTTCACTGGATACCCGACAAAAGCGTTCGGGTATGACAAAACCGTACATGCAAATTTCTGACCGGACAACACTGAATTTTAGTAAAATTATAATTCGATATTTATCGTGAGGGTTTTTATCTTTTTTTAAATGTTTTTGAAGGAGGAGGAGAGAGATGAAGCTGAAGGGTAAGAAATTATTATGGTTGTTGTCGGTATTGGTGGTGCCAGTAACGTATGGTGAATTTGTTATGGCGGTGGAGATGGAGGCGGCCGATCTTCCGGGCCACGTCACGAAGGCGACAACAGATGCGTGGGACCAGAAGATAACCAAGGCCACCAAGCGCTTTAAGATAGTGTTGGATGGTGAGGCGGTGCTGGATAAGGAGACGGGTCTTGTGTGGGAGAAATCGCCGGATACAACACGAAGAACCTGGACTAATGATATTTATTATGCCTATGATAAAAATGTAGGTGGACGCAAGGGATGGCGGCTTCCGACGGTTGAGGAGTTGGCTAGCCTGATAGACCCGACACGGAGCAATCCTGCACTTCCCAGCGGTCATCCCTTTGCCAATGTGCAGTCGGACTACTATTGGTCGTCTACTACCTACGTTGGCAATACCGGCGTCGCGTGGAACGTGCACTTCTACGCTGGTGGCGTTTACTACTACGATAAGCCCGGCAATTACTACGTATGGTGTGTACGAGGCGGACACGGCTATGATGGTATGTAATTTGGTGATTTGAGTGATTTGATTATTTGGGGGTGCAGGGGGAGTCCCCCTGCCCCTCGCCGTAGCGCAGGCGCCAGGCGGGTTCAAGTTTGCAACTTGAACCCAATAGTTTGATTTATCCGTTGGTATGAATTCCCTGTCATTATTCGTTGATAAACTATGGGGTTCAGGTTACAAACCTGAACCCGCAGGAAGGTGTCCCCCCGCCCTCGCCGTAGCGCAGGCTGTTCCCGGCTGGTTCAATCTTGCAGACTGAACCGTATGTTTTGAGTTGTGCAATTAGGTATTAAACAGACTTCGCCGTGAAAGATGCCAAATGTTTAGGTTCAATCGAGGGCGATTGAACCAGCAAAAAAGTTTACGTCTATGGTTTTATGGCAGAGACAACCCCCTGAATCCCCCTTTATTAAGGGGGACTTAGCGAAATCCCCCTTAGAAAAGGGGGGCAGGGGGGGTTGTAATTCTGCATCTATTTTGAGCCGGCAGAACTACTATACATTTACTATGGCGAGGTGTTTTTATCTTTTTTTAAATGTTTTTGAAGGAGGGGAGAGAGATGAAGCTGAAGGGTAGGAAATTATTATGGTTGTTGTCGGTATTGGTGGTGCCAGTAACGTATGGTGGATATGTTATGGCGGTGGAGATGGAGCCGTCTGATCTTCCGGGCCACGTCATGAAGACGACAACAGATGCGTGGGACCAGAAGATAACCAAGGCCACCAAGCGCTTTAAGATAGTGTTGGGTGGTGCGGCGGTGCTGGATAAGGAGACGGGGCTTGTGTGGGAGAAATCGCCGGATACAGCAAAGAGAATGTGGGCTGATGCAATTTATTATGCTTATAGCAAAAATGTAGGTGGACGCGGTGGATGGCGACTTCCAACAGTTGAGGAGTTAAGGACTCTTGTAGACCCGACACGGAGCGATCCTGCACTTCCCATCGGCCATCCCTTTATCAATGTGCAGTCGGACTACTATTGGTCGTCTACTACCTACGTTAGCAATACCAGCAGCGCGTGGGACGTGAATTTCTACTATGGTGACGTGGGCAGCTACGATAAGACCAACGATAACTACGTATGGTGTGTACGAGGCGGACACGGCCATGATGGTATGTAATTTGGTGATTTGAGTAATTAGATTATTTGGGGGTGCAGGGGGAGTCCCCCTGCCCTCGCCGTAGCGCGGGCTGTTCACGGCTGGTTCAATCTTGCAGACTGAACCGTATGTTTTGAGTTGTGCAATTAGGCATTAAACAGACTTCACCGTGAAAAATGCCACATGTTTAGGTTCAATCGAGGACGATTGAACCAGCAAAAAAGTTTACGTCTATGGTTTTATGGCAGAGACAACCCCCTGAATCTCCCTTTATTAATGGGGACTTAACGAAATCCCCCTTAGGAAAGGGGGGCAGGGGGGTTGTAATTCTGCATCTATTTCGAGCCGGCAGAACTATTATACGTTTACTATGGCACGGTACGAGCACCTTCCGATTTACAAGAAGGCATTAGACCTGACGGTCTATTTTGAGGAGATTGTCAGGTGCTTCAGCCGTTATCATAAATACACGCTTGGAAGCGAATTGAGAGAAAAGAGCCGTGAGATTGTTGAATGTATCATAAAGGCAAACTCCACGCAGGATCGGCTTGACTTGCTCCTTGAGTTGCGTAATAAGCTTGAGTGGTTGAAGGTGCTGGTGAGGATTTGCAAAGAGGCAAAGGCATTTCATAGTTTTAATTCCTTTGAATATGCCATTACGATGTTGGTTGAACTGAGCAGACAGAATGAGGGATGGATAAGAGGTCAAAAAAATGATAGCAGTTCACGGCGTATGGGTAACGATGCATAACAACCCCCTGAATCCCCTTTATTATTCTATCCCACACTGCATGGTATACCATTTGAGTTTCCCGCACACTTCCTCAGAACCATCTGTCTTGTCCGCGCTTAAGAATATCCACTCCACAGTTTCTTCTCTTTCCGGCACGTTTGCTTCTTCTGCCAGTGCCATTTATACCGTAATTACTAAGCTAAAACTCGACTACATTTGTGGTTCTGATTTTTAGAATGGTTTTTAAGTAAATTATTTATGGAAAGAAAAGAAATTCTGCCATATAATTCAGGATGGTTAAATAGATTGCCATTGATTTTACTTCATAAAAGAAGTCTTTTTCTTTTCTTATATTTACTCTTCATAGCAGTTAGCCATAATTATCTCCTATCATGGAACATCTCATCACCCCGGTAAGTCGGCCTGCTCAAAAACTCTACGCAGAAGTGGTCATCAATATCCCTTTACAAAAAATTTTTCATTACAGCATTCCTCCTCACTTATGCGGAACCCTTGCCGCTGGTATGCGGGTAAGGATACCTTTTGGGAACAAGATTATTGCCGGGTTTTGCGTTGGATTTACCGACACCCCATTTACCGATAAAACGAAAGACGTCTTAAGTATTATCGATTCATCACCATTGATTGATGACGTCATGCTAAAGATCACCCAGTGGTTGTCGTTTCATTATCATTGTGGGTGGGGGGAGGCGATCTCAGCGGTTGTTCCCCCTGTGGTGCGCAGTAAAAAAAAAGAGCGCTGGAATACGTTTGTTCGATTGAAGGAACGTACCACAAGTCCTGTTCAGGATGTCCTCATACAAATAAAGGCCCGTGCTCCAAAACAGGCCAAGGCGCTTGAAATCCTTTTGGACCACTCTGCTGAAATAAACGCTAAAGAATTGATCCGTATCAGTGGCTGCACAATGCCAGGCCTTCGTCAATTGGAGAAAAAAGGTTTTGTCCTTATCGAAAGCAGACTCCAGGATGCTGCAAACACATCCCGTACCATCGATCCGTTGCAGCAACATTTAACCCTTACCGGAGATCAACAAAAGGCATTTGATAGTATTTGCAAAAAACTTTTAGAGCCAAAACCCGGGGTAATATTACTTCACGGCATTACCGGCAGCGGGAAGACGGAACTCTACCTTCAAGCCATAACAAAGGTGCTTGAACAGGACAGAAAGGCCATATACCTCGTCCCCGAAATATCTCTTACCCCACAAACCATCCAACGATTAAAGGCGCGGTTTTGTAAGGTTGCCGTATTGCACAGCAGTCTCCTTGGAACGGTTCACCAGTCGCAATGGAATGATATTAGGGAAGGCAAGGTGGATATCGTCATTGGCGCCCGTTCCTCAATATTTGCCCCCCTGAAAAATGTTGGGTTGATCATTATCGATGAGGAACACGAGAACACTTATAAACAGGAAAACAACCCGCGATATAATGCCAGGGATATTGCCATTCTCAGGGCAACGTATGAAAACGCTATGGTAATCATGGGCACGGCAACGCCTTCTCTGGAAAGCTACCAACAGGCGATGAACGGAAACTATGAAAAGATCGTCCTCCCCAGGCGGATTGGTGAGCGGAAACTCCCTCCTGTAGATATTGTCGATATGGGTGAAGAGGTCCGTAAACGCAGGGGATTCAACATTATTTCGCAGCGGCTGGAATATTATATGAAACAATCCCTTGCCAGAAATGAACAGGTGATCTTGTTTTTGAACCGGCGTGGATTTGCGCCCTATATTCACTGCAAACGGTGCGGGTTTGTATTAAAATGCCGGCGATGCGATATTCCCATGACTTTTCACAAGAAATTCAATACGGTCTTGTGCCATTATTGTCATGCAGAAACACACCCGCCGGAATCATGTCCGGATTGTCTGGCAAGCAATATCAACTATCGCGGTTTTGGAACGGAAAAGATTGAAGATGAAATCAGGAATAAATTTCCCAATTATCAGATTATCCGGATGGACAGTGATTCCATGCGGGTGCGTGATGCCCATGAAAAGGCTTTAAATGCATTTGAACGGGGCGAATTCCAGATATTGCTCGGCACACAAATGATTGCAAAAGGATTAGACTTCCCTAACGTTACCCTGGTAGGGGTAATCTCTGCGGATACCATTCTGAATCTGCCGGACTTTCGCGCGAGCGAACGGACCTTTCAACTCATTTCGCAGGTAGCAGGCAGAACGGGCAGAGGGACAAAGGGCGGACGGGTAGTGGTGCAATCGTACAACCCAAGACACTACAGCATCACCTATGCAGCAGCCCATGATTATGAAGGATTTGCCAGGAAGGAACTGGAATATCGAAAACAATTGGGGTATCCTCCCTTTGGAAATCTCACGCGGATCATTATCCGCGGCCCGCAGGAGGCAAATGTCAAAGAAAAATCTGCCATCATTGGCGATAGACTTAAAGAATTTGCAAAAATAAACGGTAACCATCTTGAAATACTCGGACCATCACCTGCCCCTGTGACCAGAATCAACAATCTGTTCCGGTGGCATATGTTATTGAAGGCACAGAACCTCGCTAGTATTCACAAAGCCCTTCAGGGCAACGCAGACGTGCTAAAACCTTCAAAAAGTGTGCAAATAATGGTTGATGTCGATCCCTACATGATGTTATAACAAAATTCAAAGGGAATGTAGCGCCATATCGATTTCGTTTTAACTATAATAAATGTAACATGCAAATGTCATTGTGAAGGCGACAACCCGAAGCAATCTCCAATGCATGGATTGCTTTGCAGAGAGAGAGTTTGCGTTGAGCAATGCGAAAGTGCCCGCAAACGACAACGTTCTTTTGCGTTCACGATAGTAAATTGGACGGACAAGATTACTGCCTTGTTTTCATATAAAGCCTATGAGAATTTCACTTGACTTACCGTAGAAAAGGTATTAGCATGCTTTACAGTATCGAAGGCTAAAAACATCTCTTTCCTGTGCAAGTGTTATTTATGGAGTATTTTATCAGAAATAAAAATCGAACTAACATCCTGTTTGTTTCGACGCTCCTTCCCTACCTACTGTTATGTTTAGTGCTCGGGAGTTTGCATAATACTTTTTTAAAAAACCAGTATTGTAACCACGGCCAACATACGATAATAGCCCATAAAACTCCTGATATCTCTGAAACTTCACGCCTTGAGGTTTCAGAAAACGGTTATCAACACAACTCCGCAACATGCCAAATCTGCCAGTGGTTGAAGACGCCTTCCGTTGCAGTACCATTTTTCGCAGTAGAGGTGCAATTTGATTTTATCTGCATTAGTCCTCCGGGAAATTCCAACCCAATCCTTTCGTCTTTATCTATACAGAGATTTACCATTCGTCCGCCGCCCTTTTCCTGTTATTTTGCATAGCCAAAAGATTTAGACCACCAAAACACAAAGGCATAATACCCGCATGACATAGGGCGTCGTGTTCATACTTTGAATTCCTATACATTAAATTATCCCTAACCCGAACGAGTTAGATACTATCTTCTCATTTCAAAGCGTTTACAGGAGAATGGTATGAGGCAGATAAATTACCTGGTGCTTATATGCATACTCATTTCAAGTGGGAGCGGGAGGCTGTTCGCCCTTGACACAGGAAACGGTGACGTAGGCAAAGATTTCCTGCCGGTAAGCACCCTGGAGGAAGAGGAACGCGAAGAAACCTCGGAAAACACTAAGGAGATCCGTATCAGAAAAGACGAATTTGATGAGATTGTGGGTCAGCTTCAGGGCATGAAGGAACTTCTGGTAAATATGAAACAGGACTACGATAACCGCTTTAAAGAAATGCAAGACAAAATCGCTATCCTTGAGAAAGAAAAAACAATGCTTGAAAAAGAAAAAATATCATTAGAAGAAGATAAGTTAACTGCTGCTAAGGCGGGTACAAAAACCCCGGAGACTTTTGTGTCGGAAGAACCCGTGCTGCCACAAGCTGCCACAAGCACAATTCCTCCTTCTGCGCTACAAACTATGTCTCTTCCTCCGAAAGGGGCAATAGCAGAAACAACGTCACCACCGGCGAATACGACAGCTACGGACCAACCTGCAGGATTACAATCAGGGGCATGGTCGCCTGCACAACCCATCACGCTATGGAGTGCAGGGCCGAGCTATATGAAAATTTCCTTTGATGCATTGTTTGCCGCGGCTGGCTCTACTGCAAAGGATCTGGAAAGTCTTGAAACGGGCGGACACGACCCCAACCAGCGTGGATTTACAGCGCAAAATTTAGAAACGGTATTCGAAGGAGCAGTAGATCCCTATTTTTATGGACTAGGCGATGTCGTATTTCAGATTGATAAAGATGGTAAGTCATTTCTGGAGGTGGAAGAGGCATACCTGACCTCGATGTCATTACCTTTAAATTTACAGGTAAAGGCAGGCACCTTTTTTACGGAATTTGGCAGATTGAATCCCACGCATCCACATACGTGGAATTTTGCGGATCAGCCACTTGTCAATGGCCGGTTTCTTGGTCCTGATGGGTTGAGAAATCCGGGGGTGCGTATTTCATGGCTGGCGCCAACGGACATTTACACGGAATTGTTCTTTACCATTCAGGATAGCCAGGGAGAAACGGCCTTCAGCTTTAGAAACCCTGACGGGAAGTTCGCGCGTGCAGCAGATGACCCCGGAGTACGCAGCATGGATGACCTGCTTTACGTTCCCCGTGTTGCAACTTCTTTTGATCTGACGGATGAGCAGACCGTTTTATTGGGCGCCTCAGCGGCCTTTGGTCCGAATTCTACCGGAAGGGATAAAAGCACAATCATATATGGTCTTGATATGTTCTGGAAATGGAAATCAAAATACGCGGAATTGGGATTTCCCTTTATTACGTGGCAGACCGAGGTGATGGGCAGACGATTTGAGGCAGGCGAAGACATACATGCCGGACTGACGGACGAAGTATTGAATAACTGGGGTGCATATTCTCAAATTATGTGGGGATTCAAGAAACGATGGGTGGCCGGATTTCGCGGAGATTATGTAGATGGAGAAGAAGCCGCAACTGATCCATTAGGATTTGAACGTTGGAGACTGTCGCCTAACCTTACATTTTATCCAACGGAATTTTCAAAAATCCGGTTACAATACAATTATGATGATATTTTAGGGAATGATACGACGGAACATTCGGTATTTCTTCAATTTGAATTTTTGCTGGGTTCACATGGAGCGCATAAATTTTAAAAGGAATATAATATGAAAATAAAATACCAAATAGTATGCCTTTGTTTCTTATTTGCAGTAAGCTGGGCATCTACTGTTCATGCCAAATTACATATTGTTGCAGCAACCTCTGATCTGGGTGACCTGGCAAAGGAAATTGGAAAGGATAAAGTTGAAGTAACTACTATTGCAAAGCCTACGGAAGACCCCCACTTTGTTGATGCGAAACCTGGTTTTATTATGAAACTGAACAAGGCGGATATTCTTATCGAGGGAGGTTTACAATTGGAAATGGCCTGGTTGCCATCCCTGGTTTTAAGCGCTAGAAATCAGAAAATACTTCCTGGGAATTCCGGATATGTTGTTGCGTCATCTCCCGGAATTCAAATTTTAGAAGTACCCTCAGCAGTCACCCGCGCTGCCGGCGACCTCCATCCGTATGGCAACCCCCATTTTATGCTGGATCCGCTCAATGGGAAAATTGTCGCCTCCCATATTTGTGATCAACTATGTCAAATTGATGAGACAAATTGCAACGATTATCGGGACAACCTAAAGAATTTTATTCAGAGACTGGATCAAAAATTACCCGAATGGCAAAAAATGATGGAGCCCTTTCGTGGAACAAAGATTGTTGCCTATCACAAGACTTTCCCGTATTTTGCAAAGCGGTTTAATCTAAATATCGTGGGAGAGCTTGAACCAAAACCGGGGATTCCTCCTTCTCCATCCCATCTCAACACCCTTATTCCCATGATGAAAAATGAAGGGGTAAAACTTATTCTTATAGAACAATTCCGGGAACGAAAAATCCCTGAATTTGTTTCTGAACGGACAGGGGCAAAGGTTGTCATTTTACCAATTATGGTCGGAGGTCAAAAAGAAGTGCAAGATTATATTGCTCTCTTTGATTATACGATTAATCAGATTGTAACGGCGCTCAAAACCAAATCTTAGTCCAACATGAATACGGAAAACTGTATTACTTTAAAAGGCGTTGCTATTGGGTATGGCAGGAATACTATCCTTAGCGATATTAATTTTTCTTTAAAAAGTGGTGAATTCGTCGTCTTATTCGGACCAAATGGATGTGGTAAAACCACCCTGTTTAAGACCATTCTGCGGATCATTCCTCCCATACAGGGAAGCATCATCTATGGCAATGAAAATGTCCCGAGATTTGGATATGTGCCGCAGCGCAAACACTTAGACGAAATATATCCATTTACCGCAGAAGAGGTCGTGTTGATGGGTACTTTCGGGCAGAGGAAACCATTTTGTCCCACTTCTAAAATCGATCGTTTATTGGTAGAACAATGCTTAAAAGATGTTGGCATGCTGGAACTCAGAAGGAATTTTTTTTCCGAGTTATCCGGGGGGCAAAAACAGCGTATACTTATAGCACGGGCGCTGGCAACAAGGCCAAATGTTTTGCTGCTTGATGAACCCATTACGGGACTTGATATCCTTGCCCAAAAAAAGATCATAGAACTTATCTCTGTACTGCACAGAAAGCACCAATTAACGATCATGATGATTACCCACGAAGTCCATTATATTCCAAGTTGGGTTAAAAAAATAATCCATATTCATCACTATAAGGTAGTGCTTGGTTCATTGGAAGAGATAATTGCTTTGTCAAGGATCGATGAAGTACCAAATCAGGAGTGACGGATGGAACAATTATTAGAGATACTTAGTCCACATTTCCTTTTACGAAACGCATTTTATGCGGGATTAATCGTGGGGTTTGTGTGTCCTCAGGTAGGCATTTTTTTTGTGCTGCGTCGTATGATTCTTATGGGTATAGCGCTGCCACAAGTGTCAAATGCAGGTGTCGCCTTTGCATTTCTTCTACATACCCTCGGGTGGCATTTTTTCCGTCATATAGAATCTGAAAAAGTAATGGCACTAACAGGTTCCGTCTTCTTCACACTTATCACCATCTTTGTTTTAGCCATTCTCGAGCGAAGGCGGAAAGGATTCACAGAAAACCGCATAGGATTTACCTATGCCATCGCTGGCGCGGCGGCTATCTTGTTTGTTTCCTGGAATCCTTACGGAAAATCAGAAGTACTTTCCATGCTTACCGGGGAGATTATTTCCATACCGGATATCTATCTATGGTCAATGTTTGCCATCTACGGAACAATATTTATTGTCCTCATCGGTTTTCATCGTAATTTTATCCTGGTATCATATGACATCGATATGGCGACTACCATTGGGAAAAAAGTGGTCCTATGGGACATTATGCTTTATCTTATTATCGGTATCATTATATCCTTCGGAGTTATGACTGTTGGTCCATTGGTTATCTTTGGCTTTCTATTGATACCACCAGTTGCGGCAAGGATGGTCACGCGTGGTATTCCTCTTTTCTGCATCGTTTCATCAACTGTTGGAGTCGTTGCATCTTTTGCTGGTTTTTACATTTCCTACCGGTTTGACCTTCCAACCGGTCCAACCGATGTCGCCCTCCTCTGTGTAATTTTAGTGTTGCTTTATCTCGGAAAAATGCTTTTCCGATTTAAAAGATAAGTTGAATCCTGTCCATATGCGGATATAATTCGCTCTATAATAAAATTGGTAATAATTGTAGTTGTTTGAAAATTCATACTTTCCTATGCAAACGGCACGAAGTACGGTATAGAGAGCGGATGGTTTATCCCTCTGCACAGGCTGACTACACGGGATCGGCACTACCTTTTTTAAAAAATGCAATGCTAATAAATATTGTACGTGTGGCTTTATTTGAATCCGGATTTGTATATTCCATTTTTTCAGGTCGATTTATGAATGAAACCGTAAGGAGAAGGTATCATGGATAGTAAAAAGATTATCGGTATAACAATTCTATGTAATCTTGCGATGATGGCCCCGTTGAATTCGACTCATTGTTTTTCAAAAGAAGGGACTGTTACTGCAAAAAACAAAGATAGACCTCAGGGAGAGGCATTATTGGGTCAACTTAAAATTGCTGATGAACAGTATAAACAGGGGCTACAATACGCCCAGTATGGCCTTTTTGATGAAGCAATAGAGATGTATAAAAAGGCGTTGGCGAGGAATCCCGATTGCCCTGATGTATACAATAAGCTTGGCGTTGCATATGCGCAAAAGGGTCAGCATGACAATGCCATTGAGTCCTTCCAGAAGGCTATTGAACAAAATCCAAAAGATGTTGAAGCTTATTACAATCTTGGTTCAGCGTATTTCGACAAAGGGGTTTTTGATAATGCCATAACGACATTTAACAAGACCATTGAAATGAATCCGGACTATCGGTCTGTTTATGCGCTGTTGGGTATCGCATATACAAAAATTGGTAAATATGATGATGCAATCCGGGTGTTAAAGAATCGTATTGAATTAGACCCGGGTCTTGCAATTTCCTATTCAAACTTAGGTATTGTCTATTCAATGAAAGGCATGGAGAAGGAAGCCCTGTCGGAATATAATAAGGCGCTGGAAATCGACCCGGGACATATCAATGCACTGTTTAATATAGCTCTCTTACATGATAAAACGGGTAATACAGACGAAGCTATCCGATACTACACCAGGGTAATTGAAATTGATGTTAGTCATGCCGATGCACAATATCGGTTAGGAAAGGACTACATGAAGAAAAAACAATATGATGATGCAATTAATGCCTTTCAGACAGCCGTAATGTCCAATCCGGACAACATTGAAATATATAACGACCTGGGAAATGCTTATAAAGCAAAAGGCATGGAGAAGGAAGCAGAGGGCTACTTTTCCATATATAAAAAAAAGGCGAAAAAAGGGAAGTAGATATGCCGGGCTTTTTATGAGCCATTCGGAACTTCCTGACTATAAAATAGTTTTGCTCCAGACGGTTTGGACTGTCCGATTTTTTAGACTTAAATAATATTTTCTGAATCGTTACTCTGAATTTCTGATCTCCACGGAGCTTTGCTCCATTTGTCCGGGATTACCAAATTGTCCTACTGCATAGAGACACAGGATCTGACAAAAAAGTATCCGGTAATAAAAGGATACGGCGGCTTATTCACTCATCTTTTCAGAAAAAAGGAAATTGCCGCCTTACAAAACGTAAGTATCCGGATAAAAAGGGGGGAGTTATTCGGGCTTCTTGGTTCAAATGGAGCCGGTAAAACCACCCTCATAAAAATCCTTTGCACCCTCGTACTTCCCACCTCGGGAACTGCGTGGATGAACGGACTGGACGTCACAAAAGATCAAAAGAAGATAAGAAAGCTCATTGGCTATGTGGTGGGTGACGAGCGGAGCTTCTATTGGAGGCTTACCGGCAGGCAAAATCTTTCATTTTTTGCGAAACTCAACAACGTCCACCGCCATGAGGCTCAGACCAGGATCAAAAACCTGTTGTCATTCATGGAACTTGAATACGATGCGGACAGGATGTTTAAAGACTACTCTACCGGTATGAGGCAAAAATTGGCAATAGCCAGAGGACTCCTTACGGAACCGGAAATCATTTTTATGGATGAACCGACCAGTGGGATGGACCCCGTCTCCGCACAAAAACTCCGGAAGTTGATAAGGGAAAAATTAGTTAAAACGGAGAAAAAAACCGTAATATTTGCGACGCATAACTTGCATGAAGCTGAGGAACTCTGTGACCGCATCGCTATTATCCACAAGGGAGAAGTAAAAACCGCAGGCCTCATAGGAGAGATAAAAAGGGAGTTCCATTCAGGGAAGGGATATGTGATAGAATTAAAGAGCCCGGGCACCGGATTTCTGGAAAAGATTCATCACATCACTTCCGCAAGGAAAGTTACCATAATACCGGACAACTCTTTTTCCGATACCACGCAGATCGAAGTTGAAATCAAGGATGGCGACAACGATATATTTCCCGTAATGAAAGAAATCGCAGAAATAGGAGGCAGGATTTGTTCCTTTTATGAAAAAGAGACCTCTTTGGGTGAACTGTTTTCCATGGTCATTGGAAGAAAATAGATGCTCCCTCAGGGGCAGATGTTCCCCTCTCTTTCTCAGTATATGCCCTTTTTGCCATCCGCGCGGAAAGCTGGAACCCATATTTCCCCTGATAATTGACAATATACTGATTGATTACAAAAACTATAAAAAAAACCGGAAGGCGCTATTATGGCTTTGTTTATAGAAAAACCCCTTGCCTTTGTCTGGAAAGACTTTATTCATGAGGCAAGCTATAAACTTGCATTCTTCATGCAGGTCTTTGGCATCCTCATCACCACCGTGACCTTTTTCTACCTCTCAAAGCTCCTGGGAGATGTTGGCACATCCTATCTCAAGCCTTACGGGGGAGATTATTTCTCCTTCGTCCTTATTGGCGTGGCATTCTTTAACTATCTTAAGGTATCCATGGACGGCCTTTCAGCCAGCATTCGGGAGGGGCAAATGGTGGGGACACTGGAGGCGCTGCTGGTAACCCAGACAGAGATTCCAGCAATCATACTCTCCTCCTCTCTCTATAGTTTCATCTTTGCCTCTTTCAAAGTGGCCGTATTCCTGATACTAGGGGCCTTTTTCTTCGGCGTCGACATGGGCAATGCGAACATCGCCGGGGCACTTCTTATCCTGCTTCTCACCATTATCTCTTTCAGCAGTATCGGGATAATCTCCGCCAGTTTTGTCATGGTATTAAAAAAGGGAAATCCGGTAAACTGGCTCTTTACCAACGCCTCCGGCATTTTGGGAGGATTGTACTATCCCGTCTCTGTCCTACCGAAGTGGCTTCAAAAATTGTCCGCCGTGCTGCCGGTTACCTATTCCCTCGAAGGCATGAGACTCGCTCTGCTCAAGGGGAGTTCTTTAAGCGCACTCCTGCCAAACATCGCAGCATTAACCGCCTTTTCGGCAATCATGCTGCCACTGAGTGTCCTGGTATTTGGATATGCCGTCAAAAGGGCAAAGATTGACGGGACACTGACACAGTATTAGTGCAATATCCATCCATGACGTCCGCAATGGAGTAGTGCCGCAACGAAGTTCCCCTTAACAAAACGGGATCAAGAGGGTTGTAAAAACTTGTGAAAAAAGGTGACTATTTAACGAAACAGATTGAGGATATTATCTCAGAATAATTAAGGGTCGGGCGGGAAAAGCAGGCAGAAAAAAATCCCGAAGGGATGATATGATTATAGTATATCGTTAGCAATTATTATGAACCCCATAGGGGTGACATGGTACCGTTTTTTCCTTGTTTTTTCACCCCTATGGGATTGGTTATTGTGGTGATTTATCTTTTCTATTAATCATGACATCCTTTCGGGATTATGGAATCAGTATTTTGTTCACCCTTCGTAGTTATGAGCAAAATACGTTGAATAGTATATTGTTTCATTAAAACACTGACATTTACATGTATGACAGGTGTAAGTTTTAGCCCGCGTAAAATCGATGAAATAACACAATCTAAAAGTTGAAACTACTGTAAACGTTTTAATGAAACGTTGTAATAGTTATATTTCTTTCCATTCATGAAGAATAAAAGCGTTTCCCCGCCAAACTAAGAAACAAAAGGTATCTCCTCCCGTCTATGAAGGAACGGAAGCTTTTCTCCTGGCTTACGAAAAAACAAAACCATTCCGTGAAAGCAAAAGTATTTCCCTCATTCATTAGAAAACAAAAATATTTCTTCCCGTTTGCGTGAAAAACAAATGCATTTCCTCCCCCGTTTACGGCAAAAAAGCGTTTCCCCCCTGCTTACGGGGGGGATTAAGGGGGGTGTTTGAAATTCTTTAACATTTAATTACTTATACGTACACCTTTTACGACAGAATTCCACCCCCTTGCCTCCGCCAGCGGGGGACAGTTGTTGTCCCCTTCAGCGAGGGAGATTTCAAGGGGGAGTCGAACACTTTGAAATTCTTTATCTAATAGTTTACTCCTTTATCAACTTTGTTAGTCATGCACAGGGGTTAAGCATTTGCTGTAATTGGTACAAATACGTTTACATCCAAACGGACAAATGCCCAGCCCCTATCATTTATGAAAAATTTTTCTTGACATATAGTATTATTGTGTGCTAAATGTGACCAAATAAAAAGCTGACATGCTTAATAAAAACATACGATAAAGGCAAACCCTGAGTGATCAGGGGGCGCAAAGTGACGGGGTCTTTATTCGCATACGGATGTGCGGAAGCAAGGAAACCTCAGTTTTAGGCGTATACGGAAATACGTATCAACATAAGACAGCCTTACTGCCGAAGATGTTTATAATATGATATTTTTGCAGTAGGGCTTTTTTTGTTTATATAGTGTCTGATGGAACTTATACCTTTGTCATTTCGACCCCTTCGTTTTTGTCATTCTAACGAAGTGAAGGGTCTTTTTTTACTCAGGGTAAACTCAGGGAGATGTCTACAAATCCTGCAATTTCAGTGCTCAAAAGATTTCTCGCTCCGCTCGAAATGATATTTTTGGAAAACAGTTTAGTCTTTTGAAAGAAGCGTTGTGCTTTTTGCGTCCCTGTAGGGACATAAGATAATAGGCAGACAATTTATTGCCTGTGTTTTTTCCATAAAGAAAGGAGTAAATTTATGAATTGTGGAAAAAAGTTGTTGAGCAGTTTTGCCGTTGTTTGTATGTTTTTTGCAATAACGGTATTTACCTCCGGTATCTCGTATGGAATGAACCACAGCGGTAACATTACCAGCAATCGACATGGCACGCCACTGATAACCCCCATATCGTTACAGGAGACGTGTCCGTACATTCTGGTGCAATATTGACGATAGAGCCTGGGTGTCTGGTGAAATTTGATGCCGGGAAAGGTCTCTTGATCGGGAATGTCAATGACGGCGATGCCACTTTGAATGCCGTGGGGACCAACGGCAAACCAATCACCTTTACGTCGAATGGATCACCTCCAGCAGCCGGTGACTGGGACGGCATCCGATTCTACGTGAATACCGGTACAAATACGACTATGGACTATTGCACGGTGGAATACGGCGGCAACGGCGGCAGCGGTGATTCTAACATCTATTGCGAGAACGCCTCGCCTACCATCCAGCATTGTATCATAAAAGATTCCTCAAACTATGGAATTCACACAACGGGAAGCAACGCACAGCCATCGGTCTCTTGTTCAAGAATAGCGTTCAATGAATATGGCGTCTACGCAGAAGACAGCTCTAACCCAACAGTGAATAATTGCTACTTCCTACTAAATTCTGAATACGGAGTCTGCAATACTACCAGTGCCGTCACTATTAATGCAGAAAATAACTTTTGGGGCGATTGGGATGTTCCCAAGGGCCCCGGCCCTGTCGGTCCTGGATCAGGCGATAAGGTAAGCTATAATGTAGACTATACACCATGGATAGATTGGTGGGAGGTCGCTTGTGGCTACAGTTTTGGGTTAAGCCCGTCAGATGTAACAAATCCAGTAGGTGTCCCGCATACCGTTACTGCAACACTGCGGGACGAATCTGACAACCCAGTTGAAGGTACTGTGATATCCTTTAAAATTGTCAGTGGCCCGCACTCAGGGCTACAAGGAACTGATACAACAAATTCTAGTGGAACAGCAACATTTACCTACACAGGTACGTCGACAGGCAAAGACACGATTGACGGGCGCTATGATTACTTTCCTTTACAGTGGACTGTATCAACTTCGGTCACGAAGGCGTGGGAAGGCCCTACTGCAATTACCTTGTCAGACTTCCACGCCAGGGCGGGCAAAGGCGGCAGCGTTGAGCTGACATGGGAGACGGCAACGGAGGTGGATAATGCAGGCTTCAACCTCTACCGTTCCAGGGGCAAGGGCGGCGTATATAAGAAGATCAACGACGCGCTCATTCCCGCCATGGGCAATGCCACGTCCGGAGCGAAGTACAGCTATACAGACACGCCGCCAGCCAGGGGGAAGTACTATTACAAACTGGAGGACGTGGACTATAACGGCGCAAGCACAATGCACGGGCCGGAAAAGGTGAAGGTGATGTCAGAGAAAGCCTCGGCTCGGAAGCTACAGAGGCAGGGGCGCAAATAAGTGAGAGTCCGGAATTAGGGATCTGGCTGTAGAGTGACGAGCCTTGTCGCTCTACAGACTTTATTGTTGGGGCGAAGCATCTCCTGTAATTGGCGCAGACGCGTTTGTATTCAAACAGCACATGCCTCGGCCCTACGTTTTATGGTAAATTTTATTTTTGATACATGCTACTCTTCCGGATGTTTCGGTCAGAGGACACACCGAAACATCCGGAAATTCTTTAACATTTAATTAGGTCTTCGACAACTTATCCATACACTTTTTACGACAGAATTCCACCCCCTTGTCCCCGTCAGCGACAGGCATTTGTTGTTCCCCTCAGCGAGGGCGATTCAAGGGTGAGGTGAACACTTTGAAATTCCTTAACATCACATATGGCAGCATAATGTAATGTTAAGGAATTTCAATACTAATCGATCGTGGCGGCGTTTTTTTATATATGCAATGGCGTATTGGCGTAGCGAGGGGGTTTATTCCCCGCCTGACGCGTGCAACGGTTTTGCCGACCACAAGGGATCGGCGCTACGGTATGGGCATTGCTCGCATGGCAACGAAATGAATGATACCATACCATCCCTGCTGGGCTAACAAGGATCGTATAACGATATATGGTAATCATGACATCCCTTCGGGATTGCACGATCAACATTTATTCACTCGTAGTGAATATGGGCAAAGGGGCGCTGAATATTTACAAAAATTTGTGCAAAAATAATTAAAACATCTCCGCCAACTTCTTTGAAATCACGGCAAGATTTTTATCCTTCGTCAGAAATTCTATCTCGTTTGTGTGCACCTTGAGATCAAGAAGCATTTTCTTTATCTTTTTCCATCCAGATTCCCTTTTTTTCTCATTCGTTTCCAGATACATGTCTGAGACTAATTCCCCCAGTTTTTGTATAAGCCGAAGGTCTCTGTTTTCATAAAAATTTCTGATAACTTTTTTCTGATATTCGGTGTATCCTTTTTCACGATTCTGATCCATTGATTTATTTCTCTGTGTAAAATTTTTTAAGAATAAGTATGAATAAGACACCTGCCGGAGTAATAACCAGTGCATAGTAAAGTATCCTGCAGAGCTTCATACCAAACGCCCCGATAGGGAATAAATGACTCACAAGACTGGAAACAGGGCTATATGCGAAAACGTGAGGATTTTCTATCCTATCAACATAAACACGGAGAATCGATTTGCTATAGGTAATAATCAAATTACGCGGCTTCGTAGATGAAAAGATATCTGCTACTACTATTTCCGGATACACTCCATTTTTCCCGGTCAGAGGAGTGCGGAGACGGACGACCAAATCAGTATTTTGCTGTCCGATAGTAAAGTTCCGGAGAGAAGGATTTTGTGAAAGCGTTACAATGCGCGCAGGTCCGCTTTGCATAGTATTTGCTGTCGCCAAAGCTAATTGTATAGTAAACTCAGAGGATTTTGATATTCTTTGCGTTAAATATTCTGCAGGGGTCCTTGTCATTAACCATTGATCGGGCCCAAACATAGTATCCTTGTCATGGTAACGGTCATCGTATTTGCCCTGCCAGATCAAATCGGAAAGATGCCCTGCTTTATCGCGATAGCTCCCGTTATCAGTCAACGAGTAACAGCACAGAAGTGAAGCTCCTGTCAGATTACCAAGGCCTTTTCCATGAAAAACAAGAGCTGCCTCCTGACTTGAAATTGCCCTGTCGGCAATCGATATTTCTGAAACAGAGCCTCGCCACGGTCGGTTTCCAGTTCGTTCATTTCCGAGAAGGAGATGAAAGCTCTTGTCCCAATTGCCAGGTCTTGTAAGAAATGCAAACATGATAGCGCTAAAAATGGCAAAGGCAGTACATCCTAAAAAAATACGGATCAAATTCCTCTTAATGCGCATGATGCATTCAACCCTAAATTCCCATAAATAGAAACAGAGAAATCCGAAAAATCCTCCTGCGCTATTTGAGAAAACGTCGGTTAGCGAGGAACACCTGGAGGGTAAAAAAATTTGCAAGACTTCTACGATATAGGATATTCCAAAACTAATTATTGTGGCTCCTGCAAGGGTTTTTAGCGCATGAGCCCCTTTTACTTGTAAAGAATAGCCAGAGAAACCAAATCCGAAGGGAAGAAACAACAAAATATTGTTGAGGATATCGTAAATACTGGATGGGCGCCGTTCTAAGACAAGATAACTAATTATTTTTTGATTATCAAGGCCTCTCATCGAAAACCCGAAAGGGTAGAGGGTAACAATAAATATAATCAAAAGGCTAATGAGCACTATCTTCATGCTTGCACTCATTCTACACACGATGAAAAATAGGTTATTGCGATGTGGATAATAGACCATCTGAAATCCTGGTAAAATGCGCTGCCTATTCTTAAAATCCATTGATTCCCTTTTTTTACTGTCATATAGAATGACAGTAAACGAGAATCAATTCCTTCTTAATCCAATACGTCAACATTACAGGAAAGGCGTACCCCTGCATTTCGCCGTTCTTCCGCACATGTGCGGATATCAGTTCTGGCCGCACTATCGTTCTCTTCAAAAATATCAGCTTTACTAAGAAAAAAGATCACACAGGGCACGATACCTTGTATCACCTTCGGTATAAGGGAATAATCAACAAGGGCTGTTGTGATAATATACGGCAAGGTTGTTGTAAATCACATCAATATAATCATGAAATCTCCTGAAAATCAAGCGGTAATGGTATTTTATCTCTTTGGTATCTGTCTTGCTTTTAACATTTTAAATCAAGATGGATTATTTTTAGTAACCATTTTTTTTTGAAAAATTCGTATGTCTACAGGTAATCGGTACGAAATAGAATGCATAGCGAGGGTAATTTAACGGTATAGGAATTTCCATTTTATTTCAACGGGTTACCGGGTATAATTTGTCCTGAGTATAGCCCGTCCACAAGAAATTATATGTTGCCTCTTTTAAAAGAACTACAATGTTGCAGTTTTTACAATAGCAAGGTTAAATATTGCCGTTCTTACTTTACATATCTTCATACAGGAAAATTGGCATTTATGCACAAAACAAAATTTCAAAATCGCAGAATCTTTTCTCTTGTAGCAGTACACTTCTACATGCTGCTCCATTTTTTACTTTGGTATTGTGTTGGAATAAAAATATGGGGCAAAACTGCTATGATGGGTGTACCATCACTCCTGGCAGGGCACATAAATGCTGCGGCAATTATGGTCGTTCTGGTAATACTTTCTGTCTTGTTGTATGGCAGGGCATTTTGTGGTTGGGTATGTCATTTACGAGGTGCTATAGAGTTTTCAGACTGGGTAATGCGAAAATTGAATATTTCCGGATATCAAAGAATACGAAAAAAAAATATCCTTTTCAACACCCGCTTTCGCTGGTTGTTTCGTAGTATTATTTTTTTCATCCTTCTACTGCCTGTTATACTATATTGGATTCGTCATGAGTATTCTTTCTATTTTAATGTGCAAACACCCTCTCCTATGTCAGATTTGCCGGGTAACAACAATCTTCTTTTCTCGGTAAATTCGCCTTTTAACATGCAACTTGCCACTCACGGTATGACTATACTTGACGTTATCATTCCTTTTGTTGCGGGGATTTTTATTGTATTTGTTATGACATTTGTCTTCAGCTATTTTTACGGTCAGGGGGCATTTTGCAGGATCCTTTGTCCCTATACAATAATGCTTGTACCGTTCATGAATTTAAGCGCCTGGCAGAAGAAAATAACTCGCATATCGAATTGCACAGGTTGCAGGGCTTGTTCAGATAATTGTCCTCAGGGTATTGATGTAAGTCGGGAAATCTATCACTATGATGGTAAGGTGATTAATAAAGAATGCATTAAATGTTATCACTGCATTGATGCCTGCTCGTCTCAAACTTTAGCCGATTCAAGACAAAAGGCAGCGCCTCAGACAAAACCTGTCCATAGTTATGAAAAAACTCCCTGGCAAAATCCGTATAAACACTTGCAGGTTATTGAACCTTTCCATCCCGTTTTGGATGTAATCTTAATTATTATTGCCATCGTATGTGGAAGCATTACTTCCCGATTGGGAGGTTTCTGGTTTTATGTAGGGACTATTGGGGGTTATATTATTTTTAGAAGGCTTATTTCCTGGTTATTAACGGAAGAGGTTCATTTGCAGAACCATAAAAGTACAACCAAATCTCATAATCAGATAGGCCAGCAGAAAACAATGGTTACATGAATACAAAGGAGGCGTTTTCGTAGTAATACCATAGGCGCTATACTCTTCGAGATAAAACCCTCCTGTTGATGCGCTCAAATTTTGAGAATCAGAAGGACGTGTTCTATTTCTTCATACTTTGGTAAGGTGGGAGGGCTTCAATCTACAGGCTTGAACCAGCCGCTGAAAGTGATGTCAGGATTACAAAAATCATTCAGGGTCGATTATTTGAACTTGAGCATTGTATAAAGAGGTAGAAGGTAAGAGAAGCCGGTACCACCAATATGCAGGTGGCACCAGCTTCTTTTTTTATCACAATGACCACAGGCGATACCTGTTTGACTTTCAACCTACAATGAATCATGCTTCTTCAAAACTTTACGTACCCCCTGGCTTCAAGATAATTTAACACCGTTCGTGTCGATTCATCTACGGTCATCGTTGAGGTATCGATTGTAAGCTCGGGATGCAGAGGCTCTTCATACGGCGCGGATATACCGGTAAATTCCTTAACCTCTCCGGCACGCGCCTTTTTATAAAGTCCTTTCGTGTCCCGTTGTTCACAGACATCAAGAGGACATTTTACGTAGATTTCAATAAATTCCCCGTCTTTGAGCAGTTTCCTAACATTGTCTCTGTCCTGCCGGTATGGGGATATGAATGCCGTTATAGCTATCATATTTGCATCGGTAAACAGCTTTGCGACTTCACCGATGCGCCGGATATTTTCCGTGCGGTCTTCCGGTGAAAAACCAAGGTTTTTATTCAGGCCGTGACGGATGTTGTCGCCATCGAGTATATATGCAAGATGTTTGTTCTCAAGCAACGCATGTTCAAGTTCAACAGCAATTGTTGACTTGCCTGAACCTGACAGCCCGGTTAGCCATATCGTTACCCCTTTTTGTTTCATGAGTTTAACCCTGTCGTCTTTTGTGATTTTTCCAGGGTGCCATTTAATATTGGTTGCTTTTTGTACTGTCATGTCGTCTCCTTTTATTTTTTAAAAAATAACTATGTGATAGAAATATTTTACTGTATGTGCTTCAGTCTTAATGCATCACAGGCACCGCATACATCATTCTGATGTTCACGAAAATAGCGCATGTTCTCGCCGTTCCAGATTTCACCTATGCTCTGATTTAAGAGATTACCTACCTCATAACGGGGAAGATCGCAGCAAGGGGTAGCCTTGCCATCGATATTAACGTACAGGTAGTCATAGGGCTTTGGGCAACACGTATCAAACCGATACATGACAGGGCGCAGTTGTTTATAGAAAAAGCGAAGTAGTTTGTTCTCAAACGCTGTATAGTTATTATCAACTTGTAACCCATACTCTCCGGCTATTTTTTCAGCTTCTTTATAAATTTCTAATTCCTCTTTCAAATCCGGTCTCTTAAAACTGCTATTCCTGAGCGGATTGTTTAACCGCACTAAATATACACGATCTGCACCCACTTCTCCGGCAAATTTTATGGTTGCCAGGCATTGCAGTTTGTTGTGCATGGTTATTTGAATGGTAAAGACGGGTTTTCGCATAGTTCCCCGACGCTGCAAAAAAGATTTAATATTTTTTTGAACGACGTTATTGGAAGGATGACCATCAGTAACCTCAGGATATTCCTCAATACTGTCCAAAGAGACCGTGAGTTTATCTACCGTATCAACAAGCTTTTCAATAAATGGAGCCAGCAACAAACCGTTTGTTGTTACACCGACATGGTGCCCCTTACTTTTTGCATAAAGAATCATATTCATAAGTTCGGGATGTAATAAAGGTTCTCCCCATCCGGTAAGGATGATATTATGGGCGGTTTCAATCCTGTCGATTATTTTTTTGAAGAGGTCTGGAGGGATGTCTTTTTCAGCCAGGTTAAAAGACTCGCGGGGGCACATGTGACAGACATAGTTACAGCGGTTTGTTATTTCAATCTGAATACGCTCTGGTTGCTGGGGAAAAACATAAAAGGTTCTGCCAACAATACCTTTTATGAGATATCGGAGATTTGTAGACATCTGTTCGTCTTATATAAATGTAAAACTACCTTAGTCGATATATTTTCAACTGCTCCTATCATTTTTTTTCGCAGGGATTCTTTGTTTCTTCATCAACAGGGGTTGGATAATTACTGGTAAAACAGGCATTACAGAAAGATTGCCGTGGTTGTGTCGTGCAACTCATCATGCCATCCACGCTGAGGTAGCTCAGGCTTTCGATATGTAAAAATCGCCGAATTTCTTCTAATGAGCTATTCGCGGCAATAAGTTCACCTTTTTTCTGGAAGTCAATCCCATAATAACAGGGATATCGATGGGGGGGGCAACTGATTTTGACATGGATTTCCTTTGCCCCAGCTTTTCGTAACAAACCAAATCGTGACTTCGATGTTGTCCCTCTTACAATCGAATCATCGATCACAATAACCCGCTTCCCTTCCACGGTCTCTTTCAGGGCATTGAGCTTAAGCTCAACAATGCGGTGCCGACGATCCTGCTCTGGTAAAATAAATGTCCTGCCTACGTAATGGTTACGAATAAATCCTCTATCCAAAGGTATTCCTGAAGCATGAGAATACCCGATTGCCGCAGAATTTCCTCCTTCTGGGACGGAAATAACTACATCCGCATCTACGCGTGACTCCTCGGCAAGTTTAGCACCCAATTTCTTACGGAATATATGTACGCTTTCACCATAAATTCTGCTGTCGGGTCTTGCAAAGTATACCAGTTCGAAAATACAAAAGGCTGGTTTGATTTGGTTTTGGGGGCAATAATATTCACTCCGGATTCCATCCTTGTCTATGTAAACTGCCTCGCCCGGAGCAACATCCCGAATGTACTCGGCGCCCACCTGGTCCATTGCACAGGTTTCAGAGGCCAGGACATAGCCAGCATTCAATTTTCCCAGCGCCAAAGGTCTGAAACCATGAGGATCGCGCACTCCCACCATCTCATTTGGGGTCAGAAACAACAGGGAAAATGAGCCGCGTAACTGCTGCAGCAGGAGAGACAAGTTTTTTTGCATCATATGCAAGGGTTTTGCCATAAGATGAACGATTACTTCCGTATCAGATGTGGTATGGAATATTGAACCATTTGCCTCAAATTCTTCACGCAGTCTTTTTGCGTTCGTTAACTGCCCGTTATGTGCAACGGCAACTTTTCCTTTATAATAATCCACCACCAATGGTTGTGCATTCCCAATGTTGCTGGAACCAAAGGTAGAATACCGAACATGTCCAATGGCAACAGGATTTTTTAAGGATTTGAGAGTCTGTGGTTTTAAGGCATCACTTACGAGTCCCATTCCTTTATAGCAAATGATGTCTTTACCATCTGTTGAAGCGATTCCTGCGCTTTCTTCACCACGATGTTGTAAAGAGTATAAACCATAATAAACTCTTTCCGCAGCATCATCGCATCCGTAGACCCCAAATAATCCACAATGTTCCCTTATGTCGGACATTTTCCTAAGACCTATCTCTCTCGTATATAAATAAGGAGCATTTGATGCACATTCTCCGTTGAAGAATCGAACTTGTATTTATTCGATTGAAAAATTACAATACTATATCAATCCTTTTTCAGGCGATATACGAAGATTAACATGAGGCGCCGGGGATGTCTCCTCGTATAAATTTGGTACGTCTCCCTTCAGAAAATGCAGGCAACATACCCATATCTGTGTTAGAGTAATGACAGCCTTTTTCAGTCCGAAGATTCATACCAATTTGTTGGGTAGATTGCGTTGGCAGGAAGATTCCTAAAGCAGTATAGTCACGACAAAATTGATTGTCCTCAATTTCTCTTGACAAGGAGATAACAAAAGGGAAGGTAGAATTCATGTCAGATAGAAAATTTTCTGAAAATACAATAATGCAACAAATTATAGCAAACCATGAATGAGTGTCAATATATTTATCTTGGAACGTATACGTGGGGGATAAGGGAATTGAAAAACGGATATTTTAAAACTTTTTCAGATGTAAAGTTGTATGTCATTATTAGTTCCAATCTCATAAAAAAACCTTTAGTAGAAGTACTGTATGACGTTATCAAAGGTGGTGCAGACGCCATACAATTACGAGAAAAAACGATGTCTGATAGCGAATTCCTTGTCGTGGCTCGTGAAGTTAAAAAAGTAGCTGTTGAATTAAAAACAATTTTTATGGTAAATGACCGCATTGAAATCGCCAAAAAAGTAGATGCAGACGGCGTGCATATTGGACAATCGGATATAGACATTAATACAGCGCGTAAAATTCTTGGTCATAACAAGATAATCGGTGTTTCAACTCATAATATTTTTCAAGCCAGGATTGCACAGCAATCGGGTGCAGATTATATTGGTGTTGGCCCTGTTTTCCCCACTACTACGAAGGACTACGAGCCGCCCGTTGGTTTGGATTATTTAAGACAGGTAAAAAAAGAAACTACTATCCCGTTTGTTGCTATAGGTGGAATTAACTTCAACAATATTCATAAAGTATTGCATGCAGGGGGGAAGCGTGTTGCCATCTGTTCTGCAATCATCAGTACTGAAAATATTTTAAGTGTCACACGTTCCTTTAAAAACTTACTTATGGCATAAACGCCATTTGTATCTTGATTTTTTACACGGTATTTTATTTGCTCTAATACTTGTCAATATTCTATGCATATAAATTATCCTGGAGTAAATAAAGGTATGATTAAGTTATTTAATAGAAAAGTATTAAGCTTAAGTTCCTTAGCGTATCTATGAATAGATTTCATAATAATACCCGTATAAAAAGTTGTAATTTCAGACGTTCAGAGGCTATGTGCATGAGAAAAATTGTACCTCTGATATCCTTAAGTTTGTTCATTTTGTTGAACGCAGGATGCTATTCCTCTATGAGTATTAAAGATAACAACTCGAGTGCCAGAAACCCTCCTTCTGAGGAAACCGTATCACTATCAAAGGGAAGTGGTTACTTGTCCAGTGGACCAACAGTTGTTATTGATACTGGAGATGGGAAAAACAAAAGGACGTCCTTACTTGAGCAATTCGACCAACTAAAAAAAGATTTGGCGATATCACTTAAAGCAAATGAGTCGCTTGAAAAAGAACTGGAAAATGAAAAAACAATAAAAGTATTGATCGAATCAGAACTGGAAGAATTCGAGAAACAGACGGAAGCCACACAACAACTGATTATTGAAAATGAAAAAGTATGCAAAAAGCTTGAAGAAAGCCGAATGCCTTACGAAATAAAGATCAGGGAGTTAACGTTTGAATTAACAAAGGCGCAGATTGAGACAATAAAGGCTAAACAGGAACTTCTTAGCAAAAAGATAGAGCAACTTGTGGAAAGAAACAAACAAAAACCATCTTTGCTCAATGATTAAGTAAACCGACACAGGGGTTATGCATGAAATATCTATCAAATATTTTTATTGGCTGTATTCTGGTGGCAACAGGCTGCTCAAGTGTCCCGCAACACTATTCTTCAGGCCTGAATTATGGTAAAACGGAGGAATTTAAAAAAACACCAATCCATCGTGTGTTGGTTTTACCTTTTGAGTACGACGTCGGCCGGGAGGCAATTATAGACGAGGTGACAGAGGCATTTGCTGTTGAATTGAGGAAACTTGGGAGTTTTGAAGTTATATTTCCCACGGAAAACAGAGTGGCACTTACCTTCGATCAGAAAATATGGAACAGCGGAACGATTGATTTAGATACGGTATTGACCTTAAGAAGGCGATATGATGCAGATGCTATCATCTTTGGAAATATAACTCATTACCGGCCTTACGAGCCAATATTACTTGGTGTTAAAGTAGGAATGATCTCAACTGAAACTGGTCTTGTTATCTGGAGTGCGGATGGTGTATTTGACAGTAATGAAAATGAGGTAGCGGAACTCGTAAAGGAATATTTTGAAAGCACTCATCAAAAAAATGCTTTATATGGATGGAAACTGATTTTGCTTTCTATGCGGCGTTATTCCCAGTTTGTAGCAAGTCAAATTACAAAAACACTTCAACCGTAACTATTTCATCGTAGTACAAAAAGAGTTGAAAAGATAGCCTTATTGGCGAAGACTGCTTGATAAATGTCTTTGCCGTAAGGCTTTTTTATTAAATATCTTTAAAGATTATTTCATACATTTGCAGTTTATCTGTTCGGTAAAATTTGCAGGTCGCTTCCATGATTCATTGCTCACAAATTTATATAAACCAGGGAAAACATTTCACAGTTAAGTGAAAAAAGTACCCCGGATTTAAAGCCTGACTTTATAGTTAAAATAATTTCTTTAAGACTAAATAGTTTTTCATAGACATTTGTAAGTATTTGTTTATTTGACAATTATATAATTTCCAATTGGAGTTTTTATCCTGTTTTTCCTGTCTTACCTATGCATGGCATATGTGTTGCTTTTTTGCAAAAGCAAGAATAAGAATAATCAGCATTTCATCCAAGAGGAAACAACCATGGCAGTGACGGCTTTAGAACAATATGGCGGATATGACTTGATAGAAAATCTGATGGGCAAGAACTGTCCGTTATCTACTAATTCTGGTTCCCCGTTAACGGATATAAATTTAATTCAATCCGATACCGGGGATGAGAATAAGGACGAAAATGAAGCTATTCCATTCCAGGAAATGTTGAAACAGCAGGTAATAAGCCCAAACGTACAGGATAAGTACAAGATACAACAAGCAAACGATACCAGTTCAACACCGGAGTCTATAAAATTATTACAAGAAATCAAAGGAAAAGAAGACCCATTTGAAACACAAGATACACGTATGTATGGCGAGTCATATAGCATAGGAAACAATTCCAACTTATCCCGCCCTTTAAAGGAAAAATTCGATAATTTCCTTATATTGCCACAAAAAAATGAGATAGGGATAGATCCGTTTAATATTAATAATTATTTCATTTTTCATAGTGATCGTAACGAATCCTCCGCATTTTCCGTTTCTGCACAGGAAATGAAAGAGGCTGATTTACGACAAAACAAGGAATTCGTTAACAGAAATAATTTTGTTTTTTTATTCGACACAGAAACAACCTTCCAGGATAACCTGATGGTTAGAACCGTACCCAAACAGATTGATATTTTTGGAGCAAAAGTATTTGAAAAACATAATAATTCTCAGAATATAGGACAATCCATTTTTGATGTGATACAAGAACCTGGATTCACAGATACGGATATGAGTGAAATCGATATCAAAGAAGTTCTTGCATCTTTTAAATCTCAGCCCGATCACGTTCCGCTGGAAAACATGAGTACATCCCTTGTTCCGGAGGTGAATACTTTTATTGACGCAGGAAAAAAATCTATAAGAAATGACATATCAGAAATTATTGATGATGCCGTTACTCAACAAAATATCCCCGTTGATAATGAAGAGGGTTTTTCTGGTAATTTTACATTGGGACAAAATACCATACATCAGACACCTGATAGTGCACAAATACAAAAGACTCGTAATAACCATATCTTTTCTGCTGATACTCAGACAACCGCTCCTGGTACACAAGCACGTACAAATGACATCCAACAAAATGCAGAACTGTCTTTTGGTAACGGCACAGGACAACCATTTTCGATAGAGAGTCGCATAAATAACGAGATTCAGGCATTTCATAGTAGCTCGACTGCGGGTAAAGAGTATCTGCAAAACAGTATTTTGGAACAACTCATTCAAAAAATCAGTCTGGTGAACCATGTTGACAGATCGGAAATAAAAGTTCACCTTACTCCTCCGGAATTAGGCAACGTAAAAATCCACTTTACCGAAAAAAATGATGAAATTGAGGCAAAAATATTTGTGGAGAATGCAGAAGTCAGGGCTGCAATTGAAAATAATATACATCGCCTCAAAGAGTCTGTAGCCGCTAGTGGTTTGGAGATCCAAAAATTAGAAGTATTTATTCAGCATGATATCATCTTTAAAGAAAAATATTCGGAAAATTCGGAATCAAAGAACCAACAGTATTATCAGGGGAAAAACCATGGAGTAAACAATGAGGGTTGTTCCGAACAACGAAACAATATAAGCAACGAAATGAAAAACGAATCCGGCAGAAGAACATCAAACTTAATGGTCGACTATATTATATAAGGAGACAAGAGATGACTATGTCAAGTACCTCGGGTATAAGTTCAGAAATTAGTATGGACAAATTTTTAACGCTCTTTGTAACACAATTGCAAAATCAGAATCCGTTAAACCCTACGGATAATTCAGAATTTATGTCGCAATTAGCACAATTTAGCATCGTCGAACAAGAGCAAAAGCAGACAGGATACCTTTCGAGTATGACTAGTATCGGAACAGCCTCTTTGCAATTAGATCAACTCACTATGGCAAGCACCTTTATTGGTAAAACAATAACTTACAGCAGCGATAGCAAAAAAGATCAAACCTTTGCAGGTGTTGTAGAAGGAGTGAAACTTGAAAAAGACGGGACCGTTTCCTTTGTGGTTGATGGGAAGTCTGTTTCTATCTCAAATCTCATAAAAGTTGGCGGGTGATCTGCTGAACAGGTATCGGTAGTATCAAAAATTCAATCAATATTTAAAAGTAAAAAATAATTGAAAGGAGTTAAATTATGGGTCTCAGCGGCGCATTATATACAGGCGTATCAGGTATCCGTGCTCATCAAAGTATGTTGGATATTATTGGCAATAATTTGGCAAACATTAATACATACGGATATAAATCGTCCAGGTTGCTATTTTCCGATATGTTAAGCCAAACAATAGCGATTGGAGCCAATGGTAATCCTATGCAAGTAGGAAAAGGGGTAAAGTTTGCCAATATTTCGTCTGACTTTTCTACTGGAAATATGGAGCCTACGGGTAGAATCTTTGACCTTGGTATCGAAGGTGAGGGGTTTTTTGTCGTCAGTGGTGGTAGCAAAAACTTTTTTACCAGAGTCGGTGCATTTGATCTAAACAGTGATAACGTTCTGATTGATCCCAGCACAGGCTATAAGGTCATGGACTCAAACGGCGATGAAATTGTTATTTCAAAAGATGCAACGGTTTCTGGTCAGGCGACTTCTAAGGTCACGGTTGTCGGGAATCTGGATAGTGTAACATCAAGTAAAAAAGCCGAGGTATTGTTCATGTCTACAAGTCTTCAGGAAAGCTCTACTGCAGCAACAAGCTCAACGGAGTTAAACGACCTTGATTCTAATTCAACGGATTATTCTGATGGAGATATCATTCTTATTTCGGGAACAAAGTCAGATGGAAACAACATTTCTGCAACATTTACGTATGGTTCAAGTAATGACGGAACAACGGTTGGAGACCTTATAAGTGTTATAAACAGTGCGTTTTCAGGTGATGCCACCGCTAGTTTAGATCCTTCTGGAAAAATAGTTTTTAAAGCAGACACCCCGGGAAGTGACAAACTATCTCTTAATCTTGCTGACAAAGGCTCAAATACCGGTAAAACAACGTGGTCAGATCACTCTTTTAATGGGTCTACCTATACTACAACAGCAACAGTTTATGATTCCCAGGGTACTCCGCATTTGGTTAACCTTAGATTTACAAAGCAGATGGATAATTTATGGGATCTTAATGCCTCTATGAATAGCAGTGACGGTACATTTGTTAGTGGAGATAATGCGATAACGGGTATTTCATTCAATGATGATGGTACATTTAGTGCAAGTGGTGATACAACAATTCAATTTGATTTTAACGGCATTAGTAGCAACCAGTCCGTGGTCTTTGACCTCGGCATATCAGGAGAGAACAACGGCATTACACAAAATAGAGGTACTTCAGGTGCTGCAGCAAAGGCTGATGGTTATGCATACGGAAAATATAATGATATGTCTATAGATGCAGATGGTGTTATAAAGATATTGTACACCAACGGTCTCACAAAAACCATTGCGACTCTGAAAATGGCTTTGTTCAATAATAATAATGGTTTGAATAAGGTTGGAGATAACTTATATGAACAATCAACCACTTCGGGTGAACCAATTTATGTAAACCCTAATTCAGGCAGAGCCGGTAAAGTCAGAAGTGGTGCTTTGGAGGGTTCCAATGTAGATATGGCTGTCGAATTAACATCGTTGATTACGGCGCAGAGAGGTTTCCAGCTCAATACAAAGGTCATTACAACAGCGGATGAAGTTCTGGCAGATATTGTCAATCTCAAGAGATAACAAAAGCAGAGTGATAACAGTTCACAGTGGCTAAAATCAGTGTTCTTACAACAAAGTAACCGACGATTCTTTGCTGTGGACTGTTATGCAGTCATATGTTCTATCTTTACAGTTTCATATTTCAACATCGTGCGAATTTTTTAAACAGTGGTTTTTCTGACAGGAAAATTTATTCTACCGACTATGAAATATTTATTCAATCTATTCTAAAGGTTAGTAAGTACAATTTTGAAAATATGTTTTTTTATTAACGGAACATGTTGATTAAAAAGATGTTATAAGAAACGATTTTGGTATGAGTTTTTGATCAGATGTTTGGTATCAAGATTGCACTAATATAAGATGAGATTAAGTATTCAATTTATACTTGGAGGATAAATATGATAGTAGGACTTTATACGGGGGCGTCAGGTATGATCAGTCAAGGTGATTATCAGGCAGTTATAGCACGTAATCTTGCAAATATAAATACGGTTGGATACAAAAAAAATGTTGCTGTCTTTCAATCGTATATTTCTCAACTGCAGGATAAGGATACATCGCCAGTTCCACATGGTATTGGAAGTAGCCTGAACTCTATTGCCACCGATTTTTCTCAAGGCACTCTGGAATATACAGGTAACGATCTTGATATTTCCATAAAAGGAGAAGGGTTTTTTGTCGTAAAAGCAGATACAGGGATTTCTTATACAAGAAAAGGGCAATTTATGTTGTCGCGAGACATGAAGTTGGTTACCCCCGAAGGATGGCCTCTTTTAGGCCACGAGGGTGAGATTCAAGTTCCGCAAAAAACAAAAAATATTACGATAAAAGAAAACGGAAGTGTTTCTGCAGATGGCAGGGAAATTGGCAGTATAAAGATCGCAGCCGTCCCTGACCTGACAGCGCTTGAACCTATTGGCGGTTGTGCTTATAAATTATCAGATGCCGTACAGCAGCCAAAAGAATCCACCGATTTTAAAATAGCGCAGCGCTACCTGGAGAGATCAAATGTAAATGCAATAGACGAAATGGTCAATATGATTTCCAACATGAGAGGCTATCAATTCAGCCACAAAGTGACGGACTCTCTTGATGATACCCTGAAAAAACTCATTAAAATTGCCACATAAAAGGAGATTATTATGATTCGAGCTTTGTATACAGCCGCTACAGGCATGAAGGCGCAGCAATTATTTTTAGATAATGTTTCAAATAATTTGGCCAATATAAATACTACAGGATTTAAGAGGAGTCAGGTTAATTTCCAGGACCTCCTGTACGACAAGAAGTATATTGCTGGTTCTGAATCTGCTCAGGGTTTTGAGATACCTTCGGGCATTCAGCTTGGCGGTGGTGTAAGACCAATTTCCACATCCAAAGTATTTTCCCAGGGAAATCAACAAAGTACCGGTCGACCTCTAGACCTCTCTATCGAAGGTAACGGCTTTTTTCAGATTAGCCGGCCTGATGGTACCATCGCATATACACGAGACGGTGCATTTGAATTGAACAGCAAGGGCGAGATTGTGACTGCTGAGGGGTTGCCATTGACACCAAGTGTTACCATTCAGAATGCCAAAGAGATATCAATTGGTAGGGACGGAACCGTATTTATCAAGGATTCAAACGGCATTATTCAGAATGTCGGACAAATTATGCTGGCAAATTTTTCCAATCCGGCTGGTTTGGAGAGTCTTGGCAGAAATATGTATGCCGAAACTATTGCTTCTGGCTCCCCGATTGTATCGGTACCAGGGCAACAGGGGACGGGAGAGGTTTATCAGTTTGCTTTGGAAAATTCCAATGTTGAAACGGTTACGGAACTGGTCAATCTTATCACGGCACAACGCGCTTACGAAATCAATTCTCGGGCAATCAAGGCCAGTGATGAAATGTTGTCAACCATCAACAACCTGTCATAGTAGAACAAGAAACCACTCATCAAATGGTATTCTTTCCAAATAAGATAACTACGAAAAACGTTTTGCTGAAAAGATATTGAGCAACCAAGGGAGCATTGAATGAAACCAAAATATTTTACATTATTTTTAACAACAATTTTTCTTTTTGTATATACCACTGCTGCTGAGGAAATTAAGATTGACCTTAAAGAGAAAGTAACTTTACCAGAGAAGCAAATAGTTTTGGGTGATATTGCATCCGTTTCCTGCAACAATCCGTTTCTGCTGGAAAAGATTGGCAATGTTCCGTTGGGAAATACCCCTTGGCCCGGCAATATCAGAAAAATTGAAAGGGATATCCTTACGGTACGCCTTATGGATGAAGGCATTGATTTAAATAGTAATGAGATAATATACGGTGGCACGCCTTTTTCATTGGTTGCTGTTGAATCAACGATTCTTCGTGGAGACGAGATCCTAAGGGTAGCGAAGGAATATTGTTTGTCAAATCTGTCTCGATCTGAGGACGAAGTCAATGTTGAATCTGACAGACCAGTACAGGATAAATTATTACCAGCTAATGCAGAAGATATTCGTCTGGAAGTCATGCAAGTAGAGACAAACAAAGACAGAGGGAGTATTCAACTTGTTGTCCGTATATTTATTAATGACAAACTGTATCTGAAGGTACCCGTATTCTTTCATGTGCGCATATATGAGACTATCGTTACTTCCAGGAAGAAAATTGATAGAAACGATACTTTAACCTTAGACAACCTGATGATGAGCAAAATGGAGACAACAAAATTCTATAGAACTATGTTTAGTAAAGTGGAGGATCTTATAGGGAAACGTGCCTTGCGTTCAATTCCACCGAACACTCCAATCACCCCGGAAATCGTGGACAATTCACCTGCAATCAAAAAAGGAGACATCATTAGGGTGTTTGTTCACTCAGGCAATCTTCATGTAATAACAAAAGGTGTGGCGAAGGAGGATGGCTGTATCGGGAAAATTATCAAAGTTAAAAATATTGACTCAAATAAGGAATTATACGGCGTGGTAGAGGATTCAACTGCAGTGAAGATTGTTTTTTAGCAGGGATCATGAAAGATATGCTTTAAGACAGAATTACTCTGAACTTATTAGCCCCACTTTGCGTGAAGAATTAAAATAATTATGAAAAAGCAACAAATATTTCTGTGTCCTTTTATAATACTATTTGTGGTATGCATCCAATCTTTGATATTGATCGACAAAGTTCACGCCGACTCAATCTGGAAAAAACGGATTACCACAAACACAAATTTGTTTAATGACAACCGTGCCCGCGGGGTAGGAGATATTGTTACCGTGCAAATAAATGAATCTACCGAAATCACGGGCAAGGAAGATTCAAGCGCAAATAGTAAACAAAGTCATAATGTTAACATAGACACATCAAAATTCTTTACAAAACCACTTGGCGATGTAAGTGGTTATTTGCCGAATATTAAGGCGGATACAGATCATAGTTTTAGTGGTAAAGGGGCATATGAAAGCAACCGTAATCTTAGTTTGGAACTCACTGCTGTTGTTACAGAAATATTAGCGAATGGAAATTTGATTATTGAAGGGAATCGCGATGTTAATATTAATGGCGAAAAATACAATATTAAGGTGTCTGGCATAGTAAGACCTTTTGATATTAGCGTGGATAACATCGTACAATCATCATCAATTGCTAATGCTAATATTATTCTTGAAGGAAAAGGGTTTTTGACACGAGCAGGGAAACGAGGATGGTGGAATAGAATTTATGAGGCGGTATGGCCATTTTAATTACAGCTTCTACAGTAAATGCAACCTCTTTATGCCGGCATTTGGTAATTATTTTCAGTGGATAATATTAAAAATTTTCATTCAATCAAAAAATGCAGCGTATGAAAAACATAATACACATTATGAACTTGGTTCTTACGGATACGCGAGCGATCCTTTTTCTCATATTTTTCTTGTTTTTTATTCCATACGATAAATCTGTAAATGCCGCGATACGTGTCAAGGATATAGCTTACGTCAAGGGAGTTCGCGATAACCAACTTTACGGGTATGGACTCGTTGTTGGTCTTCAGGGAAGCGGAGATAGCCAGATTTTCAGAGTTTCCAGACAACTGGCGGTAAATATTTTTGAAAAAATGGGGGTGTTGATATCGGGATCGGATTTCTTATCAAAAAACATTGCTGCAGTTATGATTACGGTAAATATTCCGGCATTTGCACGACCAGGAGACAAGCTCGATGTTGTTGTTTCTTCTATTGGAGATGCCAAAAGCCTCGAAGGTGGAGTTTTGCTTCAGACAGCGCTGCAAGGTGCCGATAATGAAGTTTATGCGGTAGCACAGGGGCCTTTATCTATTGGCGGATACAATGTTGAAGGTCAGTCTCAAAGCCTTCGTAAAAATATATCTACTACTGCATATATTTCAAATGGTGCAATTGTTGAAAAGGAGATTCAATTTTCTATTATGCAAGGAAAATCATTAAGCGTTGTTCTGCGTGATCCAGATTTTACAACAGCAAATCGTATGGTAGAAGCAATTAATGCCCACTATCCCAACGCAGCACGGGCGATAGATGCTGCTGTTGTTACTATCGTTCCGCCCGGAGAATTTCAGTCAGAGTCTGCTGTTGTACAATTTGTTGCAAACATCGAAGAATTATATGTTAAACCTGATAGTATTGCCAGGGTCATTATTAATGAACGCACAGGTACCATCGTTGCAGGTGAAAATGTACGAATTTCTACAGTAGCCGTCGCACACGGGAATTTAAGTATTACCATCACGGAAAAACCAGAGGTGTCGCAACCCGGGGTTTTTTCATCGGGGCAAACAGCAATAGTGCCAAGAACTGAAATTCAAGCAGAAGAGGCAGAAAAAAAATTAAATATTATTCAGGAAGGAGCTACCATTGCTGACGTTGCACGTGCTCTGAATATATTGGGGGTAACACCCAGAGATCTGATCTCTATTTTTCAGGCAATTAAAAGAGCCGGGGCTCTTCACGCAGAACTGATTATTATGTGAAACCGTGTATGAAAAATATAAGGCATTTAAGCTAAGATTTTCCATTACTTTATCGTTTAACATGGAGTTTTTATGGAACACTGCTTTCCCATAAATTCTTTGATACTTTCTCAACCTTCCTGCTTTGAAGCGGTCAAAAAACTCAGCGAGCAGGATGGCATAAAGAAAGATGATCTCGCTTTGAAAAAGATATCACAGGATTTCGAGTCGATCCTTGTCAATATTGTTGTTAGCGCTATGTGGAAAACCATACAAAAATCAGATCTCAGCGATGAGAACGATGGGGGCATGGAGACATATACAGAAATAATGCATACCACCCTTTCGCAAGACATCGCATCTAAGGGAGGTTTTGGAGTAGCGCCGATTATTTATGAACAATTGCTGCGAAAGAAGGAGCTCTCTGAGGAAACATCAACAATTTCCGCGTTAAAGCATGCTTACTCTATGCGGGAATCATCAGAAACGGGTAAAGACAAACTGCCTTACGGGAGAAGCGAGAAGGAAACACGGGGAGTTATTCAACCATGAATATATGGTTCGACGAGCTCATTGAAACATTTGACCGATTACTTGCCACCTATCGCGAGCTACTTGAAACCGCAAAAATAAAATACCATTGCTTGATGTCTGGTCATATTGCTGAGCTTGAAATGCTTATTTACCGGGAAAAGAATCAGGTAGAAATCGCACAACTTCTTGAAGAGAAAAGGCAGAATGTCGTGAATCATTATTGTCAATTTTATGACATACAAGAGAAAAATATTACCGTAACATCGTTGATAAGCAAGACAGACAATATTTGCAGGGAAAAAATCTGCAGTTGTTTAGATAATCTAAAGCACGTAATCAAAGAATTGCAGGAGATAAACCAGACGAATATGACTCTCATTCATTATTCACTTGAAATTACGGAAGACGTCATGAAAATATTTTGTCCTTCCGCATATCAATACCCTGTTTACCAGCATACAGGAAAAAAGCAAGACAGTAAATTTCCAAAGATCTTCATCGACACAGAAATGTAGAGGGGGGTTCTATGTCTTCTGATTTACAAATTGGTTTAAGTGGATTATTAGCTGCCCAGCGTGCCATGCTGGTAACGGCCCACAATATTTCCAATGCAAATACAAAAGGTTACACCAGACAATCAACCATTATGGCCGCCAGGCCACCTTTCGTTACCAATGCGGGTACAATCGGACAAGGGGTAGACATTGTCAGGATAATCAGACATAAGGACGATTACATTAATAGCCGGTTGAGGGATATTTCATCATCTCTTGGCAGCGCATCGGTAAAAAGCCAAAATCTCAGGGAATTAGAAACGGTATTTAATGAAACTTCAGAGGCGAGCCTCAACAACGCACTGGCGTCTTTTTTTAAAGGTATAAATGATCTGACGCAAAACCCGGAGGACATGAGTGCCCGTGCGACACTGCTGGAAAAGACAAATACTTTGACAGATACCTTTCACAGAATAGATGATGAGCTAAATCAAATGGGGATATTTGTTAAACAAAGCATTGAAAGCAAAATATCCGATGTTAATGAAATTGCCGAAAATATTGCAGGCTTAAATAAAGAGATATCAGCAATTCATGTGCGTGGCATAGAATCAAACGACTTATTAGATGCGCGTGAGGCATTACTCCAGGATCTCAGTAAACTGGTGAATATCACAGTGACATCTGAAAATAATGGCATGGTGAATGTCTCTACACCAAGCGGAACCTTAGTGTCCGGTACCTCTTCGATAAGTTTTACAGTAGAGCAAGATCCCTCGGGAGAGATAGAAATTGTAAATTCCGGAAATAAGAACTCAAAATATGTTTTTTATACAGGTGAAATAAAAGGATTGCAGGACTTTTATAATGTTACGGTGGCACGCTATAAGGAAAAACTCGATACGTTTGCATCTAGTCTGATTGCTGAAGTTAATAAAATTCATAGTGAGGGAGTAGGATTGTCCGGTGGATTTACCAGCCTGATGTCGACAAATGCAGTGTCAGACGTAAACGCAAAGTTAAACGTTGCCGGCTTAAAAATAGCACCATCGGACGGTGGTATTTTTCTTAAGGTAATAAATAAGAGTACCGGAGAGGTTACTAAAAAAGTTATCCGTGTCAATGTTTCCACGGATTCGCTCGCTGATTTACAAACTGCTATAGATGGCATTGCAAATATATCGGCGTCTATTGTCGATAATAGACTGAGAATTCTTGCTGATACAGGTTACCAATTTAATTTTTCTTATGACTTGAATCCAATTCCCGGGAAAATGGGGACATCCACAGCTTCAGTGTCTGGCATCTACTCGGGACAGGCAAATGATGTATATACGTTTACTGCGTTAGGTAGCGGTACGATTGGAAGCACGGCGGGTCTCCAAATCGTAGTGAAAAATAACATTGGGGATGTGGTAGCAACGCTCGATGTTGGAGACAATTATACACCCGGGGATATTATTCCCGTTGGTAATGGAGTTTCTCTTGCTCTTTCCAGCGGTACTGTCACAGCTGACGATACGTTTTCATTAGACGTTGTATCCGACTCTGATAAAACCAATTTACTCGCTGCTCTGGGAATAAATACTTTTTTTAATGGGACGGGCTCATCAGATATTCTCGTTAGTTCAGATATTGCAGGGGATGTTTCACGGATTGCGGCTTCTACAGGGGAAGTAGGAAATATTACAAATGCGTTACGACTTGTTGCGTTGCAATATAAAACTACTGCTGTCGATAATACGACCTTTACGGACTACTTGCATCGGATTGCGTCATCGCTGGGGGAAGAAGCCAGCAATGCTTTCAAAGCAGAGGATAGTTTTACTGACCTGGAGACAAACTTAAAAAATCGCAGGGATGAAATATCAGGGGTCTCAACGGATGAAGAATTGATCAACCTGGTAAGATTTCAACAGGCATATCAAGCTTCAGCAAAATACATTTCTATCGTTGATGGGCTTATAGATAAGCTTCTAATCTCAATTGGCTAATTTGGTATCGCAATTTGTAATAGTCAACCTGCTGCAGATATCGGGTTGTTTCCTGTCTGGAATAGCTAGTTTATCCGTTTTTACTAGAAAGGAGCGGAGTATTTATGTCATTTAGGATAACCCAGGAAAGTATGAGCCGTACGACCCTTGCGAATATAAGTTTCAACTTAAAAAAAATGCAGGAAATACAGGAAAAACTGTCCACGGGAAAACGGATAAACCGGCCATCAGATGACCCCTCGGGCGCACGAAAAGTGCTTGGATTAAAGGCTGAGGAGCTTAAATTCCAGCAATTTTCAGAGAACGCGGAAGTTGCTAAAGAACGCATGAATTATACCTTCAACTCCCTTGAGAATATTCAAGAAATTCTTACTAAGATCAAAGAATTAGGTATACAAGGCAGTAACGACGAGATTGGTCAATCAGAACGTAAAGTAATCTCAAACGAATTGAATGAGTTGTTAGAATCAGTATTGCAATATAGCAATACTGATAACGGTGGTCGATTTATTTTTGCAGGCACAAAAACTTCTACAATGCCATTTTCCGCAACACGAGATAGCTCCGGGAAGATTTCATCAGTAGCCTATGATGGTAATCAAGAAGAAATTGCCTATCAAATAGGTCCAAAAACCTATGTACAAATCAATACGCCTGGCGGAACTATCTTTCAGGATACTGGTCTATTTTCAACCTTGGTATCCATGAGAAACGAACTTGCATCGAACACCTTTGATTCTGCTGCATTTTTACATTTAAGGAAATCCTTAGACATTGCAACTGATACTATATCAACAGAGATTACCAGGTTTGGGGCAAAAACAAATAGACTAGATTTAACTTCACAGAGCCTTGATAACTTACAAATAACCTTAAAAGAATTAATATCATATACAGAAGATGCTGATGTAGCATCCCTGATTATGGATTTAAAAAATCAGGAAAATATCCTGCAATCCTCCTTAAATACAGGAGCAAGAATTATCCAGCCTACTCTGCTTGATTTTTTAAGATAAGAGGCTGTTTAAAAAATAATCACATTTCGTAAAAAAAATGTATCTGACTTAAACACATCAAGTATCTACTGAGAACAATTTTCCCTCGTTTTTTGCCATGTCTGTATTTATGAAAACAATCAATGCAAGAGAAATCTCTTAACTCTCAGTATCAGAATATTATAGGATTTTGTTATTCTCTAACAAAGATTGATCATTATAGTTGGTATATTGTTTGCGTTTGTTCAGTTGAACTTGCATCAATTAACTTTAAAAATAGGAGCGATAAAATGCTAAAAATGAAAGAAAAACTGAACGAGAATGATAGCATTGTCAATTTATCTACCGAAAAGTTTGGTAATTTGCATATTAAAAAAAAGAATATAATAGCCTTTGATAATGGTGTATTAGGATTTGAAGACTTGAGGCAATTTGTCATAGTTAATATTGAAGAGTGTCTTCCTTTTGAATGGTTGGTGTCTGTAGAAGACCCTCTTATTGCTTTTCCAATTCTTAACCCAATGCCTTTCTTTACTGATTATAATCCGATGAAATCCTTATTTGATTTGGCGCCGCTAGCGAGCAATGATAAGGAGGATTTAGAAATATTTTGTATGGTAACCCTGGGCAATAGTCCCACTGATGTTACCATAAATCTCAAAGGCCCCATATTTGTTAACATGAAAAATAAAAAGGGAAAGCAATGTGTTTTGACTGAAGACTACTACAGTTTGCATCATCCGCTCCTACGAGCATAGGATATCATTTTCAGAAAGGGAAATGCCTTGTTGGTATTAACACGGAAGTTGGGTGAAAGCATTACCATCGGTGATGAAGTAAAAATTACCATTGTGGACTGTCAGGGTAAACAAGTTAAAGTGGGAATTGTTGCGCCAAAGCATGTTAAAGTCCACAGAGAAGAGATTTTTGAAAAGATTCAGCAAGAAAACATAAAGGCTGCAAAGGTATCTAAACGCGCACTCGCAGAAGTTGCTCAGAATTTTAAAAAAAATGATATAAGGTCAAATACGATTTGGAAAGATACAGCTTCTTCATGTGAAAATTCGATAAAGAAGGAAAATAACCATGATAAATATTAAAAAAGATGCGTTGTTCAATACAGTTACCAGTAACCAGAATGCTATAAACAATCATGAAAATTTTGAATACAACATCAATCTCGCAAATAACGCTATAGAAAAAGGTGACTGGAATGCGGCGTATCCCTATTTAAAGTCTGCAGTCGAAATGAACCCTAATTATGCACAAGGGTACAATCATTTGGGGGTCTATTATACCAGAAATAAAAAATATCAAGAGGCGATTAATAATTTTAAAAAGGCATTGCAGATTGATTTTTCATTGACAGAAGCTCATTATAATCTTGCTTACCTGCATATGGATCGTAAGGAATATACCACAGCGCTTTCCTATCTGAAAGAAGTTGTTCTGGTGAATCCCGACGATTATGAAACTTATTATCTCATGGGTGTCTGCTGTATCCAGAGTAATATGGAAAAAGAGGCCGAGGCTTTCTTATCTGAGGCTTATCGGTTGAAACCGGAACATGTATCAACGGCAATGAAACTTTGTAAACTCTTGATTAAAAATGGCGACTACTCAAAGGCAAAAAATATACTTCTGTATACACACATGAATGATCCATCTCTTCCTGAAGCAAATCTTCTTCTTGGAATTATTTATAAACTGCAAAAGAAATATACCAGAGCAATGGATTATCTGAGAAAAACGTTGCTCAAAGATAAAAATAATACGGAAGCTTACAATCTCATTGGAGAATGTTGTGTGGAATCAGGCATGGATAAACAAGCCGAAACCTTTTTTTCAATGGCTGTAAAACTCGATTGCTTCTACACAGAAGCGTTTTACAATCTTGGAAATATTTATTACAGACAAAAAAAATATGAGAACGCCATTTATACTCTGGAAGAATACCTCAAAACCAAAGAAGCATCCGATACGATTAATGCATTATGGAATGAAAATAACGGGATAGACAATGAAAAAATCGTTTCGCTCTATAATCTACTAGGGCATTGTTACAACGCAGTAAAAAACCCAAATAAAGCGCGAACCATATGGGAAAAATCGTTAGCCATACAACCCCAACAACAGGACATAAAAAAGGCATTGGCTGAGTTGCCGCAACCATTACATAAACGGATTAGTCTGGTTATTGATTAGATTATGGTCTTTCAAATCCCCGGTTCCCGAAGTGACATCATGAATTCAAAAATCATCAAACGGTTTACGATCATAACGAGAAGAATAAAAACCTATATGACGGCTGAAGCATTTTCACAAACGGCTCACTTACAACCATAGCTGCAATTATATTTTTTCCAAAGTAAACCTATCTAATCTTAAAGATCTTTCTATGTTACATTGTATTTTTACAAACATTAATAAGCATTTCCCAGTATCGTTACAATATAAATTTGTATAAAGTAGTTTTAAAACTCAACAAAATATTTCTGGTTTATTGCCCACCATCAAACATGTTATGTCCGGGAAAAAACAACTCATAAAAGTATTTCATGTTTTTTATGATGTAGTAAATGCGCGACTCCTTCTTTTCAGTATGATAACTGGCAATGTGAATGAAGTATTTAAGAACAAACTTTCCATTTCCGGCAGCTATCTATTCTACTTAATTCCTTACTCCGTTGTGCGCCACCCTGCGCATTCTTATTAGTCATTATTGTGTTACCGTGTAAAATCTTTCTTTTTTGGAAGATTTACAGCCCTCATCGCCGCCTTTGATAGTAGGTATCTGGTTGCGACTTTGCTGCGTTATGATGTCCTCATTAATGTTTGTAGTTGTTCATATTTTTATTATTCAGTATTTCAACCAAATAAAAAGCTAATACTTTTGATGCGTGCAATAGACAGGAACCGGGACATAAGAAATATTTTACTAATAAATTAGATAGAGAAATATCGTGGGTGTTCTGGACTGGAACTAGACAGATATGAAAAAAATAACAAAGAATATGGTAATTTCTGGAACAAACTTTTGGAACCCCGGAGACGATTTTGTACGAGACGGCACAATAAACATTCTAAAAAGGCTTTTTGGTGAATCTATCATTAACTTGTTATTCTATAATTTCAATGCCGATTATTTCCCGTTAAGTAAATTCAGCGGCATTAGTAACACTGTAGCAAAGGGGGATATCGGGAAATATTGTCTTTCTATTGATGCCGTGGTTGTGGTTGGGTTATCTGCGGGATTAGAAATTAAAGACTTATATAACTGGGTCATTGCTAACAGTCTTCAAGACCGTGTATACCTGATAGGTGGTGGTTACGAAAATGATTACGTGGAAAAATATATCAATGAAGAGCCAGAAGCTACAATCTTTAAGAATGCAAAGGTAATCATTGGAAGGACAAAAAAAACACCTAAATTTATTTCGAACTTAAATCTCCCGTACTATCATATAAACTGTCCCTCTCTCTTGTCTGTTGATAAGGTAAAAATTGTTCCTCCTGATAGAACAATTGAAAAGATCGCTTTTTCAATTCAACTTCCACACGAAATCGGTATTACAAATCAGTGCTGTGACAAGTCAATGCATGAACTGGCGCTAAGCATTCTTCGTGAATTGTCTCGGAAATATGTGGTTGAAGTTATTGCCCATCACAAAACGGAGTATTTTCATTTTCTCGACTTGCTAAAAGGCTATGATATCCCCGTTATTTTCTCTTCATTTTATCAAGATTTATTCGAAATCTATCCAAGATATGACCTTGTTGTAACAACAAGGCTTCATTCAAGCCTTTTTGCCAACGGGCTTGGGATTCCGGGAGTTATTATCAATGATACTGATAGACATACTCATACACTGGAAGGATTTCCGCACTCAGTCTGGGTAAACAATATAGATAAATTCTATCAAGCATTAGATGCGATTTCAGAGATTAGTCTGCACAAAATTGCTCAGGATGCGGATGAGTTTAAGAAATCGGTCCTCCAGCAATATACTTTAATCCTTTCAAAAGCTTTTGGTATCAATGGTATCAAGGGAGACAATTCCATTGAAATAGATAGCAAGACTGACGACTTGTTGAGTTGTGCTGCTTCGAAGCAACTCAATTCGAAAGATAATTCCAATGATGATTATCAGTTTGATTCTGAGCTAAGCGAACAAAAACTCGTCAGAAATATAGTAAAAAAAGGGATGACAGTTTTTGATGTCGGTGCAAATATGGGTAAATACACGAAATTATTTAGTCTTCTCGTTGGGGAAAAAGGGAAGGTTTACGCGTTTGAACCATCACAAAATACTTTCAATATAATTTCTTCAGTGTTTAATAAGAGCGGGTGCTCTAACGTGAACCTTTTCCTAAAGGCTGTCTATTCAAAAAACATGAAAGTTATATTGAATGAATTTCCCGACCTGTATTGTTCGTGGAATAGTTTGGGCAAACCACGGATGGTAGATCCGAAAAACGAGAAAGAATTTGTTCCTATCATAAAATCTGTTGAAGTCGAAGCCATTACCCTGGACTCATTTTGTAAAGATAACCACATCAGCAGGATTGACTATTTAAAATTAGATGTCGAAGGAGCGGAGGTGTTTGCGCTTGAGGGATCTCTGGAACTCCTCAAAAATAGGGCAATACGCTATTTACAGTTTGAAATTTCTCAAAAGATGCTGGAGGGGCTAAGCACTAAGGCACAATACGTGTTTGATCTGCTTATTGCCAACGGTTATGAATGCCATACCATTTCCAAGGATGGTACTATCGGTGATAAGGTAACAGATTCAAATTCTTTTTATGAAAATTACATTGCTTTCCCGGTGAATCACGTAGAATCGGAGCACAACAATTCATCAAATATGTCAATCAATTTTTTTACCATTGTGCTGAATGGCGAACCATTCATTCGCCATCATATCGAGGTCTTCAGACAATTGCCGTTTAAATGGCATTGGCATATCGTAGAAGGTGTGGCAGACTTGAAGCACGACACTGCGTGGAGCTTACAATTTGGCGGACGCATTACAGACGAGATACACCAAAACGGTCTAAGCAATGACGGTACTACCGAATATCTTGACGATATCAAGGAACAATATCCAGAAAATATAACGATCTACCGCAAACCACACGGCGTCTTTTGGGACGGCAAGCTAGAGATGGTTAACGCACCCCTTGCAATTATTCATCAGGAATGCCTGCTTTGGCAAGTAGATGCCGATGAACTATGGACCGTGGAGCAGATTTGTACTGTGCATTCTATGTTTATGCAGCATCCGGATAAAACAGCTGCTTATTACTTATGCCACTATTTTGTCGGGGAAAACCTTGTAGTAACAACCCGTGATACATACGGAAACAACACGAGTTATGAATGGATTCGTACATGGAAATTTCAACCAGGCTTTCGCTGGAGTTCACATGAACCACCCCGTCTTTGTCAACAGACACAGGATGGCCAATTGATAGACGTGGCAACAAAGAACCCATTCATGCATAAAGAAACTGAAGCGCAAAATATAATTTTTCAGCATTATGCTTACACGCTTGAGAAACAACTTCATTTCAAAGAGGTTTATTACGGTTATGGAAACGCAGTAGAGCAATGGAAGGAGCTTCAGCGAGAATCTAGTTTCCCGGTGGCGCTGAATAATTACTTTACCTGGGTAAAAGACTCCGCCCAGGTTAATACTGCCCAATCGCAAAACATTCACCCTATTGCTCAACGGAGTATTGGTGGACAATGGCACTTTAAAAAACATAATACAGCCACAACCGAAGTACTAAATGTGCTCTGGATTCGCACTGATTCAATTGGCGACAATGTACTTGCCTCATCAATGCTGCCTTATATTCACGAGAAATATAGTAATCCAAATATTACTGTCGTCTGTCAGGAACACATAGCAGAACTTTACGAGTCGTGTCCGTTTGTGTTTGATGTCATTCGTTACAACAAGTCGTTGGCATATGAAAATGAGCAATACAGAGCCGATATTTTACGAAAGTTAAAGTCACTAAACGCGGACCGTGCCTTGAACTCTGTATATTCCCGAGAACCGTTGACAGATGTATTTACAATAGGTAGTGACGCCAAAGAAAATCTCGCATTTAACGGCAACCTGTGCAATATTTCAGGTGAACTCAGGGATGAACACAATAAGTTTTATACACATATATTACCTGATAACCAAGAATCTAAGCTTGAACTTGATCGACATAAAGATTTTTTAAAAGGTATTGGAATTGAAGTACCAACTTTACAGCCGACTGTCTGGTTAACATCGGCAGATGAGCAATTTGCTGATAGCTATTTTAGTGACCATGACCTGCAGCCAGAAAAAACAATTGCGATTTTTGCTGGGGCACAATGCGATGAACGTCTCTATCAACATTACGGAAAAGCCCTGTCGCAAATTTGTAAAGAAAACCAATTCACTGTCCTTGCCTTTGGTACGGATAGAGATCATACAATCAACCAGCAGAATCTCAACGATATCAATTCCAGAACAATAAATATGAGTGGAAAAACTACACTTCGGCAGACAGCGGCTTTGCTAAAACGTTGTATTCTCGCAGTTGGTGCAGAAACCGGAACAGCTCATATTTCGTGCGCCGTTGGTATAAAAAATGTTATATTGCTAGGAGGCGGACACTTTGGACGTTTCATGCCATATTCACCACTAACATCAATCGTATGTCTCCCACTGGAATGTTACGGCTGTAATTGGAGATGTAAATATCAGACCGAATATTGTATCAAGGGTGTAAATCCAGAAGTTATGACAAAAGCTGTAGAACAAACTCTCATGAACAGATCAAAAAAGCCACGGGTGTTTGTTCAGAACGGTACATTGTGGAATCCACAAATAGATCAACCAAAGTGGCGGTTGTTTAGCAATTTTATAGATGCCGAGTCCGTTGAAACCGCTATGGTTAGTGATATTCCATTCTGTAAGGAAACATCGCATAATATGCCAGTCAGATATTTGCAACAGTCTGTAGATATTTCAAATCATCAGGCGAAACAAGCATTAATAAATGGAAAAACACAAGAGGCGAAAGAACTTCTGTCAAAGATTCTTAGTCAATCACCGAACAATATAAAAGCCTTGAATAATCTTGCCGTTACAGAAATTATGCAAGAAAATTGGAGATCTGCGGAGGAAATTCTGGCAAAGGTTCTGCATATTGACCCTCAGAATGAGGTTGCACATCAAAATGTCAAATACCTTGGCGACCGAGTTAGTCATTCTAAATCAATTTCAGAAGCTGAGAATTTAATCCAATTGGGAGAGTATGCGCAAGCCCGTGAATTACTGGAAAATATATTAAAGATTGATGATAAACAGTGTGATGCATTCAACAGTCTTGCGGTAATCAGCATTCTTGAAAATAATCTTAACTCAGCCAGATACTTTTTAGAAAAGGTGCTGAGTATTGATAACACAAATGAAACAGCAAAAGAAAACCTTAAATATCTCGATCAACTTCAACTGTCAGGCACTTCATCAGTTTCTAAAACAATAGAAACAACAGGCACAATTGACGTTAGTATTGTTATTGCCACAAAAAATCGAGCCAAACTTCTCGATGAAATGCTTACAAGCCTGACAAAGGCAACACACGGTATAAATTACGAGGTAATCGTTATTGAAGGCAACTCTTCAGACCACACTATGGAGATCTTACGAAAGCATAACATCAAGCAAATTTACAATGAGGAGGTATATTTAGGCAAAGGAAGGCATTCGTGGCCACAACGCTATAATTTCGGATTTTCCATGGCTAATGGCGTATGGAGTATGTATGCAAGTGATGATATTACCTTCAACGAGGATTGCATTTCTAAAGCAGTTGAGCATTTGAACAGGCAAAATGCAGAAGTAGCTGGGGGAATATTTTTTTATAAAAATATAAATGCTGAACCCGGTTGGGAAAAATATGGTATTGATTTCACCTATGGGCAAAAATTGCTCATGAACTATGGATTATTGAGATTAGAAGATATGAGAGGTGTTTGTGGTTTGGATGAAGATTACAGATTCTATTGCGCTGATGGTGATATATGCCTCAAGCTCTATGAAAAGGGTAAAATGCTCATTCCATTACCAAAGAGCCTGGTCATTCATAATAATGTTCTCGATACGCAGAAGAAATCAAACATGAATGATAGTGAGCGGGATATTAAATTGTATCAAGATAAATGGAAACATTTCGTTTCAACAAAGATTCCGGAACCGAGACGTATGTACCTGGAAGAAAGCAATGCAGATGTAATAAATCTTGCGAATACAGATATGTCCTCTGATAGAGTGGAAGCAAGGCGACGGATAACGCTCAGTCCGGGTGCAAATACCCTTGATCAGTTGCGAAAGGAAGGTGTTTTGGCTGGCGGGCAGCCGGTACGGCTACATCTTGGGTGTGGTGAACGAAACCTTAAAGGATACATAAATATCGATTATCCGGTATTTGAGCATACGGTGCAGATACAATCGGGTGCAGAGGCGTACTCCGATATTACTACCTTATGCTTTCCAAATCAAACAGTTGAAGAAATTCGTTTGCATCATGTGTTTGAACATTTTGACCGCCCGACGGCGCTGGCGTTACTCTGTAATTGGAATCAGTGGTTGAAAATAGGTGGAAGCCTTTTCATTGAAACGCCTGATTTCGATTTAAGCGTAGCACTCCTGGCATCATCACAATGTTCGTCCAAACAGAAGCAAGAAGTTATACGACACATCTTTGGATCACATGAAGCGGAATGGGCGGTACACAAGGATGGATGGTACAAAGATAAATTTCAAGAGGTCTTGGACAAATTAGGGTTTGATGACATCGAGTATAATTTTACCCAATGGCAGATGACAAGGAACATTATAGTTCAGGTTAAAAAGAAACGAGTCGTTGATTTTTCGGAACTGCAACAGAATGCAAAGAATTTGTTACGCAATAGTATGATTGATGAGTCTGGAAGTGAGGAAAGACTATGGCAGGTAATGTGTTCTAAGTTAGATAAAGTATTAATAAAAGCGAACGACGACACAGCGCCAAAAGTATCCATTTTTATGCCGGTATATAACGGTGCAAAATACCTTACCGAAACCCTGGACTCAATTCTTGCACAAACCTTTTGTGATTATGAGATCGTTATTGCTGATGATGGTTCTACCGATAAATCACTTGAAATTGCAAATACTTATTCAAGCCGTGATAAGAGAATCAGAGTCCTGGCATTAATGCACAACGGTGAGGTTAAAACCAGAAATGAGGCAATAAAGCACACCAATCCCAATTCAAAATATTTGCTTAATCATGATAGCGACGACATCTCATTACCAATAAAACTGGAAAAATTGGTTGAATGTCTTGAAACTCATCCGGAAATAGCGATTGTGGGCTGCTTTGCCGAATATTTTGATGATACAGGTAATACAAGAGGTCAACCTCCGATAGAATGGCAGTCCTGGCGGATTCGTGAAACTTTCGGTGACGTAAATTCAATGATCAACAGCGCTGCGCTGATTCGTCGTGAGGTATTTCATAAAATTGGTGGCTATCGTGAAGAATATCGCAGTGTTGATGATTATGATTTTTTTGCACGTGCATTAATTGCTGGATTTGAATTATCAAATGTTCCGGAAGTACTGCACAGGATTCGGTTGCACCCGGAAAGCATTGGAAATACACGGATGAAGACGCAGAAAATGCTTGCTAAAAAGATCCAACAATATTACATAACAGAGAAACAGAAAAATACGAAACAATCGCTACCTCAGGTTCTTGTGAGTCGTCCGCATAAGAAACCCTCGATCCTTCACACCGTTGAGTTTTATTATCCTCATACGGGTGGCGCTCAAACCGTGGTTCAGCAAATATCAGAACGACTTGTAAGCCGCGGATATCGTGTTACCGTTGCCACTGCAAAACTGGATTATCGCAATACTCGTGAACTGAATGGCGTTCATATTGAAGAATTTTCAGTGAACGGATCTTTTGGAAATGGTATATGGGGTAATGATGTCGACCGATATAAGAATTATTTGAGAAACCATCCGTCAGATATTATGATGAACTATGCTGCCCAGCAGTGGGCAACCGATCTGGCTTTTGAAGCAGTGCAATCAGTAAGGAAACGTAAGGTTAATATCATTGCGCCGTGTGGTTATTCAGCACTTTCAGATAGCCGTACCATTCGCTGGCCACAATTTGCAGATTACTTTAATCGTGTGATTCCAGCAATCATTCCTCAATATGATGCGTCAATCTATCACTCGTCATGCTATCAGGATTATGAATATGCAAGGAATCATGGGTTTGTAAATAGTCTCGTCATTCCTAACGGTGTTGATGAAGAAGAATTCACGAAACCACCTCTGGTAAAATTCCGTGAAAAATACCAGGTAAATACTCCATTTTACGGATTATGTGTTGCAAATTATTATGCCGAAAAAGGACACGATAGAGTTATCGAGTGTGTCCGGCATATGAATCGCAACGATTTTACAATGGTTTTTATTGGTAAAGAAGGCGACCAAATAAGTAACCTTAAAGCACAATCACAGGGCATGAATATCCAATTTTACGTTGATGTTCCGCGCGAAGATACCATTGCAGCCTTTCACGAGGCGGATATATTTTTATTTGGTTCATACCGGGAAGCATCACCATTGGTGATTATTGAGGCTAAGGCATCGAAGACGCCCTTTGTCTCTACAGATTGTGGGAATGTACGTGAATGGAAAGGTGGAATCGTTTGTAAGCCTGATGAAATGGCTGTTAATGCCAACAAAATATTGAATGACGAATGTCTTCGAAAACAACTTGTCAAGGAAGGATGGCAAGAATGGAAGGAAAAATTTACCTGGGAATCTATAATAGATAAGTACGAAAATCTTTATTTGCAGCTGTATCATGGAAAGACAGGCACACAAGAAAACGATATATCAGATAACTTATGGAAACGCAAATTACTAGATATTCAAAGACAAATCGAAGCTAACTACGCTGACAGTACTCACTACCTTCATGCCGCTGAAATTCTTTTAAAAAATGGTGAAGTATCTGAAGCAAGAAAATATATAGAAGACGCGCTGGAATTAGACGGTAATAACCCTACTCTAAATGATGTATATCAGCAATTATCAAAATAGACCATGAAGCAGAAATTGTTGTATGTTGGAATGAGGAATGATTACGGTGATAAAGCAAGAGGCTTTTCGTTTGAGCATCGTAATTTTTATCATCCACTGAAAAGCTATTCCGAAAAACACAATTGGGATTTTGTTCACTTCGATTTTATGGAGCAGGGATTGAACCTTGGTTTAGATTTAATGACGCAAAATTTATATGAATTGGCAAAGAGAGAAAGGCCAACGTGTCTGTTTGCCGTGTTATTCGATTTTAATTGTGATCCATGCTATGAAGTATTCAAACAAATATCGTCATTGGGTACGGCAACCGTTCATTGGTTTTGTGACGATCACTGGAGGTTTGAAAAATATAGCTCCGTAGTTGCTCCACATTTTGATCTTATTTGTACAACGGCGAATGACGCCATTCCAAAATATAAAAATATGGGCATATCTCATAAAGTCTTAAAGACTCAATGGGCATGCAACCATGAATTGTATATTCCTTATGATATCCCAAAAGATATAGAGATGAGTTTTGTAGGACAACCTCATGGTAATCGTGTAGAAGTCTTGTCAAAATTACTACAAAATGGATACAAGCTAGAGGTCTTCGGTTTTGGATGGGAAAACCGGCCACGCATCCCTTTTCATCAAATGGTGAGGATATTTTCGCGGAGTAAAATTAATCTTAATTTATCAAATTCATCAACGTTAATCGGACAGCAGATTAAAGGAAGGAATTTTGAGATCCCGGGAACAAGAAGTTTTCAATTGTCCAGCAATGCGGATAATCTTAAGGATTACTATGAAGAAAAAAAAGAGATAGTGATTTTCAATTCAGTGGATGAATTAATAGAAAAGGCGAAATATTACCTGAAAAATGAAGATGAAAGAAATGAAATTGCTACAAATGGATATAAACGAACCATAACGGAACATACCTGGCAGCATCGTTTCGAAACGATATTTAATTATATGAATTTAAAGCAGATTAACACAAACATAGCTGGAAAAAGTATTTTGAATCAAAATAATGATGCGGAGCAGACACGAACGATTCAAACTTCCGAGCCACTAGTCTCGGTAATAATTCCTTGTTACAACCAGGCGAACTTCTTGCCAGAAGCAGTTGAAAGCGTGGTTAATCAAAACTATAAAAACTGGGAGTGCATTATTGTTAATGATGGCAGCACCGACAATACAACACAAGTTGCCAAATCGTTAATTAAAAAATATTCAGACAATCAAATCCAGCTTATTAATCAGGTTAACCAGGGTCTGTCATGCGCACGGAACGCGGGAATCAAAGTTTCTAAGGGAAAATTCATTCTTCCGCTCGATGCAGATGATTTAGTACATTCTGAAATGTTAAAGAAGACGGTTGCGCTCTTGGAAGCCCAGTCAGAGATTGCAATTGCCTATACTGATGTAAAACAATTTGGCAGTGCGAATCAGATTATTTGTGCAGATGAGTATGATTTTAATCGATTGCGTTTTCAAAATCATCTTAACTATTGTTCACTGTATAGACGAAAAGCCTGGGAGTCTGCAGGAGGATATAATCTCAACATGACCTGGGGTTACGAGGACTGGGATTTCTGGATATCCTGCGGAAAAAAAGGACATTATGGAAAGAGAATTCCTGAACCCTTGTTTCTCTACCGGGTGAAAGAGAGGAGTATGTATACAAAGGCCCTTGAACACCATCAGGAGTTAATGGCTCAAATTGTTCTCAATCACCCAAACCTTTACGATTCAAAATCCCTTTTAGAGGCTAAAAAAATATTATCTCAGGATTATACGATTCCCTTAAAAAACAACCCTCTTGTTTCTGTCATTGTTCCAACTTTTAACAGGCCGGATACCCTGAAAGTTACCCTGGAAAGCATTGCTTCACAGACGTATAAACATATCGAAGTTGTTGTGGTGAATGATGCAGGAGAGGATGTGTCTGCGGTTGTCGATCTGTTTCATGACCGGTTGAGTATTCAATATCTTGTTCACCCCGAGAATAAAGGGCTTGCGGCAGCAAGAAATACTGCTATCAGGCATGCCTCGGGTGAGTATATTGCCTATCTCGATGACGACGACAGATTTTATCAGGATCATATAGAAACCCTTGTAACATATCTGGAAACACATGAAGATAAAGTAGCCTATACCGATGCGTTCCGTGTGTGTCAGGAAAAGGAGAATGGAAGATATATCGTAAAGCAAAAAGATGTCCCTTATTCCTTTGATTTCGATTCCGACCTTATTTTGGCACAAAACCTCTTTCCAGTTCTCTGTATTATGCATAAAAAATCATGTTTGGACGAAGTGGGCTTTTTTGATGAATCACTTACCACCCATGAAGACTGGGATTTATGGATTCGCATGTCCAGAAAATATCATTTTGTCCATATACCGAAGATCACTGCTGAGTTTACATGGAGAGCCGACAGTACCTGCATGTCGGGGGAGAAACGGGCTGATTTTCTGAGAACACTAAATATTATTTATGAAAGATACGGAATGTATTCAAAAGGTAAGCAGCGTGTTTTACATTTGCAAATTGCATGGATTAAGCAGCTTCAAAAGGTTTCTATCATTATTCCTGTCTTCAACAAAGTTGAATTCACACAAAAATGTCTTGAGACAATAATAAAAAATACACCGGGAGAATTATACGAGGTCATCATTATTGATAACGCATCAACGGATGGCACCGGAGAATTTCTGAAGAGCTTAGAAGGTGATATTAAAATTATCGTTAATAATAAGAATCTGGGATTTTCCATGGCTTGCAATCAGGGGGCGCAGATGGCTTCCACCGATTATCTCCTCTTTTTAAACAACGATACTGAACCACGAAAAGGCTGGTTGGAACCGCTTCTGAATATTCTTACCCAAGATGGTTCCGTAGGGGCAGTGGGGGCGAAGCTCTTGTTTCCGGACGGAACCATTCAGCATGCAGGGGTAGTAATTATCGATGATCAAAAATTGCCAGACCCGCTGGTTGCCAGGCATATTTGTTACGGAGAACCAGGAGATGCAGCAGAAGCGAACCAATTACGTCAGTATCAGGCCTTAACCGGCGCTTGCTTATTAATGCGTAAATCTGCATTCACTCAAACCGGTGGATTTGATGAAAACTATTGGAATGGATACGAAGACGTCGATTTATGCTTTAAACTTCAGGAGAGGGGATGGAAACTTGTTTACCAGCCTGAGAGTGTTGTAACTCATCATGAATCAAAAAGCGGTCCGGAGCGTTTTTCAAAAGTCTCAGAAAATATTCAACGATTGCATAGCAAGTGGATTGGTAAGATTAAGCCGGATATTATTATCAGGGAAGACGGCTCAACGATAATTACTGAAAATAATAAAATACAGCGTTATTACATATCCAATACGATTTCTGCCGGGTCGTTGGCTTGTAAACCTCGAAGTCTTGTCTCTATAATCATTCTTACTTATAATGCCTTAAAATATACTCAACAGTGCGTTAGTTCAATCCAGCAATACACTAACTACCCACACGAGATCATCTTCGTGGACAACGCCTCAACGGATGGTACCGTCGAATACCTCCGTAACCAGGTTAGAGAACATACGAATTACAAACTCATTGAAAATCATGAAAACAATGGCTTTTCCGCCGGCAATAATCAGGGAGTATCTGTGGCAAGCGGAGATTACGTTATGCTGCTCAATAATGACGTCCTGGTTGCTGACGGCTGGCTGGATAATCTTGTGGATAGTCTCGAAAGGAGCGAAAAAATTGGCATGGTAGGACCAATAACCAATTCTATCAGTGGCAGACAAATGGTAAAGGATATTCCCTATACTGACGAAAACGGATTTCATTGTTTTGCTCAAAAGATAAGAAAGGCATACAACGGGCGGCTGACTCCTCGATACCGCATTGCCGGTTTTGCGATTCTGATGAAAAAATCGCTTTATGGGGAGGTGGGAGGTTTAGATGAATCCTTTGGCACAGGAAATTATGAAGACGATGACTTATGTCTTAAGGTAAGAAAGAAAGGTTTTGCAATTATGGTGGATGAGAGTGTATTTATTCATCATTACAGAAGTAAGACATTTCTTGAGAATCAAATCGATTACCAGGATAGTATTTCGGTTAATGGGTCCCGGTTCAGAGAAAAGTGGCCTGATGTTGATTATGATGAGTTGCTTGAGTTATATAAGAGTTTAGTTGATCTGAACGCTTCCCTGCTGGTGCAAGGGCAAGAGGCATTAAACTCGGGAAATACAGATGGGGCTATTGCATTATATTCGAAAATACTGACTACGAACCCCATTGATGAATTTGCTTTATATGGAATTGGGTGTGCATTTGAAATGAAGAAAAAAACATCCGAAGCTATGGATGCATACAAAGAGGCATTGAAAGCCAACCCAAATGTTTTTTCTGTTTATTACAGCCTTGCACTGATGTATGCGGGTATGAATCAAACGGAGGATGCCATTTCTACACTTAAAAAGGCAGTTGAATTAAACAGCAAGGATGCCACGGTATATAATAATTTGGGGGTATTGTATTTCAAAAATAATAAGCACATCGATGCAAGAATGTGTTTTGAAAAGGCATTATCTATAGATGTGAATTATCAGGAAGCGCAACGAAATCTCAAAAAGGTATCATAGCAACTATCTTGTCACAGAAAAATGAGAAAATGTTGATTATATAATGTATGTTCACTGCAAGGAAAAAAATAAAAAGCTATGAAAATCTTGTATTCGTTGGCTTTCACGTCATGCACTAAGTGATTATCCGTATCTTCTGTCACTGCAATGCTTCCGGCAATTATATCTGTATCACGAAATCCATATTTCAACTCTGTCTGGGTTTCACACCCAGACAGAGTGAATTTTGTTCATATCCTTGTAAAGATGTCAGAATTATCTTTGAAAGTCCTACCACTTCAATTTCGGCTCCCGTGCTGCCTTCACTTCATCAGGACGGCCAATGGGAGTTGTTTGTGGGGCGTTGCACACTACCTCTGGCCGTTGTTCTATGTCTTTGGCTATCTGAATCATTGCATCAGCAAAGGCATGGAGTGTCTCCATCGATTCAGTCTCCGTAGGTTCGATCATTAAAGCTTCCTCTACGATGAGTGGAAAATAAACCGTGGGGGCATGGAAACCGTAATCCAGTAGTCTCTTGGCAATATTCAACGCGGAGACACCTTTTTGCTTTTGTTTTTTTGCAGAAATGACAAATTCGTGCATACAGGTTTTTCCATAGGGAATTTCAAAATATTTTTTAAGTTTGTGTTGCAGATAGTTAGCGTTTAAGATGGAATATTCTCCCACCTTACAAACACCTTCTTTGCCAAGGGACAGCAGATAGGTATACGCGCGGATCATTATGCCTATATGGCCGTAAAATGCCCTTACTCTTCCTATGGAATCAGGATAAGCATAATTTAAGATATAATCATTCGGTAATAATTTTGGCATGGAAGTATTTTTTTCCATGTCATGAATGCGCTCTGTTACTGATTTCTTTGCTATTTCAATTCTTGGAACCGGTAAAAATGGTTTTAGCTTTTCAGTAACACCAACAGGACCTGCGCCGGGGCCTCCTCCACCGTGGGGAGTTGAAAAGGTCTTGTGCAAATTCAAATGTAAAATGTCTATGCCCATATCTCCTGGTCTTGCAATGCCCAAGAGGGCATTCATATTCGCCCCGTCACAATAAACAAGTCCACCAGCATCGTGAACTATCTTGCATATTTCCAGAATGTCTTTTTCAAACAATCCAAGGGTATTTGGGTTGGTGATCATAAGTGCAGCAGTATCTCGTGTAAAGACGGCCTTTAGTTTTTTTAAGTCGATAAGACCGTCTGTATTTGACTGAATAGATTCGACCTCATAACTACAAAGGGAAGCAGAGGCAGGATTGGTACCATGTGCAGAATCAGGAATAATAATCTTGTGTCTCTTTTCACCGTGTTTCTCCATATAGGCTCGAATTATCAGCATCCCTGTTAATTCGCCATGCGCACCCGCTGCAGGTTGTAACGTAAAGGCATTCATCCCGGAAATGTCTATAAGAATTTGCTCGAGATTGTATAAGAGTTCCATGATGCCCTGACATTGTTCGATAGGCTGATAGGGATGTAGTTTTGTGAAACCTTCCAGACGTGCGGTGTCTTCGTTGATTTTAGGATTGTATTTCATGGTACATGAACCCAGGGGGTAAAAATTAGTATCCACACAGAAGTTCTTTTGGGAGAGTCTTGTAAAATGACGGACAACGTCGATCTCTGAAACCTCCGGTAATTTTAACTCCTGTTTCCGTAACATCTTTAGGGGAATAAAGTTGGTCACGGGTTTTTCTGGTATATCACAAGCGGGAGGGACGAAGCAGCGTCTGCCAGGTGACGATTTTTCAAAGATGAGTGGTTCATTCTGGTGCATGGTTTTCTCTTTTAAAAAAGCTAGATATTTGTAACGAAATATTTATACGGTTTCGACCCTGTTTCTTCCGTTCTTCTTTGCCTTATAAAGGGCAAGATCAGCAGCCGATATCAGGGAATCGTAATCGATACCATGATCCGGAAAGGAAGCCACTCCAATACTTATTGTTATTTGAGGAGACCGCCCAACAGGGTCGATTTGAAATTGAAACGATTCCACTTGTTGGCGAAGACTCTCTGCCTTTTTAAGGGTGTTCGTTATGTCTATAGAAGGCATGATAATAATAAATTCCTCTCCGCCATACCGCGCCAGAACGTCTGATGATCGGATAGAATTTTTCATCATGGAAGCGATTTGCTGTAATGCCCGGTCTCCTGTCATATGTCCGTAGGTGTCATTTATATTTTTGAAGTGATCCAGGTCTGCAATGACAAGTCCAAGTGATTCGCTGCGTCTTTTTGCCAATGCAATTTGCTTCTTCAGCATCTCATCAAAAAACCGCCTGTTATATGCTCCCGTGAGTGAATCTGTTATGGCTGCACGTCTGGTTAAATCGATTAATCTGACTCGTTGGAGAGCGGACGCTGTCAACCCTACATATACCAAGATCAGCTTGCGAACATCTTCGTTATACCAGTATTCCTTATCCTTTTTTCCTATGATGACCATTCCGGAGATGGTACCGCCAGTTATCAAGGGAAGGCAAGCAAATCCACCTTCTTCAATTTTGTAGATAGTACATTCACAGAGGATATCTTTTGCATTATTGTCTATAATAATTTCACGGCCAGTTCTTATTACCTGGCATAGTGATGGGTCAACAATCACTTCATCTCTGATGAGTTTATTGAGAGGCATTGGCGGCGTTATGAGTGCTGCATCAAACACATTCTTTGTTTTATCTATGGTGAGTACGGCCAGGAGTTCCGGTTGAAAGTGCACCTGTAAGGCATTTGCCATATGATGAATTAATATTTCCTCCCGTACCTCTTCGTTCATAAGGGTGGAAAAATACATAAGATATCCCAGGTCTTTGATGTTCATGTCCCTTTGTGCCACCGCTCTCTTCAATTCCGCCTCTATTTGTTTACGCTCGGTAATATCGTGTGCCACACATACAATACCCAGAAGATCGTCGTTATTTTGTCGAATTTCGGTGCCAGAAAAAAGAACCGGTATTTTTCTTCCATCTTTTGATAAAAAAGTCTTTTCAATTTTATGAACGAGGTTGTTTTTAATCAAATCCAACAGTGACATGATGAATACGTCTTCATCAGATTCATCAGAAAACAATACCGCAAGGGATTTACCGATGAGATCCTTTTCAAGATAACCTAAGAGTTCGCAGGTAGCCCGATTGACCATCCGTATTGTGAAGTCAGGAGATGTGAGCACAATTGAGACATCCATACTTTTTATAATAGCATTTGCATATTCTTTTGAAATGATAACCCTTTGCAAATCTGTGGTCATCTCGTTAAAAGATTGACCAATCTTGCCAGCACCGTCTTCAGAATTTATCTCTACTCTGCGTCGAAAACCTCCTTTGGCTATCTTTTCCATCTCCATCACCAGCCTCTGTATCGGTAAACTTAATCCACGTATGAAGATCCATCCTATGACCATGACAGGAATCGTAATTGCCGGTAAGAAAAGGATGGTGTGTTGTTTAAAGATCGTTGCCGATTGCTTAATAAGGTTGTTGGTCTTCCCATTATGAAGCGCATCAGGGGTTGTTTTAGTTTCATTGAGAGAAAAGCCAATTGTGACAACACCAGGCACCTTGGACCCATCGAGGATGGGTGCGACGACATCAACAGCATCGTTCTGTCTTTGTCTGGTTAATTCTTCTGAACCGGGTGCATATTGTGCAGGTTCGCCGGTAGAGATATTTCTTTGTAACCCGAACCCTTCTGATGAATCACCTAAGGCCTGCCCTTTGTCGTTCCGGGCGGAAACGTAACGGAAACCCTTTCCTTCCATGTTCAGGTTTGGAAGATAGTTAGTCTCCGAATAGTCAAGTTCATTCGTAGGGCGTGTAATCTCTCTGGTTGAAAGATGTACCTGGCTATGCGCTTTTTCCTCCCATTCATTCTTGGTGGCGGTATTCATGGGGTTTGTGTTTGTTTGTTCTATCGTGGAGAGACGCTGTCGGGAAAAATTTGTTTTGAAACCAGCAAGGATTCCTACTGGTAAAATCGTGAGTAATGAAGTGAATAAAATGAATTTATTTCTTACGCTTCTTTTTTGAAACATTTTGTGAAATCCACTGCGTTTTATAGTCTGTCAATATTCCAGATGTCAACAAATTATAGATTGGCCAATTCAGCAATCAATTGGTCAATCGATTCTTTGCTCTTCGTTTCTGTTACGCACAAAAGCATGCTATTGGCTAACTCAGGGTAAAATTCAGCGAGTTCTAATCCGCCAATAATACCTTTTCTTAACAGATATTCATTGATTTTTCGTATTGGCAGAATACCTTTGGATTTCATGGCAAACTCATGAAAGAATGGTTGTTTAAATGTAGGTTCAAAGATATCCAGGGCACAAAGCTTTTCATACGCATAATGACTTTTTTGGATATTCAGCATGGATAGTTCTGCCAGGCCTTTTTTCCCCAAGGTACAAAGGTAGATGCATGCCCTCAATGCAAGGAGGGCCTGGTTAGTGCAAATATTAGAGGTTGCCTTCTCCCTTCTGATATGCTGCTCTCGGGCTTGTAGGGTGAGGACAAAACATCTGTTCCCGTGATGATCAACCGTTTCTCCTGCTATCCTCCCAGGAATCTTGCGTAAAAAATCCTTCTTTACGGTGAAGAAACCAAGATAGGGGCCGCCATAATTCAGATCATTTCCTAAAATCTGTGCTTCGCCAACGGCAATATCAGCATTATATTCACCTGGCGGTTTCAGCATACCGAGAGAAATAGGGTTTACGCAGGCTACAAAAAGGCAATTGTGCCGGTGCACGATCTGCGAAATAGTTTCCATGTCTTCTACACAGCCAAAGAAGTTTGGATTCTGAATTAGGACAGAAGCGGTATTGCCGTCAATAGCCTTTTCCAATTGATTTACGTCGGTTATTCCTTCAGAAGCGTCTATTTCCACAATTTCTGTATGCATTCCTTTTAAATAGGTATTGAGTACTTGCCGGTATTCTGGATGGGTTGCCCGTGAACAAATAATTTTGTTTTTTTCTTTGAAGCGTATGGATAACAGCGCGGCTTCGGCAAATGCAGTAGAACCGTCGTACATGGAGGCATTGGCCACATCCATTTCGGTAAGTTCGCACATCAATGTTTGGAATTCGTAAATTGCTTGAAGGGTACCTTGGCTTACTTCCGGCTGATAGGGTGTGTAACAGGTATAAAATTCACTCCTTGAAGCCAGATGATCAACCAGAGAAGGGATATAATGTTCATAGGCGCCTGCACCTAGAAATGAGGAGTATTGTTCTATGTTCGTATTTTTTTTACTTATATGTTTAAGGACTTTGAACACCTGTGGTTCTGAAAGGCCGTGTGGTAATTTCAATGAAAAATTTCTCAGGGTTTTCGGAATGTCCGCCAGAAACGGCTCAATGGAGTGTAACCCCATTTCTTGGAGCATTTTTTTCCGGTCACCTTCGGTGTTTGGGATGTAGTCCATGGCATTTTAAATGATTGATTTATCCATGAAATAATATCAAACTGAATTGAATGTATAATACTCCTGCATGGGTTTCACGTCGAGGTTTCCATCTTTCAGCGCTTCGATTGCCCTTGTTGCCGCCGTGGCGCCGGCGAGTGTTGTAAAATAAGGGACGCGGTGAACAAGCGCCGTACGCCGGATGGAATAAGAGGCCTCCTGGGCGGCTTTGCCTTCTGTGGTATTGATAACGAGCTGGATTTCGTTGCTTTTGATATGATCGACAATATTGGGGCGCCCTTCAATTACCTTTAAGACGGGCGTGACGGGGATATTGTTTTCATTAAACACTTTCGCAGTGCCACCGGTAGCAACCAGCCCGAAACCCATTTGTGAAAGTTTTTTTGCGATGGGAATGATGAGCGTTTTGTCCCTGTCTCTCACGCTTATGAAAACAGTGCCCTTTAGTGGAAGGCTGCTGTCAGCAGCCATTTGGGATTTTGCATAGGCACGGCCAAAGTCTTTGTCTATTCCCATGACCTCCCCTGTTGATTTCATCTCCGGCCCCAGGATAGTATCTACTCCCTTAAACTTGATAAAAGGAAACACCGCTTCTTTGATGGCAATGTGTTTTAGTCTCGAGTTCTCAGAGCAGTTTAAACTGCAGAGTTTTTTTCCCATGATCACCTGTGTTGCAATCTTTGCCAGTGGAACACCGATCGCTTTGCTCACAAAAGGTACGGTTCTTGATGCGCGGGGGTTGACCTCCAGAACATATACGACATTATCTTTAACTGCATATTGTATATTGATGAGACCAATGACGTTCAATGCCAGAGCGATGATTTGGGTTTGTTTTTTTAATTCATTCATAATCTCGGGACGGATGGAAAATGGCGGAAGCGAGCAGGCGCTATCTCCTGAATGGATGCCCGCTTCCTCTATGTGTTCCATGATGCCTCCGATGAACACTTCGTTTCCGTCGCAGATCGCATCTACATCGACTTCTATAGCGTCTTCTAAAAACCGGTCAATTAAAACAGGGTGTTCCGGCGAAACATGTGTTGCATGAGCAATATATTCCTCTACCCCAGTTTCATCGTAAACAATCCTCATAGCCCTTCCCCCCAGTACATAGGAAGGGCGCAGGAGTACCGGATAACCTATTCTGGAGGCAATGCCTTTTGCCTCGCTGGCTGAACGGGCGCATCCGTTGTCAGGTTGTCTTAAATGTAACCGGTTTAACAGAGCTGCAAACCGTTCCCGGTCTTCCGCAATATCAATATTTTCCGGAGATGTTCCAAGAATTTTTACCCCTTCTTTTTCCAGGGGGATAGCCAGCTTTAAAGGAGTTTGTCCGCCAAATTGTACAATAACACCTTCTGGCTTTTCCCGTGTAACAATTTCAAGGACATCTTCCAGAGTGAGTGGTTCAAAATAAAGACGGTCAGAGGTATCGTAATCCGTACTTACCGTCTCAGGATTACAATTAACCATGATGGTTTCGTAGCCCAATTCTTTTAATGCAAAGACCCCGTGTACACAACAGTAATCGAACTCGATACCCTGCCCAATGCGATTGGGACCGCTTCCAAGGATAAGTATCTTTTTCTTCCGGGTTGATTCTGCTTCACAAGCACTTTCATACGTGGAATACAAATAGGGGGTAAAAGTCTTAAATTCCGCTGCGCAGGTATCTACATGTTTGAAGACAGGTTTTACCGCATTCTTTTGACGATATGTCCGTATTGTCTTCTCATCAACTCCACACAAGGATGCAAGATATCTATCTGAATAGCCCGATTGTTTGGCTACTGCAAGCGTGTCCATATCCATTGCAAATAGATTATTAGTTTGTGAAGTATGGGGGTCTTTCACACAGTACCGTTTTATTTCTGCTTCTATATCGAGCACCTGCTTTATATTGTAAAGAAACCATCGGTCGATGTGCGTCCATTTAAAAATTTCCTCCAGTTCTATGCCATACCTGATCGCATCGGCAATATGCCAGAGTCTGTCGGGATTCGGAGTTATGAGTTTTCCTCTCAAGAACTCGTATTTTTGTTCCGTGGGCCATTTTTCACTTCCAGATGGCCATAAGGAATCAAATCCGTAACGGCCTGATTCTAAGGAACGGATAGCTTTGCCAATGGCCTCTTTGAAGGTACGTCCGATGGCCATTACCTCTCCAACAGATTTCATGTGGATAGTAAGAGTTTGATCCGTATCGGGGAATTTTTCAAAATTAAATCTTGGTATTTTTACAACACAATAATCGATGGTTGGCTCAAAACAGGCTGGGGTATAACGAGTGATATCATTTGGAATTTCGTCAAGGGTATAACCAACAGCCAATTTTGCAGCAATCTTGGCAATAGGAAAACCTGTAGCCTTTGAAGCCAGTGCAGAACTTCTTGAAACCCTGGGATTCATTTCTATCGCCAGCATTTCCCCATTTTCCGGATTAACAGCAAACTGGATATTTGATCCACCGGTTTCCACTCCAATCTCCCGGATGACCTTTATTGCCGCATCCCGCATTATTTGATATTCGACATCTGTAAGTGTCTGAGCAGGAGCAACCGTTATGCTGTCACCGGTATGCACACCCATGGGATCAAAATTTTCAATGGAGCAGATGATAACCACATTGTCTTTTATGTCGCGCATCACCTCAAGTTCATATTCTTTCCAGCCCAGTACAGAACGCTCCACCAGCACCTCATGGACAGGACTGGCTTCCAGTGCCACCTTGATATATTCCTGGTATTCTTCGATATTGTATGCCGCATTGCCACCGGTGCCCGCCAGGGTGAAAGAAGGTCTGATGATGGCGGGGAAGCCTATTGTTTCTATGATCTTCATTGCCTCATCGTACGAACGCACATAAGCGCTTTCAGGGACTGCAATGCCAATCTGTTTCATCGCGGACTTAAAGAGCGATCTGTCTTCCGCCTTCTTGATCGCATTCAGCTTGGCACCGATTAACTCTACCTGGTATTCATCCAGGATCCCTTTTTCTGCAAGACTCACAGCGGTATTTAAACCGGTCTGTCCACCCAGGGTCGGGAGTATTGCCTGCGGGCGTTCCTTTGCAATGATCTTTGCCACCATTTCCGTCGTTATCGGTTCGATATACGTCTTATCAGCAATTTCCGGGTCTGTCATAATGGTGGCGGGATTGCTGTTCACTAAAACAACCTCGTATCCCTCTTCACGGAGTGCCTTGCATGCTTGTGTGCCAGAATAGTCAAATTCACAGGCTTGACCTATGACAATCGGACCTGAGCCGATGATCATAATTTTTTGTATATCTTTTCTCTTGGGCATAGTTTATTTAATTCTAATTTATAACTTTTAACTCCAAGTTATACAGTCTCTCTAATTAACATTAGCTCTTGTGTTCCATCATCTCAATAAGTCGCTCAAACAAATAGCCAGAGTCGTGAGGACCAGGTGATGCTTCGGGATGATATTGGACTGAAAAGGCTGGTATCGAGTGGCATTTCAATCCCTCTACCGATTTGTCATTAAGATTGATGTGGGTAATTTCCACGTTTCCGTACGGGCTTTTATGTACCGCTCCTTCCCGCGGTGATGTTACAGCGAAATTATGATTCTGTGCCGTAATCTCCACTTTTCCGGTGGATAAATCCACAACAGGCTGGTTTCCTCCGTGGTGACCAAATTTCAGCTTGTAGGTATTCAGCCCTAACGCAAGCGCCAGCAATTGATGACCAAGACAAATGCCAAATACTGGCTTTTTTCCCAGCAAGCCTCTAATGTTTTCAATCATATAAGGAACGCCTGCGGGGTCGCCGGGACCATTAGAAAGGACGATGCCGTCAGGATTCATGTCCAATACGGCCTGGAACTTTGTTTTTGCAGGAACTACCATCACCGAGCAACGGGCGCCGCTCAGTTTTCTCAGAATATTATATTTTACGCCACAGTCGTAGACAATAACGGTGAATCTTTTTGGTTTTTTCGTGTCTGTATCAAGATCTTTCCATTCATACAAATCATTGCACGTAACTTCCTTTACGAGGTCTTTGCCATCTAATCCAGAAGATGAATTTGCCTTTTTGGTGAGTCGCGAGACGTCAAAGTCCTCAGTAGAAACAACACCCCGCTGAGCTCCGAAATCTCGTAAACGCCTCGTCAGTTCCCTGGTATCAATTCCCTGGATACCAACAACTTTTTTACTTTTCAGAAAGGCATCCAGACTTGTTTGTGAACGCCAATTGCTGGGGAAAGGGCTATATTCTTTAATAATAAAACCTTCTAAAAAGGGGGTACGGGACTCGTAATCTTTTTCATTAATCCCGTAATTGCCAATCATGGGATAGGTCATGACTACCATTTGACCTTTGTATGATGGATCGGTGAGGATTTCCTGATATCCCATCATGCTCGTGTTAAAAACGACTTCGCCGGTCGTTTCGCCAGGGGCGCCTAAGGAGTGTCCTTTAAAACTCGTTCCGTCTGCCAGGACAAGGATTGCCCGTTTTTTATCCATAAAGTATTTTTAGAATTATAAAGGAAAATATATGACTATATGCCGCAAAATCACAGAGACCTGCGACGAGTGGTCATGCGACCAATGTTTCATCGTTGTCTTTGTACTCTCGTAGCCATTTTAAAGTCGATAAATCGTACACATAAAAGTTGAACGTGTCAAGTTAAAGTTGTTTTTCACTTGACTAAGACAATGCCTTTGCTATATTAAATTTTAATACACAATACCTTGGTGGCATGAAAGGACAATTATGTAATGACAATTCTCGTTACTGGTGGTGCTGGTTTTATTGGTTCTCATGTGGTAGAAAGATTGTTATCTGAAGGTGAACAGGTAGTCATCATCGATAATTTCAACGATTTCTATCTGCCCGCATATAAACGGGAAAATCTTTCTGCTGTTGTGGGTAATCCAAATTTAACGTTATATGAAACGGATATATGCAACACCGCTTCATGCCGGGAAATATTTGAGAAGCACGGTATTGAAAAAATTATTCATTTGGCGGCCTATGCCGGGGTGAGGCCATCTATTGAACGTCCCTTGCTCTACGAAGAAGTTAATTGCAAAGGCACTTTAAATCTGCTCGAACTCTCCCGGATATATAAGATCAAACAATTTATCTTTGGTTCGTCTTCTTCTGTTTACGGGAATAATAAAAAGATCCCGTTTTCAGAAGACGATGCGGTAAACGAGCCGATATCTCCTTACGCAGCAACCAAACGGGCGGGAGAACTTTACTGTTATAATTATCATCACCTCTATAAAATACCAGTCGTCTGTCTGCGATTTTTCACGGTTTACGGACCGCGACAACGACCGGACCTTGCCATACGTAAATTCACGGAACTCATCGATCATGATCAGTTGATCCCTATGTATGGTGACGGAACGACACAGAGGGATTATACTTTTGTTTCTGACATTATCAGCGGGATTGTGTCTGTCGTGAAAAGACAATTTACTTTCGAGATTATTAATTTAGGCAATTCAATTCCCATTCGGTTGGCAAGGCTTGTTGAACTCATTGAACAGGAATTAGGCAAAAAAGCGAAGATTAAAAAACTTCCGGAGCAGCCAGGAGATGTACACAGGACTTATGCAGATATAAAGAAAGCGGGGCAGTTTTTGCATTACAAACCGGAAATATCCATTGAGCGGGGCGTCTGCTTGTTTGTAGCTTGGTATAAAGGGCGTAAAAAATAAAAGGACAGATCTCTTCTTCAAAAAAAGGTATCATGGCTGGAACTCTTACGACGCAAACCGTGGTTTATCATAGTGTTTCAGTATACAATTATCTTTATCCCATTTTCCGTTTTTGTGCAGACACATTTTGCCGCCTTATGTCATTCAGCGGAGTGATTGTCTGCGCTCTTGGCGTAAACGTAGCCGAAAATCTCACACTGAAGATTCATCATGAAGCGCCATCTTTATGGAAGAGGAATATGGGATGATAAATTTGAGCGCGACTATGCGTCGTTATAAAATCACATTCAGGCGGTTTTTCATGCTTAACCTCTCTAACAAAATCAGTCTGAGCAGAATATTTTTTATCCCACCCCTGGTATTTTGCATAATGCAAGTACAACATAACAATCATTATCGATATGCTTGTCTTCTTATCATGATAATGATTGGTCTAAGCGATATGCTGGATGGTTACTTTGCACGAAGGAGAAACGAAATAACAAATTTGGGAAGGTATCTGGATCCAGTCGCAGACAAACTCGTCCTGATGGTTTCTTGTATCATACTTTCCTCCGACCAAGTATGGCCTGAACCAAGATTTCCCAATTGGATCATGACTGTGATTGTTAGCAGAGATCTTGTGCTTATGTTTGGAACGGTTGCCTTGCTTATCATCACAGGTAGAATGGACTGCCAGCCAACAATGTTGGGGAAAGCTGCGACGGCCTTTCAAATTATTGCTATCATATCCGTAATTATGGGAAATCTTATTCCTTTGACGGTCCTTGTTGCAATCTGGTGGCTGGTTGTTATTTTGACCTTCACTTCCGGGCTTCTGTATATATACAGAGGTGTAAAACAATTATGATGGTTGCACTCGATTCCTTCTGTATTATATTTATACAAAAAGGCTTTACTTTAACCACTTTTTTTAATACTATTTGTGCATAAAATTTTCGGAATCGATCGGTCTGCAACATTCTGTATTCGCTGTTATGAACGGGTTGACTACCGATTGTTGAATCCTTACGAAGGGGTAACAATTTAGTTTTCTGAAAAAGATAACATCGGCCTCTTGTATTCGGCCTGTATGGGGGGATAAACCATCCGTGCCCCGTATTTTATTTCGTGCTGACTACATAGAAGTGCACGAATTTTTTTAAAAACTAAATTGTACTTTAAAGAGAACTCAATGAAATTTGAACTATGAGAGGTCTTCATGCAATTTAATACGATACAAGAGACCGTAGAGGATCTGAAAAACGGCAAAATGATCATTTTAGTGGATGACGCAAATCGTGAAAACGAAGGAGATATCACCGTTGCTGCAGAAAAGATCACCCCAGAGGTAATCAATTTTATGCTTACCCATGCACGAGGCATTATCTGTCTTGCAATTCATGCAGAACGGGCTGAAGAGCTCGATCTGCAGCCCATGGTGTCTCATAATACATCAAACTTTCAGACACCTTTTACCGTATCCATTGATGCGAGAAATGGTATCACAACAGGGGTGTCTTCAAAAGACCGTACCACAACGATTTTGACTGCTATTGAAGACAATGCAACCGCTGATGACCTTGTGAGGCCGGGTCACGTATTCCCGCTCAAAGCACAACGAGGCGGGGTTTTAGTTCGGACGGGACACACCGAAGGCGCAGTGGATCTTACCCGTATTGCTGGTCTTAAACCTGCCGCGGTTATTTGTGAGATTATGACGGAAGACGGGAATATGGCTAAACTTCCTGATCTCAAGAAGTTTGCTGATAAACATCATCTTAAAATTTGCACGATTGCTGATCTCATTAAGTTTCGGCATGAACAAGAGCGCCTCATTGAAAAACGCGTTACGGTAAAATTGCCTACGGTCTATGGAAACTTTACGCTTCATCTTTATCGTTCCTTTGTTGATGATTATCTCCATCTGGCGCTGTGTTTAGGGGTAGGCAGTGAAAGTGGAAACGCCCCTTCTCCCTTACATAATGAGCCGGTGCTAGTAAGAGTACATGACGAATGTCTGACGGGAGACATCTTTGGCTCTTTGCGGTGTGATTGTGGGGAACAGTTGCACAATGCCCTCAGGATCATACAGGAGGCAGGAAAGGGCATCCTGCTGTATATGAGACAGGAGGGTCGCGGGATTGGCCTGGAAAATAAATTACATGCTTATCTGTTGCAGGAAAAAGGTCTCGATACCGTTGAGGCTAATGAAAGGCTTGGTTTTCCCGCAGATAAACGCGATTATGGCATTGGTGCGCAAATTCTCAGAGACTTGGGGGTAACAAAGATGCGGCTACTTACCAATAACCCGAAAAAGTTTGCTGCTCTTGCCGGTTATGGTCTGGAAATTGTGGAACGGATACCCATCGTTATGGAGCCAAAAGATGAAAACAAGGATTACCTGCGAACAAAGAAGGAAAAATTAGGACACTTTATAGAAAAAATATAAGCCGTATATGGCGGTAGCGGGGTGGCGCGGACAAATGAATTTGTCTGTGTCCTCTATGATCAGAGGATGTTCCGGAAAACGATGAAAAAATTATTCGCGAAAAAGGCTTTGAATGACCTCTCCGAAGAATCAAATCATCATCATTTCAAACGAGTATTAGGCCCGTTCTCACTCATTGCCTTAGGAATCGGCGCTGTCATTGGCGCCGGGATCTTTGTTTTAACCGGTCTGGCAGCCAAAGAATTTGCCGGTCCCAGCTTAGTCCTTTCTTTTGTTCTTTCTGGTCTTGCCTGTATTTTTGTTGCCCTCTGTTATGCTGAATTCGCTTCGATGATCCCGTTGGCAGGCAGCGCTTATACTTATTCCTATGCAGCCCTTGGGGAAATTTTTGCCTGGATTATTGGATGGGATCTCATTCTGGAATATTCGCTTGCTTCAAGCCTTGTTGCTGTAGGATGGTCGCACTATTTCGTAAAATTACTAGAAACCTTTGGCCTCCATATTCCTTCATGGCTTATCAATGACTATTGGACGTTGTCTCATCAGACAGGAGACCTCCTTACTCAAAGTGTTCCCTGTTTTTATGGTATTCCTATTGTATTCAATTTACCTGCTGCATTAATTATCGTTGCTATTACGACCCTGCTCGTTATTGGCATAAAAGAAAGCGCCCGTTTTAACAGCATCATCGTGGGAGTAAAACTGGCGGTAATTCTCCTGGTGATTTGTGTTGGATGGTTTTACGTGAAGGAGGACAACTGGGGCAGTAATTTTAGCGCCTTTGCGCCTTTCGGTATTGGCGGTATCGGAAAAGGTGCTGCTTACGTATTTTTTGCCTATATCGGTTTTGATGCAGTTTCAACCACCGCACAGGAGGCACAAAATCCGAAGAGGGATCTGCCTATTGGTATCATTGTATCATTAGTTCTGTGTACCCTGTTATATATTGCCGTTACAGCCGTTCTTACCGGGATGGTTTATTACAAAAATATTAACATTGATGCCCCTCTGGCTGATGCCTTTACCCGATACGGGCTGACCAAGGTATCTTTTTTAATTTCGGTTGGTGCCGTAGCCGGGCTGACGAGTGTGCTTCTGGTATTACTCTTAAGTCAGTCCAGGATATTCTGGTCCATAGCCGGAGATGGCCTCCTGCCTGAACGAATCTTCGCAGCCGTCCATCCCAGGTTTGGCACCCCCCACGTTTCTACCATCATTGTCGGAGTCTGCGTTGCACTTACCGCCAGTTGCTTTCCTATAGAGGAGATTGCAAAACTGGTCAATATCGGGACACTCCTTGCCTTTTGTCTCGTCAGTGCCGCGGTCATTATCCTGCGTATTAAGGACCCCCATCATCCCCGTGCATTTAAGTGTCCCTTCGTGCCGGTAATACCTATTCTGGGCATTCTCTTCTGCGGATACATGATGATACGGCTCGAATTCTCCACCTGGCTCCGGCTTATTATATGGTTGGCGCTCGGCGCCATTATTTATGCCGCCTACGGAAGACGTCACAGCAAACTGGCAAGGAAACACGCCCTTGTGGTGAAGAAAAACGAAGCACTTATGGAGTTAAACAAGAGTTATCTGTAGGATCGTGTTGTAATAGGCACTCCGCTCTTGACGCTCAGGAATTTCAGTAATTAAAGGGTGACATGGACAAACTTTTTTGTCCGTGCCTTGCTTGGTGAATGAAAAAACGAATCGCAAAAATAAGATCGTCACGAGACACACACTTTGTGGAATCGAGTTTGTTGTGTGAATTCGAATATTTTATAACGGGTGAAATCTGGGATCCAGATTACAAACCTGAACCCGCAATGAAGACTTGTCGCATGGTTGATGCTTGGCGCTATTATACATGCCGTCTCTACGGTAGACATCATAACAAACTGGCATGGAAATATGCCCAAATGGAAAACAAAATGGGTTGCTGGCGGAGTTGGATAAGAGTGACTTGTGATGGTACAGTGCAATTTGCTTTTCATCCTTAGAACGCCAGAGAATTCTTTGTCCTATTGCTAAAGCTGTTTGTTGAGCAGCAGGGCATATCAAAAAGCTATTGAAGGAAGCACGAAAGAAGCTTTTATTTGAAAAGAGATATAGTTCTTGATCCATTTTAAGGAAGTGGAACTGCTTGCTTGTCGGCGCTAAAGATACACTGGCTATGGCACGAAAACTCTTTCTGCACATGAGCTTATTGAAAAACTCGTAGCAATTTAGTTTTTTAAAAATTTCCAACAAAAACAGGGTGTTCCATGCAGCGTAGGGGCAGGTTTGAAACCTGCCCCTACAAGTCAATATCATTCATACAGAAGGTTTTTTAAGAAACTAAATTGTTACAAAAACTCGTAAGATAGCAAAACATAGCTAAAAAGCTTGGCCTAAAGATTATACGAGCAAAAATATCAACCAATAATTAACATGCAAGTCTCTATCTTACGGAGTATCTTCAACTGGCGGATGCTGGTTACGTTTTTTTTGGGAGTAAGCTCAGGTATTCCCCTCCTCGTTACAGGTTCCACCCTTCAGGCATGGATGACCGATGAAAAGGTTGATCTTGCCGTAATTGGCTTGTTTTCTCTCGTGGGGCTTCCCTACACGGTTAAGTTCCTCTGGGCGCCATTCATGGATCGCTATCTCCCTCCATTTTTGGGGAGGCGGCGCGGATGGATGCTGATCTTCCAAGTTCTTCTAATGTTTGCCGTTGGCGCCTTTTCTCTGGTGAGACCCGCTCAATCCCCTTGGATTGTGGCCATTCTTGCAGCATTCGTATCTTTTTTCAGTGCAAGCCAGGATATTGTTGTTGATGCATATCGGCGTGAGCTTTTACGGGAGGAGGAATTGGGTTTAGGCTCTTCTCTGGCTGTAAATGGTTATCGCATCGGCATGCTCATCTCCGGGGCGTTTGCCCTGTTTCTTGCTGACCATATTCCCTGGCATTACGTATATCTGCTGCTGGCTATCTCGCTTCTTATCGGTATCGTTACTACCTGTTTGGCACCGAATACCGGAGGACAAGTGATTTCTCCAAAATCCCTTCACGAAGCGGTTGTTGGTCCTTTTTTTGATTACTTTAAGCGGGCAGGGGCCTTTGAGATTTTGGCCTTCATTCTCTTTTATAAAATTGGCGATGTTATGGCAAACAGCATGACAATCCCGTTTATTTTAAAGATGGGATTTACCAAAACGGAACTAGCTGCTGTGGTAAAGACCTTTGGAATATTTGCCACGATCGCAGGAGGTCTCGCCGGCGGTGTCCTCTTGATAAGGCTTGGGCTTTGTAAAGGACTCTGGATCTTTGGGATCCTTCAGGCAGTATCAACCCTTTCCTTTTCTGCGCTTGCTTCTCTGGGTGCCTATAGCTCCGTATTGACGGCTACGGTTACCTTTGAAAATTTAACCAGCGGTATGGGTACCGCGGCTTTTACGGCTTTTATGGCAAGCCTTTGCAATAAAAAGTTTACTGCAACGCAATACGCACTTTTAAGCAGTCTTATGGGTATTCCGCGGGTGATTGTTTCTGCTCCAACGGGTTTTTTAGCAGAGAGGATTGGTTGGGTTTATTTTTTTGTCTTTTGTACGTTAGCGGCGATTCCCGGGCTAGCATTTCTTTTTCGGTTCAGGGTATGGCAGGATGGAATGCGTTCTTTTCATGGAACAAACATTTCCCAGACAAACAGTGGGTTTTCGGCTGAATCTTAACTTGCTATCCGTTTCAATTAGCATTACAATGTCATTTTGTCGGGGAGGTTGTGATATGCATTTACAGTATTTAACGAGGGAGGGGCGGTAAAATGAAAAAAAAGATTCTCGGTGTCCTTTTATCCGGTTTGGCGCTTTTTCTGGTTTTGAATGCCGATTCTACGGCGCAGGAGAAACAAGTATCCATTACTATCTATCAGAATAATTTCGGTCTCGTTCGCGACGTTCGTGAGATGGAGTTAAAGGCTGGTATTCAGGAGATTCGTTTTGCAGATGTTGCATCACAGATTGATCCCACTTCAGTCCATTTTAAATCACTGACAGCTTCTGATCAGGTTACAATTCTCGAACAGAACTATGAATATGACCTGGTAAGTGCAGAAAAAATATTGCAGAAATATATCGATCAGGCTGTTCAGCTCTTTACCAAAGAGGGCAAGATTTTTGAGGGAAAGTTACTGAGCGTCGGTGGAAACGTGGTTCTTGAGAAAAAGGATGGCGGAATTCAAGCCATTGCAATGGCGAACATTCAGAATATTGACTTTCCCAAGCTGCCTGCAGGTTTAATCACCCGCCCAACTCTGGTGTGGTATCTCTCGAGCGAAAAAAGCGGTAAGCATCATATGGAAACGAGCTATGTAACGGAAGGGATTGGTTGGCATGCAGAATACGTTGCTCTGGTAAACCATGAGGATACAAAACTAGATTTGTCTGCATGGGTTTCCGTTGATAATCAATCGGGTACCGATTACGAGAACGCCAGGCTAAAATTGATAGCCGGTGATGTCCATCGGGTATCTCCGCCGTTACCACGTTACGCGGAGTATGAGGAGCGGGTAATGGCGAAGGCTGCATCGGTCAGACAATTTGAGGAAAAAGCATTTTTCGAATACCATCTCTATACGCTCCAACGTGTTGCTACGATTAAAAATAAGCAGATCAAACAGCTCTCGCTTTTCACCACGGCTACAACACCTGTGAAAAAGATTTATGAATATGACGGATCAAAAAACGAAAAGAAAATTAATGTAAAACTAGAATTTGAAAATTCTGAGAAAAATGGGCTGGGACTCCCTATTCCTGCGGGGAAGGTACGAGTCTATAAGTCAGACGAGGATCAATCGCAGATTTTTGTTGGAGAAGATCAGATCGACCATACTCCGAAGGATGAAAAAATTCGTTTATATGTCGGAGATGCCTTTGATGTGGTAGGGGAACGAAAACAAACGAGCAATAAACAATTGGGCGACCGGGCTCGGGAAGAAACATGGGAAATCAAATTGCGCAATCATAAAAAAGAGGACATTGAAGTGTTAGTAACGGAGCATCTCTGGGGTGACTGGGAAATACGAGAATCATCTCATGCCTATAATAAAAAGGACGCCCGCACTATCGAATTTGTAATACCGGTGAAGAAGGATGCAGAGACCGTTGTAAAATACACAGTCTTATATCGCTGGTAGTTGGGCTGCACAGGACCATCTTGTTTCTGCGATTTCTCGACTGAGAGGGTTGGACCTGTTCCGAATTTACGAGGGAAGGACTTCGTAAAGATTTAGCTAAGATATGAATAAAATAAACTCTGTCAGGGATTCAAACCCTGACAGAGTTGAAGCATGAATTTCGTGAAATAGATTTGATTCCTGATATTTCGTAGCGCTCTGATGGAAGAAATTTCCTGCCTGTGATTCCAGACTCTTTTTTGCCGTTTGGATTCATGTTGTTTTGACAGGGGAACTCGTCGAAATATTCAGCATTACAAGGTCTTTCAACATACGGAAATTATGAGCCAGCTTATAATAAAGCCGCAAAATGGAGAATACAGGGAGACGAAGTTGCCAAGGGCGTGATTAAAACGCTGCCATGCAACACCAGACTCAACAATAATGGTGATCAGCCTGTTCACCTGAAAAATGAGTTGTCATTACAAAAAACAGTGTAACAAATCAATTTCATACCAGCGTTGCTTCGCCGATGCTTGAAATAATGGTTCATGTATATTGTTGAAAATATGGGTTATTATTTTACAGGAAAGTCTTAAGGTGATAGAGATAAAACCTATAGCCGGAACAATTGATGCAGTTATCACGGTTCCTGGCTCGAAGAGTTATACAAACCGTGCGTTTATTACGGCGGCATTGGCTGACGGAGAATCCACGATTACCAATGCTCTTTTTAGCGATGATACCAAATACATGGCATCCAGCTTAAATACATTGGGGATCCCCATCGAGGAGCGACAAAATGCCAACAGGTTTGTGATACAAGGGAAAAGAGGGATTATTCCTGTAAAACGGGCAAATTTGTTTGTCGGGAATGCAGGGACTGCGATGAGGTTTTTGACAGCTATGTTGACCCTGGGCAACGGGGAGTATGAAATAGACGGCGTGGTGCGCATGCGGCAAAGGCCTATACAGGATTTGCTTGATGGTTTAAGGCAATTGGGGGCGGATGTCGTGTCAAAAAACCATGATGGTTGTCCGCCGGTGTTGATCCGCGGGAAAGGATTGCAGGGAGGATTCGCCGTGGTAAAAGGTGACTTGAGCAGTCAATATTTCAGCGCTTTATTGATGACATCTCCCTATGCAAAAAAGGATGTAATTGTTGAAGTGAAGGGCAATCTGGTTTCAAAACGGTATGTGGATATGACGGTGGCACTGATGCGCCAGTTTGGGGTAAATGTGGAGAACCATGAATATAAAATGTTCGTGGTAAAATCCGGACAGCATTACCATGCGAGGCATTATGAAGTAGAGGGGGACGCATCGGCTGCTTCATATTTTTTTGCCGCTGCCGCTATTACTGGCGGTAAAGTAAGAGTTGAGGGCATTGGAAATAATTCCTTACAAGGTGACATTCATTTTGTGGATGTTTTAAAAAGCATGGGTTGCAAGGTTGCGATGGGCAGCAACTGGACTGAGGTACAGGGCGGGACGCTACATGGCATAGACGTCGACATGGGTGATATGCCGGATGTCGCCCAAACCCTTGCTGCGGTATCGGTATTTGCACAGGGGAAGACACGGGTCCGTAATGTAAAAAATATGCGCATCAAGGAAACCGACCGGATTGCTGCGGTGGTAAATGAATTGCGAAGAATGAGGATTTCTGCGTTGGAATATGAGGATGGTTTTGAAATTGAACCGTCTCCACCATGTCCGGCCGCAATAGAAACCTATGATGATCACAGGATGGCTATGAGTTTTGCGTTAATTGGACTGCGCGCATCTGGTATTACCATCAAAAATCCCGAGTGTGTTGCAAAGACGTTTCCCGATTATTTTCAGAGGTTAGAAGCCTTACGGAGTGGAAAAATAAACCCTGACACCGTTAATCTGCATATTTAGAGCATCTGGTGTGTAACAGACTCTCCTGCTAAAGAATTCATAGTATTTTGTATCCGGCAGATGGTATCGTGTTTTGTAAACTCTGTGGTCGTTGATAATGAAGCAAAGATATTTCATAAAATCCTATGACTGCGCCTGATACCGATGAAAAATATATGATGCTTGCCTTGAAATTGGCAGAAAAAGCGCGTGGAAAGGTAGAGCCCAATCCCATGGTGGGGGCAGTGCTGATAAAAAACGGTGAGATTATAGGAAAAGGGTATCACCAGATTTTTGGCGGAGCGCATGCTGAGATACATGCGATCAATGAGGGGGGAGAAAACTGTAAGGGAGCGACGCTCTATATCTCCATGGAGCCCTGTGCACATTATGGTAAGACTGCGCCATGTGTTGATGCCATCATAAAGGCTGGAATTACAAAGGTAATAATACCGATTATTGATCCCAATCCTGTTACTTCTGGCAAGGGGATGCAAAAATTGAAAGAGGCAGGGATTGAAGTAAGGTTGGGCGTTATGGAATCGCAGGCTAAAAAGCTGAATGCCCCTTTTTTTAAATTGATGCAAACAGGACTCCCTTACATTATTGTAAAATGGGCGATGTCACTCGATGGTAAGATTGCCACACACGGAGGGGACTCCCGGTGGATTACGTCTGAGGAGTCGCGTGCGTATGTGCATAAGATACGCGGATGGATGGACGGAATTGTCGTGGGAATCAATACCGTAATTCGCGATGACCCTTTGTTGACCTGCCGTTTAGAAGGGGGAAGAAATCCGAGAAGGATCATTGTCGATGGCAATGCTATCCTGCCGTTATCTTCCCGGCTTATTAAGACAATCAGCGAATGCGAAATCATTGTTGCTGTTACCATGAATGCACCTCAGGAGCGCATTGAGAGGTTAAAGCAAGCAGGCTGTAAAATAATTCAAACGAAGGATATAAGTGGTCGTGTAGACTTACATGACTTCTTCCGTTATCTCGGGGAGATGAAATTGACCAATATCCTTGTGGAAGGTGGGAGCAGAATTATTACCTCGATGATCGAAGGTCATTTGGCAGATAAAATTATCGTATTTATTGCCCCCGTTATTATCGGTGGTGAAGGTGCATTGCCTCCCGTTCTCGGAAAAGGGGTTGATATGATGTGCAGAGCGGTGAAACTGCGTGAGATTAGCATAAAAAGGTTTTTAAATGATACTGCTATTGAAGGTGTTCCGGAATACGATTTTTATGTTTAAGAATGCCTGGAGAAGAACGTCGGGGAATAAGAGAGACCCGGTGACCGGTAGTTATAAATTATCAAGATCGCCGTCCTCGTCATCTAACGCTTTTTCAATTTCAAACTCAATCTCTCTTCTTGGTTCAAGCACCAGCTTCTTGTATCTCTCTTTAATAAAAGCAAGACGTTCCGTTTTTTTTCGCTGATTGTCTGTCGAATAGGTTACATCAAAAATCATTTTCTCCGTTCTCCTTACCTGTTTCCTGGGAGTGCAAAATAAAGACAAATAATTAAAACAAAAAAATTATATATTCGGCTTACCTAATGTCAAGATCAAACTAAATAAATTATTTAACATTTTTTACCTTGCATTTCAAAATTTATTTCTTTAGTATAAATTCGCTTTTAGCGTTGTACATTAAAAATTTACAGAATTTAGTTTTTTAAAAAACTCCCCGGAAGGAGGAAAATGGATGCAATTCAAGGAGAAGATAGCGATAGTTACGGGAGGAACGCGTGGTATTGGAAAAGCAATTGTTCTGGAGCTGGCAAAGAACGGTTGTCATGTGGCTTTCAATTATAATAAAAATACCGATGCGGCAAATGCATTGATAAAAGAGATAGAGTCCCTGGGCCGAAAGGCGGTTTCGTTCCAGGTAAATGCAGCCAGTTTTGAAGGTGCAAAGAACATGGTAAAGGAGATTAAAGATACATTCGGAAAGGTCGATTTCCTGATAAATAATGCGGGTATCACCCGGGATAAACTCCTTGCTCTTATGGGAGAGAACGATTGGGACGAGGTCATCAGTACGAATCTCAAGAGTGTTTATAATTTTTCCAAATCGGTTATTACCCTGATGATTAAACAAAAGGCTGGCAGTATTCTCAATATAACCTCGGTGAGTGGTTTGATGGGAATGGCAGGACAGGTGAACTATTCTTCGTCAAAGGCAGGCATGGTCGGTTTCACAAAAGCCCTGGCAAAAGAGGTAGGGAAGGCTAATATTACGGTGAATGCCATTGCCTGCGGTTTTATTGAAACGGATATGACGTCCGGCCTGCCTCAGGAATATAAAGACAAGATGATCGAAATGATCCCGGTAAGGAGATTCGGCAAACCAGAGGAAATTGCAAAGGTAGCTGCGTTTCTTCTATCGGATGATGCCAAATATATCACAGGACAGGTCATCAGCGTAGATGGTGGTTTAGCGATGTAGAAAAGGGTAATTACTCAAAAAGGGGTACTTTCTCCTATCTTTCGATGCAACACTATTGAATTAAACCGGAGAGATTTCCTCTTCGAGGTGAAGAGGATGACCGACAGAGTATAGCCGGAGGCGGCAGTTCTGGGATAAGAATATGATACTATTTTTGCGATGAAAGGTCACCATTATCTTTTAAAGGAAGGGAAAAGCGGGGAATTGCGCGAAATCCTCTTAAAATTAAGTGGTTGAATACGAGATGAAAGGCGCCAAGCATGTTATTTCTCTTAAAGGTTGAAATAAAACAGATGCCCCAGATGCCGGTAAAGGACTTTCTGGGTTATGTGATAAAAGAGTGGGAATATTTTTCGCGTTTTCAACGGCGGGGAAAAATTCTGGCCGGAGGAAAGCTGGCGGGCAAGCGGGGGGCTGCTGCTATTATTGACGCCGAGTCCGGCGAGGAAATGGATGAAATCGTTGCAAAGTTACCCCTCTTCCCGTTTTTTACTGATATAGAAATTACCCCTCTTGTTTCAATGGAAAAGGCACTGCTTGATACACAGAGGATCCACTCCCTCATGAAATAAAATATTGCATGTCACGGTCTGCTGAAAAAAACAGATTGACAAGGGATGCGATGTATAAAAATATCGAGTGGTTATGTAACGCATCGTTATACATTACTTTGTTAAAAAGCGCATGTAAAAAAATATTTTTAAGTCATAAGTCGAATTCAACTCAACTTACTACAAATCAATGCTTTGTGACTTATTTTGCGCTTGACTTATTCCTTTACTCCTGCTATCAATTGCACTTGTGAATTTTTCAATCAACCAACAACAGGAGCAAAGGATTTGAGTATTTTTTCTGCAAACATTCCTCTGTTAAATACGTTTCTGAAAAATTTTGCCTCTTGCTTTAGCACAAAACAGATGGCTATGTTTACCCTCGTCATCTATGCCTTGTTCAAAGACTACAAAAGAAACTCCCTTGAGGTGATGGCAAAGGCCACTCATACCGATTATCAGAAACTTCAATACTTCTTCTCCGATTCAAAATGGGATACCCAGGCACTCAAACGCATACGACTGGAAATTATTCAAAAACAAAGAACTACTGCCCCCGCCAAAGACGGCCTTCTTGCTATCGATGACACCGGCTGCCCGAAACCCTTTGCAAAGAAGACCGAGGGAGCAAAATTGCAATACTGCGGGCCACTCAAAAGAAAAGAGGTCTGCAATGTCGGTGTCAGCGCTGCTTTCGTCTCAGACTCAAAGCATTTTCCCATCGACATCATTCCCTACCTTCCTGCCAGGGAGTTTCCCAGAGGAAAAAACAACTCTCAGTTCAAAGACAAGATACAAATCGCTCTAGAACTTTTCGACCTCTACGCAGAAAGCTTCGCTCTCTCTGGCATAGTCTTTGACTCCTGGTATGCGACAACACGCTTCCTCACGCACATTCACAAGAAAGGCAAAATCTTCTATTCCGAAATAAAATCGAACAGAAACATCTTCATGCGCCATCCCGTAAAGAAAAACCAATGTCTCGTCAAACCAGATGAGCTCGTGACCCTCATCAAGAAGCATTTCTGGGACAAAATCAAATTCGTCAAATTCAAAACTACGGATGGCTCTGAAGTTTCCCATAAAACCTATTCGTTCGAGGCAAAGCTGAATGATTGTGATGTACCCATTAAGTTTGTAATCATTTTTGGCAAGTGGAATAAGGATGACGACTACACCTATCATATCCTTGTTACCAATAATCTCCGTGCCTCTGCCAAAATGGTCATTACCAACTACCTGCTCCGTTGGGGTATTGAACACGGTTTCAAGGAATTAAAAGACACCTTTTACTTTGACCACTACCAGGTCAGGCATATCAACAAGATTGATAGATACTGGAATCTCTGTCTTGTTGCATGGACCCTCACCTACTGGATCAAACAAAACGCCTATCTTACCAAAATCCTTGAATCGAAACCCACCACCTTCAACGAAATCAAACAGGCTGTCAATTCCATGCTCGAATTTGCCTCTACTAATGCCTTATCAAAGAACGAAAATCTTGCCCATGGCTATTTTAAAATTAAATCGAAACGCCTTAAGAAAAAATGCGCCGCTTAATTTTTTAACAAAGTAATGATCGTTATAATTACACCACGAAAGCCCCGATATCGGTAAAAGGATATTGGGGCTTTTTGTTTTTATAAACGTGTTCCTCTTTTTGTCGCAATAGATTATTAGTTAAACGTTGTCAAGCGTCAATGTGCACCGCGCGAAGGATGAGACTTGCGTGTTGAGGAATTGGTCACAGAGAAAAAATGCGGGTGGCTCCGTTTTTTTGCCCCTGAGGTTGAAGCCGATCGGGTTGTGGAGCCGAAAGCGGTTGTTTTTTGTCTTGTCCGCCGTGCTGTAGTCTGTTTATGGCTTTGCTGTGTCTGGTGATGCGAAGATGCCGTCTTCTGCGCAGGTGCATTGTAGTTGAAGTTCTTCAGGGTCCTCCGTTCCAGCTTAACGCCAAGGGCATTCTCTATGGTGCGCACCATAGAGGCGTCTTCCCGAGTGATGAGCGTAAAAGCATCTCCGGTTTTGCTTGCACGGCCGGTACGGCCAATGCGATGGGTATAGGCTTCGGCGGTATCGGGAATGTCGTAGTTAATTACATGAGAGATCTGTGAAACATCGATACCACGAGCAGCGATATCGGTTGCCACCAGTATCTTAAAAGACCCGTCACGGAAACCATCGAGTGCGGCTTGTCGCTGGTTTTGCGATAAATTACCCTGCAGCGAGGTTGCACGGTAGCCCGCTTTTCCTAAGTGCCGCGCTATCTGTCTGGCGCGATGCTTGGTACGGGTGAAAACGAGTACAGACTCTGTATCGGTGTGGTGCAAAATCTCCATCAGCATTGCAGTTTTCAGGTGTTGATCGACCGGATATAACGCATGTGAGACGGTGGTTAATGGTACGGTGTGGTCGATTTGTATAGTAACCGGAGTGCGCAAGATGTCATGTGCCAGATGCCGGATGTCGGAAGGCATCGTAGCCGAGAAAAACAGTGTCTGCCGCTGCGCCGGCAGGTGCCGTAATATCTTCCGTACATCGGGCAGAAAGCCCATGTCGAACATGCGGTCTGCCTCATCCAGCACGAGAATTTCTATCGTTGATGTATTGATCGTGCCCTGTCTGATATGGTCGAGAAGACGACCGGGGCATGCTACGGCAATTTCCGCACCGCTCCGCAGTTTCTGGATTTGTGGGTTTATAGCCACACCCCCATAAATAGTAACGCTGCTTAATCCTGTTTGCCCGCCCATTTCTCCGATCGTGTCATGTATTTGCTCTGCCAGCTCACGCGTGGGTGCAATTATGAGGGCGCGAAGACGTCCGCGTTGCCCTTGCATCAAACGCTGTAAAATCGGTAACACAAATGCAGCGGTTTTGCCGGTTCCGGTCTGAGCCAGGGCCATAATATCATGTCCCTGAAGAATCGGCGGAATAGATTGAAGTTGTACGGGCGTGGGAGTAGTGTACCCGGCCGCCTGCACACCAGCCGCAATGTGCGGATGGAAATGAAATGATTTAAAATTCACGAAAACTCCTTATAGTTAAAATATGAGCCAGTTCACGGCCCTCTGATAAATGATAGCCAAGTCCTGTTTGTGGTACCCAGAACGAATCAGCCGCGATTATTCAAAAGTTGGGGGAGACAATTTGAATGTGTGCTATATACCAGTATTTTGGGTCAGAGACTCTTGTCCGGTCTGATCGATATTGGGAAACCATGAATAGCCAATTATCTACTTCAGTTAGCGACTATTCCGTAGTCCTGCCCATACTACCGAACACAATGTTCAATGAGTATAAGGTATGAATGATTACGAATTGCTGTTTCTGCGTAGCAGGTAATCTGAATCTGAAATACCTGATAACAATGCCGCTTAACGATTAAAGTATAAACTTATTATACAGAAAAGTGCCGGGAATAAAACAAAATACTAAAATATATTTTCTGCTGAAACCGGTATAATTACATTGAATAGACGAGGATATTATCGATATAATATTATTTTAAAATTTGACAACTTTTGTCACGAAACTACCAAGACACACCCCTAATCCCTCTTGATAGAGATGAATTCGTGTTTCGGTAATTTTACGGCAAATAGGAATTTCTTATAAATACCATCTTAGCCTCAAATAATGCATAAGCATTTAAATCTTCTCTTTCTTGCAACCGAAAATTTGTTACGGCACAGGACAAAAACCGTTGTCGTTTGCCTATGCATTATTGCTATTCTCACGCCTTTTATAACAGCTATTGCCATTTCAGAAGGGATACGTGCACAATCACTCAACTCCGTAAACGCCGGCGCAGATCTCTATCTGACCTCTGACGAATTTGGCAGGAATGCAGCTATTTCTCTGAAATATCTGGATGAAATTAAAAAAATCTTTGGGGTAACAAAGGTAGTACCAAGGATTGTCGGGCGGGGATTTTTGCAAAATAAACTGACAGTTATTGTTGGTATCCATAAGGAAGATATCCCTGAACCAGTAACCTGTATTTCAGGCAGGGTATTTGAGAATACAAATGAAGTGGTTGTTGGACATGAATTGGCAAAGTACTTCCATCTAAATATCGGTGACCAGTTTAGTATGCGCTGCCAGCAACGTAAGGTTTTTACTGTTGTGGGTATCTTTTCTGCTGATTCCGGCATTTGGGGGGCGTCCATGATATTCATGCCTTTCAACGATGCGGGTGCCTTGTTTGGTAAAGAGAACGTTGCTACAGATATTCAAATTTACAGCCTGCCGGGGCACAATTCTGAGATTGCGACCGATCTGTACGATATATTTCAGAACGAAGCCTACAGGCTGCAAGACAAACAGATGATAGAGTTATATGTTAAAAAAGGATTTATGCTTAAGGAAGGTGTCTTTAGCGCCTTATATATTGTGGCCATCGCCCTTGGTGTGCCCGCCATTCTGGTTACCTCGGGTTTCGGATTATCTGAGCGCAAAAAAGAGATCGGCATAATGAAGGCAACGGGGTGGCAGACCCTGGAGGTATTAGAACTCATCTCCTTTGAACAATTCCTTATCAGCCTTTTGGGCGCCACGATTGCAATCGTATTAGCCATTCTTTGGGTCGGAGGTTTTCGTGGTGCGTTTATCGCACAGTTTTTTATTGCAGAGATAACCATGTTGCCCAAATTTGCACTCCCTGCAAGGTTTTTGCCCCTGCCCTGTTTTATCAGTTTTTTCTTTGCCTTCCTCTTGACCATGGTTGGAAGTATCTATTCTTCGTGGAGGGCATCAACAGTATCGCCGGTTGTGTCGATGCAATCATGATTCGGACAGAAAATCTTTGTAAATCCTACGGTCATCATTCACAGTACAAGGTGCGGGCTATTCATGATATTAATGTAAACATTGCTAAAAATTGTTTTGTGGTATTTAGAGGCCCATCTGGTTCCGGAAAAACTACTCTCCTGAATATTATAGGTACGCTGGACAGACCCACTGCTGGTAAGGTATTCCTGTATGATAAAGAGATTACGTCGTTTTCTGATATTGCGTTTGCACGGCTGCGGCGCGAGAAGATCGGCTTTATCTTTCAAAATTTTCATCTGATTCCAAGGCTCACAAGCTGGGAGAACGTAGCTTATCCGCTTATTCCGTCAGGGATCAGTTTAAAGGAACGTTTTGAAAGGGCACAATTTCTTTTAGAAAAAATGGAGCTTGGTGACCGGTTAGACCACACACCGGAGGAACTCAGCGGAGGGCAACAACAGCGTGTGGCTATTGCACGGGCGCTGATAAATAATCCTGAAATTATTATTGCCGACGAACCAACATCAAATATAGATGCCGAAACCAGTGCGCGTATATTACAATTTCTTGGCGAACTCAAAACCCGTGGCGTAACCATTCTCATTGCCACCCACAGTGCAATTTTTGAAAAGATTGCCGATACCGTCTATACAATGAAAAATGGCAGGATTGAATGATTATCAATATTTACACCCTGATCATGCTGTTTGTCGCCTTTTTGTCTCTCGTCCTGGGCGGATTTTTATTTTACGCCGTCATCAGGATGTTGCTTGGTTTTAAACCAACAATACCGCTAGAGACAAAAAGTACTTATGAGCAGAAGGGTTATCTGGTCTTTCTCACAGCATGTGTAATTCTGTCGGTGAGGATGCTTGCCTGGCCATGGTTCTACTTCATGCTTCAGAGTTTTGTGCCTGAGGTGCCCGGGGCAATGTGTATGTTTGGCGTTACGCAAATTCTCCCGTTTACAGTTACCTTTTTACAGATCATTAAGCCCATCTCTTTTTTTATCATGGGTGGCTGGCTGCTGTGTTATTATGTTGACAAAGCGGTCCCTACATCTCCGCTTCTCAGAAGAAACTTGTATTTTCTTCTCGTCGCCTGCGCTATACTGCTTATCGACAGTATCACCGACATCTCTTATGTGCTTCGGATGAAGCCCCTGATGTCCGTATCATGCTGCGCTACATTTTTTGATGTACCTCTGAGACCTTCAGCGATGATCCCGCTGGCCATCTTTGGCAAACATTTCCAGGAAATTTTGTTTGTCCTCTATTACCTGATAAATATCTTTTTAATTGTTTTACTATTTGTAATACTTTCCAGGAAATGGCTATTCTTCACAGCATTTACCAGGAAGATTATCCTCTCTGGTCTTACGGTAGCGGGGGTTTTCAATGTTCCGCTAGTTATTTATGCATTCATTGAAAATATCGTTCCGAGACTCATGCAACTCCCTTATCATCATTGTATATATTGTTTTATGGGTAAAGGAGTGGTGCCTGACGCACCGATCATCCTTGGATTATTTGTGATTGGCACTTTTGCCATTGGATGGGCAGGCATCTTACGGATGCTCTGCATACAAGCAGAAACGCAATCTATTACGGAACATCTTATAAAGAAGATAAATGGTTTGTCTATCTTTTGCCTGCTGGCTTCTCTTGTGATGGTAACGATACATCTGTTATTTACCTGATTAATGTTAGCTGAGTGGCATGGGCAAACTTGTTTGTCTGTAAAATGTAAATAACGGAAATTTGCTTAAGTAATCTCTCCGGGGTTTTCGTATGAAAAATAAATTGTGGGTCGGACTCGTTATTAGTATTGCAGTTGCGCTTATAGGGGTAACGTATCAAAAATTTTTAAAAAGCCCTCACTGTGCCTTTGACGGTTCTGCAGTGCCACCTATTTATGAGGTGGATATTGTTCTTAAGGATCATTCAGTAAAAAGATTTTGTTCAATCTATTGCGCCGTGCAATGGTTTAAAAAGAATAATCAACGGATCGATCATGTTCTCGTTACTGATGAGATCAGGGGTACAAAGCTCGATTCATACATAGCCTATTTTGTTGAGAGTGAACTTATTACAAATGAAACAAACAAAAATCGTATCCATGTCTTTCAACAACGACAAGATGCCCTCACCCATGCAGAAAAATTTCGTGGAGAGATAACTGACGATCCATTTACCTTAGATGATTAATGAACCGTTTCGTTACTGAATAATCATTGTAGTTCCTGCCTGATTAAATGCCTGTCGTAATCCAGATTAACTGTTGCAGATGATTTGCTGTTTAATTATGCAACGAAATAACGAGATTCACAACATTCCTCGTCGAATGTTTACCATTTATATATCTGGCATTTTTTGTATTTTATCATAAGTCACAAGAATAACATTTGTTACAAATTATTTGTTATTTTTAGCTGTAAAAGGTACATCTGTCGCTAGTGTTTTAATAGCTATTTTCAGTTATTTTCCAAATTGAGATCGTGTGTCAATAAATTGTTAGGGAAATGGAGTTAATAAAACATATGGAAGAGATATTTTCAGCGGCAGTTACGGAAGTAAGGAGATTTACGGATTGGATAAAAAAGAGAGGGGGCCTCTCAGCGGAGAAAAGGGGCATTCGCCGGTATAAATTTACTCCTCATAGAGAAGACGAAACGCAGGCAAATCTTTCCATAATCGGGCCGGAACCATCGACCCCGCTCTCAGACATTTACGGCAGAATTGAATCCTTGTAGCTTGTGGTACGGATAGCGCGTTTGCTCTGAATTAAAGATTTCTGAGGAATGCAATAAGAGCTATTGCCATACCAAAGACAATGCGATAGTATCCAAACCATTTAAAACCGTGTTGCTTTAGAAAGCCGATAAACGCCCTGATAGCAACCATGGCCACAAGAAATGCCACAAAACTCCCAAAGACAAGGATAGCGGCATCGTGTTTTTGGATTGTCTGGTAATTGTCCATCATCTCCTTTGCGCTGGCCCCCAGCATGGTTGGAACGGCAAGAAAAAAGGAAAATTCAGCAGCGGTTCTCCTATTAAGCCCCACCGCCATTCCACCGATGATTGTGGCTCCTGCCCTCGATATCCCGGGAATCATCGCAATACATTGAAAACAGCCGATTCGTAAGCCCTGGAACCATGATATCTCCTGTTCCTCCGCCCCTTCAGCATGCCGAAACCATCGATCGGTAAAGATCAGGATAATTCCCCCAAAGATCAGTGCGGCAACAACTACCCAGATATTTTCCAGTAAAAGATCGATTTGGTTTTTTAGAAAAAAACCTGCAACTGCGGCAGGGAGAAAGGCAAAGCCGAGCTTCAGGTAAAACCGGAAGGAGGTGAAAAATTTTCTCCGGTATAATACTACTACAGACACAATTGCACCAAGCTGAATGACGATTTCAAAATTCTTGGTAAGTGCATTGTTGCTGATGCCCATAAAGGTAGAGGCAATGACCATATGGCCGGTGGAAGAAATTGGCAAAAACTCAGTAATCCCTTCGATAATTGCAAGAATCAATGCTTCGATATAAGTCATCTTTTATTTCCTTTATTCATGTAGGTCAATTATTGGAATGTGTGCCATTTGCCATTATACGGGCATCAGATTTCTGCCGGCAATCTTAGCGCCCAACTTCCATGACACGGTGGTCTGCCTTCTCTCCTGCTTAGTTAATTCGGTATACAAAGCAAGCACATCGCCTCCTGACGATATACTTTTACTGATAGCCTCTGCTGCAGATAGTCCGGTTGATAATGCGCATGAAATCCCTTCGCCAAAGGCATTGAGAAATCCCGCAGCTTCGCCAACCAGAAGCACATTTCCTTTTCCCAAATAGAACCTGCCTGTTGCGCACATATCATTACCCATACAACCGGCTTTTCTCACCAGCTTTGTGAGCCGTAAGCCAAATTTGTTTTCCAGCATTTTTGTGTAGTGGTTTAGACGGGAAGAGAGTTTGTTACCCATTTTCATGGCGGTTCCAAAAATCTGTAGCCCGTCCTTTATGCTAAACCATGCATACACGTCGCCGTACTGAGAATCGAGGAAACCATGATAAAAACAGGGGTCTATATCGGAATAGCCTTCATAATAATTCTGATATGCGATAAACCATTTCAGGCTTTTTTCAAACGGTGGATCCAGTCTGCTCCTGATTAGCGACCTGCTGCCTTCGGCGCTTATTAAGTATTTACATTTTATTGCTTTCTTTTCATTGCTGTTTGTGTGATAACATTCCAGGGATATATGATGGTTAGAATCGGTAAATCCCGTTACATTCCAGCAATCCAAAACCTCCGCCCCGGAATTTTTAATAAGCCAGTAATCATACTCGGATCGCCATATGTTGGGTGCACCATTGCCTTCTTTGCTAAACGGCCAATCAGTAAAACGTCCATTATTATCCCAAAATCTTACCCCTCTTAAAAGATTCGGCGCTGCATACGCGGAATGTGGAATTTGACCAAAATATCTTTTTGTAATCTCTTGTGATTTTTTAAAGATAATGCCGGAACAGATCTTATATCGGGGGAGTTTCTTTTTTTCTATTACGAGGACTTTTAATCCTCCATTTGTCAATCCCCTGGCTGCTGCAGCGCCAGATGGCCCGGCCCCGACAACGACCACATCGTATTCCAATACCAAAGAAAGATATCTCCTTTTTTATATTGCGGAATGGGCAACACTTTAGTTATTTGAAAAACTATCAAGTCAAAGCCTTGTGCTGATTTTGCCCCGGAGAGGCACATTGCCTGCCTATTGCCCCACGTCCCTATAATGGCCTAAAAAGCACAATTCAGCTTTCAAAAAACGAAACTGTTTCCGTCCAAAAAAGCTTACTCATTTTATCAGTAATACAATCACAGTCAAGGGAAATGGCGGTATAAAACGTGTCTGTTTTATTTTTTCGCGTGACATGAAAAAATAAATTGATGTGTTAGTGCCGGATGTTCTTGTCAACACAATTATGTAGCCGCGATTTGGCAGGGCAAGCGTTTCTGCTTGCCTTGTATAATGTCAACCAGGATGGTTGACCTACTTTATGGGGCGTCCGGGATTGTCAAATAAACTTGCAAAAAGTACCATTTAGGGTAATTATTTGTAACTATTCAGCGTACTTTCGCTCACAAACACTATGAGTGAACAAAATATTGATTCTGTAATCCCGAAGGGATGTCATGATTATAGCATATCGTTATGCAATCACGGTTAACCCTGTAGGGGTGGCATGGTATCATTATTTTCCCGATATTTCACCCCTTATATGTTAAGGTGTCTATAATTCATTGAATTAATATCAGAGTTAACTAAAATAGTTAACAGAATTGCGGGAAGGAGCGGTTAACGGAAGGAGTCCGTAGGACGACTGGAGTTAACCGCT
>Ga0226835_1000090_pt1 | contig 180927 bp, 171 predicted proteins | sample LAC_MetaG_1_FD_163627 | JGI IMG/M metagenome (GOLD analysis project Ga0226835, IMG submission 163627) | Anaerobic ammonium oxidizing microbial communities from anammox membrane bioreactor (MBR) in UC Berkley, California, United States -... | ecosystem: Engineered > Bioreactor > Anaerobic >... | reverse complement strand
GAAACCGAATGGCTAGAACCTCCTCAAAGCATTAACAGCTCTATGCAAGTTGAAGTTATGCAGGCTGGTAGTTCTTTCAAACGGAGAGGACAGGATTCGAACCTGCGGCCCATTGCTGAGCACTCGTTTTCGAGACGAGCCCTTTCAACCACTCAGGCACCTCTCCTTAAATTTAAAAATGTACCTGAAAGGAGTCGAACCTTCAACCGCCACTTCCGCAAAGTGGTGCTCTATCCATTGAGCTACAGGTACTTATTAACAACAGAATTATAACTCGAAATATCGTTATTCGGAGCGGGCTTCTCGTTCTTTTACTTCTTCAATTACTTCCTCCAGATTTTCTTCAATAGGTTTTATCATGAATTCTTCAATACTTACGTGTTTGCCATAAACAATGTCGGTAAATAGGTTAGTGCCAACATCTTCAGGATCGCCATACTCAATAAAGTTAAAGAGTAGTTCAAAGATCTTGTCTATATCTTCATTTTTTATTATTAACGAAAGCCTCCTTTTAAAAAATGCATCAGGTTTTTCAACATCAAGTAAATCTAAATTTAAAGTAATGAAGTCTTTCTTTTGTGAGAACCAAAAATTTTTAATTTCATTCCATCTATAAAGTTTATTAAATGTCTTAATTCCTACAGAAGATATTATATGTTCTGTTGTTTGTGGCTCAACTGAACCTTGAACAAACCATAAAAATGCAAATGCTACAACAGCTAAAATTAGTACCCATTCATTTATTAAGGCTAGAAATGCAACTAAGACTGTAAAGAAGAAAGCATAGATAACGTACCAGGCTCTATCTTTTGGCTTCCAATGTCTCTCTGGTGCTTTCCAAGAATACAAGTACTCAATTGGATTCTTTGTTTCTATCTCTGTGTGTAGCTTCATTTATTTTTATCTTTCTTTTTCTAATTACAATAAATACGCCTAATACAATTAGCAATATAGCGAATATAATTTTGATAAGTGTTCTTATAAGTTCGCTTGCTCCCATGTTGCCAAAAAGTTCATCAATAGAGCTATCTATAGAACTAACAAATAACGAAACACCTGCGAATATATTTTCAAAAATGTTTTGAGTATCCTTTTTTGGATATCTTTGTAGTACTTGTTCCATCGTTAAACTTTCTTCTGATGGACGAGAGTTGAGGGCGGAAACACTGATTTGTCTTTCTGATAAGTTTCCGCCCCTACCATAAAGCAGCGCTTCTGTGCTTGCTGGTGTTTCAGGATCAACTGAGGTAACGTGAGTATAGAAATGGTTTAGGTCACCGCCAATTAATGTATCACCATTTTCACCCCAGGTAGTATCTACTTGAACCCAGGAATCAATAGATGGAATATATGCTTCAGCCCATTGATGGCTTACAGTATTTACGCTGGAAGTTAATCCGTCTAAGGTGCTATAGCCGGTACCAAAGGCGGCGCGGGCTGGTAGTCCCATTGCTCTTAGAATTGCAATAAATAAGTCGGAGTATTCCATACAAACAGCCGCGCCGCCTCTTAACGTCGCTAAAGCTCCTTGTCTTTGGTTTAATCCAAACTTTTTGACTTCTGAATAATCAATCTGATCAACAACATATTTGTATGCTCGTTCTACTAATGTATATACATTTGTTTCATCACCTTTTAATTCAGCAGCTACTTCAATAATATCCGTAGCATCTGCTTCCCAGAATTTAGCTGGTTTGGTATTTGCATCAGAAATTTCTGAAGGTATTTGATTAACCGAACCGGAATCGGTGAAACTTAAATCGTTATTCTGACTAACAACAGAATATCCTTCTGCAACAATTTCACCTTCTTGATTAACCGGGAGTCTGAAAGTGGCAATCAAGTTGCCGTTTTCATCTAGCTCTGTTGAATACGGCTCCGGACTAATTTTTGTAAAGTAAACACTTTGAGTTATTGGCCCGCTTTTAATATCGCGAGGTAGTATTATCTTAAACTGATTGTATACTACCGGAATTGCGGATGTAGCAGGATAAGGCTGTTTAAAAGTAAACGTGTAGTATTGAGTTGTTCCAATCTGGATCCAGGCAGTAGCTCCGGTTAAATCTGTTTGGTTGAAATTTACTACATAATTATCACCTTCTTCTGCAACTGAAGTTAAAGGTCGTAGAAAATTAATTTCACCAAATATCTTAGGAATAGTTACTCTGGTAGTGACTCTTTCAATGCTTTGTTCATCTTCAAAAACATAATTTTTTGAAAATCCTGGAACATATACGTCACGAATAGCTCCGTTTTTAATAATTAATCCGTAGGATGAATATTTAAGTATGATCGTATATGTCTGCCCACTATATATTCCGGTATTTATTTTGGTTTTAATAATTAAATTGCCACTTTGAGAAGTTTCAGAAGTAAAGTTAAGAGTATTTCCAAAATTATCGGTTAAAACAATTGAAGCTAGTGTCTGCTGAGCTTTCTCTGCTGCGGCAGGGTCGTTCTGTATAGGGTTAAATATCGTAAAGCTTTCTTCCGCCCCTGCCTGAATAAAAAAGTTATCTTGAGTTACCGCAATTCTTTTACTTTCTGTGATTTCAATTCTATCTTCCCTAACTTCAAAAGTACGGTCATAATCTTTCTCTATAATTTGAGCATGAACTTTAGAAGCAAATAAGCTGCTAAAAACAATTACTGTTATTAAAAATATAAATTTCTTCATACTTTAGTATTATACTTGCAGTGTATAAAGATTGTAAGACGTTGTGTGATAGAATAACCTAATGATTGAATTATCGACTTTAAATCCTCCCCAGCGCGAGGCTGTAATTACAACTGATGGTCCATTATTAATACTTGCGGGGGCCGGCTCTGGCAAAACAAGAGTTTTGACAGTTCGCATAGCATATATTATAGATGCAGGTTTAGCCGGCCCCGATAATGTACTAGCAATGACATTTACCAATAAAGCTGCAGGCGAAATGAAAGAACGAATTTCTGCTTTAGTAGAAAGCTTTAATGTATCTGCTAGTCATTTCCCTTGGGTAGGGACTTTTCACTCAATCTGTGTAAAGCTTTTAAAAAGATATGGACATAATATTGGTTTAAACGGCAACTTTACAATTTATGATTCTCAGGATCAGCTTGCTGCTATAAAAGAAGCAATGAAGCAGTTAAATTTATCAACTAAGGATTTTAATCCTAATGCAATTCATAGTTATATTTCTGCTGCAAAAAACGAATTAGTGAACGAGGAAGAATACGAAAAGTATGCTCAAGGATACTTTCAACAGATTGTTGCAGAAGTTTATCCGGTTTATCAAAAAGTTTTACGGGACAATAATGCTGTTGATTTTGATGATCTTTTAATTCTAACTGTAAAGCTTTTAACAGAAACTCCTAAAGTTTTAGAATCTTTGCAAAATCAGTTTAAATATATTCTAGTAGATGAATATCAAGATACAAATCACGCACAGTATATGATTGTAACTATGCTGGCAAGACAGTATAGAAATATCTGCTGTGTAGGAGACGATGACCAAAGTATTTATGCCTTCCGTGGTGCAACAATTCGAAATATCTTAAACTTTGAAAAAGATTATCCCGATGCAAAAGTTATTAAATTAGAACAGAACTACAGATCGACAAAGAAAATATTGTCTGCAAGCTACGATGTAATTTCAAAAAACAAAAGCAGAAAGGATAAAAAATTATGGACTGAAAATGCCGATGGACAGAATATAACTGTTTATACTGCATTTGATGAAATTGCCGAAGCAAACTGGATAGTAGGGCAAATTGAAAATTTAAGAAAACAGATAGACGACAACGTAAAAGATCCTTACAAATGTTTTGCGGTACTGTATAGAACAAACTCACAATCAAGATCTTTGGAAGAATCTTTTATTAATGCAGGAATCCCTTACAAAATTATTGGAGGACTAAGATTCTATGAACGTAAAGAAATTAAAGATGTTCTTGCGTATTTAAGAATCACATATAATCCCAAAGATAATACTTCTTTAGAAAGAGTAATAAATGTTCCAAGAAGAGGTATTGGAAATAAAACTTTAGAGGAACTATCTGTAAATGCAAGAGCAGAGAGCTTAAGCATAGTAGAGTATTTAATCAAAAATGTTGAGTCTGGTGTTTTGAGTGGCGGAGTTAAAAAGTTTGCCTTACTTATAACGGACTTAAAAGAAAAATCTGAAAAGTTAGATTTAGTTGAGTTTATAAACTATTTGCTAGAAAAAACTGGCTATGTGGAGATGTTAAAAGACGGTACATTAGAAAATGAATCTAGAATTGAAAATATTAAAGAATTAATTTCGGTAGCAAGTAAGTACCAGGCCGATGAACCACCAGTAGGCTTAGAGAACTTTTTAAATGAGGTAACACTGCTAGAAGGTTTTACTGAAACAGAAAACTCAACAAACTATGTAACTTTAATGACTATCCATGCAGCAAAAGGATTAGAGTTTGATTATGTTTTTGTTGTGGGTATGGAAGAAAATTTGTTCCCGCATACTAATTCTATGGTTGATCAAAAAGAGATGGAAGAAGAAAGGCGTTTAGCATATGTTGCTATCACAAGAGCTAAAAAGAAACTTTTTTTGACGCATGCTACTAAACGTAAATATTTTGGAATTATTCAAATGAATCCGGTTTCTCGATTTGTTACAGACATTAATACAGATGTAATAGACTTTGAGGCCGATTATAAGGATGGCTTTGAGAACTATACTAGCTGGGAGGAAGATGTAAAAGATGATTTTATTATCTCAACAGATCTAAAAGCGGGTGATAAAGTTAAACACGAATACTTTGGAAAAGGTACAGTCAAATCAGTTATGGGTACAAATATTGAGGTAGATTTCGGTTCGATTTATGGAGTAAAAGAACTAATGCTTGAATATGCAAGATTAGAAAAAATCAGCTGATTAGTTTATTAGGTTAGTGTTTAGGCGGGATGCAAGCATCCCGCCTTTTATTTGAAGGGTTACCCCTTCTTTTCATGGAGTTCATCCGTGATTGGCAGTTGTCCGGTGGAGAGTACAAACGTTCTGCTTTTGCCATTCTTATGAACGGTAAGCTGAACGCTGACAGGTCTAGGTTCTTCCTACGTCTCTACACCAATCCGGGCTCTATTGCCGATGATTCTTTCAAACGCCGAGCGTTTAGCGGCGCTCATGCTGCTCTTTCCTATTATTGAACTCCTTTTCAATCAGGACTGTAATTATCTCATACATCCGACTGCATAATCAATAGTACAGCAAAGGCTGGTAGTGTATAATCACCTTATAGTTTTTAATGGCATCTAATGAAATTTGATATCTTAACAACATTTACTAACTCATTTTCAGCAATACAAGAAAGTATTGTTAAAAGAGCAGCAGATAAGGGCTTGGTTGAAGTGAAAATCCATAATCTAAGAGATTGGGCAACTGATAATCATAAAACTACCGATGATTCACCATTCGGGGGTGGAGCAGGCATGCTCATGAAAATAGAGCCTATCTATAAAGCTCTTAAAGATTTAGGTGTTTATCCAACTAGAGATAGCAAAACAAAGGTTATTTTAACTAGTGCAAAAGGTACAACCTGGGCTCAGCCAGTGGCCGCAGAATGGGCTGCTAATCTAGAACGGATCGTAATCATCTGCGGCCACTATGAAGGCGTAGATCACAGAGTAGTAGAACACCTAATTGATGAGGAAATAAGCATAGGAAGCTATGTATTATCTGGTGGCGAAATTCCTGCCATGGTAATAGTGGATAGTGTGAGCAGACTAATACAAGGAGTTTTAGGTAACCAGGATTCATTAACAAATGAAAGCCATTCAGGTGAAATTTCAGCAGAATATCCCCAATATACAAGGCCAGCTACTTTTAAAACCGAAGAAGGTGAAGATTGGGGAGTCCCAGACATCCTTTTGAGTGGTGATCATAAAAGAATAGCAGAGTGGCAGAAGGGGAATTCTAAATAACCACCCAAACAATCAAATGTTACGTAAATTTGCGTAACATTATTTAAAGCTTCTCGATAATTAATCGAAGTAGCTCAGCTGGATAAGCATCTTTTAGGCTGGCCTTAAGTTCTTCTGCTGTAAGCCAGTCAGGCCTGTAAATATTATCCTTACTTTGCCTTGAAAGCTCAGGATCTCCTAATTTAATTGGACCTGTAAACTCTGTAACTAAGAAATAGTATTGATCCCTTTGAAAGTCTTTATTTAATTCATCCAGATGGTATGTGTGTGTATGGCTGTATAACTTTTCGAAGTTCATTACTTTTAAATTCATTTCTTCAAGAACCTCTCGTTTTAAAGTTTCCTCGATAGATTCATTTGGCTCTTTTGTTCCTCCAGGAAATGTGTGTTTTTCAACGCCATCTTTATAGCGCCACCACATTAGAACTTTGTGATCTTTGATAATAACCGCAGCTGCACGGTCAGAAAGAATTTCTGTCATAGGATGTAATAAAAATCGGAGTGGCGGGGCTCGAACCCACAACCCCACGCTCCCAAAGCGTGTATTCTAGCCAATTGAACTACACTCCGAAGTGCTGAAATTGTAGCACTTTATATGCTGTTAGGCAATTTGTACGGCTCTGTAGGCGGGTTTTACGCCTCTACAAAGTCCAATCCGGAGATTCCTTTAAACCCGCCTCTTTCTTCAGTTAAAACAGCATAGTTATTTACTCTTGCTGTTGCTGCAATATAGCTTACTGCTAGGCTTGCTTCGGAGCTTCTGATAACTTTTGCAGCTTCGTCTGCAATCTCTTTTGTAATATTTTCTACGTTAAAGTATTTTTCAACAAATTCTTTAACTTCTTTTTCTAAGTTAGCATCTTCAAATGTCTTACTAGCTAGTAATTCAGTATATGTTGAAGCTGAAATTACCATGTTGTATTTTTCGTATGCAGTAGGTAAAACACCTTTACCTGTTTTTAAGTATTGAATAATTATTCCAGTATCTACGATTATTGTTGATTTCATAGAATTAATATAATGATAAATTAACTAATTAAAGGCCTAATAGCTTTTAGGCTGAATTGTCTTTCGGCATTTCCTTCTCGGTTCCAGGCTTGAACATCAATAGTTTTATCTATTAATTTAGCTTCTTCTGGTTCAGGCTGAACAATTTCACTTTGTAGTTCCCTAACTGTAGATTCTTCTGTTTCAGAAATCTCAGTTTCTGGGGCTTCTTCCGCAGCTTCAAGCTCGTTGACTACTGCAGGTTCTGCTTCTTCAGCTACAATAGGTTCGTCATCTCTAACTTCTAGCTCAACTGTTTTAGAACTTTTTTTAGGAGCTGTTGCTATTTGAGGTATTGGGCCGTCTTTATTGATATCAACAATATTTTCAATATCAACTTTAATAATTTTGTATCGCACTTTGTTGTAAGAAGTTAAAGAGATCTCGCCAAATTCATCTACAATGGCAAAAATATCTCCTGTTTTATTCTTAACTTCAGTTAGGGAAGCGATAACTTTTCCGTCTTTGTTTTTGTACATATAGAAGCGTTAAAAGTTAACTTTATAAAATTATAGCTAATTTGTATAAGTTGTCAACGTTAAGGTGATTATTCCTGACTGCGTAATGAGTCTAGGATTTCGTGAGCATCTTTTCCCTCAACAATGATTATGTCGCCGCTTTTAAGAAGTAAGCGTGAATTAAAGAGTGTTTCTTCTGTACTGCGAGTTTTTACAGCTAAAAGATCTAAATAGCTTTTAGATAAAAGTTCATAAAGTAGAGGATCACTTGTTAATACAATAGATACTTTATATTTTAGTTTTTCTACTAACCTTGCATAAGATTTTCTTTTTATCTTTCCTAATTCACTTACTCCATCTGTAATTAAAAGTATTCTGTTGTGACTGAATTTCTTTTTGATATTACTTGCATAGTCTACTGCTGCTAATATGCCTTTTAAGTTGCTATCTGGTGTTCCTGTTGATATTAATAGTGTGTGTTCATCTCCTTCTAATGTATAGATATTCGTAAATTTGTCAGATAGCTTGTTAACTTTTTCTCGAATTGTTTTTTGTGTTGCTCCAAGCTTTTCTGCAGCAATAATTGCTGGAACTAATTGATGGATAAGTGTAGTCCTGTGTATAGGTGTTTGATATTCATTAATACTTTCTTTGGTTTTTATCATGAATTTAAAACCTTTAACGGATCTTTTATATATTTCTACTGTTGCAAGTATATTTAGGGCACTTGATTTCTTATTTAAGAAAGTAAATCCAATTTTTTGTCCTTTAAATGCATTCATATAGTGCAAAATGTATTTATTATCAATAGGAGCAATTACGGTTCCGTTAGGATTTGTGCCTTCTATTAATTCTAATCTGGCGTCGATATAGTCTTTTTTACTCTTAAATGCTCCGTAATGCTGAACATCTATATCGGTAATAATTGAGATATCGGGCTTTAAAACTTCGGCGATTTCGCTAATTTCTCCTTTTCTGAATGGTTCAACTTCTACTAAAAGTATTTGAGTATCGTCAGTAATTGCAGATGTAATATCGTAGCTCAGCTCTTCAATGGTTGTATAAATATCGGATGTTTTTACAACGTTATAGTCATTTTTTAAAAGTTTATGTAAAAACTCTTTGGTTACAGTTTTTCCAATACTTCCTGTAACTGCGATAACTGTTAAATTATTCCTGTATCTTGAGATCTTATCTTTTAATCTAAACACAGCAAGCTTATTTTTTAACCATCCGATTGGGCTAGTTAAAAATACTATTAATCCTAGAATAATAGGTGCAGCAATGTCTAAGAATAAAGCAAAGATACTAGAAATACCTAAATATACGTATACATCAGGAATAACGGGTATACCGTCTCTGCCTTCAGGAATAAATTGAGGTAAGTAAATAACTTCTTGTGTTTCTGGTCTATTTATTGATGCAAATGGAAGTGTAATAACTGTTATTAGTAAGCTTACTAGTACGCTTAAAGTTATTATTATTGCAGTATTACGCCATGAGATTTTTATAGATTCTGATTTGCCGCCAATAACCTTGCCAAGTAGTAAAAATATTTCAATAGTCCAAATAACATATGCCAAAAGTATTCCAATACTTGCTGAATATATAGATACGGCAAGAGTACAAACTAGAGCAAATACTATGAATTTAAGGTTCCCAAGTGTGAGTTCTCGGTTATCTGGTAGATGATCCCATCTGATATAGCTAAAAAAACGCTCAAATCTATATTGCTTTTGTTGCCATAGCGACAGATTCCACACAGCGTTCTTAAAAAAGATGATTACCGGAGGTAACCAAAATAAAATCACTAATACAAAAAACTCCATAGGTTGTTTTTAACTTATTTATATTCTTTCAAAATTTCAGGATTAATGCAATTTTATGTTTAAAGATTGAAGTAGAACTTATAAGAATATATACTGTAAGTATGACTGTTGATGACTTTACAAAATTATTACTTGCTTTTGCAGTTGCGTTTGCAATTATTATTATTGCATGGGGACTATTTAAGTTGTTAAATACCCTTGCAAGCTCAGTAGAAGATTTTAGAAAGGCTATTAAAAATACTTCAGATCTGTCGGATTTATTGGTAGAAGATTATGCAAAGGCTAGGGAAGAAGTTTACTCTGCAGTACAAGGTTTTAAGGATTTTAAGGCCTCATTTGTAGATCCAGTAAGGAATATAGGCAAAATAGCCAGTTTTGTTGCTCCTTTGGTAGCTCGCAAAAAGAAAGGCCGTGAAGACTAGAATGGCCTTGATTTATGGACTTACTTGCTATATAATCTATAACGAATAAATATCAAATTGGTGTTCAATATTTAATACTGTTAAAAATACATAAATATGTCTAGCAAGAAATCTAGATTCAATAAAGACAAAGCAGATAAGCAAAAGGTCATTGCTAAGTTTGCTGGTCATGAGAAAGATACGGGATCTCCTTCTGTACAAATCGCTTTGTTAACAGAAAGAATCAAATATCTAACAAATCACTTAAAAACACATAAAAAAGATAAGCACTCTAGAAGAGGTTTATTGAAATTAGTTGGTGAAAGAAGAAAATTGATTAATTACATTCAAAGATCTGAAGAAAAAGCTACTGTTTCTAAATTATTGAAGCAAGTAGGATTAGATTAATAGACTGAATTAACGTGTCTCTGGAAGCCCCGGCCAAGGCCGGGGCTTTTTTGTGCCCATATGCAAGCCGATATGCAATAATATTAGAGCTATGAACTTTCCTAAATTTGGTAAATCTAAAAGACAAAAAGCACTTCAAAAAAGAGGGGCTGCACTTCCTAGATATGTAAATATGAAGCCTAGGGTAGATAACTCTAAGGTATTAGCTCAAGCTAAAAAGAGACGTTTTAGAACCAGATTAGAGGGTGCAGGTGTACTAGAAAGACTTAAGGGACTAAAAATTGTAAGGGTCTTTTTAGGCGTTATTATTATCTCTGCAATTGCCGGTTTAATTATATTTTTACGCACAACAACGTTGTTTGATGTCAAAGAGATTGGAATTATAGTTGATAAGCAGCCTAACTATGCAATTGTTGAAGAAATATTAGAAGGATATAGGAATAGAAATGTATTTTTGATTTCAGCTGCCGAGGTAGAAGAAAAAATTAAGCAAAGGATTCCTTCTGTAAATACAATCTTTGTAAATAAGAGTCTTTCTGGAATTTTAAATGTAGAAGTAATAGAGGATAGTCCTATTTACTATTTGGCTAATTCTAATGGGATATATTTAATAAACCAGGATGGAGAGGTGATGGAAGTCATAGAGCCAGAAGTTAAATTGGAGCTTTCAGAAACGGAGCAGCTCATTAAGGATAATAAGCTTCCGGCAGATTCAGATCAGGTTAGGCTTAAATATATGGAAAGATTTGAAACAGAAGAAGAAAAATCTCAAGTAATTTGGAAAGATGTACCCGAAGAAGAAAAAGAGGCTGTATTAAATCAAATGAAAGAGTCTATAAATGCAAAGATAGCAGATTTCAATAATAGACTGCAGGATCAAGTAAAAAGTGACCGATTTAGGGATTTGGTCGGTAGCTACATTGTGGCAGATACCAAATATAGCGTTGGCGACCAAATCCCTTTAGAAAACTTAAATTTTCTTTCTTTAGTCCAAGACTTCTTTAAAAGTAAAAATATAGGTATTTGGAAATCTACTTGGACTTCTGACTATACGCTAGAAGTACAGCTAGATGGTAATCCTACAGTGCTTTTTAGTGTTAAAAGAAGTTATACAGAGCAGTTTGAAGATTTAAACACGCTAATTTATTATGGACAATTTAATGGAGCAAGAATAGTAGATGTTAGAAGCAGCAACTATTCTGTGATAAGATGAGTTCAATGGTTTTGTCTTGAAATAAAAAAACCTAAATTGTAAACTATACTTGCTAAATTAATTAATGATTTTATAAGAGTTGTATGGCCAACGTAATTACTGCTATTGATATTGGGTCTCATAAGGTTTGTGCAGTTATAGCGATAGTAGATGAAGAGGGTGTTGCCAAAGTTATTGGCGAGTCTTCCTATCCAGCCTATGGAATCAAAAAAGGTGAGATCACTGGAATTGATGAAGCTATCAATTCTATTGCTTCGGCTTTAACAGGTGCAGAAAGAATGGCAGGTTTAACAGTATCATCTGCTTATGTAACCATCAACGGTAAACAAATCATTTCAAATAATAATAAAGGTGTTGTAGCTATCTCCGATAGTGAAATTGGTGAAGATGATGTCTTTAGAGCATTAGAGCAAGCAAAAACAGTAGCTATTCCACCGGCAAGAGAGATCATTCATTTGATTCCTAGACAATTTATTGTTGACCAACAAAGTGGTATTAAAGTACCAATCGGAATGACTGGTACAAGGCTAGAGGTTGATGCTCATATAATTTCAGCTCCTACAACTGCAATTCATAATCTACAAAAATGTATTCAAAGTATTGGTTTAAGAATCGATGGGATTGTATTTAGCGGATGGGCAGCAGCTCAGTCAGTGCTAACTACAACAGAAAAAGAATTAGGAGTGCTTTTATTAGACTTTGGAGGCGGGACAGTTTCAATAACAACATTTGTAGAAGATGCAATTACATATTCTACTTCAGTTCCATTTGGAGGCAGCAATATTACTAGAGATTTAGCAGCTGGCTTAAGATTATCGTTAGATGATGCAGAAAAGGTAAAGGTTAGAGCTGATGAAATAATTAAAACAGCTGATTCTAATGGATCTGCAAAAAAAGGTGAAGAGGAAGACGAAAAAGATGACAAACCAAAAAAGACAGATATCCTAGATGTTGCAGAGTTAGATATTGAAGGAGTAAAGACTATTTCACGAAAACTCTTTAACGATATTATTGAAGCTAGAGTAGAAGAGGTATTTGATTTAGTTAAAGCTAATATCGAACAATCCGGTAATGAATATAGATTGCCTGCTGGAATTGTAATTACAGGTGGTAGTGCCATGGTTCCTGAAATCACTTCAATTGCTAAAAAATCTTTTGGTGTTCCAGCAAGAATTGGTACCTCAAAAGGACTAGATGGTTTAGTTGACGGAATTTCTTCTCCTGCATACGCAGCAGCTCAAGGCTTAGTTCTATACGCTCTTGGAGATGAAGTCTACCGAGGTGATAGCCGATATACAGGAGGCTCATCTGGTAAGAAAAAATCAAGCTCTCAAGGTGGATTTATAGGAAAGCTTGGCGGAATATTTAAGAACATACTTCCTTAATTAGAACACAAAATTTGAACAAGACTGACTTGCATTAGTTTATCGTTGTATACTATACTGAACTTATATTTCGAAGAGTTGTTCAAGTTTAGTGAACATAGCTTTTAAGAAAACTTTGGATCGCTTGAAAATTTACAACTATTAGAATAGTATATTAATACGACTTAATTTTTAAGACTTTGAATGTATGTTAGTTAAACCTCAGGCTGCGTTATCGGCCAAAATTAAAGTAGTAGGAGTTGGCGGAGGTGGCGGAAACGCTCTGAATACAATGATTAACGAGTACAACATTCAAGATGTAGAATTCATTGCAATTAATACAGATGCTCAAGCTTTAATGCATTCAAAAGCTGACATTAAACTTCGAATTGGTGAACAAATTACCCGAGGATTAGGCAGCGGCGGAAATCCAATTATCGGTAGAAAAGCGGCTGAAGAAAGTGTAGATTTAGTACACGAGAATCTTGCCGGTGCCGATATGGTCTTTATTACTGCCGGAATGGGCGGCGGCACCGGCACTGGTGCATCTCCAATTGTTGCAGGTATTGCTAAAAATCTTGGAGCTTTAACTGTTGGTGTTGTAACAAAACCATTCCATTTTGAAATGAAAAGAAGAATGGACTCAGCTTTAAAAGGAATCGAAGAGCTTCGTGAAAAAGTAGATACTTTAATTGTTGTACCAAATCAGAGGCTTTTAGATACTTTAGAAAAGAATGTTCCATTTTTGGATGCAATGAAAAAAGCTGATGATATTTTAGCTCAAGCTGTTAAAAGTATTGCAAATCTAATTACACAAACAGGTTTAATTAATGTAGACTTTGCTGACGTTAGAAGCGTTATGGATAATGGAGGCACAGCTCTTATGGGTATTGGCGCTGCAGCAGGTGAAAATAGAGCAGCTGAAGCTTCAAAAATGGCTATTGAAAGTCCATTATTGGAAGTTTCTATTGATGGAGCTAAAGGTGTGCTGTTTAATGTTGTTGGAGGCAGAGACTTATCTATGACAGAAATAAGCGAGGCTGCTGAAATCGTTAAAGAAAAAATCAATCCAGATGCAATCTTTATCTTTGGTGCAAGTATTGATCCTGCTTATGAAGATAAATTTGAAGTTACTGTATTAGCTACCGGATTTGAATCAGACTATTTAACTAGTGAAGCACTAAATGCTGCTTTAACAGGTGGCTTACCTTCTGTTAATCAGCCTACTAAACAAGCTGAACAAAAACCTCTATCAAGTGGCGGTCTTTTGGGAAGTCTTTCAAGACCTAAACCTCAATCGCAAGCAGAAGATGATGAGGATTTAGATTCACTTCCTAGTTTTCTAAGAAGAAGAAAAAGAGAAGACGAGGATTAAATTTCACACTCTACACAGGTCTTGCTATAGCAACGTATCTATTTTCGTTGCTTCCTAACGGGAAGCAGGTAACCAGCGTTAAGGTTTGTTTTCCTTTAGTTCCGGTAATTACTGAAGTATCGGTAGGTTTAACAATTTTACTTGTATACATTTTATATTTATATTCTTGTCCTTCCATTTCAATAATAATTTCATCTCCAACTTTTAAATTTGGTAAAAATGAGAAAGCTACCTCTGGATCCGAACTATTTGGATTATAGTTGGGGCTGGCACTATGGCCATAAATCAACATATTATTTTTAATGTTAGAGATCGGTAATCCTGTACTTTTAAAATGAGCAAGATGAGTTTTTAGAACCTCATTGTATATAGTTTCTGTAGTACTATCTACATTTGCCTGAACAGGCAGTCTATCGATTCCTAAGGAAGGTATGGTTATAAAGAAGTCACCTTCAAAGTTTAAACTCACTGAATCTTCTTCAAGTGTATGTTCATTTAAAGCTTGAATTGTAAGCTCTTTAAAGCTCTGAGGCTTTGATATATATGTAGTTAAATCTATGTATGTTTCGGCAACAGGAGAAACATTACCTTGAGTTAAATATCCAAGTGAATTCTGTACAGCAGCCTGAATATCTGGCAAAAACTCTCTATAAATAAAAGCTCCTCCAATTAGAATAAAAACAGTTGGAATTACTAAGTTTGCGATTGTTGATTTTTGAGTGAAGCGGGCTAAATCTTTATATAGCCCTACTGGTACTGCAAAAAGATGTCCAAGCATACTTTTTGAAGGCTCTTTGTACTCTCGAATTAAAAATTCATCATAATCTGAGCTAAAACGCGCTGGTGTTTTGGATTTCTTATAGCTGTAGAGTGCCATTATTTGCATTTAGTGCTAAAATAGAGAGCAAAATTTGCCCTACCTATACTATGATATTTGTTAGCTTGTATCAATGTCAATAACTTCCGAAGATAAGCAGAAAGTAAAAAACCTTGTAGATCAAGGAAAAAGACAGGGTTATTTAACCCACGATGATATCCTAGACGTGTTTCCAGAGGTTGAAGATAACCTAAATTTACTGGAATATATAATCACAAGTCTGCAAGATTCAGACATTGAACTTATCGAACCATTAGAAAATGATTCTTACAATATGGTTGGAGCTAGTAAGATGTCTTTTGAAGAAAAAATCAGGATCTTAAAGCAGATTAAATCCCACGTAAGTACCGACCCAATAAGGGCATATCTACAAGAAATAGGTAAAATCCCATTGCTAAGTGCAGAAGAAGAAGTGATTTTAGCTAAACGAATTGAAGATGCTGAACTTGAATTTTCAAAACTGATTCCTGAGCTTGCTAAAAAGAATATTGACCCTGTTTACGAGAAAGCAGCTAAAGTCTTATCAAAAGGGGTAAAAAAGAATCCTAATATTGAAGCTGCTAAAAAACGTATTATAGAAAAAGATAAACGATTTTTATCTGAAAAAATTAAGCTTGGTGTAGAGGCTAAAAACCTATTAACAACTGCCAACCTAAGACTTGTAGTTTCTATTGCTAAAAATTATTTAAAGCGAGGATTAGATTTGCTTGACTTGATTCAAGAAGGAAACTTGGGCTTAATGCGGGCTGTTGATAAATTTGAGTACAGAAAAGGATTCAAATTTTCAACTTATGCAACTTGGTGGATTAGACAGGCTATTACAAGAGCTATTGCAGATCAGGCTAGAACAATCAGAGTTCCTGTTCATATGATTGAAACTATAAATAAATTAAGTAAAGTTTCAAGTCAATTAGCAAGTAAGCTTGGCAGAAAGCCGACTCCAAAAGAGATTGCAGATGCAATGGATTTATCATTGCAAAAGGTTAATGAAATTATAAAAATAGCACAAAAGCCACAATCTTTAGAAGCTCCAATTGGTGATGAATCTGATGCAAGCAGTCTTAGCGACATTATTGCAGATGAATATACAGCTTCACCTCAAGAGCTTGCAACATGGTCTTATCTAAAAAAGCAGATTAATGAAATTCTTGGAAATCTATCTGATCGTGAAAGAAAAGTTTTAGAATTAAGATTTGGATTACGTGATGGAGTAGCTAGAACACTTGAGGAAGTTGGCCACGAATTCAATGTAACTCGAGAAAGAATTAGACAGATAGAAGCAAAAGCTCTAAGACGAATTAAAAGCGACGAGGTAGCACAAGCTCTGCGAGATTATTTAAATTAATTTCAGCATAAGGTAGACTGAAAGGTAGATAATTTTGATTTCAGAGATTCAATGTTTACTGATTTGTCAGCTGGAAACTCAAGTGCATCAGCAAATAACACCCATAAAAATGGTTATGCAGGTAAAACTAGCACCTCTGATCGTTATCGAATCTGGCTTTTACAGGCTGAATTTGATTTGAAAGCTGCAGGTGAATCGATTACAGACGGCTTTTTCGAATGGTCGTGTTATCAATCTGTGCAAGCTGTCGAAAAAGCCTTAAAGGCAGTTATTATTCATGCAGGATGGCGTTCTCCAAAAACACATAAACTCGGTGTTTTGTTGAGCATGTGTAATAGAGCTAACGATAGATTCAAAGAAGTTAAATTTAACTTTAGAAAGATCGAAGTTTACACATTTATCTCTCGTTATCCATTTATTTATCCAAACCAGAATATTGCTCCTCATGATTTATTAAAGGAATCAGATGCCAAAACTTGTTTAGATATTGCTACTGGAATGCTAACAAAAGTTCAGCAATTCTTAAGTGGTCAAAAGCCCACACAGCAGGATATGGGTCAAATCGATATAGAAAATTATTACTTTACGGCTGAAGAAGTAGAGCAGAGAGTTAAAAGTGTTACAGAAGCCTTAACTCAAGATGCTAAGCTACAAGTTGAAAAGATAATATTATTCGGATCTTTTTCTAGAGAAAAACTACATCCACGAACAAGTACAATGGATCTGCTAATTGTTGCACAAACAGAGTTGCCTTTTATTGAAAGAATTCAATATGTTCGAGAGCTTACTAAAGCAGATGAACCGATTATTGAACCATTAATATATACTCCATCTGAATTCGATCTAATGCTTAAAGACGAGCGAGAAGGCTTTGTCGAAAGCGCCATCGATGAAGGCAAAGTCGTCTACGACAAAGCCATTGTTGAAAATGGTTATGCTGGTGAAAAGCAATAATAACCTGTTTCAATTTTCCTGATATTGTAAGAAGTTTGTAAACTCTACACTCTAAATTGTTAAGTAATATTCTTTACTTAACAATAGATGCTATCCATATCTTCTATTCCCCCTTAGATTCGGGGCAACAAATCTTGTTTTATTTGATTATCTTACTTTTATGAAAATAAACAGAAAGTATTTGCTAGCTGTTTGCGGATTGGGAGTTTTAGCAATGAATATTCCAGTATTTGCTGCAGCTGGCCAGTGGTCTAGTTCCGGAAATATTATTTATTACAATGATGGTAATGTTGGCTTGGGTACATCTAGTCCTACAAGTAAGCTTGATGTTCGTGGTTCAATAACTTTAGGTACAGGCTTAGTCAATGAAAATAATTATTTAACACTTAGAGGTCCCAATACCCCTTATGGTGTTAATTCTAATCAGGGAATTAAGTGGAAGTTTAGTTCTGCTGGAGAAGCAGAAATTAGAGCATACAGAGGTATTAGTTGGGATACTCATATGGACTTTATAACTAATGGTAGTTCTAACCTTAATCCCCAAGTCAGAATGCAGATTAATGGTGATGGTAACGTAGGAATCGGTATGATAGGTGATAATCTTTCAAAACGATTTATGGTACGTGGGCAATCTGAATTTCGCGATTATTCAACTCTTAACTCCGGGGACTCGCTTGTTGTAATGCGTGCTTACTACAATACTCCGAATGCAAACTCTAACTTGCTGGTAGTTGGTGGCACAGGTGCATCTAATTGGGAGAAATTTATTGTAAAGACAAACGGAAATGCATATTTAGATGGTAAATTAACGGCAAAATCTATTGTTGTTAAATCAAATGTTTGGGCTGACTATGTGTTTGAAGATGGCTATAAGTTAAAGACTTTAAAAGAAGTTAAAGATTATATAACAGTAAATAAACATCTGCCAAATATTCCTAGCGCAACAGAAGTCAAAGAGAATGGTATATCTGTTGGAGAAATGCAACAAAAACAAATGGAGAAAATTGAAGAGTTAACTCTGTATATTCTTCAGCTAGACGAAAGAATTAATAAACTAGAACAAGAAAATAGCGAGTTACAAGCAAATTAACTTATTAATATCTGAATATGAGTAATCGAAAATATATACTAACAGCTAAATTAGATATTGCTCAGTCCATAGGAGATGTTATCAGAATAAGAAGTACCAATGATAGTAGTAGATATATATGGAATATACCTAGCTCAGGTGAGAGGCTAGAACTAAGCACTGTAGACGGAACTAACAGCCAAACACATTCAGGAGTTATAAAAATTATTAGAAACGGTGATGTTTATATGGGGCATAACGATGATCCAGTAACTCTGTCTGTAAATGGGGTAATCAAAACTAAACAGGTAATAGTAACTAATTCTGATTGGGCAGATTATGTATTTGAAGACAGTTATAAATTAATATCATTAAATGATGTTGAACAGTATATAAAAGAAAATAAACATTTACCAAATATTCCAAGTGCAAAAGAAATAGAAGAAAAAGGTATTTCAATTGGTGAAATACAGAAAAAACAAATGGAAAAGATTGAAGAATTAACACTATATATCATTGAACAAAACCATCTAATTAAAGAGCTTGAATCAAGGATAGATAAGTTAGAAAATAAAACTAATTAATTATCTCTTATTTTCTTAGTATGAAAAAACTTTTATTTCCGATTATCATTCTGATAATACTTGCTATAGGTGCCACTACTTATTTATTAGTAAACAATACTAAAGAAGAATGGTCAGTAAAAGAAGGCTATTTATCGCTTGTTAATAAAGAGGCAGATTATAGAGTATTGTACAAAGAAAACTTATTTGTAGAAGATATTCCTAGGGATAATCAAGTAAATATTTTAGGTGGTAATACAATTACAGCTACTTCTAAACCGTCTCAAGGATATCAGCTACCGAATGTAAGAGTAGCATGGTTAAATCGAGAAATTATGAAAGATATGACTCTTGAAGAGTGGATCATGTCAGTAACAGCTAAAACACAACAAGAGTTAGATACTAATAGCGATAAATATAGATATATATCTAAAGGGTATAAAGTAATTTCTCCAAATAAGATTGTATTCCTTGTAGATGAGACTGGTTTTAGTAGTAGCCCTCCAACACTAATTTTCGATAATGGCGATAATTTGATTGAAGTAGTAAGTCTATGGGCCGATAACCTTTATTTTGAGATATTAGAAGATTTTGAAGTGAAGTTTGGAAATAATTATATCGGACTTACATCTGAAGAAATAAATATTATTAAAACTTATTATGAACAAAACGAAATATTTTAGTATTGCAATATCAATATTTGCAGTCGTCGCCTTAACTTCGGGGTTAGAGTTAAGAGCAATCAGAAATGAAAATTTGCTGACAGCGTTTGAAGATTACACCTTAAGAAGCTATCCAGTTGCGCCAGTTAATCCTGACGTTAATAAAAACAAGGATCTTTCCATGGATATATCAAAGCTTGATGCGGCGTATCTTTTTGAATCTACAAGCGATATTGACTATAGTGGTATATTCAGAGTCAAAAATACGGCTTTTGAATTAACAATTTTTAAAAACGAAGAGAATCTTGAGCTGAATGCATGGATAGAAAAGTTCTATCCACTATATGTATTTAACGAGAGCAATTTTTCAAAAGAATTCAGTAAAAATGAAGAAAAGAAGCTAGGCAAGAATGTGATTAGCCTGGTAAGTAAATATAAATCTGGCTATTATGTAAGTTACCTTCAAGCTTATAATAATAAAGTACTATCTCTTGTTTTCCTCTTAGAGCATTATGATGAGGGTAATATAGATGAAATTCTCAATTTAATGAAATTTAAAGGAAATAGATTAGACAATAATGAATTTTCTATTAAGGAAGAAACAAGGCGGATTAAGGATAGGTTGAAAGATTATAATAATTTACGAAATGGAACTTTTAATCTTGAATTAGGAAATAAAAAAGTAAAAGCAGATACGACTTATTATCTACCATGGGCAAAAAATGCTACATATCAAATAACTCAGGATTGGGGAATTAACGATGATCCTATTGATTATGGCTTATCACATTCTACTCAGCCGAACGGTTACGCATATGATTTTGGACTCCCTGAAGGGACAAATATACTAGCTTCTGCAACTGGTACTGTTTCATACATAAAGACAGGTGAAACCACGTGTGGAGGATCAGCTTACATAAATAAAGCTAATTATATTGTAATTGACCATGGGGACGGTAAATCTACTAATTATTACCACCTTCAATCTGTAGATGTGGCGGTAGGACAAAACGTGAAGCGCGGACAAGTAATTGGCAAGTCAGGCAAAACTGGTTATACTGCTGCTCCAGAAGGAAGTACATGTGCAGCACACTTACACTTCCAAAGACAAGAGCAAGGTGCTAGTTATACAAACTCAGTACCAGTTATTTTTGCAGAGTATCCGGATCAACCAGGTGAGGGTGAAATTCCATATCCTACAAATGTTACCTCGCTAAATGAATTAAGTAGTATTCCAGATATACCGTGTTCATCACCTACTACTGGAAATATGGTATGCTCCAACTTTAATACTAATGGGCCAGGTTATGCTTGGGCATTAAATTCTATTACAATCAACCCGGAGTCTAATATTAATTCAACAGAAGGAACTGTTACGTTTGATGTTGAATAATAAATGCTCTAATGAATGAATAGTTTCAGTTTCATTAGAACCATTTAATAAAGGGCGGCTTTTAAGCCGCCCTTTATTGATTTAGATCTATTAAACCGTAAAGATCTAAGGTCTTCTGTTTATCTTACTTAGCTTCCTCAGTAGCTCTTAGTTCTCGAATTACATTTACCTTGATTACACCAGGGTAATTTTGGGTTTCTTCGATCTCTTTTGCAATTTTGTGTGCCATTACCTTAGTATCTTCGTCATTTACTTCTTCAGGTTTTACAATAACTCTAACCTCACGGCCTGCATGTATAGCGTAAGCTTCTTTAACACCACCATGTTTTCTTGCAATATCTTCTAAGGCTCTAACTCTTTTAATATATTCTTCATACGAGTCTCTTCGTGCACCTGGTCTTGCTCCACTAATTGCATCTGCAATTCTTACAAGTTCAGCTTCAATATATTTAGATTCAATATCGTAGTGATGAGCTTCAATGGCATTGAAAAGTCTATCGTTATTTTTAAAGTATTTTCGAGCGATTTCGCCAGATATGTGGTGATGCTGCTTGCCTTCTTCAGGTGCTACTTTCCCGATATCGTGTAGTAAGCAGGCTAGTTTGGTAGTTTCTACATCAGCTCCCATTTCAATAGCTAAAGATTCTCCGATTTTGACCATCTCAAGGGTATGCTTTACTAAGTTCTGTCCAAAACTGAATCTGTATTTAAATCTACCTAAAAGCATAATGATTTCGCTAGGTAAATTGTTAAATCCAGTTTCGTAAGCGATATCTTCTCCGGTCTTTTTTATAACTTTTAGAACATCTTTTTTAACTTTTTCTACAGTTTCTTCAATAGAACCTGGGTGAACTCTTCCATCTTCAAGCAGCTTTTTAAGTGCTAACGCACCAACTTCTCTTCTGATTGGATCAAAGCAGGATAGGGTAACTTGGTTAGGTGCTTCGTCAACAATTAAATCAACCCCAGTTAGTTTTTCGAAAGTTCGAATATTTCTTCCATCTTTACCAATAATCTTACCTTTCATTGCTTCATCGTCAATTGTAAAGGTTGTAGTTGTAGTTTCTACAACATAGTCAGTTGCACTATTAACCATAGTTTCAACTAAGATCTCTTTAGAGATTTCGTCGGAACTCATTTTTACCTGATCTTCTGCCTCTCTGATTCGTTTGGCATACCAGTCCTGCATATCTTTTTCGACCTGGCTTTTTAGCTGTGCTTCTGCTTCTTGTTTTGTTAATCCTGCAATCTGCTGAAGTTTAACGCCTAGTTCTTCCCGAACTTTTGTTACATCTCTTTTAGCTTGTTCAAGACTTCTTTCTTTTTGTTCGATTGCGTTTGCACGTTCATCGATACTTTTAGATCGGCTTAAAAGATTTCTTTCACGATCATCCAAGATTCTTTCTTGCTCTTTCAGTTTTTCTCTGACATCACGAGCAGTAGCTTGAGCTTGACCTTCTAGCTCTAGGGCCCTTTTTTCTGCTTCTAACAGTTTGTTTTTTGCAATTTGACTAGCTTTTTCGATTGCCTGTTCTTCAGTTAAATCAGCCATTGCTTTTCCTTTTTGAATGGCTTCTTCTACTTGTTTTTTTGCGTCCTCTTTTACTTTTTTAACTTGCGTGAAGAAGTAAACGGCAACAGCACCGAATAGGGTAGCTAGCACTAACAATATTGCAAAAACAAGCAATAATGCTGTGTCCATAAATGTGTAAATTAAAATTAATCTTTGTAGTAAAGATTATCTGAAAGTATGCGGACTTAAGCGATCGCTAAAAACGCTAATATACAAGGAAGTTATATATTTCAACTTAAGTAATTTGTACATTTGTAAATAAAATGGTTCATTAAGCAAACTTTCAGTAATTTCTTGAACTACTAAGTGTAATTATACCCTAATTTTGAGATATTTGGGGGCTTATAGCTTGAAGATGTCCATTATGGTATCTACTATACCTTTTTTTACTTTTTTGCTCTCAGGACGCTCGGTAGCGATTTGGAGTGGAGAAGAGTTTTTACTTTTTTGGGCTTCTATAGAATCAATATGTGCCCCATGAACTACTATGCCGTGATTAGCAAGTTCCTGGGCGAGCCGAGATATCAGCATATTTTTGTATTCTAAAAGGCGGTTCATACTTTCTTGCATTACTTGGGCATCAGACTGGCTCGCCCTTAATTGACTAGCTTCTATTTCAAGTTTTTGAACTTTGATGCTTAATTCCTTAAATTCTTTTGCATCTTGTAAGATTTTTTCGTGATCTGGACCTTCAACAAGCTTTTTAATTAACTCAGCTTCTGTTACACCAGTGTTTAAGTGATAATTTAAGTCATTTTGGCTAGGTTCTTTATTTAAAACTTTTTGGTAGATTTTTTTAATCATTTCTTTTCGTTCTTCTCGATCCATTAAAACAGGTTTTTGCGCAGCAGCTGGATTAAATGGTGAAGCTGCACTACTAAAACCTGCACCGGATGCTTGAGAGGATTGCATAAATGGACTTACAGGCGGGTTTAAAGGCGCTACATTTTTGGCTATAGGCGAAGAAAATCCGCCTGGAAATGGCATGCCTTTTGGCCTAGCTTTTTCTGCATATTTAAGTGTGGGAGCTACATTTTTAATGTAATCATTTATTGCATCTGCAATTGCTTTGGCCAGATCGTCAAGCTTTGTTTCATCTTTTAAAATTACAATATCTTCAGGATTATCTATATACAAGCATTCAACTAATGTTCCAATAGGATTGATTTGATCTAGAATAATAAGTGATCCAAGCTCATGCTCGAACTCACTTCTAATACCATTGTTAGCGTATCCTGTTTGTTTACAGATATTATTTACTATAGTTTCGGCTAGCTTTTGAGAGTTATTATCCGTAGAGCCCTTGCCTTCAAACCAGCCTTCAACACCGCGTTTACCACCATCATTAACGTGAATTTCAACAAAGATATCTCCTTGCTCTCTGGAATAACCAGTTTGAGTAATCCAATCAATTCTTTTAAGTAGCTGTAAATCTAAGGGCACAGCTTGAAATTCAATTTTATGAGCTTCAAGATAAGGAATAGTTTTTTTTAGGATTTTACGTGTTAAATCTGCCTCTCGAAGATCTCCAAAAACCTCGCCTGGATTTTCTAGGGTGTGTGCGGCAGATATTAAAACTCTTGGCATGTCAAATTAGTATAAACAGGGAAATTTTACTACTAAACGAGCTTTTAAAGAAGTTTTGAGATGATTTTATCCAGCTCTGAGTCACTTTTAAATGGAATAACAATCTTCCCGCCTTTCTGTGATCGGGATAGTGTAACTTGCCCGCCAAATTTATCTTTTAATGAAGATTCTATCTCGGTAGTTTTTTCATCAATAATTCTCATATCCTTTCGCTGTTTTATCTTTTTGCCCATATTTAATCTTCTGACTAACTCTTCAACAGCTCTAACTGATAAATTATCTCTAATAGTTATTTTATATGCAGCAATTAATGTTTCAGGATTATGTAAGCCTAAAAGTGCTCTGGCATGACCTTCTGAAATTTTAGTTTCTAAAAGACCTCTTTTAATCTCTTCAGGTAAACTTAAAAGTCTGATTTTATTAGCAATTGCAGGTCTAGAAAGACCAACTTTCTTTGAAATTTGTTCATGAGTCATGCTGAAAGTTGTTACTAGCTGTTGAAAAGCTAGGGCCTCTTCTAAAGGATTTAAGTCAGCTCGCTGCACATTTTCTACAATAGCCAGTTCCAACATCTCTTGAGGCGAAGCCTCTTTATTTACAACTGGAACTGTTTCCATGCCGGCTAGCTTTGCAGCTCGCCACCTTCGTTCTCCCGCAATCAACTCGTATCTATTAGCATCTTTTTTAGTTACTAAAAGTGGTTCAATTACTCCATGCTCACGAATAGAATCTGCCAGCTCAACCAGGTGCTCTGGATTCATCTCAATTCTTGGTTGGTAGGGATTTGGAACGATTAAATTGATTGGCAGGTTAGGGATAAAACCTTGTGATAGATCTGGAATAGCACTTGCATTGATTAGTGCCGACAAACCTTTTCCTAAACCAGATTTTTTTTCTGCCATAAAGAATAATTAAACTATTAACTATCTTGTCACAAATGACTTGCTACTTCAAGACGATTTCAATAAATTAGGACGTCTCATTATCGATTTATCAAAGCGTTCGATAATTTCATCAGTTAGATTTTCATAGGCTAGTCCGCCAGCTGATGTTCTTGCATATTCGTAGATAGAAAGCCCGTGAGATGGCGCTTCTGACAGTCGGATATTCCTTGGAATAACGGTTTTAAACAATTTTGTTTCAAAGTGTTTTTCAATTTCACCCGCTACATCACGACTTAGATTTGTTCTGTTATCGTACATTGTTAAAATGACTCCACCAATATCCATTGTTGGATTTAACGATCCTCGAATGAGTGTAATTGTGTTAATAAGTTGACCTAAACCTTCTAATGCAAAATATTCTGATTGAACAGGTATTACAACTTGATCTGCAGCAACAAGACTATTAATTGTAAGTAATCCCAATGAAGGAGGGCAGTCAATTAAAATGTAGTCAAAGTTATCTTTAACTTCTTCTAATGCTTTTTTTAAAATATTTTCGCGTGATAGTGCGCCTACCAGCTCAACTTCAGCACCTGCTAATTCAATACCAGATGGAATAATACTTAAGTTTTCAATTCTTGTTTGTTTAACTACTTCTTTAGAAGGAATTCTATTAACAAGTAATTCATAGATTGTTTTGAATTCCTGATCACCGCTTCTAGTGATTCCTAAACCTGAAGACAAATTTGATTGAGGATCAATGTCAACTAACAAAACTCTTTTACCTTTTATTGCTAAGAAAACTCCTAAATTTAAGACAGTAGTGGTTTTTCCAACTCCACCTTTTTGATTTGTAATTGCAAATATCATACCTATACGTTACAAGATTAATTGATTTTAGGCAAGATTAAATATTATACATGGGGTTTTCGAACACATTGAACACTGTAAGCGGCCAGTATCTTAATAATACTTTTCCTTTAATCCAGTCACGGTTTATTAATCCAATATCTTCATATCGTGAGTCCAGGCTGTCAATTCTGTTATCGCCTAAAACAAAATATCGATTTTCTGGAACAAGAATCTCTTGTCCGTCATTAGTAATAAAGTTGCCTCCCATTGTTGAATCCTGATAGATATAATTTTCGGTAAGTTCAACTTCATTAATAAATACTCGCCCATTATGAATAGAGATTCTTTCGCCGGGCATACCTACAATTCTTTTTACAAAGTCTTTAAATCCAGGTTTTTGAAAGACAATGATATCGCCTCTTTCATAACTGAATGTACTATCTTTAAGAATATTGCCCATCCATTGGCTGACTCGATCTGTAATTATTAAATCTTTATTGCTTAAAGTTGGAATCATCGAATCTCCTTCAACTTGATTTGGCGTAGCAATAAATATGTAAACAAGTATGCAGAGTACAAGAACAATACCTGTAGTTTTAAAGAAGTCGTAAACTTCTATCGGCACATTAAATCCGAGAACAGGGACGGTTAATTTCTCTTGTAATATTTCCTCATCCATTAATTTACTGATATTTCAGCCTTTAATGTAACGCCTTCTATTTGAATTTCGAATGGCTCGTTTAGCTCTTCTTTAAATTGTATAAGGCTTGCGTTAACGGCTTTTTGGATTTGTTCAATATTACGTTCAATAGTTGTCTTTAAATCTGAATTATCAGTATTTAACGATACTGTTACCATATCACCTTGCTGTAGGCCTTTTTTCTTTCTTCCAGCTTGAAGACCTCTTGTTAATTCTCGTACTAAACCTTCATCTTTTAATTCATCTGAAATATTTATATCTAATCCGATAGTAATATTTAATGATGTGTCCTCGGCAGCCTTTAGGGTGGCGCTTTCTACTATGCTTGGTTTATCTAGAACTTCTTTTATATTTAATTCATTTTTAATAATTCTTGTCATCCATGGACTCAGCATTGGGACTAATTCGTTTGTACTATTTATATGCAGCTGACCTAAAGGCTGCCTTACTTTAATCTGGTTGGCAACTCTTAAAGTGTGTCCAAGTTCACAGATTTTTCGGACTATCTCCATTTCTTTTGCTAAATGAGAGTACTGTTCAACATATGCCCGGTCAGCTTCTGGATAATCTGTTAAGTGAATTGACTCTTGAGCTCCTTCCAGCTTATTAAATACAAGCTCTTGATACATGTAGTCAGTAATGAACGGAGTGAATGGTGAAAGCAGCTTTAGTGTTTCTACCAATACATAGTAAAGTGTATCTAAAGAATCTTGATTGCCTTCGGCAAAATGATCACGAGAGCTTCTAATAAACCATTTTGAGATATCATCAATTAAATCTTTAATATGTTTAATTGATTTTTGAATTTCATAAGCATCAAGTGCGATTGTTGTATTGTGAATTGTTTCTTGCAATCTGTAAATTATCCATGCATTAAGTTCATTTTCAACATCATCAAATGGAATATGATCCCACGGATGAGTGTCAGTTATAACCTTTCGCTGATTGTATGCTAATTTTTCACTAGGTTCCCAGTTATGAATATTTGCATAGGTAATCAAGTATGTAAATATATTCCATAATGGAAGAATAAATTCTTGTGTTTGAATCTTTAAAGTTTTAGGACTAACTGCTGCGTCTTCTCCAGATGCTATTGGTGAACTGAAGAAATTTATACGGATTACGTCGGCGCCAAATTCCTGGATTAGGATGTCGGGATCGACATAATTCTTTTTACTTTTACTCAATTTGGCGCCGTCATCAGCAACTATTGTTCCATTAATCAATACATTTTTGTAAGCTTCTTTACTAAAAAGTGCTGTAGATTCTGCCAAAAGAGAGTAGAACCAGCCTCTAGTCTGATCTACACCTTCTGCAATGTATTCTGCAGGGAACTTATTTTCAAATTTCTCTTGGTTTTCAAATGGATAGTGAAATCTTGCAAATGGCATTGCTCCAGAGTCGTACCAAACGTCCAATACATCAGGAATTCTTTTATATGTTTCGCCATCATATTCAAAAGTTATATCGTCAATAAATGGTCTGTGTGGATCTGTAACTTCTACACCGGAGTAATTTTTTAATTCTTCATAAGATCCAATTACAATAACTTTTCCAGATTCACTTTTCCAAACTGGAATAGGGGTTCCCCAGTATCGGCTTCTAGAGATTCCCCAATCTTTAATTTCTGCTAGCCAATTGCCGAATCTCCCATGTTTTACATGCTTAGGGTTCCAATTAATTTTTTCGTTATTTGCAACTAATTCTTTTCTAAGACCGCTCATTGCTATATACCATGATGTTATGGGCTTGTAGATTAATGGAGTATTTGTTCTCCAGCACATAGGCATTTCGTGCTCATACTCTTCGTGCTTGAATAAATTACCTAATTCTTTTAAATCTTCAACAATCTTTGGATTTGCATCTCGATAATTCATTCCAGCGTAAGGTGCAATTTCTGCTTTAAAATCTCCTTGTTCATCTAAGTAGTCAAAGCTTTCAATTCCAACTTGTTGGAATATTTCATTATCTTCAGCTCCATAAGGGGCCAAATGCACAATTCCTGTTCCAGATTCAGTAGTTACATGAAAGCCTTCGTACACTTGATGTGCATTTGGCCTACCTTTATAGAATTGAAATGGAGGGATATATTTTTTACCAACTAAATCTTTTGCATTTAATTCTTCAATTACGTTGTAAGACTGATCTTTAAACACAGATTCAGCTAAATCTTTTGCAACAATATATTTTTTATTACTTCCTTCTTTCTGCACTTTTATGTAAGTAATGTCTTTACCTACAGCCAATCCAAGGTTACCTGGAATTGTCCATGGAGTAGTTGTCCAAGCAAGTATAACAACCATAGGATCTTCCTCTAATGGAAATTCAACCGTAATTGCAGGATCTACAAAATTCTTGTATCCGCCCAGCGCAACTTCTGCATTAGATAGTGTTGTGCCAGCTCTTGTAGAATATGGCACAACTTTGAATCCTTCGTACAGTAAACCTTTAGTATATAGCTCTTTTAAAGACCACCAAATTGATTCAATATAAGTGGCATCCATTGTTGCGTATTCTTCCTCTGAATTTGTAAGCCTACCCATCATCTCTTCCAATTCAATTATCTTGTCTCTTTTTTCTAAAACGAGATTGCGACAAAGCTCATTAAATTTAGCAATTCCGAATGCTTCTATATCTTTTTTCTCTTTAAAACCTAAGCTTTTTTCAACTTCATACTCAACAGGTAAACCTTGGCAATCCCAGCCCAAGCTTCTATTTACTTTATATCCTTTCATTGTCCAATATCGTGGAATTATATCTTTCATTGAGAATGTTAGTGCATGACCCATATGAGGAGCACCATTTGCAGTAATAGGACCATCGTAAAAAGTTTTAGATTTATCTTCAGGCCTAGAATCAATAGATTTATTCAAAATGTCTTTTGCTTTCCATAATTTTAGTATTTCTTGCTCCAGTTCAAAGAACTTTTGCTTTGGGTTTGGCTTGTTGAACATAATTGAATGAATAAATACTTAAGCGATTAATTTTAACCTTAAAAACAAAGTCAGGCAAATATATTCAGCGCTAGCTGTGATAAAATTAAGTTTATGAAGATAAAGACAATTTTTATTGGAAGTGGAGAGTTTGCAGTCCCTATTTTAAACAAACTTTTACATAGTGATCTAATTGAATTAACAGCAGTTATTACTCAGCCTGATAAACCGGTAGGTAGAAAGCAGATGTTTACAGCTACGCCTGTAGGCGAATTTTTGCAGCAAGGGAGCATTAATATACCTATCGAAAAACCTGCAAAAATTCGCTTAGAATCTCAGGTTCTATTAAATAAATATCAACCGGAACTAATAGTAGTAGCTTCTTACGGTCAAATTTTGCCTGAAGAACTCTTAAATTATCCAAAATACAAAACGTTAAATATTCATGGATCAATCCTTCCTCAGCTGCGTGGAGCTGTTCCGGTTCAAATGGCGATTTTAAATGGGCTAGAAAAAACGGGAGTATCAATTCAACGGATGGTTTATCAAATGGATGCTGGTCCTTTAATTGGAATAAAAGAAAAGCTTCTAAGTGGAACGGAAACTACAGATGTTTTAATGCAAGAGCTCGCCCAAGATGGAACAGAGTTGTTAGAAGAAATTCTTCCAGCATGGATAGCTGGTGAAGTAGAAGATCACCCGCAAGAGGAAACAGAAGCTACTTATTGCTACAAAGATGATATCTCAAAAGAGAAAGCTGAAATAAAATTTGATACCGATATTAAATTGGCAGAAAGAATGATTAGAGCATTTAATTCATGGCCTGTTGCTTGGGTAAGTTTAAATGGCAAAATGATTAAGATTTTTAAAGCCATAGTTTCTGAATATACAGAAAGCAGTGAAGATTTAAAGTTTATAAGGAAAGATAAAAAGTTATTGCTTTGTTTAAAGAATGGCTGCTTAGAAGTTTTAGAGCTTCAAGAGGAAGGTAAAAAACGTGATGAGTTTAAGAATTACTTTTATTTGGCCAATCTTTCGTAATCTTCAAGAACAGGTTCTTCTGGATAAGCATTGATTGAAAGTTCTAAATATTTCTTTGCTAGATCTAAATCTCCAAGTCCTTCTTGCTGCTTAGCTAAATGATAATAATTAGCGGATGCAGTTTTAGGTATGCCAATAGTTAGCATATATATAATGAATGCTAATCCTGTAAATACTGCAATTAAGAGTGAATAGTAAAATTGCTTATCATGTAGAAATTTCATGCCCATCCGTTTTTAGAAAATTTTTATTGTAAATCTCTGCAAATGATAAGAATACAACTAAAAGCATTGGCCCATAAAGAATACCCAAGAAGCCAAACATTGAAAGTCCTCCTAATACACTGAATACTGCAGCTAATGGATGTATGTTAACAGCTCCACGCATTAATTTAGGTCTGAATGTAGTGTCAATTACATTAATAATAATTGCACTATAAATAATTAACAGTACGCCTAAGATTACTTGAGTTGAATTTCCAGTAGAAAGTCCTCCCAGTATAAAAGCTGCTCCTACTGGCCCCCATACAAGTCCCGATCCTACAGGTATTATTGATAAAAATACCATAATTAACCAAAGTAATATTGGTGCACCAACTCCCATTAACATCATTGGAATTAATACAGCAGTAGCTTGTAATACTGCTACAACCAAAGTGCCTTTAAGAACTCCTTTTGTTGTTTGTCTTAACTTTTCAAATGCGATCTGATCTACTTTATCGTCCAACGGCGAAATTTTTCTAAGTATCTGAGGTAATTTATCGAACATTGGGAAAAAGTAGCCTAGGGATAACACTAGTAAGAATAGATTAAACAAAATTTCGCCGCTTAGTGACAATATCTGTGAAGCAACTGGCAAAAGCTGGTCTCTTAAATTGCCTAAAAGTTCAATTAATAGTGCTCTTAGTTCAAGTTGCGATAGTTGAAATCCGGTAGTGCTTAATATACCGTTATTAATATTGTTAATTGAATTATTTATTGAGCCTTCAAGATTTCCAACAATATTTAGCAAATTACCTGATTCAGTAAGAGTCCTAATTTCATTTATGGTTAAGATTAGGATAATTATTAATGGAACAATAACACTAATTAATGTTGTTAATACTGATATTAGTGTACTTAAGCCAGCACTTCTGGTTTTTCTATATAAAAATCTGTAAAGAGGATGAAATATCTGAGTAATTACTAAAGAAATGATAATTATATTTAAGTAAGGAGAGAATAGTCTAAATACAACCAAACCTAACAGCACCAAAGAAATTAAAAAGAAAATACTTGGAATTTCTAAGTTTTGAATGGTCTTTTTCATGCAAAGATTATAACAATATTGACTTAATGATAAAGCAAGCAGAGTGGTTAGTAAAGGATATTAAATGTTATAATTATATAACGATATATATGGGGGATTGGTTATGAACGTAGTAAAAAGAACCATCCGTTATATCATCGCAGTTGGGAAATGGTTGACTGTAGAGCTGGATGATAACCGGTATCTACAGGAGCAACCTTTTCCCAAATTCTGAAACAAAGAGGGTGCGGGCAAGCCCGCACCCTCTTTGAAACCTATCGATTATCTTCCGGGAATAGTATTAAGAATTTTTATCAGAGTTTTTATTAAAATCTCCGCCTGCTGGATTCGAACCAGCGACCAATCGCTTAACAGGCGAGCGCTCTACCGCTGAGCTAAGGCGGAATGTAGGTTTATTTTTGCTCCGAATTATATTCTAAAAGGATGCTACTGTCTACCGGAGTATTATTTGGTAAAAGCTCTTTTAGCTTCTGAACCTACTTCAGAAAGGATTTCAGAAGAGTTGGTTCTAATAACTTGAAGTTGCTTTAAGATATTCTTTGTTGCTGCGCTTATTTCGTCCACTTTATCTTTATATTCTTTTGTTTTTGAAAATTTATTTACTCCTTTATCAAATTCTTTATAATCACGTTCCAGATCTTTAATTACTTCTCCAGTCTTATCTTTAAATTCAGATGCCGCTTTCTTGACTTTTACTTTATTTTCGTCATTTGATAGGGCAACTGCGGCAGCACTTGCAGCAGCAGTAAGAGTTCCTAAAATAAGAGCTGTTTTTAATAAAAAATTATTACTCATAATATTATTCTACTAGTGTTTTTGCTTAATTTCAAAAATTTCTTATAAAAAACTCTTGACATTATTTAGTATACCAAGTGTACCATATAAGTATATTAAATTTAACTTGGTATACCATGTTAACTCAAAAGCAACAATTAGTATTAAATGCAATTCAATCTTATATAAATGAAAATGACCAACCGCCAACACTATCAGAGCTTAGCGAGTTACTTGGCATAAAAACAAAAAGGGGGGTAGTAAAGCATTTAGACGCATTAGAGAAAAAAGGCTATTTGTATCGAACCAGTAAGCCAAGAGGCATTATTTTAACGAATGGTAGTGGCAGTATTTCGGATACCTTCAGTGTACCTATATTAGGATATGCTAATGCTGGTGCTCCATTAGTATTTGCAGAAGAGGATATTATAGGATCAATAAAAATTGACCGCGATCTTATTAAAGATTCTAAAAATACATTTGCACTTATTGTTAAAGGTGACTCTATGAATTTACGGGAAGTCAATAAAGTTCCAATTCTTGATCGTAACTATGTAGTTATAGAAAAGAATACCAACATTAACGATGGAGATGTTGTTTTGGCTGTTGTTGATAATGCAGCAACGATTAAAACATTTAAGCGAAGTCAGAATTCAGTAATTTTATATCCTGAAAGTAATAATCCAATACATTCACCAATTTATTTAAAGGATGATGTAGCAGGTTTTATAAATGGCAAAGTGATTGCAGTTTTAGAAAATCCTGTTTATTAACAAGCACTTTACTTTTTAACTATTTTATTTATGACAAACGTAGACTACAAAAGGGCAGTTGATTTAAGAAAGAAATCAATAAAAGAACAGGTTGCTATCTTTACAGCAAGACTATTTGGAGTTCAATATGCTTAACTAGTTTGACTTGTGTTTTAAATTGTATTTACTGCTTTCCCGGCCCAAGAGGCCGGGATTTTTTACTTTTTTAATCTTTCTTGTAAAGTTGGAAAGTTAACAGAACTTATAACTATCAAGTTTATTACAATAAATGCCATTAACGATAAAAACGGAATTGTTATAAAGCCTAAGTACACAACATCAACAGCATCGCAAGGTTTGGATGTTGCTGTACAGGTAGAAAATTCCTTAAATAAACCAAATGTTTGCATTAGATAATGGTATAAAGCAAATAATAAACCTGGAATAGTTAAAGCTAAAACGTGCAATTTTTGTAATCTGATTTTAAAAATCAGGCTAACAGCACTCAAAAAAAATAGAGGATACATAAAAATCCTTTGCCACCAGCATAAATAACAAGGCTCTATCATTAATACGTTACTAAAATACAAACTTCCAATTACAGAAGTAAAGCTGAATAGAAAAATCACGTGCAGATAATATTTATTTGATAGATCTTGGATTTTTGTAAGCATAAATTAAGTTTAAGATTTAGAATTTCGTTTTAACGAGTCAAAAATTAAAAAAAGAATAACAATTAAAGATATCCCTAAAAGTAATAATCCAATAATTATTAAGCTTCCGCTTTGACCTTCCAATGAAACAAATTCGTTAATTATTGGTAAGCGGATTATATTTTCATCTTTCTGTGTACTTACACCTGCTACTTGCCCTCCACTTGGTAGGTTATTTGTTGTTTGTATTGAGTTCTGTGTATTAGGTGTAGCCTCGTAAGATGTAATTAGTGCAATAGGTAAAACAAATGCAAACATAATTGTTAGAATCCCGCCTACTAATGTAGGTAAATTGAGCTCAAACTTAATTTTTTTCGGTAATCTACTGTAAACGTCTTCCTCCATTGATTAAGGATATAGATATATACTTTGGTTATGTTCGCTTAATGTTTCTGAAAAGTAAATATTTGCGTCTCTATCGTGTCTAAAGAAAAAGTAGTTCGATTCTTTTGGATTTATAGATGCGTAAATTGATACAACCCCAGGACTATTAATTGGTGTTGGCACTAAGCCTGCGTATAGGTATGAGTTATACGGATGATCCATTTGGGTTTCTTCAAGCGTTGATCTAGGGTCGTCACGTTTAGTATAGAAATTAATTGTTGCATCTGACTGTAGTGGCCACGAGTTTTCTAATCTGTTATGAAAAACGCTTGAAATTAATTGTCTGTCATCGGCTCCAGCAGCTTCTTTATCAATTATTGAGGCTAAAATAAGCGCTTCATAAAAGCTATTAAAGTCTCCACTTGGATTGTAGTTAGCTGGATCAATTCCATTTTCGCTAAGTCTAGAAATAAAAGTTTGAATTTGCTTATTAATTACTTGGAGCGCCGTTGAATCGGCATTCAAGTTGTAGGTGTCTGGATAAAGAAAGCCGATCAACGGCGCACTAGCCGGCTTGTATGTATCTAAGAATGCCTGCACATCAGCTTCAAATTGATAAGCTGCAGGATTATCGTTTATTGCAATATACTCACTAGCCGAGAATTTCTTTAGGTCTCCTACATCATCGAATTCTTCATCAATAATTATTGCTGCTTGGTCTGGTCGTAACGCTTCTCTTAATGTTACCCAAATAGATTTTTTAAAGACGCCAGTTTCAAGCTGGCCGATTAGTTCGGCTAAAGTAAGATTTTTAGAGATAGAGTAATCGCCAGCTTTAATACTTGGCGATAAATTATTTAACCTTAAATAGATTTTCAAAGCCAATTCGCTCTGAATTAACCCTGCTTTTTCTAGTCTTGGTGCAATGCTGGTTAAGTTATCACCTTCTTCTACTTTAAAAGTAACAATCTCTTCATTTGTAGAATTAGGGTTATTTGCAGCTGCCGTATACCAGTTGAATCCTACGAATCCAATAATCAGTAATACTATTATTATAAATAGAAATAATGCTGCACAACCATTTACAGTGCTGTTTTTTTGTTGTCTTGCTCTCATTGTCCTTTCTTAAAATCTAAATATTCCTGAAGTATTATTCTAGCAGATTCACTATCTAAACTGCCTTTTTTGTCCTTCCGAACAGCCTTTGATGCCATTATACTTGTCATAGTTTCATTCCAATAAACAACTGTTAAATTAAAAGTTTCCTCGAGTTTTTTCCCGAATTCTTGGACCTTAGCTGATATCTTCGTTGGCTTACCTTCTAATCCTAAGGGTAGTCCTATAACAAATTCTCTTGGATTGTGTTTCTGGACAAGGTTATCTACATAATCTAGTAATTCAGATTCTTTTTTAAACAGGCAAGCTTTATCGGCAAGCGCAATAGATTCACTTTCATCGGAAAAGGCAATACCTGCACGTTTTGTACCATAATCAATAGAAATTACCATGTAAAAAGTTTGTAAAGTTTAAACGATATATTCATTTTATCTTAAATATAACACAAATACTCTTTTGGACCTTTCGGTGATTAGCTTTATGCTTGAATTGTTTTTCCCAAAATATTGTATTTTGTGTAACAGATCTAGTAGTTATTTATGTTACAAATGTATACGGACTAAGCTTAATGTAAATTTTAAAAATATTTGCCATGTATGTGGGCAGAGCTGTTTTACTTCCTTTATACACACTGAGTGTGAAGATAGTACAAATTTGGATCGGCTATTGTTTTTTTGTGAATATAGTGACCAATCAAAAAAATTGATAGAAACATTTAAGTATAGGCATAGCAGAGTATTAGTGTATGATTTAGGTTTTCACTTGGCTAAATATTTGGAGTTTAAGTGCTTATGGAATAATAAAAATGACTTTGTAATTACATTTGTGCCATCACATACATTTAAAAGAAATGAAAGAGGGTTTAATCAATCTGAACTTTTAGCAATAGAAGTTTCGTTACTTACTGGAATAAAATTTGAAACTATCTTAAAGAAAGTTATAAATAATAAAAAACAGGCAGGCAGTTCAAAGGAACTTAGGGATATAAATCTACGTAATAGTTTTAAGATTTCACAAGGGAGCTTATCAGAGGATTTATTGAATAAAGTTATAATTATTGTAGATGACGTTCATACTACTGGGGCAACTTTAAACGAATGTGCAAAGGTTTTAAAAGCTGCCGGCTGCCCAAAAGTATGGGGTTTAACCTTTGCAAAGTCACTTAATTATTCATTTGCAGATGGGTTAAAATAACAGTTTTATGGTATAATATTTATAGGCATTCGCTAATAAGGTAATGCGATTATCTTGTTAGGGGATGCTTTTTAGACAGAAGAATTGCATCTTAAAAAACAAGCAGGAATTTAGATTATTTGTTCCTTATAAATAAATAGTCACCTTGAATAAAGGTTCTTTGACATAAGCGTCAATCAAATTAAAAATACTGTTGCTAATGCAGTTGCAGGTGTAAAGGCAGCTTTTGCTCCTTCTTACGCTCTAGCTTTTGCTTAATTTAGCATCAGTAGCTAACCGAAAAAACAAGTAGGTTAGCCGTCTTTGAGATTTTCTTCCGGTGAAAACTCTTAGGCGCCACTTAGCCGGAATGCAAAATGTGTTTTTAGTTTACGAGCACATTCTAAGCTTAACGTAAGCTAAGATAATTAATGTTTTGTGAGTTTTTAGTTAGTTATCTTTATCTATATAAACTTAATAAGCTTGTAACAATTTTTTAATTTGAGTTTTTTTGGACAGGGGAAAACCCCTCATCTCCACCAAAAGGGCATCTTCAACTTCTGTTGAAGGTGCCCTTTTTAATTATGTATAAAGTAAAAGTTTGCTATCATTAGTGAGCAATATATAAAGACGCAACAAATAGTAATTTATGGACATAACAATAACACTTCTTTATCAGCCAATTTTTAACCTCATTATAGTTTTTTATAGATTATTCGGTGAAAACCTAGGGTTAGCAATAATTGCTATCGGTATCTTTTCTAGGCTAATAACATTGCCAATTATGATTAGGCAAAGACAGACAATGGTACGAAGCAGAGAGTTTTCTGACAAGATGAAGACTATTAAAGAAAAGCATAAGAATAATAAAGAACAGCAAGACAAAGAATTAATGGCCTTACAATCAGAGTATTTACCAAGTCAATTGGCAGGATGCTTGCCGATAATTTTACAATTAATCTTCTTCATTAATATCTATCAGGTAATAATCAATTTAGTTGAAAGAGGCGCAACCGCTTTTAACGAAATGGCTTATTCATTTATTCCAGCTTTTAATGAAGGTTATCAGCTTAATTATTCATTCTTAGGATTTGACCTTAGCAAGCATCCCGCTGACTTTGCGAGTGGGGACTTTTTATCGTTCCTTCCGTACATAATTCTGATGGTATTAGTAGGCGTAACGCAATATTACTCAATGAAGATTTCAATGAATGCAAATAAGCAGAATAATCCAAAATTAGAAGAGCCTAAAAAGAAGAACAAAAATAAAAAATTAGGTAAGGATAATCCTGCTACAGAAGACTTTTCAGAGATTATGCAAAAATCTACTCAGCAGACAATGGTGTTATTTCCGATTTTGTATACCTTCTTATCTTACCAGTTCCGCGCTGGTCTTAGCTTGTACTGGATTATCCAGAGTGGCTTTGTTATAATTCAACAGCTTTTTATTGTCTGGCTTGAAAGACGAAGGATTTCGAAAGCTCAGGAACCAGCAGTAGAAGTAAACGCAAATTAATTCATTATTTTTAACTTATGAAGCTAGAAGCTCAAAAAAGGGAGATAACCGGAAAAAAGGTGAAAAACCTAAGAAGCGAAGGTATTGTCCCAGGTACAGTTTTCGGCCCTAAAAAACCATCTGCTAATATTCAGGTAGATAAAAAGGAATTTATAAAATTATTCCGAAAAGTAGGCTACAACAAATTTTTTGATTTAGTTGTAGGTGACTCTGCACCAGCGAAAGTACTGGTAAAAGAGATTCAGAAACATCCTGTAAACGATAGTTTAATAAGTATCGGTCTTTATCAAGTTGATGAAAATAGAAAGATTACGGTAGAAGTTCCAGTTACATTTATCGGAGAAGCTCCTGCTGTAAAATTAAACTTGGGCTTTATTATTCATAATATGAGTTCGATTGCTGTTTACTGTTTACCTAAAGATCTGCCAAGTGGATTTGAAATTGATATTACTAAACTAGAAAATATTGGAGATGTCATAACAGTAGGGGATATTCAGCTATCTGAAGGAGTAGAGTTAGATAGCGGTATGGACCCCACAAGTGCTATTGTATTTATTGCTGCCCCTCAAAAAGAGGAAGTGGTTGAACCAACAACTGAAGAAGCTGCTGAAGGTACAGAAGGCGCTGAAGGAGCCGCTGCAACAGTAGAAGGTACTGCAGCTCCAACTGAAGAGAAAGCTGAATAAAAGTTTTCAAAGAAAGATTTAGAAAGCCCTTTGGGTGTTAACACCCAAAGGGCTTTTTCTTTACATTTTGCTATGCAATAATAGGTAAGTATTCAATATCATTACTAAATGAGCGATATTTTACCTTTGCAAAATACAGATACACAGCCAAACGTTGCAGCTTCGTCCGATGGCGACACACAAGCACAGAGTGCTACATCTCAGCCATCCTCAAATTCCGGCTACGATATAGATGTTTTTGATGAGATTACAGTTTTAAAGAATAAAGTAGAGGAAGCAAAATTACCGCAGCAGTTAAAAGAAAAAGCGCAGGGAATGATACTGCGACTTATTAAAATGTCGCAAAAAGGTAACTTCTCATCAGAATTTGAACCTGTATCTGAATATATTAACTGGATTACAAAGATTCCTTTTGGAGAATATACAACTGACAACATTGAAATTGACCAGGTAAAGGCTACTTTGGATAAATTCAACTACGGCTTAGAACCTGTGAAAAGTAGAATATTAGAGTATTTAGCTGTTTTGAAGCTACAAAATAAACTGCCAGAAGCCTCTGATGGCACAACTATTGATGTTTCTGCTGAAATGATGAGGTTGCAAGGAAATTCATCACATGCTCCGATTTTGTGTTTTGTAGGAATACAAGGAGTTGGTAAAACTTCTATGGCTAAAGCTATTGCTAATGCTTTAGATAGAAAATTTATGAGAATTTCGCTTGGTGGTATGGGAAATGTTACAGAAATCAGAGGTATTCCTAGAGGAAATATGGATGCTGAGCCAGGTCAGATCGTAAAATCACTAATAAGAACTGGTGTAATGAATCCTTTAATCCTTTTAGACGAGATTGATAAAACAAGTGCACAAAGTGGTGTAAGAACAGATGTGATGGCTGCGCTTTTAGAAATTTTAGACCCAGAGCAGAATTCAACTTTTATGGACAAATATTTAGACTATCCGCTTGATTTATCGCAATGCATCTTTATTTGTACAGCCAATAATCTTGGCGGTATTACAGCTGCATTGCTTGACCGCTTAGAAGTTATACGATTTGGCAGCTACACTGACAGCGATAAAGTAATGATTGCTAAAAACTATCTTTTGCCAAAGGTCAGAGAAGCAACTGGTTTAGGTGAAGATCAATTATCTTTTGCCGATGATGTTTGGCCAATGGTAATAAGACCGCTTGGCTTTGATGCGGGCGTAAGGCAGCTGGAAAGAACCTTAACTGAACTCGCCCGCAAAGTGGCACTTCAGATTGTCAGAGGAACAGTTAAAAGCGTTCAGATAACAAAAGATAACTTTAGACAATTTATTCCAGAAGATATTGGAGTTTACTCATAAAAAATCCCCACTCAGGGGGATTTTTATATTCTCACTTAATTACTTATAGATTTAAGCACTCAAATAGTTCTTATAGTCTTTATCTTTTTTCATTGTTTGTTCTAATGCATTTCTTACAATTTGAGCTTTATGCATTCTTTTAGTTGATGCTGCCCAGTCCAAATATCTATCAATTTCTGGAGAAATTATCAAAATGAACTTAGAATCTAATCTTTTAGCGGCTTCTTTTATAGCTTTTTCGATTATAGATGTAACATTTTTATTGTTATATCTTAAATGCAAAAGACTCTTTGACTTATTGCCGTGGATAATAGGATCTACATTAGTACCAGATTCTTCGTGCTCAAGGGCAATAACAAACTTTTTTTCACTAAAAGCTTTAGCAATTTCGTATCCAACTTTGCTGTCAGATTTAGAAACTTCAGCAATTACAATATCTGTATCTTTTAAAGCTCTATCTGAGTGAGCTAAAAGTTTAGCAGCATTTTCTTTTGTTTTTGCATTTTGTCCTGAAGTGTCTACTACGTTGTGTCCTAATTTTTTTAAGTAAGAGACACCTTCTGTGAAAGCCTTAATATCCTTTTCTTCAAAGTTCAAAGGCAATGATACATAAATTTTCATTCCGCAAATCATTAAATTTTATATATAGGAATTATATCACTGTGCAGCCAAGAAAGTAAACAGTAATAAGTAATTATATAATAATATGTAGCCGATACGGACCTTTCAACATTAAAGGAATTTCTGGTATATTGTATAGTATCATTAGATTTTCTTAACGGATGTTTGGATTAAATAAGAATAAAAAATTTGCGCCTAGACAGTCGAATTATCATCTATCAGTAGACATAGGAACTGAATATATAAAGTCTGCAGTTTTTAAAGTTGAAGATGGCGATGTCGTTATTCTAGGCTACAGTCGTATAAAGCAGAAAGAATCCTCTATGTATGCTGCTTTTATTATCAATTTGCAATCTGTAATAGAAAGTTGTGATAAAAGTATTGGAGAAGCAGTAACTCAAGCTATGGAACAGGAAGGTCCTAATTTTGAGATCCCTACAGATGTGATTATTGGAATTGCCGGAGAATTAGTACACGGTGTAACGATTATGGTGAATGTAGAGCGAGATAACCAGGGAAGCAAGATAACAGAAAAAGAGATTGAAAAATTTGTAGATAAAGTTAAAAGATACACCTTTTCAAGTACGATTGATGAAATCTCACGAGAGATGGGGCTTAAAGCAAGCCAGGTTGTAGAAGTAAGTACTGTAATAAACAGTGTATACATCGATAATGTAAAGGTGACCAATCCTGTGGGCTATTCAGGTGCTGAGCTCGTGTATAAAGTGTTTTCTACTTTTGCACCTAAGATTCACTTGGATTCAATTCATCAGGTAACTAATGCGCTTAATTTAAAATCAACAAAAATTGTAGTTGAGCCTTATGCCCTAGCTGTTGGTTTGAAGAATATGAAAGATCCAAATGCTAATGCAATAATTATTGATGTAGGAGGTGGCACAACAGACGTAGCTTTAGTAAATAATGGCGATATTATAGGTACTAAAATGTTTGCTGTAGGTGGAAAAGTATTTACAAAAAGAGTTCAAAAAGAGTTAGGGGTGGATTATGAAGAAGCTGAAAAAATAAAGATTGATTATTCTAATGGGGCAGCAGCCAAAGATGTTGATTTGAAGCTTTCTAAAGCTTTTGAAATGGATATTTCAACCTGGTTGACCGGTGTTGAAATAGCTTTAGAAAGCTTCCAAGATGTCAAAGAATATCCTACTCAAATATACCTTTGCGGTGGAGGAGCATTATTGCCGGAAATCCAGGAAGGGCTTTTAACTTACCCTTGGTTGCAAACATTAAACTTTAAAAAGTTTCCGAAAGTAAATTTTATATTCCCAAATAGCGTAAGTAATATAATAGATAAAACTAAATCTGCTACGTTGCCGATGGATGTTACTCCACTGGCGCTAGCAAGAATGTATTTAGAAAAATAATATGTCGATATCATCATCAGAAAAAGTATTCGTTGACCCAAAGGATGAAATAACCTTTGTAGTTGAACGTCTTTTAAAAGCAGAAAAAGATAGAATAATTTTAGTTGTTCCTCAAAACTCTTTGCTGCTGAGCAGTATTGTAAGTATAGATATTTTATTCAGGAAGCTTTTGAAAACTAAGAAGTTAGCAGTTATTGTTACAGAAGATGAATATGGAAAAACAATTGCCGCTAAAGCCGGCTTTGTTGTGGTTGATAAAGTAAGCCAAATCACAAGTGAGCAATGGAATCTTTCTTACAGTAAAAAGCTAGATGTAACTGAGGTTTTAGAAAAACGTAAACAAGCTTTACTTGAAAATATTGGTAATAATAAAAGTGTAAAAGAAGAAGTAGAGGAATTACCTGAAGTTCCCGGAACTCCAGATGAAGACTTTTCAGTAACTGAGGAGGAGCTTGATCAAAAAGCTGAAGAAATTAATGAAGAAATGCAAGATGAAGCTATGGAAGAAGAAGCTGAAGAGCAGTATGAGGATGCAGTTGAAGAATCAATAGAATCTGAAGCAGAAGAACTTTCTGAAGAAAAGGCATTAGTAGGATTAAGCGGACTTGTAAATCCTTTAGAAAAAACGGAAGCTCAGTCTGATGAAGAAGCAGAGCTAGAATCATCATTAAAAAAATATGAAAAACCAAGACGTGAAGCTAAAGTTGTTGACCTTGGGGGTATTAAGCTAATTTCTGGCGGCGACATTAAATCTTTCATTGATAGTGAAGAAGATGATAAAATGGCAGATGTTAAACCTTTAAATGATATGGCAGACGATTTTAATGTAAATAGAAAGATAAAGAGAGTAGGATCATCATCTTTTACCGGAAAAGATTTTACAAGGCAAGTTTCAACCAAAGGAGGGCTCACTTCTTTATTATCCAAATTAAGTCTGAAAAGACGAAATTCTGATTTTAGAGACGAAACTACCGACTTTATAAAAAAAAAGAATAGAAGAAAGATCCTCTTAGTTACTTTTATTGTCTTTTTACTCTTATTTGCTAGTGGAGGATATCTACTTGCATTCCAGTTTTCTTCGGTTGATGTAAATATAAAAATCAGATCTCAGGATGTAAGTACATCTGCAGCTGTATTAATAGGTACAACCGTAGAGGAAGCAAGCTTTGAAGATCCTATTGAATTACCAGCAAAACAATTTGAAATCAAATCTGAAAACTTAAGTATGTCTAAAACTGGTACTGCAGATGGAGCAGGTAAAAGAGGTAATAAGGCAAAGGGTGTTGTTACAATCTATAATCTAGAAACACAGAGTATTACATTACCTGCAAAGACTAAGTTTACAAACGTAACTAATAACAAGGTTTACTTATTAGTTTCGGCAGTTACCTTGGATCCTGCAACAGTTGCGTCAAATATAAAAACTCCATCTTCAAAGGATAATATTGCTTTAGAAGCTGAAACATTTGGCTCTGATTTTAATATTGTAGTATCAGATAAAACAAGATTTAGCATTGAAGGATACAGCCAGGAGGAAGAATTGAGTGCAACCGCATTTCAATCTTTTGAAGGAGGGACATCGGAGGATTTTGTGTCTGTATCAGAGGAGAACTTTAAAGCATTAAAAGACACAATGCTTCCAGAGCTTAAAAAACAAGGGCTTGATAGACTAAAAAATTCTCTGGAGGCGGGTTACATGCTTATAGAGCAAACAGTGATTTATGATGAATCCCAAGAAGCAGAAGCTTTGCCAAAAGTAGGAGAAGAGGCAATAGATAATACTTTTAATCTTACGATCCAGTTAGGAATTAAAGGCTTGGCAGTAAAAACAGAAGATTTAACAGAAGCTATTAAAGCAGTATTAAAAGAAAACGCTGAAACTGATACCGACAATGAACTGGAAGTTGCGGAAGTTAAAGAGCCTCAGATCGACAATGTTGAGAAAATTGAGACTGACAGTGAAGATAGCGTATCGTACAGGCTTACTGTTTCGTCAAAAGGATCAGTAACCACACAAATAACTCAAGACCAAATGAAAAAAGATATTTCTGGTCTATCAGTATCACAGGCTAACGACTACTTTAGATTAATCGACTATATTGAAGAATATAGAATTGATTTTAGTCCAGGGTTTGTTCCTGAATCTTTAAGAAGAGTTCCTGCTGAGATCTCAAGGATTAATATACGTACTAGATAATATGGACTTCATGTCCGTCTTATAAAGTTTTACCATTACGAAAGTTCATAATTTTATCGACTAGATAACTATATTTTGCTTTATTTTCTATATTAAAAGTTATTAAATGAGAAAGTTCTTCGCCTGCCAACAAAGTATTTCGCAATCTAGTGTCCGTAAAAGAACCTATATTATCTTTAAAATATAATAGTTCAGTACATAATGCTGCTAAGAAAGAAATTGTTATCTTTTTGTCTAAAAAGTTTTGGATGGCCTCTTTAAAGATATTACGAACGTTGTCTTCTGTTTTATTTTCGTAATAACCTATCTTTTGAAGATAGCTAATAGCCTCATCAATATCTTTGATTCTTTTTTTCTCCATAAATATATTATAAAAGGAAGTATGTGCTGGAGCAATGATATGCCCCAGCACTTGTTCTCACTAGCTAACTGCTAGTTTTGCGTAATGCTGCCGTCAGAGTGGTCGGTGGTGTGAGCATCATATGTGTTACCGGCGTTATCACTGTCGAAGGAATGATGTCCTCCATCCCACCATCCGGTATTGTGATGATGATCGCCCTCTGAGTAGCTGTGAAAGCCTTCCACATCAGGCCCGTCCCACTTTGACCCTTCTCCTGTATGGTACGATACGGCATTTCCGTCTTTATCATACGTATAGAATCCAGGATCAGCCATTGTGTAATACCTCCGTATTACTAAACCTGGCTTATGCACAGGTTAGTGAAATATTAAAGGAAAGGAGAATAATTATCCTTGTACTATACTACAAATTAGTGAAAAATTTAGTAAGAATGTAGTGGGTATAAAAGAATACCAATATTGACCATATTCACCAACCTCTGATATTATTAGCAATATCTTTAGTCAGGTGCTAACGGTATTATAAATTAAATTATTTTTTAAGTTTTACTTATGTCTAAGATCAATATAAAGCCGATAGGCGAATATATCTTAGTAGAGCCTCTAGAAGAGGAAGAGAAGACTGCTTCAGGACTATTAATCCAAAGTTCAGGTAAAGGTGAAAGACCTCAGCGTGGTAAAATAGCTGCATTGGGTACAGGAAAAAGAGATGATAGCGGTAAGTTGATAGATTTTAATGTTGAAGTAGGCCAAGAAGTACTATTTAAAAAGTATGCTCCAGAAGACATCGAATTAGATGGAAAATCTTACCTTCTTATGAAGGAATCAGATATTTTAGCAGTAATTAATTAATAATTTTTAACCTTAACTATTATGGCAAAACAAGTTACATACAACGAGGACGCCAGAAAAAGACTTAAAGCTGGTGTTGATAAATTAGCAAATGCTGTAAAAGTAACACTAGGCCCAAAAGGTAGAAATGTAGCTATCGAAAAGTCTTATGGAGTTCCTCATATTACAAAAGATGGAGTTTCAATTGCTAAAGAGATTGAATTAGAAGATAGAATTGAGAACCTTGGTGCAAAAATCTTAATTGAAGCAAGTAGCAAGACTGCTGATGCAGCTGGTGATGGAACAACAACTGCTGTTGTTTTAGCTCAGTCAATTTTATCTGAAGGATTTAAAAATGTTGCGGCAGGTGCAAATCCTATGGAAATTAGACGCGGAATTGAAAAAGGAGTAAAAGTAGTTGTAGAGTTTTTGACTGATGATAAATATCGAAAAAAGGTTAAAGGAAAAGAAGATTATGAAAGGGTAGCAACAATTTCAGCAAATGGTGACAAAGAAATCGGAGAAATGCTTGCTAGCATTATTGAGAAAGTTGGTCCACAAGGTGTTATTACTGTAGAAGATGGACAAACTTTTGGTTTAACAGAAAGATTTGTAGAAGGAATGCAGTTTGACAAGGGTTATGTTTCCCCTTACTTTGCAGTAAATTCAGAAGATCAGGTTGTTACATTAAATAAGCCTGCAATTTTAATTACAGATAAAAAGATTTCGATAGCAAAAGAGTTATTTGGTGCATTAGAAAAGGTTGTTTCAACAGGTGTTCGAGATGTTTTGATTATTGCTGAAGATGTTGAAGGTGATGCGTTAGCAAACCTAATAATCAATAAGATTAAAGGTAATTTAAATGTTGCTGCTGTTAAAGCTCCAGCGTTCGGAGATAGAAGAAAAGCAATGCTAGAAGATATCGCTATTTTAACTGGCGGTAGCCTTGTTACCGATGAATTAGCAAAGACTATTGAAAACATGGAAGTTGAGGACTTTGGTAGAGCCGACAAAGTAATTGTGTCTAAAGAAGATACAACAATTATTAACGGACTTGGTGAGCCAAAAGCATTAAAAGCAAGAATCGCTTTAATTGAAAGTGAGATTTCAAAAGCAACTTCCGATTACGATAAAGAAAAATTGCAAGAAAGACTTGCTAAACTTTCTGGCGGTGTTGCTGTATTAGAAGTTGGTGCAGCTAGTGAAGTAGAGCAGAAAGAAAGAAAAGATAGAATTGATGATGCTTTACAAGCTACAAGAGCAGCAATTGAGGAAGGCGTTGTTGCAGGAGGAGGTGTAGCATTACTAGATGCAAGAAACGCATTAGATAGTGTGGAATTAGATTCAGAAGATGAAAAAGTTGGTTTAACAATTTTGCGAAAAGCATTGGAAGCCCCATTCAGACAAATTCTAGCTAATGCAGGAAAGGAAGCCGCTTCTTATATTAACGAAGTTAAAGGCGGAATGGGCTATGATGCAAGAAAAGATGAATTTGTAAATATGACAGAAGCTGGAATTATTGATCCAGTAAAAGTTACAAGAACTGCATTAGAAAATGCTTCATCTGTGGCAATGTTGCTATTAACAACAGAAGCTGTTGTAAGCGAACTACCAAAAGAAGATGATCATGACCACGGAGCTGCAATGGGTGCTGGCGATATGGGTATGATGTAATAGGTATAAATAGATCGTGTTTAAAGCGCCGGCGTTAACGCCGGCGCTTTTTTATCCCTTAATTTCAAAACCCTAATAATATATACTGTTGAAAGTAAGTAAGTATTTTTATGGCGAATTTATTTTTTGTTTTTTCCTGGTGGTATTTATCGCTAGTTAAAGATTTTTGGGAAGACTACGTATTAGGTAGATTTGTTTATAACCTTAATTTGACTAATACTTTGCCGATGGCAAAGAATATTTCACAGCCATTATTTCAAGATAATTCAGGAATTGGTAAATTTGTAAGCTTTATTATTAGATTTATGTGGATTGGAGTGGGATCGTGTATAAGCTTGGTTGTTACAATTCCATTCTTACTTTTTGGAATTTCATTAGCAGTATTACCGTTTTTACCAATTATTCAGTTAATAAGGTATATAGTACTTAGTTTATGAAAGGAAATGTAGTTTTAGCAAAGTATAAAAATGCAAAAATTGTAGTTGATCTGCATTCTCTATCTTATTTTAGAGGCGATAGACTATCGGTATATAGAACTGAAAAAAGTGCTTCGAGGCTGCTTGATCTTTTTACGCTTATTCTTATAGCAGTACCTGTAGGATTATTAGTATTACAAGGTAATCTTGGTTTAGATATGTTCCTAAATCCAACATCTTTGTTAACCTACTTACCATTTTTAGGTATTTATACTTTCATCATTGCATTATTTTTACGCAGAAACCGCGATAAATTCGATACATCTATTAAAAAATTTGATCTACTTAAAAAGGTTAAACAAATTGAAAGCGGAAAACAGATAGAACTTTATATAGATGAGTTCATGGATTTTGAAACTTTAGTAATTATTGATAAGACGTTAGTAGATAACAACTATCCATTTATTGTAAACCTTACTCGTTTGCTTATTGAACATAAAGAGATTCAATACTTTTTAAAAAATAGGCTAGGAGTAAATGTAGATAAATTTATTGAGTTATTAAAACAGAATGAAAATAGTCAATCATATAAATTCAGTGATGCTCATAAAACACTTTTTCTATACTTATTTGATGAAGCAATAAAAATAGAGTCAAACAGCATTAATAAGTTCATACTATTTTTTGTTCTTAATAAGTATTTTTTAAAACCAATATATTTTGATTTAGGTGTTTCAGAGTTAGAACTTGAAGGGTTAAGAGTTTGGTTTAAAAATGAAACTAAACAAAAGGAATATTACGAAAGATGGGAAAAGTTATCGAAGTTAAAACCAAAGGGCGATGTAAATAGAGCATATACCTCTAGAGTTACTCCAGTACTTGATGAATATTCTGAAGATTTTACTAAAGAAGCAGCGACTGGCTATTTTATGTTAACAATAGGTAAAGAACAGGAAATGGCTAGACTTTTACAATCAATGGAGCGAGGACGTGCAACTGCATGTATGGTTTTAGGAGATCCGGGTGTTGGCAAAACTAGGTTTATTAGACATTTAGCTACTAGAATGGTTGTAGAAGATATTCCGAATTCTTTATACGATCATAGACTTTTAGTTGTTGATTTAAATAAAGTGCTGACTCAGGTTGGTTCAGTTGATATCTTTAAACAGACTTTACAGAAAATGTTTGAAGAGGTCAGATATTCCGGAAATATAATTCTGGTTTTAGAAGAATTTACACAAATACTAAATATACGTGAAGACTCAAAACTAGAGGTTGTAAATTTAATTACAAATGCAATCGATGCATTGAATTTAAAGATTATTGCAACAACAAATAATGCAAATTATTCCAAATATGTTAAGCCCATTAAAACATTGGCAGCAAGTTTTGATGTAGTACATTTAAAGGAACCAGCTTCTAATGTTGCTCTTCAAATTTTGATCGATGAAGTTCCAAGAATTGAAAAGAAATATAAGACAAGTGTTAGAGTAAACGCTCTAAAAAGAATTGTAGAATTTGCTCCTAAATTTGACCAAGATAGAGTAATGCCAGATAAGGGTATTGATCTTTTGGAAGAAGCCTGTCTTGCAGCAAAGAATCAAGGTCTGGCTTTCTTAGACGTTGCTACAGTTGATGAAGTTTTATCCGATAGAGTTGGCGTTAAAGTTGGAAATTTGTCTGAATCAGAAAGCCAGACCTTGATGAATCTATCTATTCAAATGCATGAACGGGTTGTAGGTCAGCAAGAAGCAATTGATGCTGTAGCATCTGCAATAAAAAGATCACGATCAGGTCTGTCTGCCGGTAAAAAACCGATTGCATCTTTCTTATTTTATGGACCAACCGGAGTTGGAAAAACAGAGGTAGCCCGAACATTAGCTGATATATATTACGGTAGTGAGAACTTAATGATCAGGCTTGATATGTCGGAATATCAAGAGGAACAGAATTTAAATAGGATAATCGGATATACCGATGATAAAGGCAACTTTATTGGCGGGTACTTAACAGAGGCTGTTCGTACAAGACCATTCTCTTTAATCTTATTAGATGAAATTGAAAAGGCAAATAAAAAGGTACTGGATTTATTCTTGCAAGTTCTAGATGAAGGCACCTTAAAAGATGGAATGGGCCGAAAGATTGATTTTACAAACACAATCATAATTATGACATCAAATATCGGCTCTAATCTTATTGCAAATGAGATTTTAAAAGGGCAAAAATATCATGAAGTTGAAAAATTAGTAGGTAGTAAATTACAGGAATCTTTTAGAATAGAATTCTTAAACAGATTTGATAAGTTGATAATGTTCAAACCTTTGTCTAAAATAGAAATTGAGCAGATTGTTACATTAATGCTAAAGAAAATAAATGATAACTTGATGCAGCGAGGAATAAGTTTTTTATGGAATGAGAGAACCTTATCTGAATTATCTGAACGTGGTTTTAGCCCAACATACGGTGCGCGAGAATTAAAAAGAATAATACAAGAAAATATTGAAGACAAGTTAGCAGATTTAATAATTCAGGGTAAGCTCAGAAGTGGTATGGAAGCTGTATTTGATGGACTAACTGTTAGAGATATTGTAAATTAATTTAAGACATATTTAATTATGAGTAAAAAAAAGTTTTTAACATTTGCGGTTGTAATAACTCAATTAGTAATTTTCTCAGTACCTGTTCTTGCTGGCGGACTAACTAATGTAAATCAAAATTTTCAAATTCCTAACCCAACTAGATATGGCAGTCTTGAAGATATTATTAATGCTGTAACAACTTTAATTAGACCAGTATTTATTATTGCTTTTGGAGCAATGGTTTTATACGGAGGTTGGATAAGATTAACTTCGCAAGGTAATCCGGATAAAGTTAAATCAAGCAGTCAAATAATAGTAGCTGCGATTGTAGGTTTTGCAATTGCTGTTTTTGCGCCAACAATAGTAGATTTTGCCGGAAGACTTTTAGGTATCCAGGGCGGCTTAATTCAGAATTAATATATCAGAATGAAAAAAATATTAATATTTGGAGTTTTAATCTTAAGCTTCTTAAGCTTTGATAGTGTGAGCGCAAATGGTGGCGATCCAGAGAACGAAATCGGTGGAGCAAACTGCCAAGCTCCATATTATATTCCTAATGCTTGCCCTGCGCCTTATAGGCCTGGAATATCTGGCGGATACACAGCAGACTTGAACTGCCAGCTTCAAAGAATTACTAGTCCTGGAACAAGATGCTGTCCTAATATATGCGTCAATGCTGACGGATCTAGACAGTCAGGTACATTGCCGGGAGAAGGTAATCCAGAGCTATTTAGAAGCTTTGAAGTTTTTAATACTACAATAAGGGTGAATCCAGATAATATCGGTACTATTATAAATATATTATTTACAACTGTCTTAGGATTTGTTTCGTTATATGCAATTGTTAGAGGAATCTATGTAACAGGTGTAAAGCGGACGATGGTTTCAACTCCCGATGAGATTGCTGCAATTAATCAAGAGCTGACAAATCTTGTACTTGGAGCAATTATTTGCTGGGGCTTTATAATAATAATACAGGTTATTGCCAACCTAATAGGTGTTGGGCAATTAAGCAACCTGGATATTAGTGGAGGAGATACAGGCGGAGTAGTTATAACTATAAAATAATATGAAGAAATATTTAATTTACTCAATAACTACATTTGCTATAAGCGTTAGCTTAATGGTTCTTCCAGTTCTTGCGCAAGATAGACCTGGTGGCCTTATTAATTCAACTACTTCTTGTGTAAATTGTAATATTGATGACGAACTGGCATTAGGAGAAATTAGAATACCAATATTCGCCAGCTTTATTGATTTTGATACTAATAATGCGAGTATTTTAAGCTGGCTTTCTTTTGTAGGAGCTTTAGCTACTATAGGTTTAGTTGTATTCTGGGTATTTTTACTTGTTAAAGCTGGAGTTAAAGGCTTGCAGAGTCAAGGCAATGCGGAAAACTTAGCAGTGGCATTTAAACAAGTACAATCAGTACTTCTGGGTGCTGCAATAACTTTGTTTTTCCCAGTAGTTTTAAGTGTAGTAGGTTTGTTGTTAGGAGTAGGAACAATATTCAGCTGGCCAAAGATGTTTCAATTTTGTAGCGATACCACTAATTACGAATTTTACTATCAGGCGCTTTTAGATAAAACTCAAAATACTGATGCTGCAGCTGCAGAAGCTGCTTGTCAACCTTTAGGAAATTAACAAAAAACTATGAAAAATCTTTTTAAAATTACAGCTTTTATAGCATTAACTTTATTATTAAAGGTTAATGTATTAGCCCAAACTGCTGCAGATGTTTTGCCGTGTGATCAGTATAATACATCTGTATTTGATGCATGCGGTGATGTAAATTCTCAGGTAACAAACTTAATAAAGGCTTTACTTGCTTTTATTTTTATAGCAATAATGCTTTATGGTGTTTTCTTGATTATTAAAGCGGCTGTTACTATAATAAGAAGTAACGGAGATCCAAGCCAGATAGAGGCAGGAGTTGGGATGATGAGAGGAGTATACATTGGCATTGGAATTATTTTTGTAGGTTTGATAGGATTAATAATAGTACTTGCATTCTTTGGTGCTGGTGGTATTCTAAATGTAACATTAAATGCGCCGGAGGGTACGCAAATACCTTTAATTACAAATTAATTTATTAAAAAAACTTTATGTTCAAAAATAAAGCTTTGATAACAATGATGGTAGGAGCATTCTTGCTAGCTGCCCCTGTGTTATCACCGTTATTAACTGTACGAGCTCAAAATCTTATTTGTACAGTGTTCCCGTTCATTAATAGTGTAAGTGCATTCGGAATTAATACTTTATGTACAGGAATTACTGACGATACAACTGGAAGTACAATTAGAAGTACATTCAATCTAATAGTATCTTTAATCTTTGTTGCAATAATCATCTTCTCGATTTATGTAATTATTAAAGCTGCTATTAAATATATTAGAAGTGAAGGTGATCCTGGAAAAATCGAAGAAGCACAGAAAGCTATAAAATCTGTATTCATAGGTATTGCAGCATTGTTTGTTGGCTTAATCGGTATTATTATTGTAATTGCATTCTTTGGTGCTGGTGGAGCATTAGATACAAATAATACAATTAACAACCAGACAAGTCCGTTATTAAATTCGATTTTGCAACCTTAAGCATAAGAGAATAATTTTAATAGAGATTATGAAAAGCCCCCCCCCCGTTAATCGGGGGGCTTTTAGTTGCTTAGCAAATCTCTTTAATCTATTATAGTAGTAGATTATTAATATTAAGTCTAATGAAGAAAAAAACACTTCTGTACATATTTATTTTTGCTAATTTATTGTTTGGGAATTTTTTAACTTCAAGTGTAGATGCACAGTTACAATCTTTTGATTTTTCGGGTAACAATCCAGATAGCTATCAATGTTTTGATAAACAATCAGGTGAAGTATTAAGTGACAATCAAGGTACAGTAAAATTGACTGTAGCTGGGCCAGATAGTTTTGGAAATTACTTCTGTTGTCCAAACAATAGCATTAACGCAGCCGGCAACGATTGTTCAAACCCTACAGATAAAATTATTGCTCAATTAAAGCCTCCTGCACTACAGCAAATAGAAGTATGGTTTGTAAGAATCTTATATGCAATTTGGGGATTAGTTGCTTCATTATCATTCTTGCTTGTTGTAAAAATGGGTTTTGATTATCTGATTTCACGAGGTGATCCTACTAAAATCACAGAAGTTAGGAAACGTATTATCAATTATTTAATCGGATTTGCATTAGTATTCTTGGCAGTGCCGATTCTGACTACAGTATTTAGGTTACTTGGAATAAATGAATCGGCACAATGTTACAACGTAAATATGCCAGGCTTTCAGTTCTTTTATGGAAGTTTATGTACAGATCCTAAAGGTGTAATTGCTGCAAGGTTTTTAGCAGCTCCTTGTGTAGCTCTTCAAGAAGGTTTACAGCCTGAAGGTATTTTGTGCCAGGGCAGAGAAGGGATGGATTCTAACGATTGTCCTACAGGTTTTCTTGGATTGAATAGGGTTGATTTATTGTGCAGAGTTCAAGAGGGTGACAGCCCAGGAGCTCCTACCTGGTGTAGGAGAGAACGTGTAATGATTGGTACTGGAGATAATGCACTGACTCTATTTTGTAGATCGAGTTGTGATCCGTCTGCATGTACTAATTAGCTTTCTGTCAGATGTTTAAACTAAAAATATTCAAAAATGCAGATAGAGTAATTAATCTAGAGAATGAATCAATTTCTTTAGACGAAATGAATAAAGTTTTGCAGATTTTGAGTAACCAAGTTGTACAGGACGCCAGCTTGAGCTTTCAAGTGGCTGATAATACCGAATACACAGTACCATCGGAACAAAGTTTTTTTGAGATTCTTAAAGCTCAAGCTGGCATAATCCTTTCTGAACAAGCATTACAAAGTAGAGTTATTAATGCAGCTGCCATACAATCCGATGAATTTGTAAATAATATAAAAAGATTAGTATTAACTATTGACCCATCCTTACAATCTGAACTTGAAGCAAAAAAGCAACAAAAGACATCGCTATCGGGGCAGCTGCAGCAATCACTATCAGAAGAGGAAAAACAAAAGTTTGCTAGACTTCAGGAAGTTGAATCTAGAATTAAATCTGTACAGGAACAGGTTGATTTTTACCAAAATGAAAAGAAATTAAAGGATGAAATAAATAAGGAAATAAAGTCGTTGAAAACAGAGCAGGATACAATATCTCAAATGCTAAAGTCGGTAGAGTTGATTATTACAAAGAAAAACGAGCTACAAAGTAAAATAGATTCTTTTAATTCAGCTGCACCTTCTAAAGAAGAGGTTACAGATCTAAAAAGTAAAAAGATTGAGTTTACAAATACGAATCTATCTTCTAAAAGAAACGCACCAATCATAAACTCAGAAGAAGATGAAAATAAAAGACAACGGATATTTGAGGTTAATCCGACAGTGGTTCTAGCAATACTTAATATTGTTATTACGATTATCGGATTTCTCTATTCATACAGCTTTTCTGTCTTATTGGCTGGAATGATATTCTCTGTGATTTTAAGCTTACTGTATATAATTTCCCGATTCTATAAAGATGCGCTGGAAGGTTTACCTGCAAGTGAAGATGACTTAGCTTTAAGCGCACAGATGGTCCCCAATGTAGCTCCCGTAGCTCAGGTTGACAATGTTAGGAATTATTCAGATCCGAACTCTCAGCTTTTTATAAATTCAGCTTTACTTAATGCATTGAAATTAGAGATTGATTTATTAGGTCGAAATATTGAAAAAAACTTGAATGGTAAATCATACGAGACTTTACAAGCAGATCTAAAAGATATTTCTAGTAAATTAGCTCAAAAAAATACTGAAATAGAAGAGTTAAGTAGTAAATCTATTACCTCGGATGAATACTATAAAAAAAGAAGAGAGGTCGATATCTTAAAGATAGAAAAAGAGAATATTGAATTTGGCTTTAAAGGAAATTCGGAATCATTGCAGAAATCCTCACTTCTTGACCAAGAAATTCAGGCAATCTCAAAGAAAATAGAGTTAGCCACCCAAGTAAGCCAGTTTTTCCCAGTATTTTTGATAGATGCAGCAAGTGTGCCGCAGATTAGTAACCAGATTATATTAGTAAATCCTAAATAAGTTATAATCAGGTATGGATAAATTCAATCAAAGCGAGCAGAAACTAAATAAAGAACCACGGCCACTGCACTCTAATGGCATGGCTAATCCTTTTAATGGTTACTACTACTATCCCACAAATATGCAGCCGCCTCAAACTAATCGTGAATATGTAATGAGGATGCGTGAAAAGGAAGCTGATAAAATCGTACCTAAGAAAATAGGCCTAACTTGGGGCTCAATGATTTTAAAGCCTAATTTGGTATTTGAAACTCAAAATCCGGATGAAAAAGTATATGTACTGGTAAGAGCTCATTGGCTAACTAACCTAAGCTGGGTTATAAAAAACCTCTTTCTGATAATTTTACCTTTTATAGTTTCTTCAATTCTTGTAGCTTTTAATGCACAGATGGATATCTCCTTTTTAAGCAGCAAGGCAGCAACTATTTTAGCGCTTGTTTATTATTCTTTTATTTTTACAGATATTGTATCTCATTTTATTGACTGGTATTTTGATCCGTTTATTGTAACTGATCAGCGAATTATGGATTATGACTACCGGCCTTTTTCAAGCTACTCGGTTTCTGAAGTTAATCTGCAGGATATTCAGGAAGTTAAAGAGCGTTCTGCAGGAATTATCGGCGATATTTTTAATTATGGTAATGTTTTGGTTTACAGTGCAAGTGATAGAACTGAAATGGTTTGTTTAAAGGTACCTTCTCCTACAAAAGTAAGAGATATAATTACCGATTTATCTAATGTAGCAAAAACTTATAGATATGATAATCTCTGATTTATTAACACCAGAAATAATTGAATTTATAAAAATTATTGCAATCATTGTTGGTGTTATTCACATGTTTGCAGGATTTATTCTTGTGTTCCAAACTTTAAAGATGAATAGAATTATCAAAACAAGTAATGGACCAATCTTCGATTTAATATCAGTCGCATATATAGCGATTTTAATTGGAACTCTAATTTTGATTTTGTCTGCATAACTTTACAAATTTCTTTTTGATATACTGTTAAAAGACATTGTTAAGTTACTTAAGTATATGCAATTAAGAGCAGATTTTTTAGTCGGCACTCAATCTTCTAACTCGTGGGCTGGAGTTTATTACTTTAAACCTGAAAATTCCATTGAACCTCTAGAGCTTTTTGCAATTATTAAACTTGAAACAGCAAATAATGAAACTCGTTTGGAAGCATTAGCAAAAATGTTTTTGGATGAGCTTCAGAATTATTTATTCGAGGAAGGAAAAGAAGGTGATTACAACATTAGACTTGAAAATGCTGTATGGAAAATGAAATCCAAAATGGAAACTTTGCTTTCTTCAGATGAAAGATACGCTCAAAATGGTTTAGATATTGAGCTTGGGTTAGCACTTTTTGAAAAGAACTTTTTGTATTTGGGAGTAATCGGAGAAACAAAGGTATTTATTAAGAGAGGTGACCGCTATGCAGACTTATCTCAAGGCCTAACAGATGGAAGTATGATGGGCTTCTTAAAAACCGGAAGTTTAGAACTGGAAGAAGGGGATAGGTTAGCTCTTTCTACATCTACTGCAAATGATATTGATTCAAATATTATTCAAGAAGCTGTAAGTAATTTAAGAATAAAAGCTTTATCACCATTAGCATCTAAACAAGGTGCCGCAGTATTGCTTTTAGCAGATGAAAATGATGAGTGGAAAACCGCAGATGCTGATCCGGATGAAGTTTTAAATGAACCTTTAGCTGATTTAGCAGAGCCAGCAGAAGTTGCTGCTCAAGTTGAAGACGAAGAAGGTGAGTATATCGATGGTTCTGCTGGCTCTGCTAAATACATTCCAATTCAAGATGAGGATTTTGAAGCAGAAGATTCAATTGATGCTTTGGCTAATGTATCTGCTGAATCCGTAGAATTAGATGATGTACGTATAGAAGATGAAGAGGAGATAAATGTTCGATCATTAGCAGATGTTGAAGCAGAAATTCCAAGAGGTAAATTGTTAATGAGTCGATTAAGAGGCGGTTTAACACGTTCTATTGCAGCTGGTAGATCTAGTCTAGATAACCTGCGTACACAGACTGGTGCTCAAAGCGCAAGACCTGTGCCGATTGAAGTTGACTTTGAAGACGATGATGAACTTAGACCTTCAGGAGAAAAAAGGTTCAGTCAATTTCAAGAAGATCAATTTGAAGATGAAGATGTACTGTATGGGAGTACATCCAAATTTGGTGCAGCATCAGGCCCTGCTGCAGAGAGATTGAAAACATTTTCTCAAACAAAATTAATGCCTTTTTTGCAAAAAAGTAATAAAACTTATATTAAATATTTACGTGATATCGTAATAAAGATAAAAGATTTGATTGTTCGTTTCTTAGGCTGGTTTAAAAAAGAATTTATAGGTGGAGGTGTGGATGATAGACGAGATATGTTTGCTAAAGCAAGACGTAGAAAACGAAACAGAATTATATTGATAATTCTTGTGATCGTTTTAGGTGTGGTTATCATTAATTCAATAAACAATAGAAATATCCAATTACAGGAAGAATCTAGGGTGGAGCAGGTAAGATCGAATATCGATACCTATACTTCTGATCTTAATTCTATAATCAGAAGAATTCCATCTGCAACTTCAGATGATCAAAAAACAGAATTAGTTAATCAATTAGATAGTTTAAATAATAAATTTGAAGCTCAGAAAAAAGAAGAGCTATTCTTGGATGAAATTGATGCTGCACAGACAAAGATCCAAACTAATAAGGATGATATTTTAGGAATTGTAGGATTTAGTGAACCTTTGGTAATTGCAGATATCGGGAAGTTATATTCAGACGCGAATGTGACTGATATGGTATTTGCAGCAGGTGGTCTATATGTTTCAGATAAAGGAAGAAATACGATTTATCAAGTGGGCACTCAGGAGAATTCCCAGATAAATCAAATAGCAACGAATCTGAGTGCCCCATACACACTAACAAAGAATGTAGCGGGTGACGTTATATTCTTTGATACCGATTCAACAAGTGCAGTTGGCAAGATTAATCTATCTGGAGATGGAAGTGTTCAAAGGATTCCTGGTCTCTCTCAATCTGTTATTGGAAATGTTACTAAAGCAGCTGTCTTTAGTGGTAATGATGCCTTATACGAAATACATCAAAATCACCAACAGATATTTAAAAGAGATAAAGATGCTGACGGTTATGTAGGTGGAGGCGCAGTATATAATGTTCAGAATCCTCCTAATTGGAAAACTGATCCAGAATTTGGAAGTGCAATTGATATTACAGTTCCTTACGAAATCTATACATTAATTAGAGGTAAAGGATTGCGCAGATACTTAGCAGGAGGCGAAAATACAATTACTGCCGATAGTTTTGTTAATACAATACAGAAAGATATAGATTCTATTTCTAATGCTACTGCCATTGACATTGATGGTAAACTTTTAGCGGTTGCCGATCCAAATAACCGAAGGGTTATGCTTTTTACAATCGAGGACTCAGATGCTAAAAACTTAATCTATAATACTTCATATATTTATAGAGGCAGTGATTCAAATATATTTAAAAATATTAAAGAAGTAGTTGTAAACGAGGCAAGTAGAGCAATCTATGTACTGGATGGTACCACAATAATAAGGTTGGATATTTAATTGTAGATGAAAGTTCTAGCAAGTAATAAAAAGGCATATTTTGACTTCGACGTTTTAGATACCGTTACAGCTGGAATCAATTTGCTCGGATGGGAAGTAAAGTCTGTTAAAGCTGGTAAAATCAGCCTTGCTGGGGCATATATCAAAAATGTAAACAATGAAATGTTTTTAGAGGGTGCAAATATTCCAATGTGGAGGTTTGCAAGTAGCTCATCTAAAGTAGATGAGAAGCGCAGAAGAAAGCTATTATTAACTAAAAGACAAATTACTGTGCTAGCAGCTTCAGTAAAACAGCCTGGTATTACAATTGTTCCTTTAGAAGTAATACAGGATGATAGAGGTTTAGTAAAATTAAATGTTGCATTAGTAAAAGGACGAAAAAAATTTGATAAAAGAAATGTTATTAAGGAAAAAGATATAAAAAGAGGAATCGAAAGAGATAGAAAAAAATATAATATATAAATATGAATAATCAGACAGTTGCTCAAAATAATGATATAGAAGTACTAAAACTGGTAGAAAAGTTTGGTTTTAAGTTCTTTGGTTATGACGAAAGCGGACTGACCTTAGTAGTTGCGCCAAATGGGCAGGTTGTGCTTTTAAGTGTTGCATATGATTTTGTAAAAACTCAAATTGCTAATTCTCAGGCTAGCGGGTCTAATGGAGGAATGGAATCTATGCCTAATATGCCTGCAATGCCTCAAGCGATGGATTCTAATATAGAAACTGCAGTTGAAAAAGAAAGTTCGATAGAAGAATCTGTTGAAAAACAAAAGGAGGCTGCCATTCAACAAGCACAACCTGCCCCAACACCAGCTACAATACAAGTTGCCGCTAAGTCGGAAGAAGCAGAATCTCCTTACGGAGATGGCTTTAAGCCTCCAATAAATCCTGTTTATATTAATAAAGCAATTGAATATATTAAGCGGAACAGCAAAAAATCTTTAAGCTCAACTTCTAAGTGGCTTTCTGTTCAGTTTCAAAAATTTATAGAAGAACAGGGCTTGTCAAAAAAGTAAGTCGCATAAATCCTCTTACCTCAACTGGTAAAATAATCTATAATAAATCGAATTAGCAGTATATAAATGTTTGGAACTCAATCCGTATCAAATCTTAATACACAAGAAATTGTTTCTGCGAGTGCTGTACAAAGCGCTGCAGCTATAATTTTTGTTTTATTAGCACTCGCAGTTATAGGTGGCTTTCTTCTAGTTAAATATCTTCAGGGCTTTAAACAGGCAGTTTTAAAACGTAAAGGGTTAGGTTTAGTTTTCTTTGAAGTAAAACTGCCTAATTCAAATGATGTTGAAATTAGAGCAGCAGAGCAGATGTATACAGGGTTGTTAGGTATAGGAGAGGAACTTAAAGGATTTAAGAGCTTTATTGGCGCAAGAAAGTTTGTAAGTTTTGAAATAGTAGCATTTAAAGAGTCTATTAAATTTTATGTGGTGTGTCCTAAAAGTATTGCAAATATTGTTGATAGACAAATTAACAGTACATACCCTCAGGCTGAAATTAATCAGGTTAAAGAATACAACTTATTTCCTGATGCAGCATACGCTTCATATGCTGCTTTAAAACTTGATAAAGATACTAGAATACCATTTCAGACCTATGAAGAGCTTGCAGTTGATTCAGTTGGTGCGCTAACAGATATTTTCAGTAAGCTTCGTGATAACGAAGGGGCAGTTTTTCAAATGATAATTTCCCCAGCGGGCTCTAAATGGCGTAACGAAGCAAAAGATTTTGTTAAAAAGCTCAGAGAGCCCGCTAAAGAAGGCGAAAAAGCATCAAAGCCTAAATTTGACGACGATACGATCTCATTGATGGATAAAAAAGCAGATAAATCTGGCTTTTATACAGATGTACGAATCGTTTGTATTTCGGATACTAAATTTAGTGCAGACTCCAGCCTTGCTAACTCTTTAAGTCTTTTTGATCAGTTCTTAAAAGAAGGTGGAAATAAATTTAAAAAGATGAAAGATAAAGAAGTAGGCACTATTGCTGAAGATGTAATATACCGAATACCAAGGCAGTCTATGATTTTAAATACAGCTGAACTAGCCACTTTATTTCACTTCCCAAATAAAAATGTAGAAGCGCCTCACATAAAGTGGCTTCTAGCAAAAAAAGCTCCTGCTCCAGATTTTGTGGCAAGCACTTATCAAAAAGACTATATGTATGTAGGCCGTAACTCGTTTAGAGGACAATTTAAAGAGATCTTTATTAAACCTGAAGACCGCTTAAGGCACTTTTATGTTATTGGTCAAACTGGTACAGGTAAATCTGCATTTATGTCGGGAATGATGATTAGAGATATGAAGTTGGGTCACGGATGCGGATATATTGACCCACACGGAACAGATGCTGAAAAATTATTACAACAGATCCCTCCTGAAAGAGTGGAAGATGTTGTAATCTTTGACCCTTCAGATTTGGAGCGCCCAGTAGGTTTGAATATGCTTGAGTTTAGTAATCCGGCGCAACGTACACTTGTTACCAACGAAATGTTGAATATTTTTGATACATTGTACAATCTGAAAGTTACCGGAGGCCCGATGTTTGAACAGTACTTCAGATACGCAATTATGCTTTTAACAGATGATATTGAATCGGGTTCTACTTTAATGGAGATCCCAAAAATATTTGCAGATGACGGCTATCGAAACTACAAGCTGTCAAAGTGTACAGACCAAGAGGTGATTGACTTCTGGCGAAAACAGGCAGAGCAGGCTACAGGAGATGTTGGATTAAAGAATGTTACTCCATATGTTGTTTCCAAGTTAGCTCCATTTTTAACTAACCAGTATGTAAGGCCGATTATTGCTCAGCAGGAATCAACAATAAACTTTAGAAAGATAATGGATGAAGGCAAGATCCTTATTGTTAAATTAACCAAAGGTAAGATAGGTGAGTTAAATGCAGCATTGCTCGGTATGATAATAGTTGGTAAGTTTCTTGTTGCAGCTCTTGAAAGGGAAGGGACCGATGAAAAATCTAGAAATCCATTCTATTTATACATTGATGAGTTTCAAAACTATTTAACCGACGGAATCAAAGTTATTCTATCTGAGGCCAGAAAGTATAGACTTGCTTTAACTTTAGGTCATCAATACGTAGGTCAATTAGTGAGAGAAGGCAATAATACAAGTATAAAAGATGCTGTTTTCGGTAATGTTGGCAATAAAGCCGTATTTAGAGTGGGGGCCGATGATTCAATATTCCTATCTAAAGAGATGGGTGAAACTGTAGATGAATCAGATCTTCAACAGATTGAAAACTTCAATTTTTATTTTAGAATGCTAGCAGACGGTAAGCCAACCCCTGCATTTACTACTAGATCATTTTACGGTGATTCACCATACGATATGATTGGACAACCGAATCCACAAATAGCTGATGTTGCTAAACAGATTTCCAGACTTAAGTACGGTAAGGATAGAAACATTATTGAAAACGAAATTAAGCTTAGAGGAACTTTCATCAAAGAAAAAACTGAAGAGGAAAAAAAGCCAGCTTCATTATTTGGCGGTGGTTTAGGCGGTTTCTAAATCATGAGATCTTTATTTGATACTCCAACTATAGAATATTGTGAAAAAGCGATTGAAGGTATTATTGCAAGACCTGGATATGCTATTTCCAACGTTCCATTTATCCTTTTGGGTATATTTATAATTTGTAAACATAGGAAGACACCTCTAGGCCTAGCTTTTGGATTATGTTCGATAATAATAGGAGTTTTTTCTTTTATATACGACGCATCTTTTACGTATATGAGCCAATATTTTGACTGGATGGGAATGTTCTTATTCGTACTCATACTGTCATTACTAAATATTAGAAGGATTGTGTATGTAAGTAATCGTAATTTGATGTATCTAGGAGCAGCAATTTTATTAACTTATTCCATATTAAGTTTTATAACTCAACAGGGCGTTGTATTCTTTGGGCTAGGAGTTATTTTTATAATTTTTACAGAAACATATTTACTGATAAGCAGAAAAGAAAAAGTGAATATAGGCTGGTTAACTGCCTTAATGCTATTTTTTATAGGTATTATCGCCAGAAGTTTAGACTTATACGGCATCATTTGTGATTCTTCAAATTTATTAAATGGCAGAGCCGTACTTCATTATCTATCTACGATTTCTATAATGCTCTTATTCTTATACTATAATAAAGTTATCTATAAGCGAAAGTGAAAATTTGAAAGCTTTTTGCTATACTTTCCTTACTTTACCAGCATAATGGAAGTTTAGATCAAGTATGCACAGTAGGCCTGTAGCTCAGCTGGTTAGAGCACGGTTCTTATAAAGCCGGGGTCCGCAGTTCAAGTCTGCGCAGGCCTACTGTGCATACTATTTAAACATACTTCAATCATTGCAACATTCCTAAATGTCATCTAAACTATAGCAAGAGTAATTATTGCGTATGTTTAGTACCAAAAATTTAACGAAAGTTTTGATATTTCTTATGGTAAGTTTGGCAATCCCAAGCGTATTATCGGTATATAAAGATATCTTTGATGAAGCAGTAGCTGCAGCAAGGGCAAACCATTTGGGTTCGGAAGTTCTGGGTGTTCAAACTACCAATAATCCAGGTGTTTCTAAATCTCGTCAGCGAGTTCTTTTAGACTTATTCCCACAACGTTCTGGCCAAATTAGAAACTTAAGTCAAAGACCATTTAGATTTCCTGGAGCACAAGCAGCAGACCATGAGCCTCTTGTAAACAACAAAAAGCTTGAAAACCCATGTATAGAAGATTGTCATAATAATTATATTTATAAGTTCGTTTTAGATAAAGGAAAAGTAACAACTGTTAATGGAGAAATAGTAGATAATTTTTTCTTTGCTTATGCAGGTGTTACTGGCAATACAATAAGTTTCTATAATGGTAATGACTTTGATATGCTAAACGTTAAGCTCACAGTAACATGGTTAGATGAGGATGGTAATGAACATACAAGTTTTTATGAACCATCAAGAATTAGCTCAACTGATCCTTTAGTATCAGTAGTCTGCGGAAGGCTAGATGAAGATGGTAATGTAGAAGAGGTTATTACATTCCCAGATGGTAGCTGCAATATAATAAAGAAGAAGCAATTTCTTGTTACTAAAGTTGATAAGCCAGGAATTCCGCTTAAATCAATAAAGAACATATTAGTTCAATTCACTGATGTCTGGACGCAAGAATTTGATTCTACAGATTTTTCAGTAGCTACTTTACCAGAGGAATTTACAGCTCTGTAACTTTGTCATCGCCCGTTGCTCGGTATTTCTTTGTTAGAAGTTCTAAATATCTAGTTGTAGTTCCAATATTTTTATGGCCAACTATTTCAGCTAATTTAGAAATTGAGATCCCGTAAGATAATTGATTGACTATAAAGGTGTTTCGTAGATCATTTATACAAGCATTTTTAATTTTTGCTCTAATAATAACTCTGTCGATAGCGCTTCTAATATTCCTAATTTCAATATTTTTTCCTGATTTTGTAGAGAATAAAGGAGCATTTGGCTTTTTAGTAAATGGATATATGGTTAGGTATTCTTTAAGCTCTGCGGTTATCTTGGAGTTTAGTGGGACAGTTCTTTCTTTATTACTTCCGAATTCAGATATAAAGACATAGGGTTTGGGCTCATCTAAGAATACATCTTTGATCTTTATTCTAGATATTTCACCTATTCGTACTCCTGTCTGTAATAAAAATTCAATAAGCATATATATTTTAGGATTTTCTCTGCTTTCTTCTTTTAATGCCAAGTATTCAAGTTTTGTCAAAAATCTTTGTTTTTTAATCCTAAATTTAGGGTGAGAGATGTTTAAAGTAGGGTTTTTATTTACATATTTTTTTTCTTCAAGGAATTTATAAAAAGTCCTTATACTATTTAACTTTCTTGATATTGTTTTAGGGGAAAGAGAGTAGGTATTTTGTAAAAAATTAAGCCCATGCTTAATGTCATCTTCTGTAAAATCAACAAGAGATTTATTAACATTACTTTCAGAGAGCTGGGTAACATCGTTTTGGTAAGCAATTAATGTTGACTTTGCTTTTCCTCTTCTTCTAAGATAGTTAATAAAGTCACTTATCAATTTTTCAGTTTCCATAAATTATAGGATATGGTTTATAAGTGACAAAATATTAACATGGGTATATTATAGGGTCAACGAGGTTTAAAATTTATGCCAGGACTATTTAAAAGAGCCCTACAAAAAGCAAGAAGTAACTTAAGCGAAGTTAAGTTTGATGGTGTTGTCCTGTCTATTGTTCTAGGCTTTTTAGTTTTGGTGATTGCTGGTAATATCATTAGAATTTTTACTAACGGCCAAAGTAATTATGCAACATATCTAGAAGAAGGAACTGACCTAGAGAAACTAATTGAGAAAAACCAAGTGTTAAGTGAAGAATATGAATATGTAACTTCTGATGAATATAAAGCTTTATTGCTTAGGGATGCACAAAATTTAGCTAAGCCAGAAGAGAACCTGTTCAGTACTAAAGATAAAGCAAGCTTCTTCTTTGAAGAGCTTGAATACTTAGATATTCAGGATAAAACAGAGTTTTCGGATTGGTGGGCCAAATTGATAGCTTGGTGATTCTTTGATATAATCCAATACATTTAAAAATTAATGATCGCGGGGTAGAGCAGTGGCAGCTCGTCAGGCTCATAACCTGGAGGTCGTCCGTTCGAATCGGACCCCCGCAACCAAAAGCCCCTACACGTTTGTAGGGGCTTTTGAATTTTTATTCAGACATAAAACGGATATTTTTGATAAAATCCTTATGTTCATTAATGTCAGGGTAGCTTAGTCGGTTAAAGCACGGGATTCATAAACCCGAGAGCGGCGGTTCGATTCCGCCCCCTGATACTTTTTTGCTCCCAAAAGGTATACTTACGATATAATAAACAGATTAATAGATAAAAATATGGACAAACAAAAGAATAAAGACCAGCAATCACAGCAAGAGGTCGATAGAATTTCCGAAGAGATTATTAATAAGCTTAAATCTGCTCAGAAAAAGAGTAGACGCCCAACCGGAGGTAATATATTAAGAATAAATCCCTTAATTCCTATCATTGCTATTTTTGTACTTCTTTTAATAGGTGTAAGCATATTTAATCGATCAGATAATTCTGCTTCATTAACAACACTGGATTCAGTGGTTAGAGGAATTAAAGATAATAGGTTTTGGCAGGTTTATGTTCAAAATGACGGCAAAATATTAGCTTCAGATAAAGCTTATGTTATTGCTAATTCAAAAGATGTTGATGTACAGTCATCTTCTGACTATAAATTAACTACCGAAACTAACGATGGTTTTGAAATTCAAACATTGGATCAATTTGTAGCTAACTTTGAAAGTGTAGATGCTTTATCTGCTTTGAAAGCTATCTTAAATAATCAATCTTCCGTTGTAAAAGAAGTAATTGTAGCAGATAACTTTATTATCGGGCTTAGACCTGTAGGACAGAAGGATATCATTGTAAAGGATGTTACAGAAAGTGATTTTCAAAAAAGATTAGCAGATAAAAACCTAAGTATTGAATCAATTCCAACACCGGTAACTAGATTGCGCAGCGCTGCATCATCGGTAGATTCAAGATCTTTCTTAGATAGAAAGAACGACCATCAATTTTCTAATATCTGGTCAATAAATAATTCTTTTATTGCAAGGATAAAACCGGATATGGTTCAGAAAGTTTATGTAGACTGGAATCCAAATATTTATTCATTCACAGACCTTCTCCAAAATGAAGGTATATCTTTATCTTCAGACAACGTTGAAATATTGGCAGTAAATGTTCCTACAGGAGTGGGCTTTTCTGACATAATTAATATTATTACTCTGGTTGGATTTGTTGTATTAATCTTCTTTATTTTTAGAGGTGCTCAAGGCTCTGGTATGGGAATTATGCAGTTTGGGCAGAGTAGAGCTAAAATCTTCTTTGGATCAAAAACTGATACTACTTTTGATGATGTTGCTGGCATTGATGAGGCCAGGAATGAACTATTTGAAATTGTAGATTTCTTAAAAAACCCTAATAAATATAGAAAACTTGGAGCTAGAATTCCAAAAGGAATCCTATTAGTAGGTCCTCCAGGAACAGGTAAAACTTTATTAGCCCGGGCAATAGCAGGAGAAGCACGGGTACCATTCTTCCATACTTCAGGCTCTGAATTTGAAGAGATGCTAGTTGGGGCGGGTGCTTCAAGAGTTCGGGATTTATTCGATAAGGCTAAAAAGGCAGCACCCGCCCTTATCTTTATCGATGAAATTGATGCAGTAGCAAGAAAACGAGGTACAAAAGTGCAAACTGGTGCCACAGAGCAAACTTTGAACCAGATTCTGGTTGAAATGGATGGTTTTGAAAAGAATATAAATGTGATAGTTCTTGCTGCAACAAACAGACCTGATGTTCTTGATCCGGCTATTCTAAGACCTGGAAGATTCGATAGACAGGTAAGGATTGAGCTTCCTGATGCAGAAGGTAGAAAGAAAATCCTAGAAATACATGGGCAGAACAAGCCTTTTGCTGCAGATGTGGATCTTTATAGAGTTGCTAAAAGAACAGTTGGCTTTACTGGGGCTGATTTAGAAAATATTTTAAATGAATCTGCCATTATTGCCGCGAACGCTAATCGTAAAGAAATAACAAACGAGGATATAGATGAAGCTGTATCTAAAGTAATGTTAGGGCCAGCTAAGCGTTCGCGAAAAAGAACAGACAATGAGATGAAGCTTGTTGCCTATCACGAGGCAGGTCATGCAGTAGTTGCAAAGTTTACTCCAAATGCTACACCAGTTGATAGAATTTCTATTGTATCGCGAGGATCTTCAGGAGGGGTAACGATGTTCTTACCGGAAAATGATGAGTATATAATGTCTAAAGGTAAGTTGTTAGCAGATATTACCGTAACACTAGGTGGTAGAGCAGCAGAAGAGATTGCTCTAGATGATGTTTCTACAGGAGCGTCAAATGATATAGAAAAATCAACTGCAGTTGCCCGCAGAATGGTTCAAAAATTCGGTATGAGCAGTAAGCTAGGTCTTGTTCAATATGGAGACTTTGAAGAAAATGAATATTTAGGATATGCCTATAGTACAAGTAAAGAATATTCAGAAAAAACTGCGGAAGAGATCGATACTGAAGTTCGAACAATTATTGAAAAAGCATACGCCAATGCAAAGAAAATCTTAGAAGATAATAGAGAAAAATTAGATAAAGTAGCTAATGTATTGCTTGATAAAGAAGTTTTGTCTAAAGAGGAATTTGACGCGCTTTTTTGATTAGACAGCTTAAAGCTTAATAATGGACAAAAAAACATTTTTAATAATTGATTCGCATGCGCTAATACATAGAGCTTTCCACGCATTTCCACCAACCTTAAGTAATGCAAAAGGAGAACCTACTAATGCTGTCTATGGTTTTGCAGGTCTACTTTTAGATGTATTGTCAAAGTTTACGCCTACAAGGGTAGTTGCTGTATTTGATTCGCATGGTCCTACTGTCCGTAGTACAGAATTTACACAGTATAAAGCAAATAGAGCAGAAACTGATGAGTTACTAATTAGTCAATTTCCTAAGGTGTATGACTTAATTCAAATGTTTGATATCCCAATGGTTATTCAAGATGGAATTGAAGCAGATGATTTAATTGGTACTCTTGATGATAAGTATTCAAACGATGTAATGCGAACAGTTATTGTTACTGGTGATAGGGATCTTTTACAGCTAGTGGATGAAGATACATTTGTATATTTAGCGGGACATAAGTTCTCTGAATCTAAACTATACGATGCAGAAATGGTTAAAGAAAAAATGGGAGTAGCTCCTAAATATATAACTGATTTGAAAGGTCTAAGTGGTGATACATCCGATAATATTCCAGGTGTAGCAGGAATTGGTGCTAAGGGTGCAGCTGATTTAATAAATAAATACGGTACTATTGAAGAAATGTATGCGAAAATCGACCAAATAGAGCCTAGGTATCAAAAAAAATTGATTGATGGACAAGAAGAGGCTTTTTTATCAAAGCAGTTAGCAACAATCTATAAAGATATTCCTATAAGCTTTAACTATGAGCATACTGATTTTTCTGTAATAAATCGTAAAAAGGTTATAAATTTTTTTCAGGAAATGCAGTTCAGATCGTTAATGTCTAGGTTAGATAAGTTTTTTGAAATTTATAATATTGCTGAAGATCCTGCAGAATTGGATCTCTTTGGAAATACAAATGGTTCAAAAACTACTCAATCATATCCTGAGTTAGCTTGGGATGGAAAACTTCTAAATACTACACAGCTTTATATTTTAAGTGATTTAGAAAATGGTAACTTAAGCCCTGTTCATTGGAAGTTGAACTATTTATTAGCATTAGATTTAAAGAGTAATAAAGTTTATAAAGTAGAGGAGGCTGATATAGCAAAATTTTTTGAAGTGCATAACCAGATAGAATTTATAACATTCGATAAAAAAATTTTGCTCCACAGTTTATTAAACCTTGAATTTAAAAATCTTAGAGATATTAAAATAAAGGATTTAGGTATTGATTCATTTATTGTGGCAGAAGGACGGGCAAAGTTCGAGCTAAAGAGTATATTTGGATGGGCTGGTATTTATTCAGATGGCACAGTAACTGCAAATATATCTTCACTTGTAGAGCTGGACAACTTTTTAGCTTCAAAGGAAAAAGAAATTAACCAAAAATCTAAACTTATTGAACTAGAAGACACGGTTTTATACATAACTGTTGAAATGGAACAAAATGGTATCACTGTTGACAGACAAGAATTAGCTAAGTTCAACAGAATACTTACTGAGAAGCTTGAAGAGTTTCAAACAAATGTTTATTTAAGTGCTGGCCATGAATTTAACTTAAATTCACCTAAGCAAGTTTCCGATGTCCTATTTAAGGAAAAAGCCTTACCTACTGGTAAGAAAACAAAGGGCGGCGCATTAAGTACTAATGAATCTACATTACGGTCATTAGTGGGCTTAGATCCTATCATCGAAAACTTGCTTGGCTATCGCGAAGTAGATAAATTATTGAATACTTACGTAAATGCATTGCCAGAGTATGTGGATAACGACGGAAAGATCAGAGCTATTTTTGATCAGTTTGGTGCAGTTAGTGGTAGATATTCTTCCAAAAACCCTAACCTGCAAAACATTCCGTTTACAGAAGCTTATGGAGTTAATATTAGAAATGCTTTTGTTTCGAGCTCTAAAAGTTTATTTGTTTCGTTCGATTATTCTCAGCAAGAGCTTAGAATTTTGGCAGCCTTGTCAAAAGAGGATGTTATGGTAGATAGTTTTAATAATGGGGTAGATATTCATAAGATAACAGCAAGTGAATTATTTGATGTTGCTGTTGAAGAGGTAGATATAAAACAAAGACAGATTGGAAAAACAGTCAACTTTTCGGTCATCTACGGAATTTCAGCTTTTGGGCTGTCCGAAAGGCTGGGCCTAAACCGTGCAATTGCTGATACATTTATTAAAAAGTACTTTGAAAATTACCCTAAGGTAAAAGCGTTTTTAGATAATACGATTAACTCTGCGAAAGAAACTGGGTATAGCGAAACTATATTAGGTAGAAGAAGAATAAATGAAATGATTAGATCTAATAACAGAGCATTAAGACAGGCGGCAGAAAGGGAATTATTCAATTTTGTAATTCAAGGAAGTGCAGCAGATATTATGAAGACTGCAATGTCTAAATTCCCAAGCATAATTGAAAAGTATAATGCAAAGTTACTTCTTCAAATACACGATGAATATTTATTTGAATTTGAAGCAGCAGATAAATCAGATGAAAACCTTAATGCTTTTATAACTGAAATCAAAGATGCAATGAGGACAGCTTTAGATTTAGGTGTAGAGTATAAGGTGGAAGTTAATATCGGAAATATTTGGGGAGAGTTGTAAAAACTTGAGTTTAACTTTAAGTAGTATTATTATTAACTTGAGTTAATTTTTTGTCCGATTTAATGAAAAATTCTTTTAGATTGGTTTCATTAGTAGTAGCAATTTTCTCTGTAATTGGGATTTTTATTGTTGGTTATATCTATATCAAAAAGAATAAACGACTATTTAAGGCGCTTTTTCAGAATGTTTCTGAAAAAGCTGAAGAGCTTGAGAAGAGTGTTAGCCAAAATAATTTTCTAGACGAAGTAAAACGTGAGATTGAAGAAAGAGTAGATTTTGATAAGTTAGAGTCTGCAATGGGAACTTTAACTTCTGTATTTCCTGCTTCTAAAAAACCTACTAAGACGGTTACAAAGAAGTTAAAAAGGCCTTCTAAAAAAGTCTTAAAAAAAGTAGTTCGAGCTATAAACGAGTCAAGCAGCAATAAATCGTTATCTGTTAATAATTTAAATCTAAGACAACAGCAATTACTTGATTATCTAAGAACAAATCTAGATTCTAAGATGTCTAATGTTAGTGCTGCCTTTAGTACAGTCACGCCAAGAACACTAAGACGTGACATGGAAAAGCTAGAATCTATGGGCTTTATACGGCAACAGGGTAAAACCCGCGATACAGTGTATAAAGTAATGTAATTGTCCTATAGAATTTTCTTTAAAAACTTTGTAAAAACTCTTGCAAATAAATATCTAAAAGTGTACAATCTCAATACAAATTTTCAGTTCTGGATCTAATCTTAATCCAAGCGAATAAGAAGACCAGATTGCCTCATTGGTAAAACAATATTTTAAAATCTTAGACAAAGATTGATTTCTTTGCTCTTTGTATTTTAGGGGCAGCACTTTGAATATTTAAAAGTGACAAGGTTTCTTTATATATTTCTTTGTAGTCAAGATCTAAACTCAATTTTAACCCCTTTATTATTCGTAATAGAGGGACTCAAAAATCCAGCACTTCAGGTAACTGATTTAGTTGGTCTTCCATAAGTCAAGTGGAAGCAATTTTTATGGAGAGTTTGATCCTGGCTCAGGGTTAACGCTAGCGACGTGCCTAAGGTATGCAAGTCGAACGGTGAACTTTTGGTAGCAATACCGAAAGTTCATAGTGGCAAACGGCTGAGTAACGCGTGGGAATCTCCCCTTGAGTCTGATATAGCTCGCCGAAAGGCGGGGTAATCTCAGATAGTCTCGCAAGAGTAAAGATTTTTCGCTCAAGGATGAGCCCGCGTCCTATCAGGTTGTTGGTGGGGTAATGGCCTACCAAGCCTATGACGGGTAGCTGGTCTGAGAGGATGGCCAGCCAGACTGGGACTGCGATACGGCCCAGACTCCTACGGGAGGCAGCAACTAGGAATTATGCGCAATGGCCGAAAGGCTGACGCTGCGACGTCGCGTGGAGGATGAAGGTCTTAGGATCGTAAACTCCTTTTATCTACGAACAAGTTCTGAGTGTAGTAGATGAATAAGTGCCTGCCAACCACGTGCCAGAAGCATCGGTAATACGTGGGACACAAGCGTTACCCGGATTCACTGGGCGTAAAGAGATGCGTAGGCGTCTAGAAAAGTTCTGTGTTAAATCCCAAGGCTCACCCTTGGAACCGCATAGAAAACTCTCTGGATTGAGTCATGTAGAGAATAGGGGAATTCCTGGTGGAGCGGTTAAATGCGTTGATATCAGGAGGAACACCAATGGCGAAAGCACCTATTTGGACATGTACTGACGCTAAGGCTCGAAAGTGTGGGGAGCAAAACGGATTAGATACCCGTGTAGTCCACACCGTAAACGATCCCTGTTAGATGTTCGAAATTTGCTGAAATTTCTCTTCGGAGAAGGATAAGCACTTTTTGAGTGTCGCAGCTAACGCGTTAAACAGGGCGCCTGTGAAGTACGACCGCAAGGTTAAAACACAAAGGAATTGACGGGGACCCGCACAAGCAGTGGAGTGCCTGGTTTAATTCGATGATCAACGAAGAACCTCACCTGGGCTTGAACTGTGGCTGCTAATCCTATGAAAGTAGGACTCTTTCGAAGGTGCCACAGAGGTGATGCATGGCTGTCGTAAGCTCGTGTCGTGAGATGTCGGGTTAAGTCCCACAACGAGCGCAACCCCTTTCAGATGTTACAATTACTTCTGATACTGCCCCGCCAAAACGGGGAGGAAGGAGGGGATGACGTCCAGTCATCATGTCCCTTATGTCCAGGGCTACACAGACACTACAATGGCGATAACAATGGGTTGCCAAGCCGCAAGGCGGAGCTAATCCCATCAAAGATCGTCTCAGTTCAGATTGCAGGCTGCAACTCGCCTGTATGAAGTTGGAATTGCTAGTAATCGGAAATCAGCGTGTTCCGGTGAATACGTTCTCGGGTCTTGTACACACCGCCCGTCAGGGCATGGGAGTTGCTCATACTCGAAGTCTACGTTTATCGTGGCCGAAAGTTATGGGTGGCGACTGGGCTTAAGTCGTAACAAGGTAGCCGTAGGGGAATCTGCGGCTGGATTACCTCCTTTCTAAGGAGTTAGTCAAAATCTGTTATAGATTTTGCAAACCCATGATCTTGATACTCAAAGATCTCCGTAGAGGATCTTGTCACTTTTTAGTATTCAAAGTTAATTAAAATTTTAGCCAGCAAGTAAGCTGGTGCTTAGACTAAACATAGGCCAATAGCTCAGCTGGTTAGAGCATTCCTCTGATAAGGGAAAGGTCCATGGTTCGAGTCCATGTTGGCCTACCATTATTAGTTTTGAATATTGAGATCGGGGCCTTAGCATAGCTGGTTTATTGCGCCTCATTTGCAATGAGGAGGTCAAGGGTTCGAATCCCTTAGGCTCCATTTATTTGTTGTCTGATTTAAGCCAAAGGGTTTAAATTAGCCAATAAAGTTGGTTAAAACTTTGTTCATTAAAAACTGAATAGAAAGAAATAGATTTTAAGTCGAGAAAAGTTAACAAGGGCGTATGGTGAATGCCTTGGCACAAAAAGCCGATGAAGGACGTAACAAGCTGCGATAAGCGTGGATGAGCTGCTAATAAGCGTTATTAGTCCACGATCTCCGAATGGGGAAACCCATCCCTTTATGGGATATCACAACACTGAATACATAGGTGTGTGAATGGTAAGTCTGGGAACTGAAACATCTTAGTACCAGGACGAAAAGAGACAAACAATGTTATTCCCTAAGTAGTGGCGAGCGAACAGGGAAGAGCCTAAACCTAGTTCTGTTTAAAGGACTTCGGATTCTGCTTTGCGGAGGATGTAGTTCTTTAGCCGTTTTGGCGGTATAACAGGCTAAGGGGTTGAAAGATGTAAATGCTGCACTTCCAATAGAGTGTAAAGTAAGTCAAAAAATCTGTAGTTAGTAGAATTCGAATGGAAAGTCGAGCCATAGTACGTAATAGCCGTGTATACGAAGGCTACAGATCTTACTAGTTTATAATCTTAAGTACTACCACATAGGTGTAATTTGGTAGGAATCATCCTGACCCATCAGGAAAGGCTAAATACTTTTTGTGACCGATAGCGAACAAGTACCGTGAGGGAAAGGTGAAAAGAACCCCTGTTAGGGGAGTGAAATAGAACCTAAAACCGTACGCTTACAAACAGTAGGAGCTCACTTATGTGAGTGACTGCGTGCCTATTGAAGAATGAGTCTGCGAGTTAATAAGCACTGCCAGGCTAAGGAGTTCTGCTCTGGAGCCTAAGCGAAAGCAAGTCTGAAAAGGCGATTAAGTAGTGTTTATTAGACCCGAAGCCAGGTGATCTAATCATGAGCAGGTTGAGTCCCGCAGAAATGCGGGAGGAGGACCGAACGGTTTAACGTCGAAAAGTTATCCGATGACTTGTGATTAGCGATGATACGTCAACCGAACCTGGCAATAGCTGGCTCTCCCCGAAATAGTTTTAGGACTAGCCTCGCTCATTGAACCTGTAAGAGGTAGAGCACTGATTAAGTCTTGGGGTTCTTCGGAACTACCAGACTTTCTCAAACTACGAATGCTTACAGCGGATAAGCGGGAGTCAGAGCATGGGAGATAAGTTCCATTGCTCGAGAGGGAAACAGCCCAGAATATCGGATAAGGTCCCTAAATTTATGCTAAGTGGTAAAGGAGGTAGAATTTCTATGACAACCAGGAGGTTTGCTTGGAGGCAGCCATCCTTTAAAGAGTGCGTAACAGCTCACTGGTCAAGAAATTCTGCGCCGACAATTATCGGGGCTCAAGCATAATACCGAAGCCATATCTTCTAGGGCGGAGTTCATCCGCCGTAGTTGGGTAGGGGAGTGTTGTATACACTGTGAAGCAGGACCGTAAGGTCTTGTGGAGTTTATACAAGTACGGATGCAGACATGAGTAGCGAAATCTCGATGAAAAATCTGGACACCGAATGCTTAAGGTTTCCACAGCTACGCTAGTCGTCTGTGGGTTAGTCGGTCCTAAGCTGAGGCCGAAAGGCGTAGGCGATGGATAACAGGTTAATATTCCTGTACTTTAATTGGTTCGTTATTACTTAAGGAGCTTCGGGTGGGATAGTTGGAGTGCTGTTTACAGCATCTAAGCAACAAAGTAGGAAAGTTAGGTAAATCCGGCTTTCCGTTTCCTGGATTCGTCTGGGATGTATCTGAGTTGTTATGGGTAGAGTTGGCTTAAGGGCTGGCTCAAGTTCAATGATTCTGCCTGCGGGAAAACCTTCTATAGGAGACCCAATTAAAACCGTACCGTAAACCGCCACAGGTAAGCTAGTAGAGAATACTAAGGTGTACGAGTTAGTCCGTGTCAAGGAATTCGGCAAATTACTCCCGTAACTTTGGGAAAAGGGAGCCCTCTGGAGCGCAAGTTTTAGAGGGGGCACAAAAATGATCTAATCGACTGTTTAACTAAAACACAGGTATGTGCAAACCCGCAAGGGGACGTATACATACTGACGTCTGCCCAATGCCAGAATATTACGGAAAGGAGTGAAGTGAGCTTCGGCTCATCAGCTTCCGACCTAAGTACTGGTGAATGGCGGCTGTAACCCTGACGGTCCTAAGGTAGCGAAATTCCTCGGTGCTTGATAGGCATCCTGCACGAAAGACGTAACGAGTTAGATACTGTCTTGACACGGAGCTCGGCGAAAATGAAATGGCTGTGAAGATGCGGCCTTCCCATATCTGGACAAAAAGACCCCGGCATCTTTACTGTAGCTAGGCATTGAGATAAAGCGATAATTGCAGAGCGTAGGAAGGAGACTTTGAAGCTTCCCTTTTGGGGGGAGTGGAGTCGCCAATGTAACACTTCCTTTTTGTTGTTTTATTTCTGATTGGAGCCCTAATCGGGCAACCAAAACAGTGTTTGGTGGGCAGTTTGACTGGGGCGGTCTCTTACTAAAGAGTAACGTAAGATTTCAAAGGTCATCTCAGGTTGTATGGAAATCAACCGAAGAGTACAAAGGCATAAGATGGCTTTACTGTGAGACATACAAGTCGGACAGTTACGAAAGTAGGACTTAGTGACCTTTTTGTAGCGCATGGAAGCGCAATTGGTCAAAGGATAAAAGTTACGCCGGGGATAACAGGCTAGTCTTGCCTAAGCGTTCACAGCGACGGCAAGGTTCGGCACCTCGATGTCGGCTCATCACATCCTGGGGGTGTATCAGCTCCCAAGGGTTAGGCTGTTCGCCTATTAAAGTGGTACGCGAGCTGGGTTCAGACCGAAGTAATTCAGGTCGGTCTCTATCCGATATGGGTGTTCTAAATTTGAGGAGATTAACCCTTAGTACGCAAGGACCAGGGTTAGGCAACCTCTGGTGCACCAGTTGTTCGTAAAACGAGCATAGCTGGGTAGCTACGTTGCTATTTGGATAACTACTGAAAGCATCTAAGTAGGAAGCTAACTCCAAAATTAAATTTAGTCACTAGGTTCCTGGTAGACTACCAGGTTGATAGGTGTTAGGTGTAAGTGTAGCAATACATTAAGCCAAGACATACTAATAAACCGAAAATTTTTCAGACTTAAAATTTCAGCTTTCAGTTATCAGTTAAGAGTAATCTTTACTGGTTGCTTGAGACTGAGCACTGGAAACTCGTCTTTCTATTCAGTTTTTCTTGAACAAAGAAAACATTAACAAGTTCAATTGATCGTCATTAGACTTAAGTTTAGAATTCTAAATTTAGGTCCGGTGATGGTATCGCTTTGGAACCACCTGATCCCATCCCGAACTCAGAAGTGAAACAAAGTTGAGCCGAAGGTACTAACGGGATACCCTGTTGGGAGAATAGGTAATTGCCGGTTTTAAAAAGAGCTTTTTAGCAATAAAGAGCTCTTTTTTAATATCTGCTTTTAGTTAATAAAGCTGTCTATTAAACGTCAATTCCCTGCGCGTATTGACTAATTTCTCAAAATTTCTTATCCTCTTATCTGAATAGCAATATTCATACCGCTGAAAAGCGGGTACTGCTCATAATACAAAGTAAAAAAGAGTAGTTCTTTACTTGTTAAATATGAAAGGAGGTAATCTATGCTGCGCGGATTTTCTGCGACTATCTCGATTGAAGGCAATAGATTGACTCCAAATCAGAATTGCTGATATTCCCTGTCTTCAATTGTAGGGGAATTATAGTCATATAATGGAGAAATTAAGGCGCCCGCTTGTCGGGCGCCTTTTTAATATGGTAAAATCCATATGCTTCAAAGGAACTTAGGTCTTACCGTAAGGTAAAATCCAAAACTTAAGTTGAAGAAAATTATGGCAAAGAAGCAAAATAAAGTTCAACGAACAGATGAACTTTTAGACTCAGTTGTCCCACCAAAGACTTACAAGAAAGGAAACATTATTGAAGGAACCGTTATTGATGTTAAAGACGGTCAAATTCTAGTTGATGTAGGCGGTAGAGCTGAAGGCGTTATTTCCGGTAGGGAAATGAAGCTAGAAGGCAAAAGAGTCAGCAAAAAAGCTGGCGATAAAATACTTGTTTACGTAGTTAATCCTGAGAACGAGGAAGGTCAGATTGAACTTTCTATCAGAAGAACAGGAAATGAACTAAAGTGGCACGAACTAGAGCAGGCTAAGTTAAGCGAAACTCCAATAGAGGTAAAGGTTATAGAAGCTAATACCGGAGGTGTTATCGTTGAAATTAGTGAATCTACTCGAGGTTTTGTTCCAAGTTCACAACTAAACAACAAAAGAATCTATGCTCCTAATATGTACTCTTCAAAAGAAGACTCTGCAAAGGTTCTTCAAACTAAATTAGCCGAGATGATAGGTGAAGTTTTGAAGGTTAAAGTTATGGAAATAGATAAAGAAAAGAATAAAGTTATCCTTTCCGAAAAATCTGTATATTCTGAAACAGACTTGAAGTTAAGAAATGAAACCCTAACATCTCTTAAAGTTGGAGATGTGTTGGAAGGTGCTGTAACAGGCATTGCTCCATTTGGATTATTCATTAACGCTCAGGGACTTGAAGGTTTGGTTCACTTATCCGAAATATCTTGGGATAAAGTAATTTCACCTGCAGACTTCTACCATGTAGGAGATATTGTTAAGGTGCAAGTTATCGGCTTACAAGATAACGGTAAAAGAGTGGCATACAGTATTAAAAGACTACAGGAAGATCCATGGAAAAGTATTGTACAAAAATATAAAGTGGGTCAAATCGTGGAAGGTGAAGTTAAATCTATTGCTGACTACGGCGCATTTATTAAGATTGAAGATGGCTTGAACGGCTTAGTTCACATCTCTGAACTATCAAGCAAATTAGTTAAGAATCCATCTCAGGTAGTAAATGTAGGGGACAAGATTAAAGTGATGATAATCTCTATTTCTAATGAAGATAGGCATTTAGGATTATCGTTAAAGCGGGCTCAAAAAGACACATCTGCTACTACAGATGACGAACCTTCTAGAGAATTAGAGGAATTAGATAAAATTATCTCTGAATCTACGGAAGCTAAGTAATCTAAGTAGTTGAACAAAGCTATCGAAAGGGGCGGCCTTGTAGGCCGCCCCTTATTTATTCCTCTTATTCCAATCTCTTAAATATTTATTTCTTCAAACCCTAAATTTACTTTTAGCATGCTATACTATTAACTGCTAATTGTTAACTTTATTTAATGGAGAGCACTATTGAAACTAAAGGTATCAACAGATTAACCACCAACGCTAGAAGAGTTATTGAGCAAGCATATTTGAATGCAAAAAAGTATAAATACTCGGAATTTCTAGCTATTCATCTTTTTTATACATTGCTGTTAGACAAGGGAGGAATAGTCTTTGAAATATTGAATAAATTAGGTGTAGATATAGAGTCGAGCTCAGCACGTATTCTAAAGGAATTTGAGGAAAATGAAGCAAAATTTATAGGAGGTGAAGTTAAGACTGTATTTAGCGAGCAGATGAAGGAATTAATAAATCAAAGTTTTATAGCTGCATATAACTTAAATCATCTATATGTAGGAACAGAGCATATTTTGTTGGGTATGTTTGAACTAAAAGATGTAGCTTTTATTGATGAGTTAAAAACATTAGGACTAAATTCGGAGCAGATAAGAAAAACTTTACTCAATGTAAGTAACTATAACGCTTTAAACGCAGTATTAAAGAGTGGTGATATGCAGATGCAGAATCCAGAATTTCAAGATATAGGACCAAGATCTGCGCTGCCATACTTTACTAGAAATATGAATGAAATTGCATTAGAAGGTGGTTATCCGAATATAAGTGGTAGAGATGCTGAAATTCAGCGTTTAATCCATATTCTAGCTAGAAAAACAAAAAATAACCCTATACTAGTAGGTGATGCAGGTGTAGGTAAAACAGCAATTGTAGAAGGCTTTGTTAATGCTGTTATTCAAAAAAAAGTTCCAGCATCTTTTTTGAATGCAAAGGTTTTAAGTCTAGATGTTGGCGCAATTTTAGCAGGAGCTAAGCTAAGGGGAGATGTTGAGGAAAGAATTGGTGCAGTAATTAATGAGGCAATGAATGATGATAATACAATTTTGTTCATTGATGAGATTCATAATATTGTTGGAGCTGGAAGTGCAGGCGGCAAAGATACTATGGATATTGCTAATATGCTAAAACCGTATTTAACAAATTCAAGTTTAAGCATAATTGGCGCTACAACGCAGGATGAGTACGTAAAGTACTTCGAGACTGACTCGGCGCTAACAAGGCGCTTTCAACCCATTTCAGTAGAAGAATTAAGTGTTGAAAGCGCAAAGCAGGTGATTTCTAAGATTGCTCCAGAGTTAGAGAAATATCACCGTGTAAAAATCCCTCAAGATGCTGTAAATATTGCAGTAGATTTATCGAATAAGTTTATTAGAGACCGATATTTGCCAGATAAAGCTATCGATATACTAGATGAAGCAGCTGCAAGTATAAAAGTAGGTCGAGAAAAGGCCTTAGAGCCCCAAATTAATGAGCTTGGCGAGAAGCTCGTTGAGTGTCAAAGTAAAAAGAACGAAGCTCTTAAAAATCAGGACTTCAAGAATGCTGCAAAGTACAAAGATATGGAAGAGGATATCATGAAAGAGATTCAGGATGTAATTGACGGCAAGAAGAAAACTGGAATTAAATACTCCAAAACAGTATCTGAAGACCTTATAAAAGATATCATTGTTGAATGGACTAAAATTCCGATTGCCGCAGCAGATATTTCGGATAAAAAGCTTAAAGATTTATCTGAGAACTTAAAAAAAAGGATAGTTGGAGAGGATAGAGTAATTGATAACGTTTCTTTAGCTGTACAAAGATCTCATTTAGGTTTAAACGGTGGAAATAGACCATTAGCATCTTTTTTGCTATTAGGGCCAACGGGCGTAGGAAAGACCCAACTAGCAAAGTCTTTAGCAAAAGAGCTTTTTGGCTCCGAAAGTTTGCTCTATCAAATTAACATGAGTGAATTTATGGAGATGCACAGTATATCTAAATTAATAGGTTCGCCTCCGGGTTATGTAGGCTATCAGGAAGGTGGCCAGCTTACTACATTCGTGAAACGCCGACCTTACTCAGTAATCCTATTTGATGAGGTTGAAAAGGCACATTTAGATGTTCTCAATATCTTGCTTCAAATCCTTGAAGAAGGAGAATTAACAGATGGAAAAGGCGGTAAGGTAAGTTTTAAAAATTCTATAGTGATTATGACTTCAAATATTGGGGCAGATGAAATCTCAGAAGATAATAAACTAGGATTTGATGTTGAAATAAAAACAATAAAAAATGATGAGGTAGAGGAGGCTTATGAAGAGATGAAAGATAGGGTTATGGAAGACCTTAGGGCTACTTTAGCGCCTGAATTGTTAAATAGAATCGATCTTATAGACATCTTTAGAGGGTTAAATAAAGATGATTGTCTAAAGATAGCTAGAATAGAAACCGATGAGCTTATTAAGCGTATTTTGCCTACCGGAATAGTATTAACTGTTTCGGACGAAGTAGTAAACAAAATAAATGAAGATGGCTATAGTAAGGAATATGGTGCTAGGAATATTAGACGAAAAGTTCAAGAGCTTTTAGAAAATGGTTTAGCTGAGTATTTACTTAAGTTAAAACTGCCTAAAAAACGAAAGAATTTAATACAAGTTTCGGCATCCTTAAATAAAGAGGGTGTAGTGGTATTTGCCCCAACGGATAATAAAATCAAGTAATGGGCTAGTAAAGAGATTATACTGTAAAGGGCGGGCTTTTAAGCCCGCCCTTTTTATTGTATATTGGTACTATTGAGCTAGACCAGGCTAAATCCTTGTTTTTTATGGAGCAAGCTGAAAATACTATAGGTATTGACATTTTTTCGTTATAGGGTATAATATAAGTAATCGTCAATAACTATCTAGTTGTTAGCTGGTCCCAGAGTCTGGTTCGCGTACATCATTCTAATTTTTTAGAGTGAACTTACTGGACTCTAGGACCAGCTCGGAAATCTTCATTCCCGATACTTGAATTACAGAGTATTCTTGTTTTTCAAAAAAAGTTGGTATAATATTAAAGTGATTCTATCAATAGCTTTTCAATTTCATTGAATTATTCAAAATTCCCTAAAAAATTTAAATTTTAAGTTATTTATTAACAGTTAAGTATTTATGACTACAGTGGTAAAAAAAGAAACGGTACAAAAAAAAGATTCTATAGCAAAATCAACAAGCATTAAAGATTTGGAAGATATGACATTAGCTGAGCTTCGAAAGATAGCTACAGAGTTAGAAATAAAAGATAATCAAGAATTGAAAAAGAATGAACTCGTATTAATAATTTTAGCTGAGCAAACCAAAAGAGGTGGAAACATCTTTGCAGAAGGCTTTTTAGAAGTAGTAAAAGATACACATGGTGTTTTAAGATCAGCAACAATGTTGCCTGCAGATAACGATGTTTATGTGTCAGGTTCTCAAATTAAGAGATTTAACTTAAGACAAGGAGATTTTATCTCCGGACAAGCCAGACCTCCAAAAGAGGGTGAAAGATACCTTAGCCTTCTTAAAATTGAAGCTATAAACGGTACAAGTCCAGAAAAAGCCATCTCAAGACCTACATTCCAGAAATTAACCCCAGTTTATCCAGACTCACAAATTAAACTTGCTACAGAACAGCACATCTTATCTACAAGATTGATTGATTTGATTAGTCCTATCGGTAAAGGTCAAAGAGGTATGATTGTAGCTCCTCCTAAAGCAGGTAAAACCTGGTTAATGAAGGACATTGCAGATGGTATAGCCAAAAATCATCCCGAAATACACTTAATGGTTGTTTTAGTTGGTGAAAGGCCTGAAGAGGTAACTGATATGCAAAGATTTGTTAAAGGCGAGGTTATTGCCGCAAACTTCGATGAACCTCCAGAATTTCACACAAAGATAGCAGAAATGGCAGTAGAAAGAGCTAAAAGACTAGTTGAATATGGCAAAGACGTTGTAATTTTGATGGATAGTATTACAAGGCTTGCCAGGGCTTACAACATTGTTGCGCCACCATCAGGCAGAACACTATCAGGAGGATTTGACCCAGTGGCCATTTTCCCTCCAAAAAAGTTCTTTGGTGCTGCTAGAAATATGGAAAATGGCGGCTCATTAACTATAATTGCAACTGCATTGGTAGATACAGGAAGTAAAATGGATGATGTTATCTTTGAAGAATTTAAAGGTACAGGGAATATGGAAGTTAAATTAGATAGAAGATTGACCGAAAGAAGAATTTTCCCTGCAATAGACGTAACTGCATCTTATACAAGAAATGAAGATAAATTATTGTCACCAGAAGTTTTGGCTCAAACTTGGAGAGTAATTAGAATGTTAGATACTATCCAGTCCGAAACTAATGCAAATCCAACAGAGGTTTTACTAGAAAGGCTAAAAAAGACAAAAAGTAACGAGGAATTCTTAGCAACCTTGCACGAAAGCATGTGATAAAATAGAGGTTGTAAGTATTACAGTTATAAATTTGAAATCTTCCAGACGGAAAATAAAATTCACCAGAATTAAGTACGTTAAATGGTTGCCTACAAATATCGCAGATATTGTTATTTCTACATTTGATTCAATAAAACGTTTTTTTGTTTATAGATCTTTTTGGGGTCGGGGAAACGCATATAAACAGATAATCCATGTAGTAGTGGTAGTAATAACATTAGTTGTTGCTTTATCGGGTCTATCTTATAGAATATTTGGACTTAATGCATCTTCAGAAAGCCTTAGTGTAGATTATTTTATTACTGTAGGTAATGTTGACTTGTTACAACAGGGTAACAGCTTGCAGAGTGTACTTGCTTCTAGCCCGCTCACACCTTTTAAGATAAATTACTATAAAGTGGCTGAAGGCGACTCTTTACAAAATATAGCTGATAGATTTGGAGTTTCTAAAGAGACGATAAAGTGGTCTAATACCGATAAATACGGAACATACAGCACTTATTACGATGAAACTGTAAACCCAGGTGAAGAGCTAGTTATTCCTGAGGTTTCAGGAGTTTTGTGGCCAATACAAGAAGGAGACACCTTAGATACTATTCTAGAAAAAACAAATGGAGATAGATTTGCAACAATTGAAGTTAATCAATTAGCTGCATTTGATAACTCTATAAATGGCAGAAAGGTTATTCTTATTCCTAATGGAAGCTTGCCGGCCCCGGTACCGGTGTATTCTTATAGTTTCCCTTCGCGTCCTAGACCGGGGCCGGGTGACTGCGGTGTAAGTGGAGAGATTAATGGAATTTCATTATCAAACCCATTGTGTCATCCATCTTGTGCAGGTTATAGCTGGTCACGAGGTCTGATTTGGGGTGAAGGCGGCTGGCTATACCACGATGGTGTAGACTTAGCTAAAGGAGGCGGTTGCCCAATTAGCGCAATGTGTGATGGTGTTGTAACTAGAACCGGATGGGAAGATGGCGGAGGAGGTTATGTAGTTAGAATTGATTGTGGAGGCGGAGTTAATACTCTGTACTATCACGGAGATGGAAATATATGGGTTTCAGCTGGTCAATCAGTTTCTAGAGGAGATCCAGTTATGTACATGGGTTGTACTGGCTTATGTACAGGTACTCATTTACACTTTATTCTACGAACAGGCGGTGTTACTGTTGACCCTACTAACTATGTAGGATTCTAATTTTGCTGGTATAATTTCACTGCATTTATGTCCTTGTAGCTCAATGGATAGAGCAGTCCCGTCCTAAGGGAAAGGTTGCAGGTTCGACTCCTGCCAAGGATACTTTCAGCTACATGCTATTATCTTACGATGGATCCATCAGAGTTTAAGTTCAAAACAAATTTAGAGGTTGCAGGGTTAGATGTAGTTACTGAACTTATTACAGCTGATTTAACAGATAGAGCAATAACCGACAGACTAATCACGGATATTTTCTCTCAGCTTAATTTCTTAAATCTAGTTACCAATGTGGGTACTGACTTTGGTAATTTAGAAAAGTTGGTCAGTGCACTTCTTGCTCCTTTAGTACAAAAAGGATTTATTGAACTTAAGATAAGGCACGTTAATAGAAAGCCATTCTTTCTGATTAGTGCTCCTGATTCGGAAGCAGATAGAATATTTAGTAGGGGTAAGGATCAAGTTTTTATCAATAATGTTCTAATTGATGCTCATGCAGATGTTGTGCCCTATGGATTTTTCTCAAATGGCCAATCTATTATTCAAGTAGATAACGAAAATAACGAATATATTTTTGGTAGAGGAGCAAATGACATGCTTACTCAGGTGGCCGTTATTATTGTATTGCTGTTTAGGCTTTATAGAGCTAATATAAGGCCGCCGGTAGTGACTATTTCAACAGATGAAGAACTTTCAAATCCAGGCCAGAGTAAGTTTTATAAGCGAATAAGCGTACCGGCGGCCATAAGCCTTGAACCTACAGGTACTTTACGCGGAGGTGTTGTGAATGAAATTATGCAAAGTAAAACAATACTTTTTAAAAAGGTAAAAAGACAGGGCTATGCCTCCGCTGAAATTCAGAGGTTTTTAAGCTCTTATTTTAAAGAAATACCATATTTTGCTAGGTTAACTATAAACGCATATTTTGATGATGGAAATATTTATATGGCTTTTACTCCGGGCAATTTATCAGATTATAAGCTTCGGGATTTGTATGGCACTTTTGCAGCATTATGTAGAGAATTAGGAATCATTGAAGAAGACAGTCTTTTGTATTCAGTTAAACCTGACAATGCAGATCATTACTATTCACAGGTAGATCCAGAAATAAAATCTACAATATTAGATGCAGTTGAAAGTTCTTATGGTGAAGCAGAGTTGATTGAAGATGATAATTCTTTGACAACAGCACTAAAAGGCAAAGATAAAGATCTTTATGCTTTGGCTAACTCATTTCAATGCAGTTTAGGACTTCATTTACCATCTAAGGAAAGAAATACTGTAATCGTAAGCTTTCCAGAAAGAGGCGGTAGACATACAGATAGTGAACATTTTAAAGTAGGCGAACCATCTGAACTTTTAGAAAGTTTATTTAATATAGTTAAGAATATAAAACTACTTGAATTAGTTGAGTCTTAAATTCTTATTCAGCTGCATCCCAATCCTTACTGTACAATATTTTTTCAATGGCCAGTTCATAGTCAGAAATCTCTTCTTCTTTAAACCATACTTTAATTTCTCTTTCTGCTTCATCAATAGAGGATGATGCGTGTACAAGATTTCTTGCAGCACGATCAGCCTCATCTGCAACAATGTAAGAATCAATGGTAAAGTCAGCTCTAATAGTTCCAACATCTGCATTTAATGGGCTTCCGTGTCCTACAACCTTTCTTACATGCTCAATTGCATGAGCTCCTTCGATCACTAATGCAATTGTAGGGCCAGCCATTAACATCCCAATTAATTTTTTTTGAGTCATTTCAGCATATTCAATAGCTGTTTTTTCAATGGAAAGTCCTTTTTCTTCACGAACAGCAATTGTTCTATTACCACTGGCTTCTTTTTCCTCTTTAGACCAGAAATAATGATCCATAGCCATCTTTTTATCTGCCCAAGCCATCTTCATAGCTGTAACTTTTAAACCTTTCCTTTCAAATCTTAATAAGATTTCGCCAATTAGTCCTCGCTGTACGGCATCAGGCTTAATTAGCACAAGTGTTCTTTGATGTAATCCTGTTTTCATAAATTTAATTAAAAAGTATAAATTAAGGCTATAATTAAGGTGATTATAAGCTAAGTTTCTTTTTAAAGCCATTCAAAATGATTAACAAATTGTTTACTCCGCAGAAGATTGCAATTGACTTTGGTACTGCAAATTGCGTGATGATAGTTGAAGGCAAAGGAGTCGTTTTGCAAGAACCTACAGTTGTTGCAATTTCTCCTAAAGAAAAGAAAGTTTTAGCTATCGGTGAAGATGCTAAATTAATGCTTGGCAAGGTTCCAGAAGGAGTAGAGTCTAAAAGACCGTTAAAAAATGGAGGAATCTCTAATTATAGGCTGGCAGAGGCTTTGCTAAAGAGGTTTTTTAGGAAAGTATTGGGTGGCGTTGTCTTAGCAAAGCCTGAGGTTATGGTAGCAGCGCCTGCAGGATTAACTTCGGTAGAAGAGCGTGCTCTAACGCAGGCGCTTTCATCAGTAGGTGCCGGAAAAATATATATTTTACCGGAGCCTGTAGCCGCCGCCATCGGTGCCGGGCTTCCAATCAATCAATCAACTGGAAACTTAATCGTTAATCTCGGCGGCGGCACTGCTGAAGTAGCTGTTTTATCGTTAAATGGGGTAGTAGCATATGAATCTTACAGAGGTGCAGGAGATGTAATTAACGAGGCAATTATTAACTATTTAAAACGGAAACATAATCTTATTGTTGGTGAAGTCACAGCTGAGGAGCTAAAGATAAAACATGCTTCAGCTATGCCGGTTAAAAATCCTATTGAAATTGAGATCAAAGGAAAGAACTCAAAAACAGGGCAGCCAGATATTATTAAGATAGGCTCAGGTGAGTTTGTAGAACCAACCAGAGAAGTTTTAGATAATATAGCTAACTCGGTAAAAAAAGTTTTAGCAAAAACACCTCCAGAGTTAATGAGCGACATTATAGATAATGGTATGGTTCTGAGTGGCGGGACTGCAATGTTAAAAGGTATCGATGAGTTCCTAACAAAAGCTATAGGAATTCCTGCATATGTAGCGGAGGATCCTTTAACTTGTGTAGCTAGAGGATTAGAAATAGCTATAAAAAACTTAGGCGCTTACAAAAGAAGCATTAGAATTAATTAGCTGTATTTATAATCCCATTTTCTGCTAAGACTTCGTAGGCTGCATCTATTATAATTTCTGCTATTAGTTCTTCTGTAATTGGGACACCTTCAATTTGAGGTTGTGGCATAAACTCTTGGAGATCTATTCTGTGTGCAGGAATACCACTTATATAAAATGGCTGCTGGCTAAACTCTGGCAAGCCTTGGTAAGTATATGATAGAAATCCAGCACAGGTCGGATATCGTCCATGTGGATCTGTCTTGTTTCCCATTGCGCCTAAAGAGGAGTAGGCTCTATTGACAGTTTTAATAGCAGTTCTGGCTAGCTCTTCTTTTGATTTATTTTCATTATTTCTAATATTCCTTTCAAAAAGAGTCTTTAATACCATTTCAACTAGTTCCCAATAGTTTTTTCCTTCAATAATTCCTTTTACAATACTTACATGATAAGTATTAATTTCGCGTTCTTTAGTTAGAAGTTCTGCCATTAAGGCTTCAGATTTTATTGCTCCAGCTTCGGCTAATGTGCCTGATCTGCCAAGTCCGCTTAAAATATTAACACCAGGCAGAAAGCTCTGATCTCGTGATAATTGTTGTGCAACGTGGCCAATCTCATGTTGGATAGATATTAAAATACTTGATAATTTAGGTTTCCAAGTTCTGGGAATTAAAATTGTTCTAAACCCATGGTCGACCGCTACTGTGCCACCAGGTCTAACTTTAATAGTGTATGTTTTAAATTTATTGTTAGGTATTTTCTTTTCAGATAATTCCAATTGTTCATCTACATCTTCAAGTGGGGTAGCTATTCCAAGTTTTTCTATGAATCTTCTATAAATCCGGCTTGGAATTCCATCTTGAGTCTCATCAAACTGATAATCTTTTAAAGACTCTAACACTTCAAACCTTCTTCTTTGCTGTTAAGGGAATAGATTTATTTTTAATGACTTCTAACAACAGCTTATCAATCTTAGATATAAGTTCTTTTAAATCTAAAGGAGATCCAAAATCAAAACTTTGTATGATTTCTTTTAGCTGCAAGATCGCTTCCGGCTCAGGAATTTCGGCATTGTCGCATATTTCTAATAGAGATTTTCTTACATTATCAATTTCTAAGCTTACTAATTCAGGGTTAGAGAAATCAAGGTTATTATTAAATAGGGCAGTGATTATGATCATTACTTTAGAAGCTTCTTTCAGATTCTTTATTTCTTTAGCTATATTTTCACCAAGTTGGATTATTTCTAGCTGAGCTCTTTCTATTGGAATTAATTCAGGGCTTCTTTCTTGAGGATTTATAGCTTCTAAGCTCATACCTTTTGTAATATAATTCATAGATACTAATAATTACAATGATACTATGAAAATACTTGTACTGAAAGCAGGAAGACAGCCTTACGATACTGACTTTATAGATTACTTTAATAAGTACGGGCAGGAAACAGGAAATACTTATATAATAGGTTATCTGGATGATGTAATCTTTGATTTTAGAGATCCTATTACTATAACAATTGATGGTGTAAATATTTTAGATTACGATTTCATCTATTTCAGAACGTGGGAAAAACGCCCTGATATAGCTTCCACTTTAGCTAAACACTTAATCAAACATTCAAAAAAATTTGCTGACAGTGCAGTAGGACTTTCAAACTACGGTTCAAAAATACACCAACACTACTTATTAATTACGAATGGCCTGAATTTACCTGCAACATTTATTATTCATAAAAGACTTCTTGATGAGAATTTAGAATCCCATATACAAAAGCTTGGCGGTTACCCTGCAGTGTTAAAAGCTACTAGAGGCAATGAAGGGAAAGGTGTCTATCTGCTTAATTCATTTGATGACTATGTAAAGATTAAAGAAGAGCTAAAAGATGAATACTATTTTATTCAAGAATTGATTCCTAATGATTTTGATTATCGATTTGTAGTTTTCGGCGAAAAAGTAGCAGTAGTGAAAAAAAGAGTTAGAAATAAAGATTCTGCTGAGTTTAGAAACAATGTATCTTTAGGAGCAGAAGTAGAGTATTTAAAACCAGAGGACTTTCCTGAAATATCAGAGATTGCAGTAAAAGCTGCAAAGGTAAAAAATTTACAAGTAGCAGGTGTAGATGTTGTAGTTTCTAATAAAAATTCAAAAATATATCTGTTTGAAGTAAATCCTGCCCCAGCATTTAGACATGATTTTACTGTCTTAAAGTATTTGGATGAATATTTTAAGAGTATTTCCTGATTATTGCCCTGACAATCTCTCCTGCAACATCTTTAGCTTCTCCGTAATCGGGATAATGATGAAAATCGATGCTTGGCTCTTTATTGATTTCAATAATACTGCATTTACCCTCATCAGAAATATCTGTGGAGATAACGTCGATTCCTGTTAGCCCAAGGCCGATCTTATTTGCCAAGCCAGATAGCTTTTGAGTTAATGCTGGGCTTACAATGTCAGTAACTTCTGTAACAGTTTCAAGGTTGCTAAAATCTATTTCTGTAAATACTTTAGTATCTTTTGCAGGTACATCTTCTAACGAATCAAATCCTTGATCTTTAAGTACAGCATTCAATTTCTCATCAATTCTAATTCTGCCTACATTTCTACCTCCATGATCTAAATACTGATTTTTTTGAGTTATTAATTGATTAAGTGTGCTAATACCATCGGCAATAATGTAGCCTTTTTCACGTCTTAGTGCAGCTATAAGGGTCCCGTCAACTAAGAGCAGTCTATGAACATCACCTTCAGCAAAGCTTTCAAATAAAACGCCTTTATATTCTTTATTAATAATATGATTATAAGCTTCCAGCGCCTGATTAACATTTTGAATATTCAAAAATACATCTTTGCTTTTAAGCCCGTTTTGTGGTTTAGCGATAATCCTGCTATGTTTTTGTAAAAATTCTTCAAGCTTTAGTCTGATTTCTTTTATATCTGTATTTTCTTTCTTTCTAAAACATAAATAATCAGGGGTAGGAATTCTAAAAAACTGTAAGATTTTTTTGCTAGTTAATTTATCATTTGCTAAATGAGATGCCGATAGAGTATTAAGTGGTGTTAGTATACCTCGAGAGTAAATATAGTTGCTATTTACAGATACAATATAACTATTTGATAATGGGTCAACTTCAATTATAGGAATATTGTTCTCGACAAAATTATTTAAAATAAGCCTTGCCGATTGTAAAAACTGAGATGTAGTTTTCTCGTTTAATTTATACATTTTAATTGTATTAGCTTTTTTATTATCTCCAATTTTATAGTAGAAGATTCTGCCCATATCTGGAGCAAAGCCGTGTTTTTTATAGAATTCAATTGCCTTTGTATTATTTTCGAGTACATTAACTTTAAGCTGCCATACAGAATCCTGGTCTTTAAATAAGTCCCAAGCTTTAATCATAAGTTGTGATCCAATTCCCATTCCTTGAGCAGTAGGGATAATAAATAAATCCTGTATTTCTACTATGGAACCTCTGTGGATAATTTTTATATAGCCTAGAATATTTTGAGAATTATCTTTGGCGCAAAAGATGAAAACTTTTTTTTCCTGAATTTGACTCATTATCTTTTGCGCCCTTGCATCATAAGTTTCGTTGTACTTAATATCTTCCCACTTAAGATCTGGGATAAATTCTTTGTATGTGTGCAGTCTAACCTGATCTTTTAGCTCAAGTAACACTTTAATATCAGATCCAACAGCCTGCTGTATAATAAAATCCATGATTAATTTTTAAGCTTTAATATTAATTTTTTACTAGGATCTATTAGAAATTTCTTAAGATCTTTTTCTCCAAGAATTAGTTTGTAATTAAGGTTAGTTCTATTAGCAATAGTAGCATTTGATTCGACATCAAGACCTGAAATCTGAAACTTCATAGGTACTATAATTCTGTAATCCAAGCCATTACTAGATTTTATTATAGCAGTATCAACAATTAGAGGATGTTGCTCTAACCGTTCTTCTAGTTGGTTATCAGCAGAGTATTTTTTAAGCTCATCTACTGTTTCAAAGTTTTTAGGGATAGATTCTAGAATCGGTTTTGCAAATTCAATAACTTCCTGCATGCCCAACTTTATAGCTAGCTCAGTATCTAACGAGGTAAACGAAGCTCCAGTATCGATCTTGGCAGTTACCTGTTCAAAACTTTCACCATCTAAATTAAATATTTTTACTTCTTCAAGTAAGCCAATAACTTGTTTACCTGAAATACTTTCAATTTCTTCTTCAATTTCGCCTCCGAATAGATCTTTAGCTAGTCTAACAGCACGCTCAGTAGTTTTTACGCGTATATCAGATGCTTTTTTTAATCTCCATCGTAGACCGTCTTCATTTGCCAGCTGAATGGATAATCCTGGTCGGGCATTTAACTCTACAATTAGTGGGCCTTTATCTTCATCAATTAGAAAATCGATAGCAGCAAAACCTAGTTTTGTTAATTTACTTGCTTCAACTGCATATCTTAGTATTCGGTCCCAATATGGAATTTTTAATCCAGATAAGGCTAAATTGGTATTTGGGACATATTCTATAGGGGTAGATTTTCCAATTATAGCTCCGGTTGTTTTTCCAACTGCCATATCAATACCTGCACCTATTGCTCCTAGATCTAAGTTGGCGCGCCCGTTAGATTCTTTGGTAGGCAAGCGTATATAACTCATAATTGGAATAGAATTAAACACAATAATCCGTACATCGGGCGCGCCTTTGTACGAATAGTATTTAAAAGATTTATGCGGACGTACTCGTTCTTCTATCAAAACTCTATCTGGTTCATTAAAAAGAGAGTACCGGCCATCTAAAATATCTTGTATTAAGGATCTTAAATCTTCTTCCGAGAATCTTTTATTACTTGATCCTATCCATTTACCGTCTTTTGCACGATTATATATGATTGTCACTCCGCCTCCACGAACTCCTTTAACAGGTTTTATTACAAAACTTTTAGGTAATGAAGCAAAGTCAAAGCTATTTAATTGGCTTCTATCTTTTATCACTTTAACTAATTTGGGGACGGGTATATCAGCTTTATTCAAAATCCTTTTTGTAAGAATTTTGTCATCTGCAATTTTTGTAGCACGGCTTAAGTTATGCGGTCTAATGTATTTTAGATATCGTTCATTACGCCCTAGTACTAATTTTCTGTTTTCAATTACTTTGCTTATTTGTATCATTATCACTCGCCTTGTTGTCTGAAAATAATATATTTCGGAACCTTAAATACTCACTTAAGCGTAAGCCTGTAAATCTGCCTAAATAAATATTCACAATTATTAGTACAGGAATTACTAGTAGGTTAGCCTCTGCAAATTCCTGTACCTTAGTTAGTGATATGATTATGTAACAAAACGCTGAAAGTATGAATGTATCAATAGCAGAGGAGACGCCATAGCTAAAACTCTTTCTGGCAAAGGCTGATGCAAACGGCTCCACTAATATAGCTAAAATAACCAAAGTAAACTTGTTTATAAATACTGGCCCTGTAAATCCTAATATGCCCGAAACAATAAATGACAAGAATAACGCGACTATTACACCGATGGTCACTAATGTGAGCTTAGGGATATAGTTCATTCGGACACGTTTTAATATTTTGTAGCTGAGCCAACTTGCAATTAGAACAATTAAAAAGAAAATAATTCCATATTTAAGTGCTCGAAGAATATCTTGTTCGGTTCCAATTCTACCAAACTCATAGAGCAGGAAAGTTATTATCACAGGTGTAAACATGCCAAGAGTTCTAGTTCCTATTACATATCTTGCGATACCTACAATTGTAGTAACAACAGGAAGCATTATTAAGATAATAAATACCTCCTTGTATAGATCAATTTCTACCGGGCTCATGCCTCTTTGTAGTAGCAAATTCCAAATAATATCCATATATATTAATTAAAAAAGCAGGTTGTTTACCTTAATATAAACTAACCTGCTTGTATTTACAAAAATATTTCAAAGTTATTTAACTTCAACTTTAGCACCTTCTGCTTCAAGTTGTTTTTTGATATCTTCTGCTTCTTCTTTCTTAGCACCTTCTTTAATTGGTTTTGGACCTGATGCTACAGAATCCACAAGATCTTTAGCTTCTTTTAAGCCTAAGCCTGTGATATTCTTCACAACTTTGATCACACCAATTTTATTTGCGCCAGCATCAGCAAGAATAACATCAAATTCTGTTTTTTCTTCTGCTGCCTCTGCAGGTGCTGCAGCTCCAGCCATAGGCATTGCCATAGCCATTGGAGCACTCGCTTTTACATCAAAAGTTTCTTCTAAAGCTTTCTTTAGTTCAAAAGCTTCAACAACTGTTAATTCTTTGATGCTATCAACGATTTTTTGTACTTTGTCGGTTGCAGCCATTGTCTGATAAATAAAATATAAAATTAATTAGTCTTGTTTAAACGCCTGGTCTAAAATAGTTGCAAAAGATCTTGTAGGATCTTCAAGCACATTAACTATTCCAGACATAGCATTATCAAGAATGCCTAATATCATTGAAATGCTTCCATCGAAGCTTGGCATATCGGCCAATTCACTTACTTGCTCTTTTGTTAGTAGAGCACCATCCATTATTCCAGCAACAATTTCAACTTTTGTTTCTCCATCCTTACTAGTAGTATTTTCTATAAACTTTTTCAAAGATTTGCTAGGACTTACAATATCTTCACTTAAAACTAAAACTGCATGTTCACCTTTTTCTAGTTCTTTAATAGCTGGTAAATTTGCTTCTGCTAATGCAAGAGTAAAGATAGTATTTTTTACGATATTGAATTTTGCATCAAAATCATAAAGTTCTTTTCTAAACTCATTGGCCTCATTTGGTGTAAGCTTTGAAGGCTTTACTATTACTAGCGCTTTAGCCTTTTGTAATTCGCTTACATATTCATTTTTTAGGGCCACCTTTTCTTTTTTTGTTTTGGCCATTTTTGGTTAATTAATATTTAATAAAACAAAAGCGCTCTTTTTGAGAGCGCCTATAAATACTTAGTAAATTATCTTACTTTGGTCTATCTTGGCGTCTCGGCTGGATTTACGCAATTAAAATTGCTACCTGCTGTCTTAAACGTTATTCAATTTTAAACGTATTTGATTATATCATTAACATCTAACTTTAATCCAGCACCCATAGTAGGGGATACTGTAACTTTTTTGAATGGATTAGATGATAATTTTTTACTTTCAGCAAAAACTACTTTTAATAAAGCAATGATATTCTCCTGTATATTTTCAACAGGCATATCTAATTTAGCTACTTTTAGTCTAATTGCTCCTTGATCAGGTACTGACTTAAAGTTTAATCGGCCAGCCTTAAAGCTTTTTACAGCTTTATCTACGTCGGTAGTTACTGTTCCGTTCTTTGGATTTGGCATTAAGCCTTTTGGACCTAAAATCTTACCAATCTTTACTAATTGTCCCATAACACTTGGTGTTGCAATTACAACATTAAAGTCGATTTTTCCGTTTGCAATATCGTCAACCACACTTAAACCTGCTTTATTAGCACCGGCTGCTAGTGCAGCTTTTTCATCTTTTTCTTCACAAATCACAACAACTTTTTTTTCATCACCCATACTAAAGGGTAGAGTCACGCTTCCTCTGATGCTTTCCTTTTTTTGTTTCTCTTTTAGATTTAGAACTATATCAACATCAACTGAACCAACAAACTTGCTTAAAGAAAGCTCTGGCAGTAATTTTACTGCCTCTTCTAATGTGTAGGTTCTGCTTGTGTCAATTTCAATTTTTTTCTTCATAATCGTCTTATCTTTCTTAAATTAATCTATTACATCTATTCCTAAGCTTCTAGCAACACCTTCTACAATTTTAACTGCAGAGCTTTTTTTCTTGGTGTTTAGATCAGGCAGTTTTCTTTCTGCAATCTCAGCTAGGTCAGCTCTTTTTATCTTAGCAACTTTAGATTTATTTGGAGTTGCAGAGCCTTTTTCTAACTTCAATTTGCTCTTAAGCATACCGGAAATAGTAGGTTGTTTATAAATTATTTTGTAACTTCTGTCTTTAAAAATCTGCACAATAATGGGAATAATATCGTTGCCCATAGCTGCAGTTTTTGCATTGAATTCTGTTAAGAATGGTTGAATTGGGATACCTGCTTGACCAATAATAGGTCCAATAGGAGGAGCAGGATTAGCTTTCCCTGCTGGCAATTCAAGTTTTAGTACATTTACGATTTCTTTAGCCATATTCTTTTAGTTAATTTGATATTTTAGATACTTGTAAAAAGTCTAATTGAACGGGTACATCTTGCCCAAACATTGAAAGTAAGACTGTAACCTGACCTTTAGCTTCATTAATTTCTCGAACTGTTCCAACAATATCTTTGAAAGGCCCTTCAATTACCTTTACCGCTTCTCCAATTTGATATTTTGCATCAAATACAGGTGATTGTTTTACCTGAGTAAATGCTAATATGCCTTCCACTTCCTTAGGGTTTAGCGGAGTAGGCACCTTAGATTTAGCTGTAGTACCAACAAATCCAGTTACACCTTCTGTATTTCTGATTAAATAGAATGTTTCTTCACCAGGAAGCATTTTTACTAAAATGTAACCTGGGAAGATTCTTTCTTCTACTGTTTGTTTTTTACCTCTTTTAATTACAATTTTTTCTTGAGTAGGAACAACTACATCTGTGATTTTATCTTCGTAGTTATTAGCTTTAATTCTTTGTTTGATAAGCTCCGCTGTTTTATTTTCTTTTCCAGATGAACTCGCAACAATGTACCACTTAAGCTTGTCGTTATTTTCTACAACTTGTGTTTGTGTGTTTTCCTCTTCCATTATACTGGTAGTATTAATTCTCTTATTAATAAAAATACTCTATCTATTAGCATTATTGCTAGTGATCCGAATATTAAAAAAAGCATTAAAAATACAGTGTATTTTAATACATCAGAGCCTTTTATCCATTGGACAAATTTAAGCTCAGCAAAGACGCCTCTTATAAAATTAGCTAACTTTTTTGGTAAATTTAATACTTTTTTTAACATTTGATTTCTTTTTTGATTAAGCACGAGCGCTCAGACTCGAACTGAGAGTCCCGGTTTTGGAGACCGGTGGTTTACCAATTAACCAACGCTCGCATCCACCCGGCATATTGGATTTTACTCTAACGTCTCTCAGTTTTCAAACAGCACTAATTACTTAACTTTCTTTATTAATTTGAATTCTACGTGTTTTTTTAGCTTTTTACTAAACTTTTTAATTGGTTTATCAGCTAGCTTATCGTAGGCTTCTTTACTTAATCGAATAGTATAGTGTTCGCCTGTCTCACTATTATAAAACCTAAAAACATTTGGCTTTTTCTTCTTTGCTCCTGCCATACATAATCACTAATTATTTAAGCTCGCTAATTATAAACTGTGCAGCGCTTTAATTCAATATTATATATGATTTTTTGCTTTTTTCAGTATCGATTTGGAGCTTTTGCTCTTTAATTTTGATTTGTATATCTCCATCTAGATCTGTTCTTAAAAATGGGATTTTTAGAATATTTAAATCTTCAATTACCCGTATATTAGGATGGCCATAGGAATTTTTTCCAACTGAAAAGATAGCTACATCTGGAGCAAGGCTTTTTAATAAGGATAAACTGGAGGAGTTCTTGCTACCATGATGGCTTAATTTAGCTACTGTTATTGAATTTAAGCCATATTGTTTTTGGTTTTCATCTTCTAATTTTGTACCCAAATCGCCGGCTAAATAGAAGCGGTGATTTTGGTTGCGTAAAACTATACTAATAGATGTTTCGTTGCTGTCTAGAGAATCTAGCTCGGTATCTGGAAGAGGCCAGAATATGTCGAATTTATAGTTTCCAAATATGAAATCGTTATGTGATTTGAGCTCGAAAGCGCGGACTTGCACCTGTTGGATAGATTTGATAATTTCTCGCGCTTTCGAGCTTTCATTAACGAATATTCTTCTAACACCTATCTCTTTAATTATCTCTAAAGTTTTACCTGTATGGTCTAAATCAGGATGAGTTAATATAAGAAACTCTAATGGAGGACTGCTGTATTTCTTGATCTTGTTAGTCACAGAATTTTGCTTGCCTGTATCTATAAGACCACACTTTTTGAATTGGTTACAAATAAGAATTGAATCTCCTTGTCCAATATTTAAAAACGTTATCTGATCGCTATTAAATAGTAGTACTACTTTATTAATAGCGAGCGGAAGTAGTGCTATAAGCAAAATAATTACAACATTATTGAGCAATATTCTGATATCCACGATATTTATTTTTTACAATTTTATAAACAAAGATAGCCAAAATAGCTAAGAACAGCATCGTCTGTAAATACGTATTTTCGGTACTTGAAAGAGCTCCTAAATATTCAAATATAAAATCGAGAATTATATTAATAACTCTATAAGTTCCGTCTGCTAAAAATTCTGCGCCGATAATAGAGGTTATGTATATAGTAAACGTACCTATAAACAAAATTGGGTAGATAACTGATAATAGTAAGTTGGCTAAAAAGTCGGGATTTTCGTTCCCGAAGATAGTAGCTGAGATAATAAAAATTGTAGCCAATTTTAGAAGTTCGTTATCGAAGAGCGTTTTTATTTTAGGTAGCCCAAATGATTTGTATAGTAGAGTGAATCCAGCGCTTAGAATTAAAGATCGCTCGAATAACAATGCTGGGCTGCTATAAGAAATAACGCATAAGCTTAAAAGCAGTTTGTTAAAAAACTTAATGGGTCTTCCGGAAAGCGCAGCTATATTATCATAGCTGGAAAATAAAAACGCTCTTGAAGCCGGTAGATTGCTAAAACCTATGGCAAATATATAGTAAGAGCTTACTATTAAATTGGTTATCAATATTCGATAGTATCCTAGATATTTTTTTAGTGGATTAGTTAATTCATTAATTAAAATAAAATTTGCTCCTGATACGCTTATTAAGTGAAGTAGATTAAACTTTTTAAATAGATTTTTTAGATCTTGATTTAAATCTACATTAGAGCCTCCTATTGTAATCCCGATTAAGAATTGTGCGTGATTTGTATCGAATAGATCAGTAATTTGGCTGGTAAGACTATGTGACAACGTACTGTTTAGCGTTGTGAACATCGACTGTAATAAATTTAATTCAAGTATATATTTGGTTAGGATAAAGATAAAAAATAGAGCAGTTATGCGTAAGGTTGGTCTTATTGTTTTGAATACAGACAGGGATATCGCATTAATAGCTAATAATAGTAGGATGCTTAATCTTTGTTCTAAGAAACTAAGCAGCAATAGGTATATGAATAGAGAGTAAACTTTCATGTTCGATCGGGGGTAATTCTATAAATTCTATCTGGGTAGCATTAGCTTCGATCTCTCCAACAAAAAGAAGAATAGAAAGTAAAATTAAATCAAGCAAAATAAAGATTGGAGTAATTATATTTCTGTTCATTTAGAATTCTTAACTAGTAAGAATTCTAAATAGAAAGTTTTACAAAGTTTTTACAAGATGGTTATCTCGATCTTTTCTAGTACAATATCGGCATTTGGTCGAAACGAATTGACATCAGAAATCTCGATGCCATTTATTTTTGACAAGGTGTCAAATCCTGATCTGATCTCGCCAATCACAGTAAACCTACCATTAAATTCTTCTAGCCTTGAATCACTATTATCAGCTGTTATAACAAAAAACTGGCTACTATTTGTATTAGGACCATCATTGGCCATAGCAACCGTATACCGTGTTAGCCTTTTTGAAGGCAAAGTAGCATTAGAACTAAAGCCTTGCTGCGTTAATAGCTCTCTTTTTTCCTGGCTTAATGCTAGCGCATCCCAATTAACCTCGTCTTCTATTAAGTAATTAGTCTTTCCTTTACCATAAGTAGAGTAATCAGCACTTAACGTATTTCTGTCTCCACCTTGAAATAATAGATCTTTAATAACTCGATGAAATTTAGTGTTAACGTAGTAATCTTTTTGAGCCAAATATACAAAATTATTTACGTTTTGTGGAGCACAAGCAGAGCATAGTTCTATTTCAAAGATTCCTAAGTTTGTTGTGACTTTAGCTAAATAATTTCTTGATGTGTCAATTGTGAGCTCTGGCTTAGGTAGATTCAAATTGATATTAATTTGTCTATTTCTCTGAAATATCGGTAGTATAACTTGAGTTGCAATGACAATAAGCAACCCAAACATAATGATTATGCCTACAAGATAAATCCATGAATTTCGATTTTGGTTATTCATAAATTTTTAATATCACTAATATTGTCTCTTAGATAGTTGTAAATCACCACAGCGGAAGCTACACTCATATTTAACGAATTTACTTGTCCAAACTGAGGGATTTCTACTAAGTCGTCGCATTGTTTAGCTACTGGCTCTGTTAAGCCCTTATCTTCGGACCCTATAATGAATAGAGTATTTATTGGAGCAGAGGACTCAAATAGTTGCTTACCGCCTCGTTCAATTCCACAAACATAGTATCCATTGTCTTTAAAAGCTTTAATTGTATTAAATACTGAATTTCTAATTATTGGAATATTAAAAACTGCGCCAGTAGAAATCTTAGCTATAATTGGAGTAATCTTAATATCTGATGGTATTATTACTCCTTCAAAGCCTGCACATTCTGCAGTTCTAATAATTGCCCCTACATTGTGCTCATATGTTGCGTCAGATATATATATGAATGCTTTTTGAGCTTCTGGCAGAATATCTTTTAAGTGGCTTTCTTTGAAGTTGATTTTTAAGGCAACACCCTGGTGTTCATCTGAGTTTGTCAGCTTTCTTAATTCTTTAGGGGTAATGAATTTGATAGGTACTTCGGCTGTTCGAGCCAATTTTAGAATAGAGGAAATCTTATTGTCTTCATTAATATTCTCCTGCAAAAATAATTCCTCGCTAGTATGCGAGGAATTAAGTGCTTCAATTACAGTATTTCTACCATAAATAATCATATAGGTATGCAAAAGTTAATGGCTATGATTATGCTCAACTTGTGCCATTTTCCTTAGCTTTTTATAAGCTTTCATAGAGACTTTTACTCTCTTAGTTTGACCATTTACTTCTAATTTAACTTTTCGTAAATTAGGTTTCCAAGTTCTTTTAGTATTAGGTGCTTTGAATCTCCAAACTCCACCTCCACCAGAAGCTCCTCTTTTATGTTTATGACTACCTCCGAAAGCTGTTTTTTTTCCTGTTATTTCGCAAGCTCTTGACATTGGATAGTTACTTAATATATTAATATTTTTTAAATGCTGATGAATTTTAAATGATTTTACCTTTTTTAGCAATCAGAAAATGCTGATAGCAGGTTTATTCGGGTAGACATCATCGTTGAGTTTGTCATATAATTACGAGCTTATTTAAGCCACTCTAGCTCAGCTGGTAGAGCAGCTGTTTTGTAAACAGCGGGTCGTGGGTTCGAGTCCCTCGAGTGGCTAATTAACCGGAGATGGCGGAGCGGTCAATCGCACCTGACTGTAAATCAGGCGTCCTAAGGACTTCGGAGGTTCAAATCCTTCTCTCCGGATTTTTTTATAAGGCCACCCGTGCCGAGTTAGCTCAGTTGGTAGAGCATACCCATGGTAAGGGTAAGGTCTCGGGTTCAATTCCCGAACTCGGCTTTTCTTAAATCTCCCGATACCTGCTATTATTAGTGTAGTTTAATGTATTTATAACTACATCAAAATGTTAGATAACTTTTTAGCTAGATTTTCAAAAGATATTGCTATTGATTTAGGAACTGCTAATATCCGCGTTCTTATTAAAGGTAAAAAAGATATCATTAAAGAACCATCAATCATTGCAATAAATAGTACAACTGGAAAAGTCCTATCTGTAGGCAATGATGCTAGAAAAATGATAGGAAGGACACCTTCAAATATTAAAGCTGTTCAGCCATTAAAAAACGGAGTGATATCTGATTTTAATGCTACTGAAGCTCTAATAAGGTATTTTATTAATAAAACTTCTAATGTTAATTCCACAGTATTTAATAGGATACTAAAACCTAGAGTAGTTATAGGCGTACCGACAACTATTACTGAGGTTGAAATAAATTCTGTTATAGATTCTGCTAAGTCGGCCGGCGCCAGAAAGGTCTACATTGTTGAAGAGCCTATGGCAGCTGCAATTGGCGCCGGCCTAGAAGTTGATTCTGCTACCGGCAATATGATTGTTGATATTGGCGGAGGTACAACAGATATTGCATTAATCTCTCTTGGAGGCATAGTTAAAGATAATACAATAAGAATAGCAGGGGACGAAATGGATTTGGCGATAGTTGATTACATAAAGAATAAGTATAATTTGCTAATAGGCTTAAAGCAGGCAGAAGATATCAAAATTAAACATGCTAGTGCACTTTCCAAAAACCCAGATAAGCAGATTGAAATTAGCGGACAAGATCTTATTAGCGGATTGCCAAAATCAACTAAGATATCTAAACCTGAAGTAACAGAGGCGTTACTTCCTGTATTAGAAAAGATTGCTACAAGTTTAAAAGAAGCTATCGAAAGTGTGCCGCCCGAAATACTTTCTGATCTTATAAATAATGGCGTCTTCCTTTCGGGCGGCGGTGCACTTATCGAAGATATTGATAAATACTTTTCTCAAAAACTAAAAGTTCCATTTAAAATTTCTCAAAATGCATCTATCTCTGTTGCGGTTGGAATTTCAAAGATGATGGACAGGGTAGACTTGCTTGAAAAACATCAAGTTAAAGATCTTATCTTAAAATAATGTCTAAAAAAGTAGAAATTCAGAGAATTGATCTTTCTAATATCACTATTAAGTCTACTAAACGCAAGTTCTCGGATTATATTCTTTTAGGTATAGTTATAATAACAGTGATTGTTTTAAGTCTACGTGGCTTAGATCTACAGCTAATTTCAGGTACAGAACTCTATGATACTTCTACAAGTTTATCTACTCGTAAAGATTGGATATCTGCACAACGTGGTTTTTTCTTTGACAGAAATTCAAATATCTTAGCTAAAAACAATAATAGTTACGCTCTATACTTGGTAAAAAAAGAATATGCTACTGAGGATATCCAGAGTTTTAACTATATTGTTCAACATTATTTAAATGATTTAAAGGTTGACACTGATAAACTACAATCAGCTCTTTTAGAATCAAAATACGACTTAAAAATTGCTGAAAATTTAACCTTTGAACAAATCCAAAACTTAAAGACAGCCAAAGATTTTGATAAGTATTTTTATATAATTGATTTGCCGCAAAGAAATTATATTTACCCCAAGGAGTTTTCGCATATTATTGGATATACAGGTAAAACAGAGCAGGCTGATGTTGAGAATGGCTATTCACTTTTTGATCAGATTGGAAAATATAAACTTGAATATCAGTTCGAAGAAAAGCTTAAAGGGGTAAAAGGTGCAAGCTTTTCTATAGATGGGGTAGAAAATTTTATTCCATCTGAACCAGGGCTCAATATTACTTTAACTATAGATAAGGATTGGCAGGTAGCTTTATACAAGATCTTAGAAAAGTATTCAACTATTCATAATGCAGCTGGAAGCGCAGGGGTTATTTTAGATAATTCAAACGGTGATGTTGTTGCTATGGTTAGTTACCCTGGCTTTGATTCTAATCTATATATTAGAGGAATTTCAGAATCACAGTATCAAGATTATAGTAATGACCGAAAATTACCTTTAATTGATAAAGCTCTAACCTTGCAAATTGCTCCTGGCTCTACATTTAAGCTTATTACTGCATATACACTGTTAGAGTCAGGGACTATAGATCAATACACAACATATTTTTCTAACAGGTGTTTGCCTTCTGAATATAATTTTGATTTTTGTGAATACCAGCAATACTTTTATGGGCAAATGGATGTTGTACGTGCACTGTATAAGTCTAGTAACCTTTTCTTTTGTGTAAATTCATTAGAATTAGAGCGGCAGGGGAATTTAAATAAACTCTTCGAAACTGCAAACCTTTTCGGTTTAGGACAAAAAACAGGAATAAATTTAGCGGGTGAGCTCCCGGGCAATGTCGATACTCCAGAGTATAAAAGAGAAGCTTTTAACTTAGGTTGGTATTCAGGTGATACATGTAATTCAGTGATTGGCCAAGGCTCTAATACTGTTACACCAATACAAATGGCAGTAGTTGCATCTACAATAGCTAATAAAGGCACTGTATATAAGCCGAATTTGATTCATCAAGTAACTGATATTTACGGCAATGTAGTTGAAGCTCCTTCTGCTCAGATTCTTAGGCAAATCCCAATGAGTGATAAAACATATAATTTAATCAATGAGGGTATGTGGAATGTAGCTAATTATTATGATGGAACAGTATATTACTTTTTACACGATTTACCTGGAAATATTCGGGCTAAAACCGGAACCGCTGAAGCTAGCGAAATCTCAAGCAGCGGAGAGCTATTAAAAACAACTCATGGTTGGATTGTAGGAACGTTTGAATATGAAGGTAAGAGCTATTCATTTTCTTATGTCTTAAATTTAGGAGGAGGAGGCTTTTTTGTTGCCGAGATAATGAAAGATTTTACGAATTGCCTGTATGCTGGATTCCCTGCAGAATGTAAGTAAGAAAATTGTAAGTTTCTTTTGGTAACTTCTTTTTATGGAAGAATTAAGAAACTTTACTTTATTATTATCTCTTACTAAAGGTATAGGTATAAAAACCTACTTAGGTTTAGTCGAGGAGTTTGGTTCCATAGAAGCACTGTATAATAACTATATTCATAGAAATTTAGACCCGCAATTAATAGCAAACTTAGCTGGCTTAGATGTAAATATTGCCATTAAACGTCTACTTAAAAGTAACATTAAATTTACTTGCTTATGGGAAGATTCGTATCCTCCCTTGTTAAAAGAGATTCCTGATGCACCTATTGTTCTTTTTTATGTGGGTAACATTCAAATTGCTCAATCGCTAAGGCTTATCTCAATAGTCGGCACACGGAAAATTTCCCCTTATGGAAAGTATTTACTTGATAAGTTAGTACCTAATCTGGTAGCTCAGAATATCACGATTGTAAGTGGATTAGCTTATGGAGTAGATGCATATGCCCATAATCTAACTCTACAACATAATGGACAGACAATAGCTGTATTGCCTTGTTCAGTAGATAGTCCAGTTCCTAAAGAAAACTATTATTTATATAGTAAGATACTGGACAGTAATGGCTTGATATTTTCTGATGCTTTTCCAGGAACTAAAGTCGTTGCGGGTAGTTTTCCAAAAAGAAATAGAATTATTGCGGGTCTTTCTGAATCAACTATAGTAATTGAAGCTGGCATAAAAAGTGGTGCGCTTATTACTGCAAAGTTAGCATTTGACTACGATAGAGAAGTACTTGCTTATCCTGGTAATGTGAACACAGAAAATTCTAAAGGTTGTAATTATTTAATTAGGAATAATATTGCTACGCTTGCAGATAGCTTCTTTGAATACAATAAGAATGTAGACATAGCTAAGTTGCCTAAAGATGAGCAAAAGGTATATTATGCTATACTACACGGGCAAAAAGATTTAGAAAGATTAAGTGAGATTTTGAATTTAGAAATAAAATATTTATCAGAAATTTGCACTAAACTTATTTTAAATGGTATTTTAAATACTGATAACCAAAATAACTTTTATATAAATTAGCTAGAAATGGATTTAGTAATAGTAGAATCACCATCAAAAGCAAAGACGATAGGTAAGTACCTAGGTAAAGGCTATACTGTTAAAGCATCTAAAGGTCACGTTGTTGATCTACCTAAATCCGGCTTAAGTATAGATGTAGAAGATAACTTCAAACCTCAATATGTAATTACTAATCCTAAATCCTTAAGTGAAATTAAAAAAAGCCTTAAAGATGCAACAAGACTTATACTAGCTGTTGACTTGGATCGAGAGGGAGAGGCCATTGGGTGGCATATTGCAAAAGAGCTTAAATTAATAGATGAAAAAGGCAAGCCAAGTGGAAAGAAGAAGATAGAAAGGATTGTATTTCACGAAATTACAAAGGATGCCATTGAAGAAGCGATGCAAAATCCTAGAGGAATAGATATAAATCTAGTTAATGCCCAGCAAGGTAGACGGTTACTAGATCGACTTGTGGGATATAAACTCTCACCGTTGTTATGGAAGAAAATTTCCTTTGGATTATCTGCTGGAAGAGTGCAATCAGTAGCATTGAGGCTAGTTGTTGAAAAAGAGGAGGAAAGAAATAAATTCAAAAGTGAGGAATACTGGTCTATAGAAAGCGAATTGCTTGAAAAAAAAGATAACAAAAAAGTAAACATTGAATTTTTAGAGGCTAAAAAAGAAGAGATAGTTGAAAAGAAAGTTAAGGAAGTACCAAATGCTATTAAATTTAACTTATTTAAAGTAAACGGAAAGAATCCGAAGATCTCTACTAGAAAGGACTCTGAAAAGATTGTAGATGAAGTAAAAGATGCAAATTGGATAATATCTAAAATAGAGAAAACTGAAAGTAAAAGAAACCCAAAGCCACCTTTCATTACTAGTACTTTACAGCAATCTGGTGTGAATTCTCTTGGCTTTAGTGCAAAAAGAACAATGTCGGCTGCTCAAAAACTATATGAGGCAGGTCTGATAACCTATATGAGAACCGATTCTGTTGCAATGTCTAACTTAGCTATTAACCAAGCTAGAGCCTTTATACAAAAGGAATACGGCAATAAATATATCCCCGAAAAACCTAACTATTACAGATCTAGTAATAAGTCTGCGCAAGAGGCACATGAATGTATAAGGCCTACTGATTTTTCAAAAACAAGTATAAATTTAAAACTAGATGGAGACCAAAAAAGGGTGTATGACATTATCCGTGCTAGAGCTTTAAGCTCGCAAATGGTTCCAGCTAGATTAATGAACACAACTATCTATATTGAGCTTCAAAAATATCTATTTACTGCAAATGGAAAAGTAGTTCTATTTGATGGATACTTGCGGGTTTCGAAAGAAAAATCTGAGGATACAATATTGCCTGAATTAAAGGAGGGTACTGAGTTATATTTACAGGCATTAAGAGCAGTACAACACTTTACAGAACCACCAGCTAGATATTCAGAAGCTACTTTAATTAAGAAATTGGAAGAGCTTGGTATAGGAAGACCATCTACTTATGCTTCCATAATATCAACTATTTTAGCTAGAAAATATGTAGAGCCAGAAGGTAGGTATTTAAAGCCTACAGACATGGGTATTGTTGTTAATAAATTGTTAACTAAATATTTTGCTAACATAGTTGATTATGGCTTTACAGCAGAAATGGAAGACAATTTAGACAAGATTGCAGAGGGTAAATTAGATTGGGTAAAAATGTTGAAAGATTTTTATTTCCCATTTGAAAAAGAAATTACTCTGCAAGATAAGAAAATTGATAGAAGCGAATTTACTCAGCTTGGTAAATCAGATGAAAAATGTCCTAAATGCGGTAGTGCTATGATCATTAAGTTAAGCAGATATGGTAAGTTTTTAAGTTGTACAAAATACCCTGATTGCGATGGCATGCTGCCTCTAGATTCTGAAAAAGAGGAAGTACTCACTTTAGATACTGAAAAGTACTTAGCTGCTCCTAAAACAGATGACAGTAGAGATTATGTTCTTAAAAGCAGTAAATACGGTAAATTCTGGGCTCATCCTGATTATCCAAAGGTCAAAGATTCAAAGCCATTATTATTAAAAGATAAATGCCCATTATCTGGACACAATCTTGTCGAAAGAAAGGGAAAGTGGGGCAAGACTTTTATCGGATGTTCAGACTATCCAAATTGTAAATTCATTAAGCAAGTAAAAGCAAAGAAACAAAAAGCTTCTGAAGCAGAGTAATTGTGTTATAATACTTACGTTTATTAATCCAACACGCAGATTATTTTCCTTGGGGTAACCTGAATCTGCGGAAGTTTAATTTTTAAAGGAATATAAAATGGAAGATACACAAACTGCTCCTAGTGGAGAGCTTAAATCTACTGCTCAAGTTGCTGTTCCTACAGTAAAAGAATTATTAGAAGTAGGGGTTCAATTTGGACACGAGTCTCAAAGATGGAATCCTAAGATGTCTAAATACATCTACACTTCAAAAAACAGCATTCATATTATTGATATTCATCAGACAGAGCAAAAGCTTACTGATGCAGTCAATTTTTTAGCTGATGCAGCTTCTAAAGGAAATGTAATCTTTGTAGGTACTAAAAGACAAGCTTCTGATATTGTTAAAGAAGAAGCTATTAGAGCTGGAGCTTACTTTATTTCAAGCAGATGGGCAGGAGGCTTATTAACTAACTTTAATGTAGTTAAAAAAAGTTTAGCTAAATTAGACAGTCTAGAGAAATCTTTTGAAGAAGGAATTCAAGGAAGAACAAAGTATGAAGTTTCTGTAATGAAAAAGGAATGGGAAAGATTAAATCGTCTTTATGAAGGAATTAAAAGCTTAAATTCTAAACCAACTGCAGTAGTAATTGTAGACACTAGATACGAAAAAGCAGCAGTTAGAGAAGCTAGAAAAATCGGAGTACCTGTGGTAGCTTTAATTGATACTAATTGTGATCCAGATACAGCAGATTATGTAATACCTGGAAATGATGATGCAATCGGTTCAATTAGATTAATCTTAAAGACTTTAGCAGATGCCGTTCTTGCTGGAAATAAAGGAAATGGAATTAAACACAATCTTGTTGATTATAGTAAAGTAGAGATTAAAATCACTAAAAAGGAAGAAGATGAAGCTAAAGAGGTTGAAGAAGTAAAAGGTGTTGAAGGTCAAAGTAATACTTCATCACCTCTGGTAAAAGAAGAAAAGCCAAAAAGAACAGGAAGAAAAACTAAAGTAAAAGGAATGCTTGAGATCGCTAAAGAAAAGGCAGCTAAAGCTAAAAAGACTGAAGTTAAACCAAAATCAAGCAGTACAGAAAAAAGTACAAAAAAAGATAGTACAACTAAAACTAAAAAAGTAGCTAAAAAGGTAACTAAAAAAACAGCAAGTACTACTAAAGCCAAGAAAAAATAATAAAATTTATTTTTTAAAATAAAATTATGATAACAATTGAACAAATAAAAGAACTAAGGAATTCAACAGGTGCAGGTGTAAACGCCGTTAGAGAAGCATTAGAAGCTTCTAACGGAGATACTAATGAAGCAATTAAATATCTAAGAGAAAAAGGATTAGCTAAAGCTAGCAAAAGAAAAGGTAAAGTTGCAGAGCATGGTATTTTAGGCACTTATATTCACTCCAATAAGAAAATTGTAGTGGTAGTAGAAGTTGCTTGTGAGACTGACTTTGCTGCAAAGAGTGAATCTATGATTCAATTTGCTAACGACTTAGCTATTCATATTACAGCTGTTGGGCCAAAATATATATCAGTTGAGTCAATTGATAAAGATACATTAGCCACTGAACTTAAAGCTGCAGAGGAAGGCTTAGACAGCAAACCAGCAGATATAAGAAAAACAATTATTGATGGTAAATTAGAGAAATTTTATAAAGAAGTTGTATTGTTAAAACAACAGTTATTCACAGATGAATCAAAAACTGTAGAAGATTATCTTAACGAAATGGTAGCTAAAATTGGAGAGAAAATTGAAATTACTCAATTTTATAAATTCCAAGTTGGTGAATCAGTGGTGTATAATGTAGCTGCTACAGATGAAGAATCTGCAGAATAATTCTTAACACAATACCTATGTTATTTGATGAAGACTCGTATAGATTAGAGCTAGAAGAAATTTTAGGAAAATTTAGCGAAGAGCTTTCTAAGATTAGAACCGGAAAGGCAAACATAGGAATCTTTCAAAAAATTCAAGTAGTATCGTATGGAACATTAATGGGACTAACGGCAGTAGCGAAAGTTATTGCTGATGGTCCCATGTCTGTTAAGCTTGAAATATGGGATAAAAATAATATAGAAAGTGTAGTAGAGGCTTTAGAAAAGACAGAATTGGGCGCAAGAATATCACAAGAAGGTAACATTGTTCGAGTAAATTTTACTCCATTAACAGAAGAAGACCGAAAAGATAAAGCCGATAAAATTATTCCAAGACTTTTAAATGAATATCTAACTAGAGCAAGAGAAGTTCGAAGAAACTACAATGCTGAAGTTAAAGCACTAGATAAAGTTTCAGAGGACGACCAAGAAAGAAGCTACGAGAGAATACAAGAGATCTTAAAAGAATATGAAGAGCAATTTGAGCAAATTGCAAAAGATAAAAAACAAGAACTAATGACTATATAAATTCTATGACTTTCCTTCTAACTTTAATAATCTTATTAATCATTATAGGAATTCTTGTATTTGTTCATGAGTTTGGTCATTTTATTACGGCTAAGTTAGCTAAAGTTGATGTGAAAGAATTTGCAATTGGCTTTGGGCCAAAGATATTTGAGAAGCAATATAAAGGTACTCATTATAAATTGAATTTGTTACCTATAGGAGGATATGTTCAGTTAGAAGGAGAGGAAGATTCAAATTCACCAAGAGGCTTTAGAAATCAAAAACTACGTGTAAAAGCACTTGTTTTGCTGGCCGGAGTGTTTATGAATCTTCTGTTATCAGTTTTCCTGCTAGGTATTTATTTAAATAATAACGGTTATAGGTTTGCAATCCCAAAAATTGTAGAATACCAATTTACTAATACGCAGTCAGAACAGGCATATTTCCCTTTGATAGTAAGTTTTGTTGATCCTGAAGGACCTTCGGTAGGAAAATTTGAAGAAGGTGAAGCTATTGTTGGTGTAAATAACTTTGTATTTGATAGCATGGATGAATTCTTACAATTTCTTAAAGATAATCAAAATACTACAGCAGAATTTATGTTTATAAATTTTGATAACTTTGAGATATCTAAAAGAAACATTCCAATTGGTACTGAAAATGAAGATGGTTCAATATTAAAGGTGGGTTTAGTTCCTTATGATTCACAAAGTGGCAGAACTACATATTTTATAAAATATAATGAGACATTATTAAGTGGAGTATCAATGACTTATGATGCTTTTATTTATCAATTTAAGGCATTAGGAGGGCTTATTGGTGATGCTTTAAGTACCGGTGATTATCAAGAGGTATCTAATAGCGTTGGGGGCTTACCTGCAATAGGTAACCAAGTTGGCCAGCTAGTTGAATTTAAAGCATTTGAAGTTTTAGTTCCTTTAACTGCGTTATTTAGCGTAAACTTAGCTATGTTTAACGTTTTACCTTTCCCTGCACTTGATGGCGGCCAACTTTTATTTGCGGTTATTGAACGGATTAGACGTAAAAAGTTTAGTGATAGCTTTTTAAATAGGGTGAATTTTATTGGTTTTGCGTTATTAATGGGGCTAGGACTTCTAGTTACTCTAAAAGATATTATTCAATTAAATTGGATTACTTCAATAGGAGATTTCTTTAGAACTGTACTTGGCAGATAAATAGTTTTCAAATTTAGCTATTTTTGATAAAATCCCATTGCTTATTAATTTTGTATTTTTATAAGGAGGTAATGTAAATGTCAGTTGTTGTACATGATGAGATGTCTTTGGACTTAGCGTTGAGACTTTTATGGCGAGAAGCTACTAGAGAAGGCGTGATGGAAAAACTTGAAGAGAAGAGATACTATGTGCCAAAAACATATACCAAACATCAAAAAACTAAAGTTTGGGCAAAAACAAAGAAAAGACGAAGACAAGCAAAAAGAAAACAAAAAGCACAATAATAAGTGATATTGTAATAGAATTTTAGTCCCGGCCGAAAGGCCGGGACTTCTTTTTGTGTAGTATACTTGAGAGTATAAATTAAAGTTTTTATATGGCTGAAGTTTTGTATCGAAAATATAGACCAATAAATTTTTCAGAAGTTGAAGGGCAGGAGCATGTTGTTCCTATTCTTAAAGAATCAATTTTACAGGGTAAGGTATCACACGCATATCTATTTTGTGGCCCAAGAGGGTGCGGCAAAACTACAATTGCTAGGATTATGGCTAAAGCAGTTAACTGTAAAAATTTTCAAAAAACAGGCGATATTTGTAATGAATGTGAATATTGTACAGCTATAAACAACAGTAGTGTTGACGTAATTGAGATGGATGCGGCTTCAAATAGAGGAATTGAAGAAATCAGAGCAGTACGAGATACCGTTAATTTTGTACCTAACTTCTTAGCTAAAAAGATATACATAATTGATGAAGCTCACATGCTCACAAAAGAGGCTTTTAATGCCCTCTTAAAAACACTAGAGGAGCCGCCAGAACATATAGTATTTATTATGGCTACTACAGAAGCGCATAAACTTCCTGTTACTATCTTATCTAGGGTTACCCGATTTGATTTTAAGCTCGGCACTGAAAAAGAAGTTATAAAAAAGCTTAGTAAAATTACTAAAGCAGAGGGGTATAAGATTGATACTGATGGGTTAAAGCTAATATATAAGGCTTCAGGCGGAAGTTTTAGAGATTCTGAAAGTTTATTAACAAAGATTATTTTAACTTCCGCCGATAATGAAATTACAACAAAGGATGTTTTAAATGCTCTTGGCATTTCGGATCTTAAATTAGTAGAAGAATTTATAGAGTACTTCCAAAAAGAGGATTTAAATGCAATTACAGCTTCTTTAAAAAGTATTTCCGATAACGACGGAAATGTAGTGAACTTTTTAGAACAGATATTACAAGTTATGAGTGAAAGACTTGTAGAAGATTCAAAAAAAGGCTTACTGAATAATAAATTACTAGACTTAGCTAATTTAATTATAGGCTTAAAAAGCGATGTTAGAGATTTTAACGATAAACTTACTGTAATAAACTTAGAATTTTTGAAATACTTCTCTAAAGAAGCTAAAACAATCACATCAACAGAGACGATAATCACACAAGTAGTTAGTACTAAAGAAACCTCTAAATCTGCAAGTCCGGAACCTTCAAAAATATTAGAGTTAAAACCTGCAGAGATATCATCCTTTATTTCTAAACTTATAGAATTATCAGAAGGGGTATTGCCAAGGTTAAAAGGGATAATTAATACGTCGAAGATTGAAATTGAAACTAGTGAAATAAAAATAGGGAATCCCTATAAGTTTAATATTGCATATATGTCTAAAAAAGAAGCTAGAGATATATTTATGAATGCAGCTGAAAGTGTATATGGTAAAAAGTTAGGGCTTTCTTTTTCAATAATCTCAGATGTTGTACCGACAGCTACTAAAAAAGAAAGCCCTGAAAAACCAAATAGTGATAAAATAGTAGAGTCTAAAAAGAAATTAGATAGATCACAAGACAATTCCAGCTTAGTAGAGGAATTATTTTAAGTTTTTATAAATATTATTATGGGAGTTTTAGATTTACCAAAGTTAGCTATGAAAGCTAGAAAAATGCAGAATCAGATGAAAGCTATTAAAGCAGTAGGAAAGCACGGTACAATCGCATTAATTATAGATGGAGTCTATTCAATTGTAGAAATTGAACCTGACTACGAAGCTTTAAGTCAAAAGTTTCCTTCAGTTCCTGCAGATACACTAAGAAAACTTGTTGAAGCTGTTGCTTTTGACACAAAAAAAGCAGTAGATGATGCTAAAGACCAACTTCAAAAAGAGATGGCTGCTAATACAAGTTTGGATGATCTTAAAGGAATGTTAGGTTAATATATGGCCAATTTACCTAAGGAGATAATTGAGCTATCCGATGCTTTCAGCAGCCTTCCTAATGTAGGGCCTAAGCTTTCTGCACGTATAGCTTTATATCTTGCTGTAAGCGCAAAAGATTTAGCTAAAAAACTAAGCTTTTCTTTAGAGGAAGTAGTAAACAATATTTCTAAATGTAACATATGCGGAAATGTTACTAACGAAGATATTTGCTCAATTTGTGCAGATGATAAAAGAGATAAGTCTATTGTATTAGTTATAGAAGATTCCTTAGACCTTATTAATATTGAGTCAGCCAAAGAATATAAAGGTGTGTATCATGTTCTAGGAGGAGTAATTTCGCCCATTAATGGTATTGGACCAGATGATATTAATATGACCTCACTTATAAAAAGAGTAGAAGACCCTATGGTTAAAGAGGTTATTCTTGGCCTTAATCCTAATTTGGAAGGAGATTCGACCTGTTTATATCTTAAAGACCAGATAGATGGCGTTCGGGATGACATCTCGGTTACCAGGCTAGCTAAAGGTATTCCAGTAGGAGGAGATTTAGAGTACTTATCAAGTCAGACAATAATTGATTCTATGAAAAGTAGAATAAATTTTTAGCCTGCCTATTTAAACTCTTTAGCACATGTTGTATAATCTCTAGACTATTTTTAATGGTACATAGATTAATTTATATAGAAAATTTAGTATGAAGTACGAATTAGCATTAGTGTTAAAGCCACTTAGTACAGAAGATATTAAAGAAAAGGTTCTTCCTAAGGTTGAATCAAATGTAAAGGATTTAGGCGGAAATATTAAATTGAGCACTAACTTAGGCAAGAGAATGCTAGCCTATCCAATCAATAAATTTAAAGAAGGTTTCTACTACTTTTACGATGTAGAACTATCCTCAGCTAAATCAAGTGAATTTAGAAAAGAATTAAGACTTAATCCTGACGTTTTAAGAGCATTATTAATTAAAAAAGACTAAATTTAGTTTTTATTTATTACTGAAAACATATGTCAAAAGCAAGATCGTTAAATAAGGTAATGCTAATAGGAAATTTGACTAGAAATCCAGTTATTAGAGAAACTTCTAATAATGTAACTGTTTGCTCTTTTGGTATTGCTACAAATACTAGCTGGAAAGATAAATCTGGCAATATGAAAGAAAAAGCAGAGTATCATAATCTAATTGCTTTTAACAAACTAGCAGAGATTTGCGCTATGGTTTTGAGTATTGGAATGCTTGTTTATGTTGAAGGTGAACTAAGAACTCGAGTAACAGAAGGAACAGACGGCAAAAAGATTTATAGAACTGAAATTAAGTTAAATGATATGATCTTAATTGACAGCAAAGGGAAAAAAGGAATTGGAGTTGATGCTGCTGTTGAAGCTGGCAAATCGCTTCCTTCAAGAGAAGTTTCTGAAGAAGATATTGATGCTTCTGAAAGAAACACTACACCAGTTGCTAATAATGATGATGAATTTAAAAGTGAAGATTTATTTTAATTAATTTAGACATAAATTTAAGGTATGGCAAATTTTAAGAAGAAAAAACAGAAAAGAATAATTAAACCTCAGAAGTTATCAGATCCATTTAATAACGACCCTTCAAAGATTGATTACAAAGATATTCAGACTTTAAAGAAATTCATTACAACTAGAGGTAGAATTTTACATCCAGAAAAAACAGGAGTTTCTCCTAAATGCCAAAGAAAGCTTTCTTTATCGATTAAAAGAGCAAGGTATATTGCACTATTGCCGTATACTCAATACGTGTAAAAGGCCTAATAAAAAGTAATTTAAAGCCCTCCGATTATCGGAGGGCTTTTTTATTGTCTTTAAAACATTTTGATTTATAATGGTGAGATGGAAAGCAATTCAAATACGCCTAAAATAAATAGTCATTCAACTCCTTACATAGTTTTTTTGGCACTGGTTTTAGGAATTGGTGTAGGTGTACTATTTAGCAATTCAGCACTACCTACCTCACAAAATGGTACTCAGCTTGGAACTAGTACTTCTACAATACCATCTGACTTAGATGAGGAGTTTTTCAGCGAGGTCAGTAAAGTTATAGAGCAAAATTATATCGGTGATATTCCTAACGAAAGAGAACTGACTTACGGTGCCATAAAAGGTATTTTAGGAGCAATAGGGAATGAATATAATTCTTTTTTAACACCTGAAGAAGCAAGCGACTACTTAGCTTCCAGAAATCCCAATATAGAAGGGATCGGTGTTACATTAAAATTTAACGGGGAAAATACAGAAGTAGAAACAGTTTTAACTAACTATCCGGCACAAAAAGCAGGACTTAAAACCGGAGATATTATTGCAGAGGTAGACGGTGAAGATGTAACTGGCCAGCTGCCTACTGCTGTTGCAAATAAAGTTCGGGGTCCTAGCGGCACAGAAGTTAAGGTTAAAGTTTTTAGAAAGGATACTTCTGAAGGCTTTTTTGAATATACAGTAACAAGACAAAAAATCGAACTTGATAATATTGAATACAGAAGCCTAGGCGATGGTCTTTATAAAATTAATATTTATCAATTTCTAGATAAAACTACAGATGACTTTAATCGAAAATGGGACCAAATAGTAAGCGAAGTAGCTTCAAAGCCTGACTTAAAAGGCTTAATATTGGATCTAAGAAATAATCCTGGTGGATATGTGTATTCTGTTAGGTATGTACTTGAAGAATTTTTGGCAGAGGGGCAGATTGTTATGTCTGAACAGCAAAAAAATAAGCCTAAAAATGATTATACTGATGCAAGAGTAGGAAAGTTTGAAAATATTCCAGTTGTGGTATTAGTTAATGAAGGAAGTGCTTCTGCATCTGAAATTCTTGCATCGTCTTTTCAGGATAATAACAGAGCAAAAGTTGTTGGTAAAAAAACAGTGGGTAAGGGAGTAGAGCAACAAGTTATGACGTTAGATGACAATAGTATGTTAATTTTAGTATTTCAGCAGTGGTTAACTCCGTCTGGCAGAAATATTAATCCCGAAAACCCTGTAATACCTGACTTTGAAGTAGAATTCACAGAAGAGGATGCTAAACGGGCAGTTGACCCTCAATTAGAGAAAGCTAAAGAAGTTCTAAAAAATAGCTAACCTATTTAAATTATTCTTCGTTATCTTCAGTATTATTAGATTTTCCAGTTCTGATAATCTGATTAGTAGTTTCAAGAATATTCTCTAAGGCGCCTTCATATACCACTTCTTCGATATTAAACCAGCTTTTACCGATTCTATGGTCAGTTATTCGTCCTTGAGGGAAGTTATACGTTCTTATTTTAGAAGATCTTTTGCCTCCCATTATTGACTCAGATCTTAGTGCGTTAACCTGGGAGCTAATCTTTTCTGCTTCAAGCTCATATAATCTACTAGCTAATATCTTCATAGCCACATCTTTATTCTTATGCTGTGATTTACTAGCTTGGCTTGTCACAGTAATTTTTGTTGGAATATGAGTAATTCTTACAGCAGAATCGGTAGTATTAACAGATTGACCTCCTGGGCCACTTGAACGATAGACATCGATACGCAAATCATTAGGGCTAATTTCGGCCGTATTTAGGTCTATTTCAGGCATTACTACTACAGATGCTGTGGAAGTATGTATTCGACCTAAAGTCTCTGTTTTGGGCACTCTCTGCACTCTGTGAACGCCTGATTCAAATCTAAAAGTAGAGTAACTGTTTTCTGAATCCACTAAAAATACAGCCTCGTTAATGCCGCCTTCTAAATTGTAGTCAATTGAATAAATCTCAATTTTTAAATTATTTTTAAGACAGTATTTTTGATACATCTCTAGCAGGTCATTTGCAAATAAAGCAGCCTCAACTCCTCCAACTCCAGGTCTAATCTCAAATAAAGCCTTTTTATCATCATTTTCTAAAGGTTCAATTAATAGTAACTCTAACTTAGTGTATAAATTAGCTAGGTTTTCTTCTAGCAAAGCTATCTCATTGTCTGCTTGCTCTTTAAGAGCCTCATCCTGAGCCAGTTCTTTAGTATCTTTTAAGTTACTTAATATTGATAAAATTTGGTTATGAAGATCTTTAATCTCAAGATTTTTATTATATTTTTTTAAGGAATCAATATAGTCTTTAGAAGAGTAATCTGTATCTGTTTGATTTTCGAAAGCGTGTATTTCACTAGTAATTTTATTTAAATCTACCTGCTTAAGAAGGTTATCGATTTCTGTTTGGTCCATATTAATAAAAAATCCCCTATATTCGTTAATATAAGGGATTTAGGTTTATATGTAAATTTAGTTTCTTACTTAATCTGAGCAAGCATGTCCTTTAGGGTTAATGCTTGAGAAGTAGAGCTCTTCTTTTTTTCTAATCTTTTTTGTTTTTTAGAAACTAAAGTACCTACTGGTTTAGCTGCACTTAGTTTTTTGTTAAATTTATCAACCAAGTTATCAGTGTCTACAAGCATCTCTTTGCCAGTATAAAAAGGGTGGCAGTTAGCACATAGTTCAACTCTAACGCCATCTACACTAGTTCCTAATTTGTATTCAGTTTTACAGGTATTACAAATAATAACTGTTTCGTGATAATCTGGATGGGTATTCTTTCTCATATCCTTTATTAATTCAGAAATTTAGTGCTAAAATTATACCTATTAAGTCCTCTTAAGTAAAGCTATTTTATATTATTTTAAGCAGATTATGACTATCAAAAAGGCCTCAGCAAAAGAGATTTCTATCGAAACAGCAAATGAATCAGTTAAGGTTCTATCGGAGGGTGGAATAAGAGTAGAGATCGGTTCATCTGTAGTTAATCAACCAGGTGAATATGAAATTAATAATGTAAATATAATTGCCCTTGAAGTTCCAACTCCTGACTATCAAGGCAAAGCTAATTTTGTATCAGTAAGTGCTGATGGTATTGATGTAGGCATTATATTTGATGAAAAAGCATCTGAAAAAGATTCTCTTAAAGACATAGCTAATATAGACATTCTTGCTGTAAACTCAGAGATTAATGTTGAGTCAGTTAGGAAGCTAATCACATATTTTGAACCACAATATTTACTTTTTTTTGGTCCTAAAAAGTTAGACGAACTTCAAAAAGAGTACAATATGCCGAATCTTGTAGAAGAAAAAAGTCTAAAAGTTAAAGAAAGTGACTTCCCACGAGGAGAAAATATAGTTTTAAGACAATTGCTATTAAAATAGCTTGAGTAACAAAAGCATAAAATGAGTTTAAAAATACCTCCAAATAATATTGAAGCTGAAAAAGCAGTTATAGGTGCTGTGCTTATAGATAACGATGCCTTTAACAAAGTTGCAGATATTATTAGGCCTGACTTCTTTTATGATCCAAAGCATCAGGTAATCTTTACAAATATAATGAACCTGTATGCTGCCAGCAAGCCGATTGACTTTTTAACACTTACTACAGAATTAAAAAAGAATAAAAAAATTAAAGAAGCTGGTGGAGCAGAGTATTTAAGTGAACTAATAAGTATAGTACCTACTTCGGCTAATGTAATTGAATATGCGAATATTGTTAAAGAGAATGCAATTAGAAGATTATTAATATCTTATTCTTCTAAGTTTGATGAACTTGCCAGAAAGGAAGATGAACCAATAGAAAATGTTTTAGATGAATTGGAAAAGGATGTCTTTTCTATTTCGCAGGATAACTCACGAAGTGATTTTTTTGGTGCAGCAGAGCTTTTAGAGTTGCAGATGGCAAAAGCAGATGAATATGCAAAGAATCCTGGTGCTTTAAGAGGCCTCCCAACAGGGCTGAAGGATCTCGACAAGCATTTGGGAGGCCTCCATAAATCAGACTTAATTATCTTGGCAGCTCGTCCATCGGTAGGTAAAAGTGCATTTAGTTTTGATATAGCTAGGCATATAGCTATTAATGCAAAAAAAACAGTGGCGATTTTTTCTTTAGAAATGCCTAATGTCCAGGTTATTGAAAGAGTTATGGCTCAACAGGTGAAAATGGATTTATGGGATATCAGGATGGGAAATATTAAAGACTATAATAAATATAATGAAGGGATTTCTGAGATATCTAATGCAAAAATTTTTGTTGATGATACAGCAGGAATTAATATTATGCAGTTAAGAAGTAAAATTCGAAGGCTAAAGCTTGAGCATGGCCTTGATTTTGTTCTGGTTGACTATCTTCAGCTTATGCAAGGCCATGCTAAGGATAGAGACAACAGAGCACAAGAAGTTGGAGAAATATCCAGATCACTTAAAATCTTAGCCCGCGAACTTCAAATTCCGATAATGGCGCTATCACAGTTAAATAGATCAGTTGAAGTTCGCGGAGATAGAATTCCTCAGCTTTCGGACTTAAGAGAATCTGGTTCTATTGAACAAGATGCTGATTTGGTAATGTTCTTAAGTAGAGATATGGCAGCTACTGATTCTATAGAAGAAACAAACGATGAGAATAAGAAGATAGATGTGAGTGTTACTGTTGCTAAACACAGAAACGGACCTATCGGCACAGTAAAGGTGAAATTTGTTCCTAGACAAACCAGATTTGAGGATTGGTCAGATTAAATTTTTGGCTAAATTTGTTATAATTCAGCAGTTTAAGCCGAGATGGTGGAATTGGTAGACACGTCAGACTCAAAATCTGGTGCCGGCAACGGTGTGAGGGTTCGAGTCCCTCTCTCGGTATTTATTTATGTTTATCGATGCTGTCTATGATAGATTTTATTGCAAAAATCATTGGAAGTGGGAATGACTTTCCTACAATATTAACAATCGTTTTAGTATATTTAGGATTGCTATGGTTTATGTTTAGTTTTTGGGTGTATGTTGATGCCAAAAAACGTTATAACAATACTGTAATTGCAATAATTTTCTTTTTAGTAGTACTAATATTTAACTTCCCATCACTTGTATTTTACTTAATTGTTAGACCAGATAATGATGATTATCTTTTTTACCATGAAGATAACTCTTCAAGAGCTGGAGTTAATGTTCCTGTAGTAAATTTTATTGGACAGGATGGAAATGTTCAGTTGAGCTTAGAGTTAAAGATAGCTAAAACTGAAACTCAATCTAATTCAGATATGGCAATTGATGTAGCATGGAAATCTAATAAAGGTGAATTAAAAGTTGAAGAGAAAAAAGAGATTATTGAAGTAAAGTCGGTAGAGAAGAAATCTAAAGATGAAAAGAAGCAGGATAAAAAACTTCCAAATCCTAAATCAATTGATTTACAAAAACATAAAGAAGTAGCAAAAGCCTCTTTAAATAAAGCAAAAAATAAGTTAGGTAAAATAAAACCTAAATTTTCATTACCAAAGAAAGCTCCAAAATCAGAAGGTAAAGCTAACGCAACTGCTTAATAATTGTATAATAGCTTTATCTGAGATTTTATATTGTATAGATGGATAAATCTCCATTGCCATTAAACATTACACGTTCAAGTTTTTATAACTCTATAAAAAAATTTATTAGAGATTTTAGATCGGGTAGAAGCAGACCTTCTATTAATCTACGTAGAAACACATTTGGTAGAGATTTTTTTAAAGGTAAAACTGTGCTTATTATTCTTTCTGTTTTATTAATATTCATTGTTGGATTTCATATCCACAGATATTTGCAAATTGAAGTCGCTCCTTATGTTGATGTAGAAGGAATAGAGCACTCTCCGCAAATTATTAGTGATGCAAGAGATATTAACGTGGTATTTATTGGTTTTGACGACACTAAGAATAACTATCGGTTTATAAATATGTTAGCTATTGTAAATTTAGATTATCAAACAGGTGAGCTTAAATTATATTCATATAATCCTAACTACTTAGTGAATTTAGGGAGTGCTAAGTTCCCATTAAGAAGCGTATTTAATCTTCTAACCTCTAAAGATGAAGAAAAAATGATAGATCTATTAGCGATAATTGAAAAGATCTCCGCTATAAGAATAGATAGGTACGTTGCATTTAATTATTCTGACTTAAATACTTTAATAGAGAAGACAGGTGTTACAGTAATTGCTGATAAAAACTATAGTATCGAGGGAAATTCTTATGCTCAGGATGAGGCTATTGGCGGTAGTAGGCTTTATGATTTTATTGCTAAGGAAGCTATTCTTACAGATGACTCATTAAAGCGTCAGAATATGTTCTTAAAAGAGCTTTTAGAGTCATTGCGGGACACTTACAAACTTTATAGATACTTTTTAGATGGTAAAGAATTTAGTGATATTTTACGTACTGATTTTACTAAAGACCAATTTATAAGATTTGTTGCCAATCTTGCTAGTTCTAATGCATTTATAAAGACAGGATTTGCTTCTCAACAGCTTACTTTGGAAGACTTAACTAAGTCGAATTTAGAGGAAGGGATTCCTGCCAGTGATATTTTATTAGACGAAGATATATCTAAAGTATTTTCTAGTATTGCCATAATAAAGGAGCAGGCTCAAATAGAGATATTTAATGCAACAAATGTATCAGGAGTTGCTTATAACCTTAAAAGAAAGTTTGAAAATATAGGAATCACAGTTATAAAGACGGGAAACTATACTGAAAAAGTAGAGGAGAACAGATTGTACATTCCAAGTAAAACTCCAGATAATTTTATTAATACAATAAAGGCTGTTAGAGCAATATTGCGGGATGATGTTAGAATCATATTCGGCGATTACAAATATAATTACTCCGGTGATATGATATTAGTAATCGGCAAAGGATAATTAAGTTAGCTAAAGACTATGTCAGGACACTCCAAATGGAATAACATTAAAAGAACAAAAGGACTTCAAGATGCTAAGCGTGGTGCACTATTTTCCAGATTAGCAAAAGAGATATTACTTGCAACTCAACTTGGAGGAACTGGAGATATCAATTTTAATCCGTACTTACGTGTTGCTGTAAACAAAGCAAAAGCGGCAAATATGACTTCTGACAAGATTCAAAAAGCGGTTAACTCTGGGTTAGGTAAGCATTCTTCAGACGGATTTTCAGAAAAAACTTATGAAATCAGTGGCTTTGGTGGAGCAATTTTTTTAATTGATTGCGAAACTGATAGTCCAAATAGAACTTTAACCGAATTAAAGACAATTGTGGGTAAAGAGGGTGCAAAATTTGTTCCTGAAGGATCTTTATCGTGGCAGTTTGAGGAAGTAGGCAGAATTATTTTGAGTACATCGGCATTACAGTCTGACTTAGATAATCAGCTTTATAATGTAATGTCAATAAATGGAGTAGTAGATGTAGATTCAGATCCAGAAGAAAATACTATAACAATATTTACTAAGAAAGAGATGCTTAAGCAAGTTTTAGATGAAGTTAAAGCTACCTTACCAAATATAGAATTTAATGAAGCTGGCTTGATTAAACAAGCAAAAGATAAAGTTGAATTAGATGATAAAATTTTAGACCAAAACTTTACTCTTGTTGAAAAGATTAAGTCTCATTCTGATGTGGTATACGTGTGGGATAATATTAAATAGTTAGAATTTCTTTTAATGAGAGTATTAGGTATAGATGTTGGCTTCGCAATTAACGGTTGGTCAATATTAGATAAAGACCCTCAATATACAAACGGAATACATTTAATTGATTACGGTGCCATTCTAACTGAAGCAGGAACTCCATTTGAATTAAGGTTAAGACAGATATTTGATGGTCTTGATAAAATAATTAAAGAATATAAGCCAAGCGATATTGCAATTGAGAGTCTTTTTTATTTTAAAAATCAAAAGACAGTAATAAATGTGAGCCAAGTACGGGGTGTTATACTGTTAGTAGCGCAATTGAATAATCTTAACATATATGACTATACGCCTTTACAAGTTAAGACAAGTGTTACCGGATACGGTAGGGCAGAAAAGAGGCAAATTCAGCAAATGGTTAAGATGATTTTCGGCCTTAAAGAAATTCCAAAACCTGATGATATAGCCGATGCAATTGCTGTTTCTTATTGTCATATTAACTCAATCAGACCAACTCAACTTAAAAGTATATGATAGGCTTTATCAAAGGAAAAGTAATTGATATTGAAGGCAATCAACTTATTGTTTTAACTGCTGATAGTGTAGGTTATAGAGTTGTAATTCCCTCAAACTTAAATTTTTTAATAGACCAAGAAGCTGCACTTTTTATCTTTACAGTAGTAAAAGAAAATGAGATCTCTTTGTGGGGATTTGAAGCTAAAAAAGATTTGGGTTTATTTGAGAATCTTATTGCTGTTTCTGGTGTTGGTCCAAGAACAGCCCTTGCTTTGATTGAAACAAAAGGTGCAGATAATCTAATTAGAGCAATTATTGTAGGTGACGCCGATTCTTTAAAAGTTTCTGGAGTTGGTGTAAAAACTGCTCAAAAAATTATTATTGAGTTGAAGAATAAGTTAGCTAAATTTTCAGAAGGCTTATCTGAAAGCATAGTAGAGGATTCAAATAATAACAATAGTGTAAATAAATTTCTTAAAGATGCACTCGCAGCATTGACTTCGTTAGGTTACAAAGAAGCTGATGTAAGATCTGTTTATTCACAACTGAATAACGAAGAATTAGAATTAGTTAGCAATGAACAAGATTTAATAAAAGTAATTCTTAAAAATATTTAATGAGAGACTTTACTGATCCCAATACAAAGAACGAATCTGAAGAGATCTTAGAAAGATCTCTAAGACCTAGCAGTCTTTCTGAAATTATTGGCCGAGAAGTTGAAAAGAAAAATATTCAAATAATGATTGATTCTGCTAAAAAAAGAAGTAAAGCACTCGATCACATCTTATTTCACGGACCTCCAGGACTAGGCAAAACAAGTTTTGCCTATGTCATAGCAAAAGAAATGGCAGTTCCTATACATATAACTAATGGTTCAGTACTGGATAAGCCTGGTGATCTAGCTGCAATATTAACTTCGTTAGAGAATAACTCAGTACTGTTTATAGATGAAATTCATAGATTAAAACTCAATATAGAAGAAATTTTATATCCGGCAATGGAAGATAGTGTGCTGGACATTGTGATTGGAAAAGGCCCTAATGCAAGAACTTTAAGACTTGAATTGCCTCAGTTTACTATAATTGGTGCAACTACCAAATTATCGATGGTAAGCGGTCCTTTACGTGACCGATTTGGAATGAGTTTTAGATTAGATTTTTATTCAGACGAAGAGCTTCAGCAGCTGGTTCTTCAGAAGTCTAGGATGTTGAATGTTAACATCGAAGAACCAGCTGCTTTAGAAATCGCAAGAAGAGCTAGAATGACGGCCAGAATTGCAATTAGGATATTAAAAAGAGTACGGGATATGGCAGTTGTAGATGGTAGAGAGGTTATTGATTATGAAATTGCACAAAAGACATTAGGTTTATTGGATATAGATGATAACGGTTTAGATATGTTAGACAGAAATATCTTGAAAATAATAATAGAGCATTTTAATAATAGGCCGGTAGGTCTTAGCACTTTAGCAGCATCTTTATCGGAAGAACCAGATACTATAGAAACTGTTTACGAACCGTTTTTAATAAAAAAAGGTTTGATCAAAAGAACTCCAAAGGGTAGAGTGGTTACCCATATTGGCCTTAGAGAGTATGGAGGTGAGCATTTGCTAGGAATAGAAGAGTATTAAGTAATAATTTATAATGGATATTAAATGAAAAAGTTAAAGAAATTTAATACAAGGCAAAGAGCTATTTTTAGCGTAATAATAATAGGAATAGTGGTGTTCTTTATAATAAGTCCACTATCTAAGATTGTTTATGAAATTTTATTACCTCCAAATCCAGTAAATAACGTTACAATCATTCAAAAAGCTAGAGAGCTTGATTTATCATGGAGCAGAGCGGATGAACATGATGTTATAGGTTACTATATAACCTTAGATGGAGAAGAGATAAACGATGAAAAACTTAACAACAAGAGTGTGGATAACTATGAGATTTATAACCTTATAGAAGGGAAAGAATATACAGTACAGGTTGGTAGTAAAGATGCCTCAGGGAATATATCTAACTTAGCACAGACTAATGTCACTACTAAAAGCCAGAATGCTACGATAGTACTTAATCCTGTAAATGAAGCTACAATCACATATGGCAACATAGCAATTTTAGCTATATTTATAGGGGCGCTGGTATTTTTCTTTACAAATTGGGTACTTTTTTACAAGGTGAAAGGGAAACGTTTCTTTACTATAGCGCTATATCCGACAGTTGTTCTAATCCCTTTACTAGTACTAGGTTCCTCAATTATCTTAACTATAAATACTACCAGCTATAAGTTTATCTTTGCCCTAGGTGCGTCTTTAGGTATTGTATTTGTTAGCTATCTTTTAATGTTGACTGCTAATATTCTAAACGGTGCAACAATATTGGGACAGTTGCCTCTAGAGCAGGCAGCAAAGGCATCTCAATTCATTTTTGGGCTAGTTTCTACTTATATAATGCTCATTTTTACCTTTAGCTCTAATTTTAATTTAATACTAAAACTAGGGCTAGTACTTGCCTTTGTATTTTATTTTACATACTCAGCATTATCGTCCATAAAAGAGCTTAGTGAGTATCATTTGCTTCTTAGAGCATTATCGGTAGTACTAGTAATGTTTATAGCAATCTTAGCTATATCTGTATGGCCAATTGAGAGCATATATTCGATCCTTGTGCTGGCGATTATTTACTACATAATCTTCAATGTAGCCTTAGAGGTACGAGGTAAGGTTGGTCGGTCTCTTTGGGTAGAGTACGGCCTTTTAATAGGTTTAATCACACTCCTGCTCGTCACGAATAGTGTATGGGGCATCAACGGAAGCATAATTTAATAAACTTGTTGGTAGGATTTTAATTTCACATAGTAGTAGGTATTAAGAGCTTATATAAATTCTCAACTTATAACGCCTGTATACATAAAAGTACCCATTTGAAGCTCATTTGTTACGTGTACTCTATACCTAAGTAAATATAAGGGATATTATACTCAGTAAGATTAGTTCCTAGAATGTACCTGACTTCTATCCTCTAGTTCCTTTATTTAGTAATAATTTTAAGTTTTTTATATTTCTTTTTTTGCTTATATTTATTGATTTTCTCTGTTTTTATTTTTCTTATTTTTTTGAAGGTTTTCTAAGCTTCATCAATTTTTGCGTTTTTAGAAGAAATTGGGCTTTTTGGCGCCTTGTTTGGTTAAACTGCTCTATTTGCTTATTTTGGAGACGACACTTGATACCACTTAATCAAACAAGGCGCCTTAAAACGCATTTAAACGCGATTCTTGTGGGCGCCTTATACTAGAAAGAGATTAAAGACTTTTGATAGTTTTTGTACGGATTTAGTAAATTTTTATCTTATTCTTATTATTTTGTCTTAAAAACATCTTTTTATATTTAGTCTAAAATTTAATATTGAAGTTTAAAAATTTGTTATAAGAACTTTTTTGAAATAAATGTTTAATATTAAAACAGCAAGTTTACTGAGTATAATTTTTTTGTGAAATATATAAAAAAAGAAGTCCCAAAAATGGGACTTCTTAAGATTACAATTATAAGCTTTTAAACTATAGTTGCTGCAGAAACTTTATCACCATCTTTAACACGCATTAAAGTTACACCTGATGTTTGTCGATTTCTTAAAGGTAAGCTGTTTGTAGGTATTCGTACTGCTTGTCCTTTTGCACTTAGAATTAAAAGCTCTTTTTCTGGATGGTCTAAAACCCTTGCAACAATAAGTTTTCCGGTTTTAGCATTCACCTTAGCAGCAAATATTCCTGACCCACCACGGTTCTGTAAAGTAAACTGTCCTAGTTGCGTAACCTTACCAAATCCGTGTTCAGATATAGTAAGCATCAAATCTTCTTTTCTACGAATAACATCCATAGATATAACTTCATCAGTTTCTTTTAGCTTGATACCTCGAACTCCCTGAGAAGCCCTTCCAGTTTCCCTTACATCTTCTTCATGGAAATGAATCGATTTAGCTTCTTTAGTAACTAAGATTATTTCGCTATCACCTGTGGTTGGTTTTACCCAAATGAGCTCATCGTTATCTGTTAAGGCGATTGCTATTAGTCCGTTAGCTCTAATGTTGTCATATTCTTTTATTTCTGTCTTCTTTACAGTACCTTTACGTGTTGCCATAAATAAATACTTATATTCTTTACCACTAGCTTCGGATTTAATTTCGCCTTCTTGATGAATATCTTCATCTAGAATATGTCCTGCAGCACTTCTTGTAAGTACTGTAGTTATAAGTTCACCTTGGCTAATATTAACCAGATTTACTAAAGGAATCCCTTTAGCTGTTCTTGAAGCTTCTGGAATGTCATAAACCTTTAGTGAATAAACCTTTCCAAGATTACTAAAGAACAATACTTCATCATGAGTAGAGCAGCTAAACACATGTCTTACAGAGTCTTCCTCTTTTGTAGTTTGAGCTTTTACTCCTACTCCGCCCCGCTTTTGAGCTTTGTATGTATCATCTTTAACTCGTTTTATATATCCTTGTGTACTAATAGTTATAAAGGTTTGCTCTTCAGTAATTAAGTCCTCTGCACTAAACTCGTCTACATCGCCTTTAAACACTTTAGTTCGTCGAGTGTCGCCAAACTTGTCTTTCATTTCAAGTAATTCAGATTTGATGATTCCAAGTACTTTTTCAGGAGTATTTAAAATGAATAGTAAGTCTTCGATATGCTTTAAGACCTCTTTGTATTCATCTTCGATCTTTTGTCTTTCAAGAGCTGCTAATCTTCTTAACTGCATGTCTAGAATAGCTTGAGCTTGGATATCACTAAGCTTAAATTTAGTTATTAAAGCAGTTTTTGCTGTATCTGCATCTTTAGAGCTTCTAATTGTATTTATAACCTCATCTAGGTGGTCTAATGCAATCATTAAACCTTCTAAAATATGTTCACGTTCACGGGTTTTACCTAAATCAAATTCGCTTCTTCTAATTACAATTTCCTGTCTATGAGTAAGAAAGAACTCAAGAACTTCTTTTAGATTTAATAATCTTGGCTCATTATTTACAAGCGCAAGCATGTTTACATTAAAGTTCTTTTGGAGTTCAGTATATTTATATAACTGGTTTTGTACAGTCTTTGGTTTTGCATCTTTCTTTAGTTCAATAACAATTCTAATTCCTTGTTTGTTGGATTCATCACGCAGATCAGATATCCCTTCTATTTTTTTATCTTTATAAAGCTGGGCTATTTTGGTTATAAGCATTGCTTTATTAACCTGATATGGCAGTTGTGTAATTAGGATTCTATATTTACCGCCTTTCATTTCTTCGATTTCAGATACGCCTCGCATTAAAACTCCGCCTCGTCCAGTCTCGTATACACTTGAAATTGCTTTTGCATTGTATATGTGAGCTCCAGTAGGAAAATCTGGACCTTTAATTTCTGTTAAAAGCTCTTTAATCTCTAAAGAAGTGTTAAATCTGTGAAATCTATTTTTAGGTAAGTTAGCTATGTCGTCACGTCTCTTTAACGCATCTTTATAGTCCAGTTTAAGTTCCTCTAATTGCGTAAAATCCCATGTATTACCAGTATCAATCATCTTTATAAGTGCGTTGATCACTTCACTTAAGTTGTGTGGAGGAATTTTAGTTGCCATACCAACAGCAATTCCCTCTGCTCCATTTAACAATAGATTTGGCAATGCTGCGGGTAATACTTGAGGTTCTGTTTCATTTCCATCGTAATTTGGAACAAAATCAACGGTTTCCTCTACTCCTTTAAGCATCTCATGACCTATCTTTTCAAGTCTAGCTTCGATATATCTCATTGCAGCAGCAGGGTCGCCGTCAATTGAACCATAGTTACCTTGTCCATCAACCAATGTATATCGCATACTAAAGTCCTGTCCCATTCTTACAAGTGCATCCGCTACCGAAGCATCACCATGGGGGTGATACTTACCCATAACGTCTCCTACAATTCTAGCCACTTTTTTATATGGAGTACTTGGCAATACACCGCTTGCGTACATTGAGTACATTATTCTACGCTGTACAGGCTTTAAACCGTCTCGAACATCCGGTAAGGCTCTAGCTACAATAACGCTCATAGCGTAGTTGATATAGCTTTTCTTTAACTCTGAAACTATATCCTGATTTATTAAGTTTGGATCAGTTGATGTTTCAATTGTTGTTTGCATTACGTTTTCGTTCATATACTCTTAGTTAACTTTAAATATCTAACTCCGCCTCGTTACTGTAGGCCTCAATAAATTTCTTTCTTGGGAATACTTCTTCACCCATCAACACATCAAACATTCTGTTAGCTTCCTCTGCATCTTCAATTACAACTTTCTTTAATACTCTAGTTTTTGGATTCATTGTAGTTTCCCAAAGCTGTTCCGGATTCATCTCTCCTAAACCTTTAAACCTTTGCTGGCCAGGAGCTTTCTTAACTTTTCTTTCTTTCAGTATCGTCTGTAACTCTTCATCGTCTTTTACCCATATACTATCGTTAGCAGAGAATGTAACTTTGTATAAAGGTGGCTGTGAAATGTATACATGACCATTTTCAATAATTTTTCGCATATGTCTAAAGAAAAGTGTAAGCATAAGTGTTCGAATATGCTCACCATCAACGTCAGCATCAGACATCAAAACTATTTTGTGATATCTAAGTCTTCCAATATCAAAAGTTTCTCCAATGCCAGCACCTAGTGCCCTAACTAAATCACCCATAGATGGATTTGATAAAACTTTATCAATTCTATATTTCTCTGAGTTAATAGGTTTTCCAAAGTATGGAAAAATAGCTTGAGTATTTCTATCTCTACCCTGTTTTGCAGAACCACCTGCGGAGTCTCCCTCTACAATAAATAGCTCGCTTTGAGCAGGATCTTTTGTAGCGCAATCTGCAAGTTTTCCAGGCAGCCCGCCGCCTTCGAGCGCACCTTTTCTAATGACTGCCTCGCGGGCTGCCTTAGCTGCACTTCTTGCCTTATATGCTAATACAATTCTTTGTAAAATTGCATTTGAATCCTTTGGATTCTCTGTTAGATATGTTTTTAAATCTTCCTCTACTATCTTTCTTACAACTTGTGTTACTTCAGAGTTATTCAACTTTCCTTTTGTCTGACCTTCAAATTGAGGATCTGGTAATCGTACAGAAATTGCTGCGGTTAAGCCTTCTCTTACGTCATCACCTGAAAGTTTAATGTCTTTTTCCTTTTCAGTACCGTATTCGCTTAAATATCCGTTAATTGTTTTTGTGATTGCAGTTCTTAAACCAGATAAATGTGTTCCTCCATCAACATTAAAAACATTATTAGCAAATGAGTATTCTGAAGCTTGGATGTCGTCTGTGTATTGTAGTGCTACTTCTACATCAATGTTATCCTGATTTCTTTTTGTATAGAATATATTTGAATGTATAGGCTTTTCAAATCTGTTTAGATATTTTATATATGACCTTAAGCCTCCTTCAAATAGGAATGCATAGTATTTATTACCGTTTTCTCGATCATCATTTAATTCAAACTTAATTCCTCCGTTTAAATAAGCATGCTGTCTTAATTTAGTAATAACAGTTTTATAGTTGAAATCAGTAATTTTGAAAATATCAGAATCTGGCTTGAAGGTTACTTTAGTACCTTTTAACTTGGTAGTTCCAATCTCTTTTACTCTTGCTTGTGGGATTCCTATTTTGTATTTCTGGTAGTACTCTTTTCCATTCTTATAAACTGTAATTTCGCACCACTCACTTAATGCATTTACAACAGATAATCCTACTCCATGTAAACCTGAACTTACCTTATATGTATTCTTATCAAACTTTCCACCAGCATGAAGAACAGTTGCTGCTATTTCCAATGCAGAGATCTTCTCTGTGGGATGTATATCTACAGGAATTCCTCGTCCATTATCCTTAATAGTAACTGACCCATCTTTATTTAATCCAACTGAAACAGTATCAGCGTAACCTGCTAAAGCTTCATCAATAGCATTATCTACAATCTCCCAAATCAAATGATGCAAACCTATTTCATCTGTTCCTCCAATATACATGGCTGGTCTTTTTCTTACAGCCTCTAAGCCTTTTAGAACAGTGATATTGGAAGCATTATAGTCCTGTGATTTTTTAGCGTCAGACATAAAATTTAAATGTTTAACAAGCCGAATAAAGTAAATTTTAGCATAATAATTAGTTTTCGGGGCTGGATTAGGCTTTGCTTCTACGCTCTTTCAGCTCTTTATCGAATCTGTGTTTTAAAGCAATTTCAAGCTCTCCAATTACCGGCACGCTATATGCTACCATACCGGTCAATAAGACGGCTAGAACGCTTACTAATATATCCTTGTTAGACTCGTTAATGGCGCTAAGCCCAATGTAAGTTGAACTTGCAGAAGGAGAAACCTTATCAGACTTTACGAATGTACCGTTATTTTCAACTAGGAATGATTCTGCGCCGTTTCTGCCAGGTGTAAATAACTGAATATGTTCTTCAAAGAAAGCAAAAAGTACACAGGCAAACATACTTACGATTACTACTAAAGTTTCTATAATCAACACAAATTCCGCATCATCAAGTTTTTCTCCTTTTGATCTGAATGCAGATAATCTTTCGATTGTAGATTTTAGAGTTACAATAATAGATCTGTACAAAAGTATAAATAAAATTGCATATAAGACCATTCTGAAGATTACCTTTATTAAGTCATCAGACATAGAGCCGCCTGCTTGAAAGTTAGGAATAGTTGCTAACCAATAAATTAGCACACCAAATAGTGCAGTGCTTCCCCAAGCATAAATTAAAAAGGCTAATCTTCTCATATGTAGTTACTAATAAATTATTTTAAATTTTAAATAAGTATATTCAAATAGTCTAAACACAATTTCAAATTTACTCCTCTCTTTACAGCTCGATAAACCTCTTTGATTTCGCTAATGCTGTCAGTATTTTTTTTATTTAAATTAAGCCTTAATAACTCTTCAATAAATTCGGCAACACTAGCTCGATTAGTATCTTCACTTAACATTTTATCTATTATCTTTGTCCTTTCCAAGTAGCCTGCTTCAATAAATTTTTTAGCAAGCTCTGATGTATTAAAGTTAGCGGCAGTTGTAGTAATAAGAATACATCTGGATCTTATTGTCTGTAGGATTGAACTACTGTTTGGAGTTATTAGTAATACTAGTACGTTTTCAGGCGGCTCTTCAATTAACTTAAGCATTGCATTTTGAGCCTGATCTGTAAGTAAATCTGCATTTTTTATTTCGATTAGTTTTAAGTCGGTATCTTTACGATAAGCCCACTCTACTACATTAGAAACATCACCAATACCAATACTTGCTTTATCTTCCGGCTTTTCTATCATAAAAATGTTTGTATTTAAAATCGGTTCTGAGATATTTAATTTATCTTTTAAGATGCTTTCTATATCATCTTTTTGAAAAGCTTCTCTACTCTCTACAATTACTGATTGATATTTCATTTTAAATTAGTAATAATGGACTATGAAACAATTTTAACAGTAAATCCCTTAATTAATGAACGATTCTTCTGGTAACAATGTTGCTTCTGTAAAGGGCATTACAAATATTTTAGATGCAATTCTTGCAAAAGGGTTTATAAATCCAGAGCAGTACAATTCTGTAAAATTTGAAGCTGTTAATACTGGTAAAAAACCTGAAGACCTTTTGATTGCACATAATATGGTTAATGCGGTAGATATTTCAAAGACTTATGCCGAAATGCAAGGGATGGAATATGTAGATTTAGAAGAGGTTGATATTAATGTAGAGACTCTAAACAAGATTCCCTTAGAAACTGCAAAGTCTAGTTTAGCAATTGCTTTTGAAGATACTCCAAATTATGTAAAGGTTGCATTAAAAGATCCTCTAGATTTACAGAAGGTAAAGTATTTAGAATCTATAATTGGTAAGAGAATTCAAACATACTATTCTTCAGAAGAAGATATCAATCACATAATTGATACTAAATATGGCGCACAAATAGGCAAAGAGGTAGATGAAGCTTTAGAGGAAGTTGGTGACGATACTCTGCTCGATTTAGGTGTAAGTTATCAAGATAACGAACTTGGCCAAGACTTGGATAAAGCTCCAATAATCAAGATTGTTAATATGATTATGGATTACGGTATTAAAAATAAAGCTTCGGATATCCATGTTGAGCCTCGTGAAAAAAAAGTATCGGTACGTTTTCGAGTTCGAGGTGTTTTATCGGAAAAACTTACTATTCCAAAGAAACTTTTAAACCCTTTGGTTTCCAGAATTAAAATTCTTTCTAGCCTAAAGATTGATGAGCATAGGGTTCCTCAAGATGGACGTTTTCAAGTAAAAAGCGGTAGTGGTATTACTGATGTCCGTGTTTCTATAATGCCAAGTATATATGGAGAAAAAATTGTAATGAGGCTTCTTCAAAAATCTCAAACAGTAATGAGTTTAGACCAAATTGGTATTAGAGGTTTAAGTCTTGCAAGGTTGCAAGATGCACTTAAAAAGACACAGGGAATCATATTAGTAACTGGACCAACTGGTAGTGGAAAAACACAGACTTTAGCTAGTTGTTTAAAGATTTTAAATACTCCAGAGGTGAATATTGTGACATTAGAAGACCCTGTTGAAATTAGAGTTGATGGTGTTAATCAGGTTCAGGTAAATGCTGATGTAGGTTTAACCTTTGCAAACGGGTTAAGGTCTTTCTTAAGACAGGACCCAGATATAATATTGGTTGGTGAAATTAGAGATTCAGAAACAGCTGCGTTGTCTGTGCAGGCGGCGCTGGTTGGACGACTTGTTTTATCTACTGTGCACACTAACAGCGCCGCCGGCGCATTCATTAGAATGATTGATATGGGTGTTGAGCCATTCCTTCTAATTTCTACAGTTAATGTAGTTATGGCGCAAAGACTTGTAAGAGTACTTTGTGAATGTAAAGAACCATATGAAGCTACTCCTGAGATTTTAGATACTCTTCATGAGTCTTTAGATACATTAAACGGTTTTAATATCTATGACGAAAATCATAAGTTAAAACTTCATTTTGATAAAAATACAAAAGCTGTAACTTTATATAAACCAAAAGGGTGTCCGAAATGTAATAATACTGGCTACATAAGTAGAACTGGAATATTTGAAGCACTGAAAATGTCCGAAACTATTTCTAAGATGGTAATGACAAACTCAACAATTTCAGAGATCAATGAGCAAGCTCAAAAAGAAGGCATGGTTTCAATGCAGCAAGACGGTTTTATTAAAGCTTTAGAAGGTATAACTACAATCGAGGAAGTATTAAGAGTTAAGAACGAGTAAAACTCCTTGTAAGTGATTTCAAAATATAGTTAAATATTTAGTGTAATAAGTTTGTTTATTCAACTATGCCTTTAATAAATATAAACAATACAACAGATCCAAAAATTATCGGCTCTCCTCTCCCTAATTTTGTGACACCTCCAGCAAATTATTCTTCAAATGTTGCTGTCACAAATACAAATAGTGATGATGATGTTAAAGAGTATTCAGGACCAGTACAAGAACCGCAGGTTGAGGAAGCTAAAGATATTAAAGATTCTTTAGAAAACAAACTTTCTAATATACCTGATTTAGAAGCTGATTCAGTACAAAACTTACCTCCACTGGTAAATAATCCTGCTGAAGTTGCTGATTTACAAGCAAAAATACCGAATGTAGCAAATGAAACTTTAGAAATTAATGTTCCACAAAGCCCAACTACTCTACCTGAGCTTGAAGCTTCTATGAAACTGGAAGTTCCACAGATTCAGAATACAGAAGCTGAGCCAATACAGGCTAAGGAGAGGTTAATTACTGAAATTCCTCAGATTAACCCACCTGCTGAAGCAAAAGTTGAGAAAGCAAAACCTATAGTTGATACAAATGGAAGGCACCTTGAACTATCTGAGATTCTGGATATAGGTATAAAACAGAAAGCTTCTGATATTCATTTAACTCCAGGCTACAGAACTATGATTAGAGTTGATGGCAAACTTGAACTAGCCTCCTCTACTGTTCTAACAGAAGATATTGTAAATAAATATGTTCAGGAATTATTAAAAAATCGACAAGAGATAAAAATAGAAAATATTAATGAAGTAGATTTAACATACACTTGGAATGACAGGCGTTTTAGAGTAAACATATTTAAACAGACAGGTAATTTTTCAATCGCGTTAAGAATAATTCCTGAGAAGATTTTAAGTATTGCAGAGCTTGGAATGCCTGAAGGGATTAATCAGTTTGCAGATTTTCCTAATGGGTTAGTTCTGGTAACTGGTCCAACTGGTAGTGGTAAGTCAACAACAATTGCCGCTATATTAAATCAAATTAATCTTACACAGCCAAAGCATATTGTAACCTTAGAAGATCCGATTGAATTTGTATTTCCAAAAGGAATGGGACTTGTTGATCAAAGAGAATTTGGAATAGATTTTACTTCTTGGGACAACGCATTAAGGTCAGTTTTAAGACAGGATCCTGATGTTGTTTTGGTAGGTGAAATGCGTGACCTTGAAACAGTTGAAGCTGCTTTGCAGATTGCAGAAACTGGACATTTGGTCTTTGCCACCTTACATACAAATGGTGCTAGCGAAACTATAAATAGGGTTATTGATATATTTGATAGTCAAAAACAGGACCAAATAAGGGTACAGTTGTCCTCAGTACTTAGAGCTGTAATCTCTCAAAAACTGGTTCCGCTCCCTTCAGGCGGCCGAAAGCCTGCTGTTGAGATCTTACTATCTACTCCAAGTGTAAGAAATGCTGTAAGAGAAAAAAAGACGTTCCAGATCGATAATATTATTCAAACAAGCAGCGATACGGGTATGATATCAATGGAGAAATCACTCGTTTTAATGGTAAAACAGGGCTTGATATCTAAAGATCAAGCAAAATCATTAAGTGTAAATCCTAATGAGATTGACATTTTATTACAACAATAAATGGCATATTTTAAATACGTAGTTACAACAAGTACCGGACAAAGGATTGAAGGAGAAAAAGAATCCTCAAGCAAGGATGATCTAGTTAAATTTCTTCAAAGTCAGGATTTTACAATTATATCTATAACAGAGAATATCGGCTTCGATGTAAGTCGAGTTTTTCAATCAGACATTGGAGGCCTACCTTTAAATGATAAAGTAGTTTTAATAAAACAGCTCTCTACTATGGTTGGTGCTAATATTCCAATCATTCAGGCAATTGATATTCTAGTTCAGCAAACTGAAAAAAAATCTTTAAAACTAAAGCTTCAAAATATATATAAAAGTATTGAAGCAGGTACTAGCCTTGCAGAATCATTTCAAAAAGAAGGCGGAATACTTTCTGACGTACACTTAAATTTGCTTGCAGCAGGAGAACAAAGTGCAAATTTAAATGAAATGTTGGAAAAAATCGCAATTGATTTAGAAAAAAGTAAGAATTTAAAAGGTAAAATTACTGGTGCATTAATCTACCCTGCCATAATATTTATTGCAATTATAGTGGTGGTATTTTTAATGATTACAGTAATGATTCCTCAGGTTAAGGATTTATACCAAAGTTTAGGGCAAGCAGAGCTACCAGCAGTAACACAATTTTTAGTAAGCCTTGGGGAAAGTTTTAATAATATAGCAACATTGATTATTGTTGTAATACTAGCTATTTCAATATTCGGATTATACAAATATGCATACTCTACTCCTAAAGGAGCTGAGTTTATTGATAGGTTAAAACTAAAAATGCCTATTTTTGGGCAATTAATTCAAAAGTCTGAAGTTGCGCAATTCTGCAGGTTAACAGCAATGCTTGCTAAAAGCGGAATTCAAATAATTGAAGCCATTGAAATTGTAGGTAATGCTTCCGGGAACAAAGTTTTTAGAAATGTAATTTTAAATTCTAAACAAGAGATTGTTAAAGGTTCAACTGTATCTTTAGCACTGGCAAAATATAATGAAAATGTTGCATTCCCTGTGGTTTTAATTAGAATAATAGCAACAGGAGAAGAATCTGGAAAATTAGATAAGATTTTAGAAGATATGTCTGTGTTTTACGAGGGAGAGGTTCAGCAGCTTGCTGATAATTTGACAAAGCTTATGGAGCCTCTTATTATGGTTATTGCAGGAGGGCTAGTTGCCTTCTTAGCTATTGCGGTTTACCTGCCCATCTTCCAAGTTGGACAGTTAGTAAATGCTTAAATTTATTTATTAAAGGTCAAGTATGCAAACTAGATTTAAGAAGGGTTTTACCCTACTTGAACTGATAATTGCCATGGCAATTATCGCTGTACTGATGGGCCTAAGTTTGTTCGGTATTCAATCCGTGCAAAGGTCTCAAAGAGACACAGAAAGAAGAGCTGCTCTAAGTAATATTAACTTAGAAGTTGCCGCTTACTACGGAGATAACGGAAGATATCCTGACGTTACAATCTCTGCAAGCACGAAAGAAGCAAGAATAGGAACAGGCAATAACGCCAAAGTAGTAGAGCTAACAGGTGCTGCTACACCAATAACAGGAGCAGAATCAACACAAAGTGGTACCGCCTACTGTTATGAGACTGAAGAAGGCTCAACCTACAGATTAGGTGTTTGGTTAGAAGGTACAGGTAGCTGGGGTAACCTAGGGACTGCTCAGCAGTTAGGTAACGATTCAGCAGGGCCATGTGCTCAAAATACTGTTACAAATTAAAAAAGTAATAGTTAAAGGATAATGCTTTTAAGCGCCTCGACATTGTCGAGGCGCTTTATTATCATTAATATGTAATTTTTAACTTAAAAAAGTGCTTTTAGTAATCTCACTGTTTTTTAGCTATGTTGCACACAAAATCTTGTTCTTTTTTGCTTATCAAAATTACACTAATGTAATTCTATTTCAGACAAGGAAAGATTTTCTTTTTTATATTATTTCTCCAGTTTTGTTAATTAAACAAAAAAAAGATAAGTACTTTTCACTTTATTTCTATTTAGGACTAGGAATTACATTATTGTGGGGAATATTAATTGCAACAAAACTAAACGAGTACTTAGATATATTAGCTATTAATTTTGTAGTAGGTTTAGTTTATTTAGCATCACTTATAATATTTATACTCTTTCTTCTCTATTTATCTCTTTTTGATTTAATCTCTTTTTCTATTCCTGAGATTACTACAAAAAGAATGATTCTGTTCTGCTTAATTATAAATATAGCTTTTCTTGTCTTAAGGATTTTGCTTGAAAACACAGAAACTAGCTATGTTTTTGGGCTTATACCTTTAGGCACATTGTCCAATTTAGTAGCAGGGCTTATTGGCGGATTAATTATATGGCTGATTGTACGTCTTACAAATCAGCGTGGGATGGGAGACGGCGATGTTGATATTCTTGCGAGTATTGGCTTAATGCTAGGGGTGCCTGCAGTTTTCTATTCATTTTTTTATACGTTAATGGCCGCTTCTGCAATTTCTATTGTTTATGTAATAATAATCAGACGCTATAAAAATGTATTGATTCCATTTGTCCCTTTTTTAGCCACAGGATATATTTTGACTTTAGTTCTGCAGGATTACTTTGTAAAACTTTTTCAGTTATACTGAAAGTATGAAAGCGTTTTCCTTGTTTGAAATAATAATGGTAATGGCAATAGTTGCCATTTTGATGGGGCTTGGCTGGAGCGGTTTAATGACTTTTAGAGCAACTTCCGAAATGCAGAACGCCTATTCTGAACTAGTTAGTGTAATTAAAACGGAACAGAATAAAGCTAAAAATTCACTCTCTGCTGGGACTGAAGGTGTTACTCCAGATCACTACTCAATATTTATTTCTGGTAATCAATATTTTGCATATAACTGCAGAAAAACTTCAACTGTTAATAATAATGTAAGGTGTACTAAGGATAGTACTTTTATTGCAAGAATCTTACCTCAGGATATAACTATAAATCCAAGCTCTAATACCGCTGCTACTCCATTTTGTAAAGGCATTGGTTTTACAAGGCTTACAGGTAAATTTGTTTCTTTTGAAGCAGTACCGGATAATTTAAATGACGTAAATGCTTTTGATACTACATTTAAAGGTGAAGGTATCTGTACCATAAAATTGTTTCATACTATGGTTAATGCTGAAAAAAATATAGAACTAAATTTAGATATAAATAGTTTAAATCTACCATGATTAAGCCTAAATCTAAAAAGGCAGCAAGCTTAATTGAAATTATAATTGTATTAGCTATAGTTTCTTTTACTATTATTGCGTCAATTAGCTTAGTTGCTAGAACACGTATTGAAATTAGAAATAATGAGATTGAAGATAAGGCTAACGAGGTTTTGCTTAAAGCATTAGAAGCTCTAAAAGCACCAACCAGAGTTGTAATTTTAAATGATGAAACTCTACCACAAACTTCTGAATGTAGGTCTGGAACAGGTTCCTGCTTTTCTGGTTCCGGTCCTTATTATTTTTCGTTAGAGAATGTAGGTTCTAGTCAAGCAGGGACTAATGTTTATGTATTAAGATATCAGCCGACCGGTACTTTTGATAACTGGCCGGAGCCAGGAAGTGACTTTGATTTTACAGAAGTATGCTCTACTGGCTCCGGCAATCCTTTCTATATTATTGATGAATCTGAATTTTCTTATTGTCAGCAGGTAGCTATAACTCCTATTAGGAGTGTGCGGGTTACAAGTGAAGCATATAAAGTTGATACTACAATAATCTACTCTATTGGAGGAGAATCAAAATTAACAACCTTAACAACATATCGATATGGTGGTTTCCAATTACAAACGCAATAAAAATTTAAAAAAGGGCTACTCGTTAATTGAAGTTATAATAAGTTTAGCCATTATGGGCTTTGCTATAACTGTAATGTTTAGCTTTTTGATATTAAGCTTACAGATTAGTACGCTATCTTTAGCACGAAGTTTTGTTCGAGAAGAGTTATCAAATGTTTCTGGTCTTATTGCAAGAGACATTCGAAATGCAGACTATATTATTGGATGTGGTGATTCTGCAGAAAATCAACAAAGGTGTCAGGTTATTCAAAATGGTGTAACGTATGTTTGGGAAAAGTGTGATTCAAACGGCAGTGCTGAAGGTAATGAGGAAGAAAAAACTAGAATTTGTAAATTAAGATTAGGAGTAGATGGCGAAAATTCTATTATGTTCATTAGTTCCCAAACGTTAATAATAAAACTTTTTGAGTTTAATTTAGGATATACAGATGGGTCTAGTGAAGCAAAAACAAATATAATTTTCTTAATTAATGCAAGTCATGTAAAATCGAACTATAATATTAATAATGTAGTTAGACAAACATCGATTTCAACAAGGAATTTTTAAACTATGGATTTAAAAACAAAAAGCGGACAAATTTTAATTATCACACTTTTAGTTTTAACTATAATAGCTATTATAGTAGTAAGCCTAGTTGGTCTTGTTAATAGAGATATTCAGCAAGTTGTTTCAACAGAACAGTACGAAGAAGCATACAATACATCTGAAACTCAGCTAAAAAAAGTTCTAGATGTATATGGAAAGCCAAACACAACATTGTCAGAAATTATAAATACATTTAACTCTCCTTCAGATATAAGTTGTAATGAAACTGACTTAGTCCAAAAGATATATACATGTGGAGTTATAAGCAGTGAATTTAGCGATGTTCCTTTAAGAACCACAATTGTTGCCAAGGATACTAACAAAGTTACAGATTTCCCAATTTATAAGGATAGGACTTTCGATATGGGATTAGACGGATACTTAGATACAATAGAATTTTGGTGGGACAAATATGCAGCAATAGAGTTTATTTTAACTTATAGCGATGCAAATGGTGTTCAATCGGTAAGAGATGTCTATGATCCTGATGCTGTTATTTATAATTCTTTTAGCCTTTCTGTTAGTCCCCCTATTCACACATTTAACTTTAGGGCAATTCCAGGAAGATCTTATGCAACTTCAGTTGCAATAAATATCTCTGAAATTATTACTACTCAAAGTGCTGGCACTGCATCGCCAGTGTCTGTTGTAGGTTCTGGCGGTACACCTATATCATTACAGATTATTCCAAGAATGAATGATAGATTTGATAGTATTTTACTAAATGCACAGGGTAACAATACTCTTAAAGATCAAATAAGGGAATTTACATCTAGTAGTTACAATGAAGCTGGTGGAGCCTCTACTCCAGTTGCAAGTATTGAAACAAAAATACCACTAGCTCCTCAACCTGACAGTATTCTTGACTACGCAATAATTACTGATGGAACAATTCAAAACCAATAAACGAATAAATCTTTCCTAAAAGGCTTTAACTTGTCTTAAAAGGCGTTTACAATAGATAGTGAATTAAAATTTTTTTATTAAGATATGGCTGCTATACCAGTTTTTTTTGGACTTAATCTTGGACATTTCTCAATCAAGCTAGTTGAGATAGAAAGAGCTAATAATAAAGCAAAACTACAATCTATCGGCTCTACTCCAACTTCGGTTGGATTATTGAATAATGACTCTCCTACAGGTATTCAAACTTTGGCAGGTGAAGTAACTAAAGCGATGAAAAACTCTAATATTAAGTCGAAAAATTGTGTAATGTCAGTTCCTGAAAGTGCAGTTTTTTCAAGATTAATTACCTTACCAAAAGTATCTGATAAAGAAGTAGGTGAAGCTATTCAATGGGCTTTAAAGCCTTTAGTTCCAATGGCTTTAGAAGATGTAAATATATCTTTTTTAGAGATTGATCAGAAAACAGTTGATGGTAATACTTTTAGCAATTGGTATGTAGTAGCTGCTCCTAAGGAATTAATTGCAAGATATCAGCAAGTAATGGAAACAGCAGGAGTTGAACTCCTTGCAGTTGAAACAGAATCGTTAGCAATTACAAGAATGATTGTTTACAATTACCCTCAGGTTGCCGATAAGGATATTATGATCGTTGATATGGGTGCTGAAAGTACAAATGTGATTTTGAGTAGAAATGGTATTGTAATGTTCTCACAAACAATAGGTACCGGTTCTAATGCGATAACTAAAGTTATTTCCTCTGACCTAGGTGTTGATATGGTGCAGGCAGAAAAATATAAGATTACTTATGGAGCTGATCCGGCTCAAGCTGAAGGTAGAATTGCAAAGTCAATTGAGCCAATACTGCAAATAGTAACAGCTGAAATTCAAAGGACAATGGCCTACTACAAAGAAAAAATTGGAGGAACAGGTGTTGCTCAGGTATTTATAACAGGCGGTGGATCTGATTTACTTAAATATAATGAGTATTTACAGAGTAAGCTTGGTGTTGCAGTGGTAAACGCAAACCTTATGGCTAACTTTGTACAAGATCCTACTCTAGCTCAAAAAATACAAAATATTCATTTAAGCAGCTTCAATGTAGCTGTTGGTCTATCTTTGAAAGGTCTTTTATAAAATTGTATGGATGTAAGTGTTTACGACCAAACAAGAGTTTTTAAATTCAACCTGGTTCCTCCTAAAACAAGACAGGAGCTTATTGTACTTGAAGAACGAGATAACTCTATTCTTTACTCTTTTTTGTTGGTATTCTTCGCAATGCTTATATTCTTTATTTTAAACTTGATTCAGACTTTTGTAATAAATCAAAGAATTGAGTTATCCGAAAAACAGATAGCTACTCAGGAATCTCAGTTAGATGGCTATGATGATATTAGACGTATCCATGGTGAACTTATAACTAAAAGTGAGTTATTAGAACCAGTTTTAAGAAGGGATATCAAATTAACAGAAATGCTTGATTTGAGCCAGGAAATTGTAGCTAAGAACCCAGGAGCTCAAATAGTTACTTATGCTCGAGAAGCAACAGGTGAATTTGTATTGATGTTTAGGTTGCCGAATGTTGATGCTGCAACGCTTTTAGTCGACTCGATGCTGGCCGACAGCCGGCTTTCGGGAGTGTTTGCCAGAGGTGTCCAGCAGCGAGTCGACTCAGAAGAAGTAGATGCAATAATATCGTTTAGCTTAAGTAATGTATGAAAGATAAGGATCCAATTGTAAAAAAGCCTAGTAGTAGGCAAATTACTAAATACATAAGGTTGTATGTAATTCCTATTTTTGCGATTGTCTTTTTTCTTGTAATACTGATTGCTCTTACAATTCCTAAAATTAGTGAGATCTTTTCTAGCCTGGATTTAATTGCAGAAAATAACACTGAAATTATGGCGAATAATGCAGAAATTACAAAGTTAAATACTCTAACTGAAAGGTACAACATATTAGTTTCTGATCTTGCAATAATAGATGGAATTGCTCCTGTAGGAAATACTGAGGTTGTAAGATTTCGTGACCGAATTAGTGATTTAATCCAATCTAATAACCTTTCTATAATAAGTCAAAGATTAAGCGAGGCAAATGCTGAAATAGACTCTACAAACAAGTTAGATTCGCCAATAATATTGCAAGAAGTGCCTTTCTTATTTACAGTTCAAGGTAGCTTTAATGATATAGTCAGCTTTATTCAAGCTTTAAATACTGTTGAGGATTTTTTAGTAGTCAAAGAATTGCAATTAAGCTCTATGGGCGGCTTAGATACAAATAACCGCTGGGAGCTGAAAATTAATATTGTAAAATACCAGTTTAATTCTCCAAGTAACGATAGCTTACGTGCTCTTTACACTAGTGTGCCTATTGAAGCTTCATTAAATCCATTGATGGAAAAATATATTGCAAGCAGGTCTGATATAGTAACGGACAGTAACTCCGTAGAAAATTAGTTTTCTGTTTTGGTTCTAGCTTGAGCTTTTTTACCAGGTTTACCTGCAAATTTCTTTGAGAATGCCGGTTTATTCATTAAACCATTTTTTACAAGCATTCCTGCTACGCTTTCTGAAGGTTGAGCTCCAACTCCTAGCCAGTATTTAATTCTTTCCTGCTCAAGTTTTAGCTCTTTTGTATGCGGATTAAAATAGCCAACGTATTCGATTACATTAGAATCTCTTTTTTCTCTAGCATTGGTAACAACCAACTTATAGTTGGCATAGTTCTTTTTTCCTGTTCTTGATAATCTAATTTTTACCATTTACTTTATTTATAACTATTTAAAGGCTTTAGAATGATAGCAAAAAAAGCCTTATGTGTCATTACTTTTTAAAATATTTATCAAATAGCTTATCCCAATCATTAAGAGCTTCAAAAGCTGCTGCTTGCTCTGCTTCTTGCTTACTTTTACCTATTCCTTGACCAAATAAACTATCCCCTATGTAAACACCCATTTCAAATGTTTTGTTATGATCAGGACCTTCTGCGCTGATAAGCTTGTAAACAGGCGTAATTCTAGCTTTTTCCTGCGATAGTTCCTGTAATTTGGATTTAGCATCAAGATCCAGTCTATCAGCAATAATGCTTTCAGTTTTATAACAGATTTTCTCAATAATAAAGCTTTCTACAGCTTCTAATCCATTACTTAGATAGATTGCTCCAATTATTGCTTCCATTGTGTTTGCAAGGATGTAGGGCCTATTTCTACCACCAGTTGCTTCCTCTCCCTTGCTCATTAGTATATATTGACCAAGGTTAAGATGTTTAGCTTCTTCAGCAAGACTTTCAGTTTTAACTAATGCGGCTCTAAAACTTGTTAACGCACCTTCATTATGAGATGGATAATTATCAAATAGGTACTTTGTTACAGCTAATTCTAGTACTGCGTCACCTAAAAATTCCATTCTTTCGTTATGATTTTGGGTAGTTTCTTTAACTTCATTTATATAAGATCTATGAGTTAAAGCTTCTATAAAGTATTCTACTTTAGCTGATTTAAATCCAAGTATATTTTTTATGAAGTTTTCAATCTCCTGAGTTATCTGCTGGTTCATCTTCTATTTCGTTTTGTGATTTAAGTTCATTATAAATATTGCCCAGTACTCCATTTATAAAGGATCCATCTGCTTCTGAGCTAAGTTCCTTTGCCATTTCAATTGCTTCGTTGATTACAACCTTTGGCGGTGTAATTTTACTTACAAAGCCTTCCCATAAAGCAAGTCTTAAAATAGCTAGGTTAACGGGATTAATTTGGTCGATTGGCCATTCAGGGGCTTTTGTAATTATCAGCTGATCGAGCTCTTGGGTGTTTCTTTCTACTCCATCAATAAGCTTTTCGTACAAAGACTTATCATATTTTTCCTCTTCTAGAATTTGTAGTAAAGATTCTACTTCAAAAGCTACGAATCCATCATTATTCTCGGGCCTATTCTGAGAAAACAGATATTGTACTGCTAAAACCCGAGCAATGTGTCTTGGATCTGAGCTTTTATCTTCCATGCAATTTAATTACTTTTGTTTCTTAATTACTTTAATATCTTTATATGTTGGGCTATCTGGAGTAACTATGTGTGGAGGCACTAATTTACCAGATTCCTTAGATAATTGTAGTCTTTTTCCGCCTTTTTTCTTAATAACTCTATGTTTATTAAGCTCTACATCATATCTGTTAGATGCCATTGTAGATCTTCTTTTGCTGCTTGATCTTCTATGTTTTGGTGTTGCTGCCATATATTCTTTATTAACTAATTGGTTATTTTAGCATACTATAAGGCATTGCGCTATTTACTTTTAAGAAAAAATAACGTGTTTATGCCTATTCTCTTTTCTAAAACTACTATTAAATTTTCAGAAATTTTGATCTTGTTTTTTTGCTTTTCTTCTATTTTATAAACAATAACTCCTTCTTTATTTATTAAACTAGAGATAGTATCAAGTCTAACGCGTGACTGTATGTTAAATGGAGGGTCAACAAATATAAGATCAAACCCGCCTTTGAATTTCTTTGCAAAAGAAATATAGTCTAGATTCAAGACTTTATGGCTATTTTTAGGTATGTCTAGTCTTTTTAAGTTAGATTTAATAGCTTCGATGGCTTCAAAATTATCATCTACAAAAATCACAGTTTCAGCTCCTCTACTTAAGGCCTCGATACCTAAGTTACCGGAACCTGCAAATAGATCTAATACAGTAGAACCTTCTATTAACTCGCCAATAGTATCGAATAATATCGTTTTAACTCTATCTGTAATTGGCCTAGCGTTATTAGGTACAGAAAGTCTAAAACCTTTGTATTTGCCAGTAATTATTCGTGGTTGAATGGTTTTCATAGTTTCATTTTTATATAATATACAACTATTCCAACACAAGTAGATACATTCAGAGAGTTTTTCTTGCCTGCCATGGGAAGCTCAATGACTTTGTCACTAGATTCCATTATGGCAGGCCCTATACCGGTAATTTCATTGCCGAATATTAAGGCGGTTTTTTCGGGGAAATCGTATTCATTCAGCTTGCTCGAATTAGCACTTTGCTCAACTGAAAAAACCGCATAACCTTGATCTTTAGCCTTATTAATAGCTTCTTGTGTACTTTTAAAGTAATCCCATTTTACATACTCTTCTGCATTTAAGGCAGTCTTATGAACCTTTTTATGCTCTGGAGTTGGAGTAATGCCGCATAGGTATATGTTATGAACGCCAGCTCCATCAGAGGTTCTAAAGATTGCGCCAACATTGTGCACCGATCTTATATTGTCTAGTATTACTATGATTTGTTTATTATTAAGCATATTTAGGCAAATAATTCGATTTGATTTATTCCTTTACTTCTAAGTTTGATAGCTAATTCCTTACTTTGTTTAATAAGCTCTAAATTTGATATCTTAGCAATTTTAAGGTCAGGAAGACCACTCTGTGCTGTTCCATAAATCTCTCCAGGACCTCGATTTACTAGATCATATTCTGCAATCTCCATCCCATTTGCATTTTTAGCTAAGAATTCTAACCTATTAAGGCTACTTTCTGAAATATTATTGTCATAAAAAAGGAAACACCAGCTTTGCTTATTACCTCTGCCTACTCTACCTCTTATTTGATGAAGCTGGGCTAAGCCAAAGCGCTCTGCATTTTCTATTATCATTATGTTTGAATTTGGCACATCTACTCCGACTTCAATAACAGATGTGGCAATTAAAATATCTATCTTTTTATTTATAAAATCGGTCATAACAGCAAGTTTTTCCTTTTCTTTTAGTTTACCGTGCAGTAATCCTACTCTATAGCCTTTAAAGTATTCGGACACTTCTTTAAATGTTTCATTCGCGGATTTAACCTGTAGTTTTTCAGATTCAATAATTAATGGGCAAACCCAGTAAACTTGGTCGCCCTCTTTTAGTTTTCCTTCTATCCATTGATAGCTGTCTAATCTTTTTGAATTATTCACTGTAAAGGTCTTAATCGGTAATCTGCCTGCTGGTTTAGTATTTAATGTACTTATGCTTATGTCGCCAAATATAATCTGTGAAATGCTTCTAGGTATTGGTGTTGCAGTCATATTTATAAAGTGTGGATAGTACTTATTAAAACTTTCTCTTAAGGGTTTTAATAAATCTTCTCTTTGTTCAACACCGAATTTATGTTGTTCGTCTACAATTACTAAGCCCAGGTTTTGAATTAACGATTGTTTACGAGCAATAATTGCCGAGGTGCCTATCAAAACCTGGGCACTTTTAGCTTTTTTATTCTCTGATGATATTAATTCGGTAGAGATTCTAAATTTATCTAAAATCTGTTTAAAGTTGTTGTAGTGCTGTTTAGCTAGAATTGTTGTAGGGACAATAACTACACTTTGATATCCGCACATTGCCATTGTCATACATGCGGCTACTGCTAAAATAGTTTTTCCGCTTCCTACATCTCCTTGTATTATTTCATTTATTAACTCCTTCTTTCTAATTCTATTGAATATACTTAAAATAATATTTTTCTGATCGATTGTTAGATCAAAAGGCAAGGTTTTTATAAATTCCGTGAAAACACTGTTGGTGTTGAAACCTGGCGAAATGTTGGGCGCTATTAAAGTAGAAGCTTTTTCTCTTCTTTTCATTAACTTCAAATGAATTTCTGTTAATTCATAAATAGAAAGTGTGTCAATTGCGTCATCTAGCATTTCATAATTTTGTGGAAAATGTACTTGCTTAAGACAATGCTTTAAATCATTTTTAAAAGCTCTGTAGTCTTTTAACTCATCTTTAATTTCTATAACGGGAAGCATTTCTATCAAATTATTAATCCATCGCCTAAAAGTTTTCTTGCTTATTCCATTGGTCAGCTTATACTCAGGAACAATTCTTCCTAAATGGATTGTTTTTTCAGGATTCTTTAAGCTTTCAAAACTTCTAGGGTAAAAACTTAGTCTATTGCCTTTCCTGTTTAGTCTTCCATAAAATAGATACTCAGAGTCTACCTGTAATGCTCTGCTTAAATATCTTTGATTAAACCAAAGTGTCTGAATGCTTCCTGTGTTATCAGATATAAGCGCTCTTTGTACACTTCGACCTCTATTAATAAAATTGGACTTAAATTCCTCTACCTTTGCTTTAATAAGATAAGGGTTCGTCACATCATCTTTCAAGATTAGGTCTTTTATGGAAGTAATATCTGAAGTATCCAGATATCTATAAGGAAAATAAGTAATCAGGTCTTTAACACTATAGATTTCAAGCCTGCTTAACGTTTCCCGGCTCTTGTCTGATATAGACTTAACGGCTGTAACAGAACTATCTAATTGCATTAGTTATTACTTAAAGAAATAACTTCGACTAAGGTTAAAAGTGCAGGAGCAACCAGACTTAAAATCATAAGAACTGCTAGTAAAAACATTACAACCTCTCGTATTTTTATCTTTTTTAATCGTTTTTTCATTATTTAAATCTAAATTTTACAACTGGTTCAAGAATATTTGTAAAAGTAGTATCTGTATAATATATTCTTTGCTTTAAATATCCAATAGCAAAAGCTAAGTTTATAAATATTAAAATTGGTAGTGCTACTAATAAAATTCTTCTTAATAATTTGTAGTTACTTAACTCGGATATTAACACCGCAAACCATAGCGCAAATATCCCTAAGAAATCTGTAAAAGCTCTGTGTCCGTGCCCTACGCCGTAATCCCACATCCACCAGGAAGAAACGATATACATATTTATAGCCATAAAGACTATTAATCCAAGGCTAATGTTTTTCAGGTGCTTTTTGGCAAACCATACTCCGCAAACAGCAATGATCAGAATCGGCGCCCAGAAAAATAGACCTCGCTCCATCCCAAAAAGCGCCTGAAAAATCTGAGGTCTTAAGAAGTCAAAATTCTCGTCTTTATATGAATATATTATTAATTTTCCAGTCGCATACAACCAATAAATCACTTGAGGTAAAAAAGTGCCTAGCGCACTTAACACTATTAAGGCAAGGTTTTTAGCATTTTTTTTATAGAATGTGATTTGACTTTGTATACTTTCTTTAAACGAACTAAGCTCAATCCCATAAAACAGAAAGATAGCTAATATAGTTATATTGCTCTGCCTTAAAAGTAGTACTAATCCAACAGATAATCCAAGCAAAATTGAAGTCTTTTTATTCTGTAATTCTCTCCACTTAATCAATAAATATAAAAATAGATTAATTGCTAAAAAGGAATATAAATGGCTAAAGGAGGCTTCTGCCGATGAATATAAAAGTAAGTTTGTGCCTAGAGCAATAGAAACCAAGGTTATATTTGTAGTCTTTTCGTCAAAGAACCTTAATAGAATTTTTTGTAATATCTTTAATGCCAGCAACAAATAAGCTATCCCAAATAAGCCTACAAATACATGATGAGCAGTTGTATAAGCAGTTATCCCTGCTCTATCAGGAGAAAATAATACTGTTGTAATTTTTGCGCTAATATATGCGGGTAATAGAAATAAGCTTGTTCCTACCGGATATTTATTTAAATTGTTTGGCAGTTCTTCCTGAGTGTTTACTCCAAACCTAGGAGCTTCAGTATTGGTAAAACTTAAATCTCCAAATTCAAAGAAGTTATATACATAAGAGTAGTAGCCTATTCCATCACCATAAATAACAGGCTTTTTAACAGCAAAATGTGAATAAAAAAGAGTTATAAGGCTAAAAATGGCTATTAATACAAATATGAAGTTCTTTTTCATGGTATTTAAATAACCGGAGAGTGAGGGATTCGAACCCCCGGTCCCTTGCGAGACACTCGTTTTCAAGACGAGCACATTAGACCACTCTGTCAACTCTCCTTAAAATGTTGTTACCAGTGGATTTTACTATAATTCCACACGTGTTGTACACTTGATAGTACTTTAATTGTATAATTTCGTAGTTTAAAGATTTTTTATGCTTAAGACCTCTGTTAAACAGCTCAACAAGAAGAAAAACCGCAAAGGTTTTAAAATGCCAAAATCTAGGTTAGATATGGCAAAAGAAAATAGATCCAAACGCATCAATACTAAAAAATTAGCTAGAAAAGTTAGATTTGGTAAGAAATTTAAAAAGATAATGCTGATTTTAGGAGGCGTGGTGTTTGTTGTAATTGTTATAGGCATAATTGTTCTATTAACTACTCTACAAGATATTAGTAAAAAATTACCTACCCCAGATAATGTATTTCCAGAAGTTCCACTAGCCACTGAGATTGTTGATAGACAAGGACTAGAAGATGGAGATTCAAGTACTGTTTTATATAGGCTTTTTGGAGAATCAAATAGCGATCCTGTGAACTTAGATGATATTCCCGATACTGTAAAAGCCTCTTTTTTAGCGGCAGAAGATGATAATTTCTTTAACCATAATGGTTACGACGCACAAGGCATTATTAGGTGTTTCTTTATTTTGCTACGAAGATCTGGGCAATGTGGTGCTAGTACTATAACTCAGCAGTTAATCAAACTTACAACAAAAGATAATGCGGTGTCTGTTGATAGGAAAATAAGAGAAATTTTAATGGCTATAAGAGTTGAGGATACCTATACTAAAGATGAGATTTTAGAGATGTATTTAAGAGTAACCTCTTACGGTTCAAACCTTGTAGGTATTAAATCTGCTTCTGAATTCTATTTTTATAAAGATCCACAGAATCCAGAGCTTGGAGGGAAGGAACCTCAAGAGCTGACTTTAGCACAATCGGCTGTGTTGGCTGCTATTGTTCAAAATCCCGCAATATTGTCGCCTACCGTAAGTTTAGCTGATCCAGAAACTGCAAAAGCCTTATTAGAAGAAAGGTTAGAATATATTTATAATCAGCTAGAGCAAAAACTTGACTTAGTTAACTCTCAGTTAAAAAAGAATAATGGCAATTTAGATGCGCCTGATCCTATTACAAAAGAGATGATTGAAATTGCAAGACAGGAAGACTGGCGTTCAACCTTAAGACCTCCAATCTTTACAGATAAAAAGGCAGGTCACTTTGTTGACTATGTTACTGACCAGCTATTAAAACGAAACTATAAGAATGGTGAAGAACCATTTACACTAACAGATTTACAAACAGGGGGTTATAAAATCTATACTACCTTAGATTACCAAATGCAAAAGATTGCAGAAAGGTATGTACAGGAAGCTGGAAATGCTTACACCTACTGGGGTATGCATAATGCTGCTTTAATGACAGCACAGCCTTCTACAGGTCAGATTTTAGTTATGGTAGGTTCAAAGAATTTTTACGGGCAAAGTGAAGGTTGTAATGAACAAGGCGCAGAATGTTTATTTAATGGCGAAGTCAATGTTTTAAATACGCCTCAATCTCCAGGCTCCACAAATAAAGTTTTAGGCTACTACATGGCTTATAAAAATGGGCAGATAGCTCCAGGAAGCATATTGCCTGATATCCCAGTAAAAATCGGTGAATACGAGCTTAAGAACTGGGACGATCAATATGCGGGCTGGCATCAGTCAGCTAGAGAGATGTTAAGACAGTCGCGAAACATGCCAGCCCTGCATGTAGTCGAAATGATTGGCGTTGAAAATTACCTAAAGACAGCTCAGGAATGGGGCTACTCTACTTATAACGATTTAGGTAGCTTTGGTCATTCAGTTATTTTAGGAGGTGCTGATGTAATTCCTATTGAGCATGTACAAGCATTTAGTGTGTTTGCAAACGGTGGTGATTGGGTAGAATTAGACCCAGTGTTAAAGATTGTTGATAAAGACGGTAACGTTATTTACGAGGCAAAACCAAACAGAAAGACTTTAGGAGATGCACAGGCTGTGTACTTAACTAACCAATCGTTATTCAGATTAGATACACTAGGAGCTCCTATTTCTTGGGATGATAGAGATATGGCAGGTAAAACTGGTACATCGGAAAATAATAGAGATTCTTGGATTATTGAATGGTCTCCAGACTTTGTAACTTTGGGATGGGGCGGAAATAATAATAACTCTCCTATGGACCCGCTTTACGGCTACCCAGGTTATGTTGTTGTGCCATGGGTGAAAAACTATATGGCTGAAATTTCAGGCTATCCTCAATTTAGTAATAAAACAGGCTTTAGCAGACCTGGCTTTGTATATACTGGAGGTGGTAGCAATGATTGTAACGAGGCTGGCGAGTGCTTAGGAATCTATTCTGACTGGTTAATACAAGGTCGCGAGCCAGCAAGAGGTGATTTTACTAGAAAGAAAGTACGAGTATGTAAAGATCAAGGCGACAGAGTTGCAAGGCCAATAGATATTGTTATGGGTCTATCTGAGGAACGTGAGTTTATATACTATAGAAGTCCTGTTCCAGGCTGGCAAAGCTACTTAGATAACTATATTAAAGAAAAAAATAATGTGCCGAATGGAGGGCCAACAGAACCTTGTAATATAGACAGGTCTGGCGGCGTTACAAGCGGGCCATTCTTTAACTTTACAAATATCTCCGCTCCATCTACTACTCAGCTCCGCTTAGCTGGAGGTGTCTTTAGTAGTGAAGATGGTGGTATTGTTACAAATTTAGAATTCTACCTAAATGAAACTCCAATACCAGGCTGCGCTAGCTCTGTATCAAATTTCTCTAACTTTGATGTAACTTGCGATATATCTTCCTTCAACTTAGATAATGGAACTTATAAGTTTAAAGCTGGAGCAAAGGATAATACATTTCCGGAATGGAATTACCATAGTGTTAATAATGTAGTTATCCCTACCGGTTTTGGAATATCCCCGAACTTTACATTTACACAGCTACCCGAATCACCTGTGGCCAATAATGTAAGTAGGCAGATAAGAGTTAGTTATAGCGGACCAGCTACATTGAGTAATGTAAAACTTTGTATTGTTAGAGGAGGTTCGCTTGTATCTTGTGAGAATATGACTGCTTTATTAGGTAGTTATCAGTATACTTGGAATACTGGCAATCAAGATGCAACATATAGATTCTATGTAACAGCTACAACGGCTGCAGGACATGGCAGTATTCAATCCTCAAATAGTACAGAGGTCCAGGTTCAATAAAGTTCTTATGCTTTTACAATTTCTACTACCTTTGCAAATTGTTCTGGCTTAAATACTGCTAGTTCTGATAGTATTTTTCTATCAAGTGTAATATTTTTAGTACTTAAAGCATTCATAAACTTACTATAGCTGAATTCAGTATTAACTAGAGCTGCTGAAATTATTCTAACCCATTCGTTTTTAACCTGACTTCTTCTTCTTCTTCTATGAGCATAACTGTATTGACCTGCGTGCAAAGTAGCCTCTTTAGCTCTTCTGTAAAGCTTATGATAGGTCATTCTATAGCCTTTAGCCTGCTCTAATACCTGTTTCTTCTTTTGTCTTTTTGTAACTCCTCTTTTAATTCTCATATTTATTTAACTAATAATTTTTTAATTTTTCTAACATTAGATTTAGAAGTAATTACAAAAGACTCAGGAATTGCTTTTCTAGCGTTCTTTCTCATATTTACCATGTGAGAGTTGTTTCTATTTTGCAACTTCTTTCTGATTATCTTGCCATTGGCTGTAACCTTAAATCTTTTTGCTGTTGACTTGTGTGTCTTTAATTTATACTTTTTCATAAATTACTTTAATTTAACTAAAATGCTCAGGTTTCTACCTTCTCTTAATACTTCACTCATTGGTTTAGCAAACTCCGCTGATTGAACCAAAATCTTGTCCATAACGCCTTTAATCTGTTCTGGTAAAGTCCTTTTTTTCCATTTGACTGTTAATTTAGCATTTCCGCCTTTTGATAAAAAATCTTTAACTTTTTCAAGCTTGATTTGTAAATCCCTATCAGCAATTGTTGGGCTAAACCACCATTCTTTGTTCTCTATTGGCTTAGTCTGGCCCTTTCTGGCTTTTTTACTACGTTCATATTTAAGCTTAGAATAGTCAACAATTCTTGCTACTGGCGGATTAGCATTAGGAGAAACTAAAACTAAGTCTAATTCTGCCTCCTTTGCTAAATTAAGCGCGTCAAATTTTGAAAGAACCCCTAAATTATTCCCTTCAGCATCAATAACTACCATCTGAGGTATTTTGATTGCTTCATTGTAGTCATAAAAGTTAGTCTGTTTGACTACCTTTGTTGGCTTTTTCTTTCTCTTAATTATAAAATTCCAAATTAAAAAGTTACTTTAATAGCCATTAAACGGCTTGAGAATAATATCAAATTTTCGGCCTTTATACAATGGATTCGGCGATTTATCTTCTTAGGGATTCGTGGATTTTATTTATTAAAGATTCTAAGCTTAGAAGGCCTGAATCTGCTCCTCCTTCTCGTAAAGAAACAGAAGTATTTGCTTCTTCTTTTTGTCCTACAATGATTTGGAACGGAATTTTTAATTTTTCAGCACTCCAAATCTTTCTATTTAGACTCTGAGATCTATTATTAACAAATGCGCTAAACCCTTGTTCATTAAGTAAATCAACTACTTTTTGGGCATAATCGTAGTATCTCTTATTTATTGGAATACAAACAACATCTATCGGATTTAGATAGTCTGGCATTAATCCTTCGTGTCTTTCTAGCAAGTATTTCCAAAGTTCTGTTAGATAAATATTATACTGGACACATGTAAGCCCTTGTTTTACTGTATGAACTTTTATATCAGCTAATATCCATTCTTTTTCGTACTTATCCTCTACTTTTATGAAAGCATAAACATCCTTTGTTTCTTTAATAACCTTATTATGAGAAATGATATTTCTTTGTAAAATGGATGAAATCTGCTTAGCAAACGATTCTTCAAAGTCCATCGAATAAATGTCAGCTACAAAGTCTATTTCTAAGGCTTTCAAGGCTTCAATCATATTAGAAATCTGATCACCTAGACCTTGTGCAATGTCAAGATCGTTGTCTAAATATCTGAAAGAAAGAACTTCTAGGCGCTTTATAAATTTTGAAAATGATAATGAACTTAGATTGGTATTTAAGATATATCTGTATGGAAAGTCCCTAAAACTAGCATTATCAAATTTAACCAAAGAGTAAAACACGCTATCTAGTTCTAGTTCATTACTAAATGATTTTGTTAAGTGAATCTCTTTAAATTTAGATACATCAAAAGCACCCTTGAAAATCTGGTCAATTTTCTTGTATATAACAGTTCCACGCTCTGTTAGTATCAAGTCGTTTTCTTTATCAATAATTCCATAATGATACTTAGCGCTTAGATTTAAGAAATTCTTTTCTTTAAGATCTTCCTGTAGTTTCTTATACTCCATTAAATCTTCGAGAGTCCTAAATACCTTGCCGTATATTCTAGTCATTTTAGGTCTGTTAGGATCCTCGTTCCAGAATGTAGGCTCAATTTTAGTAAGCGTTACTACTCCTATCTGATTTGTAGAGCTTATATGGGGTCCTCGGCATAGATCAATAAATTCATCGCCTGTTTTAAAGAAGCTAACTTCTTGGTCTGGTATTAATCGTACAAGCTCTGCTTTGTAGATTTGCCCTCGTTGAAGTAATAGGTTAATTGCCTGATCTCTTTGTAAAGAAACCTGCTGGAATTTTAAGTTACTTTGAATTATTTTATTTATTTCAGCCTCAATCTTAGGTAAATCTTCAATTTTTATCTCTTCATCTAGATCAAAATCGTAGTAAAAGCCATCTCTTGTTACTGGGCCAACACCGATTTTGACATTATCATATAATCTGCTTACAGCCATTGCTAAAACATGGGCTGCTGAATGTTTTTGTGCATCTGATACATTACCTGCCATAAATCTTAGTTTAAAAATGGGCACTATAGGAATCGAACCTATAACCTCCTCGACGTCAACGAGGTGCTCTAACCAGTTGAGCTAAATGCCCTATATTTGCGTCGTGGAACGCCTGCTTATTAATTAACTTACTATTTTGTCGATTAATCCATATTTAACAGCCTCTTCTGCTGTTAAAAAGTAGTCTCTATCCATATCTTTTTCAATTTTATCTTCGCTCTGGCCTGTTGATTCAACAAGCATATCTCTTAACAAGTCTTTAATTCTTAAAATCTCTTTTGCACTTATTGCAATATCACTAGCCTGGCCTTCTGCGCCGCCCAATGGCTGGTGAATATGTATTGTTGAATTCTTTAATGCAAATCGCTTTCCTTTTGTACCGCTTGTCAGGATCATAGTACCCATTGAGGCGGCGCTGCCAACCGCAATTGTTACTACATCTGGCTTTATTACTTTCATTGTATCGATTATTGCTAAACCTGCGTATACACTGCCTCCAGGGCTGTTGATATACAACTTTACGTCCTTTTCGGCATCTTCTTTTTCTAAAAATAGTAGTTGAGCTACTACTGCGTTAGCTACATCATCATTTATTGCACTTCCTAAGAAGATAATTCGCTCTTTTAAGAGTCTGGAATATATATCGTAAGCTCTTTCGCCTTCTTTTGTTTTCTCAATTACTGTTGGTATTAAATAACTCATATTTCTAAGGTTAACTTGCTAATTATATCACTTTTCAGATTAGGAGTTAGATGTTGTTTAATTTGTATGTGTTGTACTAAATATTATTAGAAACCGAAAATCCCCTTTTACGGGGATTTTCGATCTTGCACTTTTAACTATTTTTACTGCTCTATTTCATTTGATGAAATTTTCTAAACTTATTGTAATACATAGAAAATTTTTGTCAATGCTTTTTTAATAAAAATATTATCAATAGGCAGTTAAAGGCTTTAGAAAGAGTGATGAATTATTTTGAACTGATTATGTCGAAATAATCACCTACTTGTACATCGTGCTCCAACGCCCAACCGGCAATGGTTTCGATGACGTACTGAGAATCAATTTTTGCAGTATAAATTTCAGTAGTTTGGTTTGTTTTTGTGTTACTAAAAATTGTTGTCACTTTTAGCTCAGAATTTAAAAAAATGATGTCAAGCGAAACTGACGTGTCTTTCATCCAAAAAGAAAGAGGTTGTTCTCTATTAAAAAGAAAGAACATGCCTGAGTTTGGAGCTAACTCTTCTCTAAACATTAACCCTTGCGCTCTTTTTCTAGGGGTTTGAGCAACTTCTAATGTTAGTTCAGCAAGGCTTTTTCTGTGCAGTAAAGTAATAAACGAATTGTCGTTTACATCTGCAAAGAGTGTATTGTTAGAAGTAGGCTGTATAGAATCGTTGTATATACTGTTGATATATGCAACTAGGGTAACAGAAGCTATTGCTAGCAACATTATTGCTGCAAAAACTGATTTTCTCATATTTTTCTTTTAAAGCCTTTTTCTAGATTGTAGCGTGATAGCTCCCAAATAACTGGTCTGCCATGCGGGCAGTTATATGGGTTATATAATAAATTTAGGTCTTTTAAGATATTAAGCATTTCGTTTTCACTAAGTTTCTGCCCTGCCCGCACACTACTATGACATGCTGCAGTAGCGATTATTAAATATATATCGCGCGTTAATTTTATGCCGTTGTAAGTTTCGAATTGTCCAAAATTCGCTGCAATATCACCTTCTGGCTGTAATATACTCTCTATATATTCCTTTATATCAAATTTATTTAAAATTTCAGGGATTTCAAGTACTTGAATGGAATCAAGTCCCATATCTTCTATAGAAAAGCCGAGATCTTCAAATTGTTCTTTGTGGCTTAAAATATACTCCTTACTGTCTTTTGGTAGATCAATTATTTCAGGAACTAGTAAAAGTTTTTTCTGCAGTTTGCCCATTTGGTTTACTAACTTTTCGAACATTATCTTTTCTGCTGCTGCATGCTGATCTACAAAGGTTAATTTGTTATCCTTTTCTACAACTATATAAGTATTAAAAACTTGAAATGGCTTAAGGCTATCCTGCATTAAAGAAACCTCTGCTACGCTATCAGTAACGTGCTTAATTGGCTGTAAAAGTTCTTTAGTAAAGGTCATTGCATCAGAGATTTTGCTTCTCTCTTTTGAGGTATAACTATTGGAAAACCTTTTGCGTGGGTTGGTGTCTTCGTTCTGAATAATAGTTCTTGGCTGGCTATAGTTTTGACTACTTATTGAGCTGAAGCTAGCGTTAATTATATCTTTTGTATTTTTCTCTAGAGTCTTTTTAGTTAGTGTTAAGACGCTTCTAAATATTTCATCTGATTTAGCAAATTTAGCCTCCATTTTTCGCGGGTGGATATTTACATCAACTTCTTCAGGATTTATTTCTATAAAGATAAAATACGAAGGCTTAAGGTCTTTATGGATAAATCCGCTATAGCCTTCCTGGGCAGCCGCTGATACTACTTTGCTTTGTATATACCTATTATTTAAATAGATGTATTGAATTCCACTTGTTTTGCGTGCAGCTTCGGACTTGCCAAAGATGCCTTTTATTTTTAGCTGTGGTGAATCAAATAACGTTTCTTCAAAAAGATTTTTGGCAAGTCCTCCCCAAACTTCAAATATTCTATTCTTAATATTATCGGTTTTTGTAAGTTTATAAACGAGTTTGTTGTTGTTATAAAGCTCAAAATGCATACCTGTATGTACTAATGCTACATTCAAGAAGATGTCTGTGATGTATCGATATTCTGTTTGCGGTGTCTTTAAGAACTTTTTTCGTGCAGGTATATTTTCAAACAGCTTATTTATTTTTATAAGAGTTCCATTTTCAGTTTTTGTTGAGGGCTTTTCTTCGATCTCTGTTTGGCGAATTATAAACTTTACAGCTTTGCTACCTTCTGTTTTTGTTTCTACTTCTATCGATTCTGCAACAGAAGATATGCTGGCCAGTGCTTCCCCTCTAAATCCCATTGTTACAATACGGTGCAAGTCATCTTCGGATATAATTTTACTTGTAGCATGCTGCTTAAAGGCCATTATTGCGTCTTCCTTTGTCATTCCGACTCCATTATCTTTAATGCTTATTGTATCTAATCCGTAGTTTTCAAGTCTTACTATTATTTCTGTAGCATTAGCGTCGATAGAGTTTTCCAGGAGCTCTTTTAAAGCCGAAGCTGGCCTCTCTACCACCTCTCCAGCTGCTATTAAGTTGATTAAATTTTGAGGAAGAATTCTAATTTTGCCCATTAACTTTGCAGAAATTGATACTTATTTTTAAAAGATTATCATGAAAGTTATTTCTAATAAAGTTCAGAATCGTAACAAAGTCGTAGATATTTTCTTTTGGTAGAAATTGTAACTTGTACCTTAAAATTTAGTCGAGAATTAATAAAGTGGAAAATGTTTGTAAGTTAGTTTTGCTATCTAGTAAGTAAATTAACGAATGCGAAAGGTGTGTCTAAATTTGTTATACTTTTTGTTTTCAAAAATTCGAATGTTACATTGCACTAAGCTATAACTACTTTTTTACAAATTGAAGCTCATTGTTATTTGAATTGTAGATATTAAAAAACGTATTTCTCTCTTGGCTTAGTAGAATTCTTCTTAAAATAGGAATCTTAAGCTATAAACTCTCTATTCTAAGTTTACCTAATCTACGTAGTACGAGGTATTCTTATACATTGAAAATAGAATATAGGTATCACAATAATATACCTTCGATTTACAAAAAGTGAATACTTGATTTATATTTAAAGTAGAGTTTTGAAGCAAATATTTATAAAATATCTTCTATTTCTGAAGGTTTAAAACCTATTAAAAAGATTTCTGGATGGAGCTTTAAGCCAATTTCTACTTGAACTTTCTGCTGAATAGTTTTTATTACTTGTAAGTAATCTTTTGCAGAGGCATTTCCTAAATTTTCTATAAAATTATGGTGCGCTTTTGAAATGCCTGCGTCCCCTACTCTATATCCTGAAAGTTTAATTACATGTTCAACAATATATCCAATACCATTAGTTGGGTATCCTAGCCTTTTTTGATCTTCAATTGAAATATTTTTAAAGACACTCCCTAAAGACCTGTGAGGCTGAATAGACTTACGTTTTGCCCATTCAATAGCAACATATTTTGCCTTTTCTTTATCTCCTTTATATAAATTTAAAGTTGCCGATAAAATTATTTCATTTGAATTATGGAATCTGGACACATCATACCCAAAGTTTAAATCTGATGCCTTTAAAGTGATTACAGCTCCATTTTCAGTTAAAACATCAACAGACTTGATTAATTCGTTTATAAAGTGAGTTCCTCCATGCACATTATTGTAAATCCAGCCTCCTAGATTACCAGGAATTCTTGCATACCATTGTAAACCTGTAATTCCTTTGTTAATTAAAAAATTAATAGCAAATGCCATATCTACTCCGCTATCAATTTTTACTTCAATTCTTGGGCTGTCTAATTCATCATAATCTAGATCTTTAAACTCATATTTAAAAGTTCCTTTTTCACTATCAGAAGCCCACCTAGCTTCTATTTTAGTAACCTCTTTCTCTAACTCTTCTGTTTCTTTTACTGAAACTTCCGAGCCAATAACAATATTTTTGCTGCCATTTTTTAAAACTAGGCCGCGAATGCCACTATCGCTAATTAAAACATTACTGCCGCGGCCTAGAATAGTAACTGGGATTTCTAACTTTCGTGCTAGATTGATAGCTTCAATAAATTCTTCAGTTGATTGAGCTTCATACCAAATATCAGCTGGCCCTCCAATCCCTACAGTAGTATGTAAAGATAACGGTTCATTTAACTTTAAATATTTTGGATTTAATTTGCCGATAAGCTCTTTATATTGCTCTCCCATATTATTTAACAATTGATGTTAGCCATTCAGAGAAGTCAGAATTAACTTTATCGATGTCGATTTCTCCAATAAAATTTGTATAGTCAATCTCAGCTTTAATATTTTCTACAATATCAGGATAAAAGCCATCTCTAGTTTTTATAATTAAAACCACTTCCGGTTCTTCTGTAATTTCGTCTCTATAATTATAGATACAGTTTATTGGAAAAAAGTTAACGCAGTTGGTCAACTTTTTCTTTAGTAGCTTTTTGCCAATCTTTCTAGCCTCGTCTACATTATTTAAGGTTGTGTAAATGATTTTCATATTTCTTCAATTTTAGCTCCCAGCTTTTTTAAAGTTGGGATAATTTCTGGGAATCTTCTGTAAATAATATCGGCATCATTTACAATTGTTGTGCCTTCTGCAGCAAGACCTGCCAGGATTAATGCATGTGTACATTGTAAGATTGTTGATGCATTAACTCGTGTTCCTTTAAATGTTGTCGGGCCAAATGTAACAATCTGATTCGGATTTGTTAGCATCATCTTTGAATTCATTTTGAAAAGTTCTGCAAATAGTTCAATTAGTTGAACTTCATACATATTTGAATAAACTCGAATGTTACCTTTAGCTTTTAGTGCCAAGATCAACGCTTGAGGGATTAGGTCTACAGGGAATCCAGGCCATGGCTCATCCTTAATTTTATCGATATCGCCTTTTATATTTGGGTGCGCGATAAGTTCTTGATTACCTGGTACAAAAATGTCTTTATCGCGCACTTCAACTTTTAGATTCAATTTAGCAAAGTTATTAATAATTTGAGTCATATGTTCAGGAATTGCATTTTTTATTAATAACTCTCCGCCAGTAACTGCTGCAGTTACAATAAGTCCCCCTACATCTATGTGGTCAGCAATAATTGTCCACTCACCTCCTGTTAAGTACTCTACCCCTTCAATAACAAGCTTATTTGTTCCAATGCCCTGAATGCGAGCCCCAATAGAGTTTAAAAAATTACATAGATCCTGCGTATGGGGCTCGCACGCAGCATTATAGATAGTTGTTGTTCCTTTAGCTTTGACTGCAGCTAAAACTAAGTTTTCTGTTCCTGTAACCGAAGCTTCTAAAAGCCAGACAGTACTACCTACAAGTCCTTTAGTTTTTAATTTGTATCCATCTCCTTTATCGATCTCTACACCTAAATCCTCTAAACCTTTAAACATTGTATCTAACGGCCTGTTTCCTAGTTTGCATCCACCTCCATCTTTAATAGATGAATCTCCAAATCTTGAAATTAATGGACCTAAGAACATAAAAGATGAGCGCTCTTTCATTGCTAGCTCCTCATTTACTGCGGAAGTTCTAATAGTAGATCCATCTAAACGGATTGATCCCTCTTTAGGATAAGAAACCTTACCGCCTAAATCTTTAAAAATTTGAATTAGAATCCTTACAGAAGTACTTTTAGGAACATTATGAATTAGAACAGGGCCTTCAGCCAAAATTGCTGCAGGAATAATCTTTAAAATGGAGTTTTTGTTCGGCATTGGCTTAACAGTGCCTTTAAGAGAATATCCACCTTGAATTTTGATGGAGCTCATTTGTTTATTGTAAAAGGTTATCTAAGCATACAAGACTGACTTATTATATTAGTAAACGGCAGTGTACGCTAGCAGATTATATTATGGTTCTTTCAATAGATTTACTCTACTGGTTAAAATCATTTCCTGATCTTCGTGTTCAAAAACAACAATACCTCCTTGATTATGAAAATCTAATAATGCATCCTTTAGTGGATAGGTTATGTCTCCCTTTGCTCCAAAAGGTGCGGCTGCATCTCTAAATCTTTTTTCCCATGCTAATTTTCCTGCTGTATGTATTACATCTGTTTGAGGATCCATATTCTGCATAACTTCTCGTATAAATGTATAAACTTCATCAGGATTCACTTCTCCACTCTCATTCGGGTAAAGAATTCGGCCAATATCAAAAACAAAGCCTGCTCCAAGTGCTCTTGCCAATCTTACTGCGCTAATAACACTTTCTTTATTAAAAACTCCTGTTTTAGAATTTTCAATACAAACTTTCCGACCTCCAATTACTGGTACTTCTTCAAATGTAATATTTCTAACTTCACCAAATTCCTTGACTTCTAAATGGATTAACGCGTGCCATCGAAATTGTGCAGGTAGTCTTGCTATAAATCTATTTGCTGCGTCAATATACTCAGCTTTTAAATTCTCTAGGTTGGGAAGATGTAGCACTACATTTGTTAAATTAGAATCTAAAATCTCATTTATAATCTGTTCAAATTTAGCTTCGTCTAGTAAATCATCATTAACGAATAGCTGTACACCATCAAATTTATCCATCTTTGCATGCAGAACTGCAGGTAGTAATCCGAATCCTTCAATAGCGCCGGAATGTGTGTTGGTTGGCATAGGCTTAAGATAATAAATTTGGTTGGATTATACCAGACAGAGTTATATTTAATGGACATAATCTACTTGGTTGGATATAATTATCGTGCTTTCAATGCTAGGGTAGCTCAGCTGGTAGAGCACTCGCCTGAAGAGCGAGGTGTCGGCAGTTCAAGTCTGCCCCCTGGCACCATTATTATTTGCCTGTTTGTATAAATACAATTGTTGCGGTTATAATACCAATAATATTCATTATTTTAGTCTTTATGAAAAAAATTATTGGTGTAATTATTGTATTAATCCTTTGCTGCTGTTTAACTACAGGAATAGGCTTTGGTCTGGTTGGCTATTTTGAATTCAATAATAGTTGTATGTGGAAAGGGCCTTTAGCTACTGTTTCAGAGGGAGCTTGTGCATCTGCACCTTCAATTACTAACACAAACACAAATGAAGACCAGGGCTTAGGCCAAACAACAACGTTACAAACATATAATAGCGAAAGATATACATTTCAATATCCATCTAGTTTCTCAATAGATGAATCATCAGATACTGGCAGAGTTTTTGTATATGCTGAAAACGGGTTTGATAATCTAAATATTTCAGCTGATGATAGTAAGATTTTTGTAAGTCAAACAAACTGTGAATCATTAGCAGAAGATGTTATGGATGAGCTTTTCTATTATGCTGCTGCATCTGATTCTGTAAGTGTAACTACAATAGGCAGCGCTTATGCCTGTAAGGTTGAATTTACAGCTGATTATGGAACTGAAGCTGGAAGAGTTAGACAGACACAATATTACGTAGAATCGGGAGAAGTAACCTATGTTCTTACAATCACAATAAATAAAGATCCTAGCAGCTTTGGTGCACTTGAAGGCGTTGTTTACTCCTTTAGATTGAAATAATACAATTAGGATAGTATAATTCAACTACCCTAAAGGGCAGTTAGCTCAGCTGGCTAGAGCTCTCCGTTTACACCGGAGTGGTCGGGGGTTCGAATCCCTCACTGCCCATTTTTATCACTCTACTCGCTCTCTCAACTAGGTATACATTTGCTAGAATATTCATATATGACTTTAAAAGATAAAGCTAAATTAGTTTATACACTTCTAAAAAGGGATTTTCCTGTTGTAGAAACCCCTTTGCATCATAAAGATGCTTTTACACTACTTGTTGCTGTAGTCTTGTCTGCACAAACAACAGATAATGCAGTTAATAAAGTTACACCTTTATTGTGGGAACGGTATCATACAATGGAAGCTTTAAGTACTGCAAGTCCAGAAGCTGTTGCAGAAATTCTTCGCGGTATAAATTATAAATATACAAAAGCAAAGAATATTATCAAATTGAGTCAGCAAATAATTAATGAATTTAATGGGCAAGTGCCTTATTTAATGAGTCAGTTAGTTTCTTTGCCTGGCGTTGGCAGAAAAACTGCAAATGTTGTTATTAATCAATGGTTTGCTAAAAAAGAAAAAGTTACATTGCCTGTTGGCTTCGTAGTTGATACACACGTTAAAAGAGTTGCTTTTAGGCTAGGATTAACAAAGAATACTGATCCAGATAAAGTTGAAAAGGATTTAATGAAATTATTTCCTCAGGAAGAATGGGATGATGTTGGCTTAAGAATAATTTATCATGGCAGAACAATGTGTACTGCAAGGAATCCTAAGTGCTACTTAGATCCTGAATGGAGTAAAATTTGTAGCTGTGTAAAACTCGCAAGAAAGGGATAAATGTTTTAGAATAGATACATGCCATCAATGCCTGACACAAAACTACATTTAGATTTAGGTAAATTTAATGAAGCTCTTCGAGCTCTAGGCGATATCCCAGTTGAACTTAAAGGTGCAGTTAAGATCGATGATCTAATAGAATATATGGATAAACTTTTCAGCTCAAATGTTTTTCCAGAAGAAGAGGATATTGACCCAGGATCTATCCAGCCTCCAAGTGGTGATGTTTTAGTAAAACTTAGAGAAAAAGGAATTGAAATCGCGGAAGATGGTTATATTGAAAATTTTCCTATAGGGAATAATACTAGAATACTAATGTTTTTTGCCAGGTTGGTTCGTGGAATGTACCATTTAAATAAATATATTGCAGTAATTGGGTTAGATAATATAAAGAACGGTATTTATGATAGATCTGAAAAATTGGTTGGAAGTTCTGCTAATAGAGATGCTATAAAATTCGGAATTCTCTATTTAGAATACTTTTTTAAATTAATGGAATTTACTTACACTAATCTTGTATTTACAAATGATAGAGGTGAGGTAATACTTACTGGCAGGGCAATTGGCGAAATATCTGGCAATATTTTTAGAGGTATGACATCTGTTTTAGGTAAATGGTATGGAGGAAACATGACAGGATTTTCGGAATATATTCGAGCTGCATTGGGAGCTACTTTTTCTGCTTGGCTAGTTCTTAAACAAAGATACCCTAAACAATTTGATATAAGACCTGCTAGCGAAGAAGAAGATAAAATGGGAATTGATTTTGTAATCTCACAAAATGGTAAAATTATTAAATATGTCCAGTGTAAAGCCCGAAAAGAAGAAGACGGGAAAAGTAGCGCATATGTTAGTTTTGAAGGTAAATCTAGGAGTGAATCTAAGAATGCATTGGCAGAGTTTGAAAGATATATTGAATTTGGAGCTAGTTATGAGCCTAATAGGGTAACTAGCATGAAAACTTCTTTAAATAGACTTATAGATGAGTGTGAACGAAAAAGCAAGGAGCAAAATGGAACTGTAGAATGGGAATGGCTTTTTGTTCCGCCTAATTATTATATTAATAGTTAAAACATGTTTACTACAATGAACCCTGATACTTCTGTAGTTACCGATAGTGAAACCCAAGAATGGAGATCTACTGTTGAGGAGATAAACAAAGTTATATTAGAACAAAAATATTTCTTTTACCCTGCACTAGAGATACCTGAATATGGTACCTTTGCGATTAAGATAACTGCACCTTACGACATAGAAAAAGGGGTGTTTACAGGAATTATTATTGAAGAAGAATCTATCCCTACACAGAAATACTTTGATTTAAAAAGCAATATTGAACTTGCAGTTGCAGAGGCACCTGAGGCAAATCCGCATATAATTTATGTAGAAATAGGTGAAGCTAAGATTACTTTACGAATAGGTCAGCTTGCTACTGAAGCTTGAACTCTATTGTATAATTAGTTCATGAGTTTTAACCTTTATTCCAAATACCAACCTTCCGGTGATCAGCCATTGGCTATTGATCTTTTAACTGCAGGGCTAGGAGCAGGTTTAAAACACCAGACCTTAGTTGGTGCTACTGGTACAGGTAAAACATTTACTATGGCGAATGTGATAAAGAATTTGGGGCGGCCAGCTCTGATTCTTTCTCATAATAAGACGCTGGCCGCCCAATTATTTGCAGAATTCAGAGATTTTTTCCCTGAGAATGCAGTTGAATACTTTGTAAGTTACTACGATTATTATCAGCCAGAAGCTTACGTTCCTCAAAGAGATCTATATATCGAAAAAGATTCTGACATCAACGAAGTTATTGAAAGGTACAGAAACTCTGCTACTCAATCACTATTATCACGCAGGGATACAATAATTGTTTCTACTGTAAGTTGTATTTATGGTCTGGGTGATCCACAAGACTACAATGCACTAAGTTTAAAATTAAAAAAAGGTGAGGAGTTTAATCGTGAAAAGATAATGATCAGATTAAGAGATATGCAGTATGAAAGAATAAACTCTGATTTTTTAAATGGAACTTTTAGAGTGCGCGGTGAATATATTGATGTAAATTTAACAACCTCAGACGACCGCGCAATTAGACTTATATTTTTTGGAGATCAAATTGAAGATATTAAAATCTTAAATCCAATTAGTGGTGAGGTTATTGGCAGTGTTGATGAGGTTCAGATCTTTCCTGCAAAACATAATGTTAGCCCGCAGGAAAAGATTAACCATGCAATGAATAGAATTCGTGATGACCTTGAAGTTGAAGTTCAGGAATTCTTAGATAAAGGAAAAATAATTGAAGGAACCAGGTTAAGACAAAGGGTTACATACGATTTAGAAATGTTGCAGGAAACAGGTTTTTGTAAAGGTATAGAAAACTATTCCAGATACATAGAAAATCGTGGAGTTGGCTCTGCTCCATCTACTCTGCTTGATTATTTTCCTGATGATTATATTCTCTTCGTTGACGAATCACATATGACAATCCCCCAAGTAGGAGGAATGTACGAGGGAGATAAAGCCAGAAAACAGAACCTTGTTGATTATGGCTTTAGAATGAGAGCTGCTTTAGATAATAGACCTTTACGATTTGAGGAATTCTTAAAGCGCACAAATCAAACAATTTATGTTTCAGCAACTCCTGCTAAATATGAACTACAAAATAGCGAGCAATCTGCAAAAGAAATTCTAGCTTGATATAATAAAGCCGATTAATCTTTTAGTAATCTTTAAATGACTGAACTACTGATGATATTTAGAGGAGTGGTAATGGGAGCTGCAGAGATTGTTCCTAGTATTGGTGGTTCAACATTAGCTTTAGTCATGGGAATTTATGATGACTTTATAGAATTCTTAAATCAGATTTCTGACTTTATAAAAGGTGTTTTTAAATTTGTATTAAGACGCCAAACTTTAAAAGAGCTAAAGAAAGACTTCAAAAATATTAACTTAAAGTTTGGCGTCTTATCCTTTTTAGGAATTGCAATTGCATTAGCACTATTCTCACAGATTATTACAAGATTGTTAGACGAGCATGCGGTGTATGCATATTCATTTTTCTTTGGATTAGTTGCTGCATCTACTTCTGTACCATGGGGTGAAATGAAAAAACATGGTTTAAGAGAACTTTCGGTGACAATACTCACATTTATTTTATTTTTTATAATGCTAGGAATAAAGCCGACTGTTGTAGAGAATCCCTCATTTATATTTTTGTTTATTGCAGCAGCAGTAGCAATAAGTGCAATCGTGCTTCCTGGTATTTCAATATCTTTTGTATTCCTACTTTTTGGAGTTTACGATTTTGTAATTACTTTACTTAGAGATTTTTTGCGATTCTCGGTTAATTTTGAAAAACTAGTTGACGTTGCAGCTATTGGATTTGGTGTATTATTTGGGTTTTTAATCTTTGTTAAGTTAATAAAAAAAGGATTAAAAAAATATCCTTCTGAAACCATGGGCCTTTCGGTTGGTTTGATGTTAGCTTCGCTCAGAGTTTTATGGCCATTCTTTAATGATGAAAATATTGAAGCAAAGCTTTTACCTTGGGAGATCCCTACAGAACAGCTATTCGTCTCATTATTTTTAATAGTATTAGCTGTTGTTGCTGTTTTTGTATTAAGAAGAATTTCTGATTCTAGTAATCTGAAAGATTTGAACTGAGGATAATGATAATTATGCCTTATTAATCTTTCCTACTGCTATATTATAGCATAGCTATATACATTTTGCTACTTATTCCCCTATTATAAAAACCTTGCACTGTTTTTTACAGTATGTCCAGATAAGGTTTTTTAATTCCCTTACTAAATAAAATTATCATTATCCTCAGTAGATATGAAATATGCCGGCTTTTTAACAATAGAAGCAATAGTATATGGATTGCTTCCCATGAGTACATATTGTGTATTTATGGGGTGCAATCCATATAGGATGCACAAACATATTCTCACAAAGGAGAAAAACTCATGTCTAGCAATATCAGTATTGAAGGACTCGACAAAGCAGAAGTTTTTGCAGCGCTGTATAACGCTGCTCGTCCTCAGGGGTTAGGCTTTCTGCACTATACTCCGGAACCGATGACAGCCGATGAAGCTCGTAAGAGCTTTGCAATTGAAGGCTATCATGACTATGTTCAGGGACGTGTTATGAAGGTTGATCTCAGTGGCGATTCACTTGATCCTTGGCTATATGACCGTGATAATGGTCCTAATGCAGCAGCCTCTGTCATCAATGCATTACGGCAAACGGGCAGTACCAATCCGAAGCTAGATGAAATTCTTGGCGATGATCAAGAAAGTTAGCCTAGCTTAAGTCTACTCCATGAGAATAGAAGCATCCGTATACACTATTGCTTCTATTCTCTTACAATGAGTGAAGCCATTAGAGTTATTGCTGCAATTCCGTAAATAAGTTCTATAACAAATAATTTTATAGGAATTCTTGCTTTACAATTACTACATTTTCCTTGCAAAACTATATAACTTATTACAGGTAAATTTTGATACCACTTTAATTTAGCTTGGCAGTTTATACAGTGAGATGGGGTTCTTATAAACGATTCTTGTCTGGAACTTCTATCTGCAACAACTCCAAGAAAGCTTCCGATGGAAGCTCCCATAAAAAATGCTGTTACTAGTAAAAGTATTATCCAAAACATTGTTATACAAGACTTGCTTTAATTCTTCGGATTCCTGAACCACTACTTTCTTCCTTTAAGATTTTAAACTTCTTACCATTTTCTGCTAACTCACTTGTATTTCGAACATGTGGTCCACCGCAGAATTCAATTGAAAAGATCCTGTCTTTGATTGTAAGAAGATCATTTACAAGATTTGGATTACTACGCGTATTATTTGTAAATCCTCCTAGATTTATTTTTGTACTAGTTGGTTCAAAGAATAGTGGTTTACCAGCGGTTAGATTATCACGTAAGTTAGATCCTATTACATATATGATAACTCTTTCCGGATACTTTGCACCAAATTCCATTTGGGCACCTGTTTTTTCTGCCTCATCTTTACCCATTTCAAGTCTGACTATATCTAAGTTTTCATTAATTTTTTTATTGACTAGATCTTCAACCTTTTGTTTTTCATCATCTGTTAATGCTCTATTGAAATTAAAATCAATTCTTAATCTTTCTGCTGTAATGTTGCTGCCTCGTTGTTTGATTTCTGGATCGACTATTTGTTGTAAAGCAGCCAGCAGAAGGTGGTGCGCTGTATGCAACTTTGTTGTTTCAGCACTTTGATCTGCTAGACCACCTTTAAATTTTTGTTCAGCTCCTGCTCTGCTGGCTGCTCTGTGAGCGTCTTCTTCAATCTTGAACTCTGCGGTAATCTTTTCTGCATCATCTTCAGAAACTTTTAATTCATCTAAAGTTAATTCAAGTGGAAACCCATAGGTTTCGTATAGATAAAATGCTTGTTTGCCATCAATACCTTCATCTGCAACTTTTTGTAAATGTTTTAATCCTTTATCTAAAGTCTGTTTAAATACTCTCTCTTCTTTTGTAATTTTTTCTAAAATATCTAATTTATTTTCTTCCAAATGAGGATAAGCATAGCTCATATTTTCTATAACAACTTTTGCTATTTCAGCAGTAAAGTCCTGTTCGATTCCAAGTTTTTTACCAAATCGTACTAAACGTCTAATGAATCTTCGTAAAATATAACCCTGATCTTTATTACTTGGAGTAATTCCATCTGCAAGTATAAATGTAGCTGCTCTACTATGGTCTGCTACTACTCTAAAGCTTGGTGTAAATTCATTGTCGTTATTATCTGTTTTGTAAGATCTTTCACTTAATTCTTCAATCTTTTTGATAATTGGTTCATAGATGTCGGTTTCGAAGATATCGTTTTTATTTTGCACAAGCATAACTACTCTTTCGAAACCGCCTCCAAAATCAATATTTTTCTGATCTAAAGGCTGCCATCTTAGATTTTCATCAAGCTTATATTGCATAAACACATTGTTGCCGATCTCGATAAATCTTCCTGAGTCGTCATTAACATGATATTTATCTTGTTTTACATCAATAACTCCACGATCATAGAACATTTCAGACGTTGGTCCTCCAAGCTCACCTTTTGCATGAGCTCTTTCCCACCAGTTTTTCTTTTTAGGATAAGGGAAAATCCTATATTCCCAATTAGATCCTTCTTCTAAATTTTTAGGAATATTAGTGATATCTGGACTAAATTTTGCACTTATTCCATACTCTGCAAAAGCTTTTTGCCATATTTCAATTGCTTCATCATCTCTTGGTGCATCTTCATCACCTTCAAAAACTGTTACATAAATTCTTTTAGGATCAAGTCCGCAAACTTTAACCCAGAATTCTAAAATCCAAGGGATCTGCTCTTTCTTAAAGAAATCACCTAATGACCAATCACCCATCATTTCAAACATTAATGTGTGGCGATTATCACCAATTTCAATCATTTCATCGTAATTAGTTCTTAAACATCGCTGAAAATTTACAAGTCTTGTTCCTAAGGGATGAGGCTGGCCAGCTAGGTATGGAGCTAACGGAAACATTCCTGAGTTTACAAATAGGAGTGTGGAATCCATGTTGGGCACTAAAGACATATTTGGTACAACTTTAAAGTTTCTAGGCTCACTAGTCCAAAAGTTAAAGAAGTCTTCACGGATCTGTTTAGATGATTTCATAAAATTAGGTTAAAGGCTTATATAATTCATGTGATGTTGCAATTATTCTGAATCCATTCTTTTCATGAAAGTTTAATGATATCTGATTATTCTCAAATACCTGACTTGAAAGTCCAACAGCACCCAAAATTTTTAATTCTGCAACGATTGTATTGAATATTGCTTGTCCAACTCCTTTTCGCTGAAAATCAGGATCTACAAAAATGAAGTCTAATAATGCATAAAGCCTGTTATCCCCAAATTTATTAGGCTCTAAAATTAATAATGCAAATCCGACTGGCTGTGTTTCGGTTTCTTCTTCAGCTATGTAAAAAACATTATTTTCGTCTGCAACATAATTTCGCATCATACTCTCGTATGCGCCTTGGTCTCCTGGGTTTAATCCGTAGAATAAGTCTCTTAAGCCAAGCGTGCTGTAATTATAGTTATCTAGCGCCCGTTGAAAATTGGCTAAAAGAGTAACCTCGTTTCTTTCTGCTTTTCTAATTGTCATATGTATTAGTTAATTAATAAAAAAGCCGTCCTTTGCATTAATATCATTCTAATGCAAAGGACGGCTTTGGCTTCCGTGGTACCACCTTTATTCGTTTCCTTATTAATTAGGAAACCTCATTACTCTTTTTACGGTTTAGTCCGGAAATACTCATCGTATTTCAGCTCACGGGCTGCAGGGATTTTTCTTTGAGCGATTTTCACCAGCCATCGCCTCTCTTTACAAAGGCTAATCTTTCTTCCCGATCAATGCTTTTTCTAGATTGTTAAGTAATTTTACCAAATAGCTTAAGTATATGTCTATTTTTGTGCTTTCTGCAAAAACAGCTTTTTTGTAACAAAATTAACTATAAATATTAATGGGATTGATAATAATGACACGACCTGTATATCTAAATGAATATTGGCAGGTATGCTTGTAACACTGTAATACTGTTGGAAAGGAAATATACTAACCGCTCCTAGTGCAACCACACAGAATATTGCTAGAAGAACTGTTTGCCAAAGTTTTTTTAATTTGAGTATTTTAAACACTGCTACAAATAATAGAACTGCGGCAATTAGCATTGGAATGAACAATGTAATCATGTCATCTGCGGGTCTGTTATTCCAATTTAATGGAAGCAAGGTTTCGTAGATACCTACCAAAAGCATTAGAGCATAAAAGAATGCTACAACAAATATATTCTTTAGTTTTTTGGCTTCCCATACCAAAAAGAGTGAGTAAATAATGCTTAATGAGAGTATTAATATTACAAGGGCTGTATTTATTTGACTAAAGCTTTGGCCTAAGTTTTTTAAATGTAGATAAAAGCCCACAATAAAGACAGAATATAATAGTGCTACTGGTAGAGCGGAACCTATCAGATCTCTAAAAAAGTTTAATCCGTTAACAACCTTTTGTCGGGTAAATATTAAAACATAACTTGGTGCACTGCTGCCTAAAAAGCTGAAAATTAAAGCACTAGCAGGCTCTAATGGCATACGGGTTTTATTCAATGAAAAAAAGAGACCCAAGAGCATTGCTAAAAATGATTTTGCTAAGAATATTTTTGAGGTTGTTTTTAGGTTAAAGATTATATTTTCTCCTTCGTAGAACACATCAGGAATTTTGCTGTAGTCATTATTTAATAAAACCATATCAGAAACTTCACGCGCTATTTTAGAGCCACCTTCCATTGCAATAGATACATCACTTGCTTTTAATGAAAGAACATCGTTAATTCCATCGCCAACCATTGCTACTTTAAATCCGGATTTCCTTAATGCATTTACAATTGTTAACTTATCTTCTGGTTTTGCTCTGGTAAAGATATCTTTATTCTTTACTAAATCTTCTATATTCTCTTTTGTAGTAGATAAATCTACAATTCCTTGAGTATTAAGACCAAGCTTTTGCATTACTCTATTTACAGACTGGTAACTATCACCAGAAATTATCTTAACTTGAATACCTTGTGCAGATAAGTCAGATAGAATTTGTTTAATACCTGGATTTAAGGTTTCTTCTATTGTAAATACAGCAATCTTGGCTGAACTTTCTTTAATTACACTATCAATTGCACTATTTAAATCAAAATCTTTTTTAGTTGTATCAACTAATCTTTTGTCTGATTCATAATATATTCCTATTAAAATTCGATTGCCAGCATCTTCTTGCTCTGTTACATGATTCTCAATTTTTTCTATTACCTTAGGATCAATATTTTTTCTAAGCATTGAAAACGCGCCAAAAACGAGAGTATGGTAATTTTTTCCGTTTTTGGCGCTTACTAAGCTATATTTATTTTTAGATGTGAATGGAATCTGATCAAATTCTGTAAAATCAAAAGTTTCTTTGGCGGCATAATATTTATTAATTATCTCTTGAGTCTTATTCACTCCTACAATATTATGCCGCACTGAATTGTAGAATTTTCCGATGGTATCTTCCTTGACATTAAAATATTCAACGTTAACTATCTTCATATCGTTTGTTGTTATAGTACCTGTTTTATCAAAGCAGATGACATTTATATTGGCTAAATCTTCAATACTGCCGCCTTTTTGAACTAAAATTCCTTTGTTATACAATCTTGTTATAGATATTGTGAAAGTTAGTGTAAACAAAAAGATTAAGGTCTGAGGAATAATCAAGCTAATAATAGTAGTTAATCCTAATATTCTCTGCTCAATTGCTGCGCCAGATAATCCTGAAGCATAAAAATTTAATAAACCTAATGAAATTGAAGAAACTACTAAAAATAAGATCAACTTATCAGCGTTTTTTTGCATCGGACTTTTCTTTTCTCTAAACCTTAGTGCCTCTGCTCCAAGCTGGTTTAAGTAATTATTCTTACCAACGCTTAAAACTTTATATACACATTGTCCTGTGACAATATAGCTGCCCGAAAAGACCTTTTCATCCTTATACTTCCTAATATAGTTTGATTCTCCATTTAATGCAGATTCATCTAGCTGTAAAAAATTCTCGTATAAAATTTGTCCATCAGCAATTACTCCTTCACCTTCCTTAGCCTTAATTACATCAGATTCTACAATTTCATTTGTAGGGATTTCGTGCTCTACTCCATCACGTATTACAGTTACTGTTTTTTGAAACTCGTGCTTTAATTTTTCAAGCTGTCTTTTTATCCTTAATTCATCAAGAATAGACACAACTGTATTGATAACTAAAAATGTAGTAAATGCAAAAACATCTCGATATAGTTCGTAGGTAAACAAAACTATCATCAAAGGGATGATTACTATATTAATAAGGCTAAAAATGTTGCGTTGAAATATTATGAATGTAGATGGAGAATAACTGTCAACAACGTCATTTGATAATCCTAAGCTTTTTTTCTTGGCAACTTCATCAGAAGTCAAACCTTTAATCTTTTCCATGACTTAAATTATCTAATAGCTTGATTTATTAATCAATTAGTTTGTTCCACTTAACATCCTTAATCCCCTCGTTCTTGTTAAAATATCTTGCAAGAGTGAATAAGTAGTCAGACATTCTATTTAAGAATTTTAATGCTTCTGCTAACGTTTTTTTATCGATCTTCATATGTTCAGGCTTAGATTCATCAATTGCTTGAATATATTTTAAGAATGATCTCTCTGCTCTACGGCTAATGCTTCTGGCTAAATGAGTTTGCGCGCTTAGTAATCCGCCTCCGGGCAATATAAAGGCGGTTAGTTCACTAAGGTCTTTATTTAATAGATCTATACTCTTTTCAAGATTTAACGTTTCTGATTTAAAGTTGAACGCGATTTTGCCCCCAGCTACTAATCCTCCTATATTCAATACAATATTTTGCAGTCTAATTAAATACTCCACCTCTTTTGAAGTTTTATTCTGCGAAGCAGCAACAACTACCCCCAAAATCGCGTTCAACTCATCCAAATTTCCTAATGCTTCTATAATTACTGAGGTTTTGCTTACTCTACCGCCTATTACTCCAGTTTCACCTTTATCGCCAGTTTTTGTATAAATTTTCATAAAATTTTACTTTACTATTAACTGATTTTATCACCTTGCATAGGTTTTTTTCTTACTTTATACTGAATTTAATTAGATTAATTTTACATCTTGAAGTCGCTTTTAAGAGTCTTAAAAAACGAAAGATACAGAAACTTACTGCTTTTTTTTATCCTTATATTTAATGCAGCTGTATTTGTTAATGTTTCAGCGCAGTATACTCCATCCGCTGCCGCTTGTAACTTCTGGTGTGTTGAAGATCCAGAATTAAATCCAAATGGTCCTGTAAGTATGAATAGTGGTTTTGTTGGAGTTGTAATGAATCAGTTATCTAATGGATTTATTACTGGTAGCTCATATTCAATGGGAGTTGCTGCATGTAAAGAAAGCTCAGAAGGCTGCGGTGATCTTGAAAGTGTATCTAGAGTAATGGATAAAATGGAGAGTAAATTCAGCATTGTTGATGTTGTAGCAGATATTAACGGTACTATTCTTAATGAAAGGCCGATTAGTGCAGCTGCTTATGTAAACGATAAGATTTATGCTTTAACGCATCCGACAACAGTTTTAGCACAAGCTGCTACAACAGGAGATATCGAAAGTCGAGAAGCTTATTATTCTCCTGGCGGTACTGGTTTTGCATTACTAAGTCCAATTCAAAATTTTTGGAGCTGGTCAGTTCGAGTTGTATACGGATTTCTTTTGATAATTGTAATAATCATTGCATTTGCGATTATGTTTAGGCAAAGATTGTCAGGCAATGTTGAAGTTACTATTCAAAACGCAATACCTAGTATTGCATTAGCTATGATTTTAGTTCCTTTAAGTTATGCAATATCTGGCCTATTCATAGATGTTATTACAGTCGGAACTAATGCTGTTCATGAATTTTTAATTGGAGTTCCAGGTTCCCCTGGTCATCAAATTTATGTAACTTCAGGAGAAGACGATAATCTTTATAAAGATCCTTTGAATCCAGCTAATGTATATCCAGATCGAGGATATTATCCTGATGATATTAGAGTTGACTGGTTAAGAGCAAGAGATAATTTAGATGTAGCTGGGTCTTTTGGCCGAGCCGCAACGGGTATAGGAGAAGTAACAGGATTAAATGGAAACGTAATATTTTTAGCAATCGGAAAAATAGTGAATGTATTAACGGGTAAAACAGATGAAGATCCTGCAAACTTTACATGGATAGGTGATATTGTTCAGTTTATAGTTTCAATAGTTACATTATGGATTGGGGTTCAGGTATTTATAGCATTGTTTAAAAAATATATGACAATAATTTTAATGCCGATACTTTCGCCGTTTATTTTTGCTACAGTTGCAATTCCAGGAAATGGTACAAAATCTGTTTTGCAGTATTGCAAAGTTATGTTAGCAGCTAGTTTATTCTACATAGTAACGTATGCAATGTTCCTGCTCAGCATAATCTTTACAAGTAGTGAATTTATTGCAGATGTACCAACTATTGCAAGCGGTAGCTTTAACCCTCCACTAATTGGATTAAAGTCCATTGGATTTGGAAGTAATGAAATTACACAATTATTCCTTACTCTTGTAGGTTTAGGAATCTACTTCTCTATTCCTGCAACACTTAAGTCAATTGACACTGCTCTAGATGCAAATCAACCGCTACCTAAATTTGTTACAACTCCGATTGAGTCGTTTAATGAAAGTAGAAAGGTTATGTTTAAAACGTTGCCAACAGCAGGTATTGGTGCAGTTGCAAGTGGTGTAAGAGGAATACGTTCTGGAGCTAAGGGTATTCGAAATATTCGAACAGGAGTTGCAGATGCTAGACAATTACCATCGAGAATGAGGGCAAAAGCAGTTCAAGCTACATTTGGATATCAGAATTGGCGTAAGGGTGTAAGAGCAGGCGAACGAGGATCTGCAGAATACCAGCAAGCACAAGATATTTCTAGAAAAATAAGTGAATTAGAGGCTCAAAGACAAGCTGCAATAACGGCAGGTGAAGGAGGCAAAGCTAGAAGATTGGCAGGAGAGATTGATGCGTTAAAGCAAGTAGCAAAAGATTTAGGTCCACAAGTAGAAGGAAAATTAAGTTCTGCTATAAAACCTGAAGAAGAACAAAGATTAAATGCAGTGTTTAAAGGTAATAGTTCTAATGATAATGAGATTGTCTTTAAGACAGCAGATATTGATGCATTGGTAGCAAGACCAGGAGGATTAGCAATTGCTGGAGGTGGAAAAATAGTATTAGAGGCGGCTGGCCAAGGTAATGTATTACCGTCTGATACTGTTGTTGAAATTCATGAAGCAATACAAGATCCTGCAACAGGCAAATTTGAGGCTGGCCTTCTATATGCAAGACTAAGTCAAGCTGATCCTACTGCTAGTTCAAAGGGTGATAAACCATTGGGTATAATAGTGGATGCAAGTAAAGCCTCTCTAGATACTATTGCTCAGTTAGTATGTACAGCAAAAGACTTTAATTACAGATCGCAGGATGGTAAGAAAATTGAAATTCCATTTGATTTGAAGCTAGATGCTGTAACTCTACTTCCTCCAAAAGGACCGTTGTTTGGTACAAAGGCACTTCCTACTGCAACAACTTATACGGGTGGATGGATAGATACAGTATCGCCTGCAAATACTACTACTCTACCTGGTAGTGGTGGTATCAATAGATTTATATTTGTTATTGGAGATCAGCAGTCGGGACCCGTTAAGATTAATATTAAATATATCTCTTAACCTAAATCTTAGCTAGCCCAAAAGCAAGAAGGTTATCAATTATATACTCATCATCTATTACCTTTGTACTTCTAAAACCTTGTAGGTAATTTTTTAGTATTGAATCATCAACAGTAATAGTAATATTAATTGGTTCTTGCTGAATAGCCATAGAAAGGCCTATCTTATTTAGATAAGAAAGTGCGACCTGCAATGCTTCAAATTTCTTACTATCAGGAGATATTCCTAGTTCTTTTAAATATTCATTCATTACTTTTTGTGATAGTGAAATTAATTCTGCTTTTAATTGATTAAAGTCTTTAAATAAATCTTCAGTGTATTGTCGAGTAGAAATATTCAGACTTGTTGTTATATTAAAAAGCTTTTCTATATATAAATCCGGGTCTTCTAACGAAATCTTTTTTTGAAGTGTATTTAGAATTATAGATTTATAAAAGCTACTTCTTTGTTCGATTAAGCTGTTAACATAGTTTTCATCTTGTAATTTTTTGAGCGACTGCAACCTAGTTGTATAAAATGAATTAATGGCTGTACTGATATTTTGGTATAACTTGGCTTTTTCTTGAAGTAATATATCAAAAGTCCCAGATGTTGCATTATATAGTGGAAAAACTAGATAATTAAGATTATAGATTAATGAAAATACAGTTATGTTATCTGTAGTCCCAAACAGGTTAACACTGTATTTATAATGCATCTGGTAAATAGCTTTAAAAATATTCCCTACAATACCATGGAGTTCATCAAAATACTCTATATATGTGGATAATATGTCATCTCCTAAATCTACCAGTGAGGCTAGTAGATCTATAATATTATTTTCTGTAGTTTCTTCTTCTAATGAATCAAGTGCTTCTATTATTGGATTGATAGAAATAAATGTTTCAGAAAAAAGTTTTGAATCATATTCAAATAAATTTCCATTATAAAAAAGTTCTATTTTCCCGCCAAAAGTTTTATCAGATGCTCTTACAATTTGTGTTAAGTTATATATTGATTCAATAATATATGGCTGCAATTTATTTAAATTTTTAATCAAGCTCTTACTTAGCTTAGATTCTTCCATCTCGATGAAATATTTCTCTATCTGCTCTGCAGTCTTGTGTAAAGTTATATTGACGTTGGCATCAATGTAGCTCTCCTCTTTTTGCTTTAGAGTAGGTCTGGTAAGAAATCCACTAATTGAAATATCGTCAATGTACGAGAAAACTTCTTCAGGCAGTTTTACAAATGCTTTGTAAAACTGCCATATCTCAAAAGACTTTGCTAGCTCATTATCAGATAAGCCTTGTAACAAACTAAAAATTTCACCTAATTCTATTAATAAAGTTTCTAGATTGCTGTACTTTATTGACGCTATGTAAAAGTTATAAAAAGAGTTTTGAAAATACTCTTGTGGAATTGAATTTTTTGCTTCTTGTATTATTTGTACTAATCCTGGTTCACTACTAAGTTCATCTAGCTTATTAGCTTTTATAGCGTTATAAATAGTCAAGTTGGCAATTTGAATATCAAGGTTTGAATAGGATTTACTTTTGTAAAATCCTGAAATCTGTTGAAGAACGTTCAATAATCTCTCAAAGTCTATAAATGATGCTTTTATCTTTTCTACACTATTGCTAATAGTTATCTCAGATAAATCTAAGTTAAGTATGCCGATATAATCAAAATTGATTTTTTTTAAGGTATTTATATTTCTAGAAGCTAGAAATTGTAATAGGTCAGTTACAAACCAGCTATTATTTGAGAATGCAGCATCGGCTAAAGATAATGAATCAATAGTTGGGATAACCATATTAATAAAATGTTATAACACTTTATTAATATAGCAGAAAAGATATGTAAAGTTTACTACCCTGCTTTCTTGCCGTGCATGAAGGTTATAATATGATCAGTCATACTCATCGTTCCACTCATATCTTTAAGTTCTCTTTCTAGCTTATCAATTCTTGCCTGAATAGCATACTGATCTTTTAGGGCACTAGCCGTCTTGAGTGCTTTTCTTTCCAGTGCTATTTCAGAATGTATGTCATCACGTCTGTCAAAATAATCGCTCATTCTAAAAACTCCGAATGTCGATTTTGTAGTTTTTGTTGCAAGTTCCTTTTTCCAATTAACATGCTTGATAGCTCTTTCTATTCGACGCTGCTTAAATCCCCTAATTACTCTATTGGGTATTGCGCTAGAAGTTCCTAAGTAAGCCGCCCTTTGTGTATTTAAATTGGTGTTTGCCATATGTAGTGCATAATTCTCTTTGTCTTCGTCAGAGTGAGGTGGTGGTGTAGTTGTGACCACATACACACTATGAGCAATATTTGCGCGTGTCCTTCTGATATTACGTAGATTTGCGGTTTCAGCTATTACAGCAGCTGCATTACCGGAGGCAGCAGCTTCATCTAGTGCTACACGTATTGATTTTTCTTTAGAATCAAAAAAATTATTTCTCTTAGTAGCAACACTATCAAGATTATTATATGCCTTCTGATACTCTGGCGCTTC